>Ga0315901_10000415_pt1 | contig 63449 bp, 57 predicted proteins | sample LakEriMetagenome_10_FD_203761 | JGI IMG/M metagenome (GOLD analysis project Ga0315901, IMG submission 203761) | Freshwater fungal communities from buoy surface, Lake Erie, Ohio, United States - Buoy 2 MA116 | ecosystem: Environmental > Aquatic > Freshwater > Lake | place: USA: Lake Erie, Ohio... | reverse complement strand
TAATTTTTAGATGATTCCTTCATTGAACCTCCCGGTTTCGGGTTTAGCTTAAGGATTTCATCCACCGCTTCTTTTAAATCTTCATCCTCGATTTCCAATTTTTTAGCGATTTTATCATAGTGCTTTTTGGTAAATTCTTCGAAGAAATCCTCAAGTATTTTTTTAGCTGTAAATCGGGTGATATCGCCGTTCTGCTTTCTGCGAATTTGAATCAACAAACACTCTTGTAGATCACGGGCACCAACTCCAGCTGGATCCAGGTCTTGAATCACCTTCAACACCTCTTCCACTTCTTCTTCGGTTGTAATGATATTTGCAGAGAAGGCAAGGTCGTCTACCAATGCTTCAATTTCTCTGTTTAAATACCCTGATTCATCGAGGTTACCAATAATTGTATCGGCAATCATAAACTGATGATCATCCAAGTAAAGCAAATGTAGCTGTTGAGCTAACATTTCTTGAAAAGTTTGTTCACCAGAAAGCGGTATTACCCGTTCTTCTTCATCTTTACTGTTGTTATTCGCTTTGGTTTTATAATCCGATCCATCTTCGTCGATGTACTCCGAAATATCAAATTCGGGCTCATCATTGTCATAGTCATCGTCAAAATCGTCTTCGTTGCCGTAATCGTCTTCATCCTTGTCGGCTCCTTCCTCAAGAGCTGGATTTTCTTCAATCTCCTGCTTGATACGTTGATCCAATTCCATAGTTGGCACCTGCAACAATTTCATCAACTGAATTTGTTGAGGAGAGAGTCGCTGCTCCAGTTTTTGAACCAAGTATTGTTTTAACGCCATTTAGAAGTTGTTCAATTCGTTCAATTCGTTCAATTCGTTCAATTCGTTCAATTCGTTCAAAGTAAATAATTATTGAAACTTCTGTCCTTTAAAATCAGATTTTTTCAATTTAAAAATTAATCGAAAAATTCCAATGGACAAAAGTTCAGATTCAGATTTCAATTTATCAAATTGTTGTGAGTTAATTATGCCACAATCAAGCGCCCGATATAATTGAGACCTACATTCTCCCGCACTAGCCTTTGAAATCCAAAGATATTGCAAAAATTCTTTGTTTCCCCCTCTTTCAAAACCTTCCGCAATATTATCCATAATACTAGCGCTAGAACGAATAATCTGGCTGCTCAATGCACGCTCAGAAAATGAATATTTCTCTTTAAAAATCGCATGAATTTCATTTGATAATATTCTACTCTTTTGCCATATTAATAAATCTTCAAATCGTTTTGCTGCATCCATTTCAACTTTTTCTAATTTAAGTTAAGAAAAAAGTAGATTAAAACACAAGCATTATTTGTTGAATATTGCTTACTCAGAACTATAATTTAAAGTTCTACAAAGATTCCGGTTTTGAACTCTTGAACCTTTGAACTTTTGAACAGTATTAAAATTCCGCATTTTGCGGTGTTCGTGGGAACGGAATAACATCTCTGATATTTGACATTCCTGTCACAAACATAACCATCCTTTCAAATCCCAAGCCAAAACCTGCATGTGGGACAGAACCAAATCGGCGTGTATCGAGGTACCACCACAAATCCTCTTCAGGAATATGGAATGCCGCACATTTTTCTTTTAGGACATCTAACCGTTCTTCACGCTGAGAACCGCCAACCATTTCTCCAATACCAGGGAAAAGGATATCCATTGCAGCTACAGTTTCTTTTCCGGGCTCTGAATGATCGTTTCTGCGCATGTAAAATGCTTTGAAAGAAGCTGGATAATCTGTTATTATTACAGGTCGTTTGAATTCCTTTTCTACCAAATAACGTTCGTGTTCACTTTGTAAATCAGTCCCCCAATCAACTTCGTATTGAAATTTTTTCTTTTTATAATGATTCGAATTCCGTAAAATATCAATTGCCTCTGTGTAGGTAATTCGCTTGAAATCATTCGAGGTAACAAATTGCAATCTTTCAATCAATGACAATTCATTGCGCTCGTTCTGAGGTTTTGACTGTTGCTCTGTTGCTTCGCGATCACTTAAAAATTTCAAGTCGTCTGCAAAGTGATTCATGACATACGAACAGATGTATTTCAGCATGTCTTCAGCGAGATCCATATTATCATGAATATCGTTGAATGCAACCTCTGGTTCGATCATCCAAAATTCTGCAAGGTGCCTTGATGTATTCGAATTTTCTGCTCTAAATGTGGGTCCAAACGTATAAATCTGCCCCAACGCCAAGGCTGCCAGCTCCCCTTCCAATTGACCTGAAACCGTCAAATTAACTGGTTTTCCGAAAAAATCTTCTTTGTAATTCACCGATCCATCCTCGTTTAAAGGAGGATTTGTTGGATCCAACGTCGTTACCCTAAACATTTCTCCTGCTCCTTCAGCATCTGAACCTGTGATAATTGGTGTATGGATGTAATAGAAACCACGGTTATTAAAAAACTCATGTATTGCGAAAGAAACGGCATGACGAATTCTAAATACAGCACCGAAAGTATTTGTTCTGAATCGCAAGTGCGCTTGCTCTCTTAAAAATTCCAAACTGTGTTTTTTCGGTTGCATGACAGTTTTTTGAACATCGTCCGGATTTGCCTCTCCTATGATTTCAACCTCACTTACTTGCAACTCAACCGACTGACCAGAACCTTGTGATTCAACTAAAACACCTTTTAACCCAACAGCTGCTCCGGTAGTGATTTTTTTTAAAACCGATTCATCAAATTGCTCAAAGTCAACTACTGCTTGTAATGTATTAATTGTTGAGCCGTCGTTCAATTGAATAAAGCGATTGCTTCTAAACGCTCGCACCCAACCCTTTACAATTGTTTCTGTGCCTAACTTCGGTTCCCTTAATATTTCTGAGATTTTTACTCTTTTCATGCGATTTCTTGAATGAGTTCAAAAATAAGAATTTTAGCAAAAAATCGCTTACTGAAAACAAAGACAGGTCTTAATTTTACTTGTTATTCCAATTGGTCATGGTCATGTTTAAACCAATTGTCGTAAAACCTTTAATAAACTCCGTTGCTATTGTAATTCTTTCGGACAATGTTTTCATTTCCTCCTCACTCCAATCTCCCAACACATAATCCACTTGTTGACCTTTATGAAAATCATTGCCAACTCCGAAGCGCAAACGGGTATATTCTTGCGAATTTAGTGTTGCTTGAATGTCTTTTAGTCCATTATGCCCTCCATCGCTACCTTTTCCCTTCATACGTAATTTACCGAAAGGAAGTGCTAAATCATCGGTTATAACTAAAATATTCTCTCTTGAAATCTTTTCCGCTTGCATCCAATAATTTACCGCCTTACCAGATAAATTCATAAATGTCGTTGGCTTAATGAGAATGATTGTTCTCCCTTTGAATTTCACTTCTGCTACCTCAGCTTGTTTATTCAACGCAAATGTCCCTCCTTGCTCTTTAGCAAAGGCTTCCACAACTTTAAAACCAATGTTATGCCTGGTTTCCTTGTACTTTTCACCTGGATTTCCTAGTCCGATAATGAGGTATTTCATGGCGCAAAGATAAAATGAATTTCGATGAGACCCTTAAAGCACTCCAAAAGGAAAAAATAGGCTTTCAAAAGCTGAGGCTTTCTATTTTCCGTTCAAAGAACTCAACTATTCCTATTGAATAATCGCAATGAAATGGCTGTCAATAATCAATAAGCGCTACCTTTAAAAAAAAAGATCTATGAGTCAACTAAAAATGAAGGGCTTATTTCTGACTAAATATGGTTTGTTGATCCATAAAAATCTCACGTTTCTCGAAAAAAAACTAAACGAACCCGGTGAAAATGATGTTGTAATAGAGGTAAATGCTGCTGGTCTAAATCCTGTAGATTATAAGATTATTTATGGAATGGGAACAATTATAATGAGACCTCGAAGGCCTTTTCCTCTTGGGTTTGACCTTTCAGGTGTCGTTATTGGAAAAGGCAAAAATGTTCGAGATTTCAGTATCGGTGATGCTGTTTATTCGAAAGTACCATGGGATCAAATGGGTGCAATTGCTACTCATACAATCGTGCAATCTGATATGGTTGCGCTAAAACCAATTAATTTAAATTTTATTGAAGCTGCAGGAATACCCTTGGTTGGCTGCACTGTCGTCGATTCGTTTAAAGTTGCTGGTATCAAAAAAGGAACAAGCATATTTATTCACGGGGGCTCAGGGGGTATTGGAACATTCGCTATACAATATGCAAAACACTTAGGAGCTTACATATACACAACAACAAGCACAAGCAACGTAGAATGGGTTAAAAAACTTGGTGCCGATCACGTAATCGATTATAAAAAGGAAGATTACCGAAAAATAATTCAAAACGTTGATGTGGTATACGATACAGTTGGTGGAAGTGCTGCAAGAAAAGCATTGAAAGTTGTTAAAAATGGTGGAAAGATTATCAGCATCGCAGGTCACCACGACGATGAAACATTGAAAAAAATTGGCGTGAATTCACTCATCAGATTTTTATTTCGCATCAAGGGAAGCATACTTTTATTTCGCATGCAACAAAAAAATGTTTTTTATAAACATGTCTGGAGTTACCCGAATCAAGACACATTGAATGACATTCGTGAACTCATTGAAACAGGAGAAATAAAACCTGTTGTAGACAGGGTATTTCCATTTCAAGATGCAATAAACGGTTTAAAATACCTTCAAAAAGGCAGGGCAAAAGGAAAAGTTATTGTTAGTATTAAGAATAACTGAGCATACTGATCTTGGTCTCTGTTAATATTCAAGATTTTTACAGCCTTTATCAAACCATATCAAATGCGGTTACAAAAATCGGTGATTGAGTTTTTTCTGAAATTCCGCTTCGTTTTCGTTCTACAACATCTACAGGTGCAACCCCAATAATCGTATGCAATAATCCCCAGTGAACTTTCTTTTTGACAGAAACATAAAGCGGATCAGTCGCATCCATCCACCACAGCATGAGATTCAATTTTTCTTGAAACAATATTGCAGAAAAAAGTTCGTCCAGTAACTCGGGATTATCTTGATTCACACAGACAATTTCAGGAACAAGAAAAGTGTGATTCTTTGGGTTGATGAGTCTATTTAAAAACGGAATAAAGGGGATTACCTTGGTTAATAAACTGCCGAATTTTCCTGGCAAACGAACAATTTCCCAATGCACCTTTGTCACCCTAGCACAGGCCATTATCTGTCCATTTTCTCCCTTTAAAACATAAAATGGGGGCTTTGATGCATGCGTGGTAAAAAAATGGCCATGTTTTCCATAGTTTTTCATCACAATAGGCTTGACTTCATTCCAATCTTCAATTTTCTCAAGTCTAGGTGATTTTTTTGGATAGATGCGGCTGAAACTTTGGGTTGCCAATGCGGAAATTTTATGAAATCCAAAATTTTGACTCATCCACTTACTGCGGTCATTTTTTGGATCGATATACGCATACATTGTTTCAACTTCAGACTGAAATTGTTCATCAAAAAAGAACCTCAATTGCTGTTTTAAGTGAGAATTAGACTTGTGAGTTTCCTTTGGGCGATTACTAGATTGAAGCATTTGTTGAAAGGCGAAATACCTGATATACCAAGTTTTACCACGTCGACAAAAGGTGACATTTCCAAGTATTTTATTATTTCTTTCAATCGACAGAAAAAGAGGGTCGTCAGCCTCAAGAATGCGATTTCTCGTGTCCAAATGACGGTATTTCGCTCCATTTGTTCCAAGCGTAGTGGATTCCAACAATTCAATAAGTTGGGGTGTAGCCTCCGAACGAAGTTGAAAAATGGAGCTTAGTTTCATTAAATTGCCGCCGCAACAATTGATTCTACATCAGACAACAGAATTGCTTTTCTCTCACCCATTTCAGTCCAACCTCGTTCCTCAAAACGTTCACGAATAATTTTTGGGATTTCAGGGGATGTTTCTGTATAATCAGAAATGTGCGTTGGAATTTCAAGTGACTGAAAAAACTGCTCCGTTTTTTGAATCGCAGCTTTTGCAATATCATCGTCATTGCCCTTCAATTCCCAAACTCTTCGTCCGTATTGACCCAATTTTTGCTTTTTGTTTTCAAATTGATTTTCAAATAGTCGTGGAGCAATAATTGCCAAAGTGCGCGCATGGTCTATTCCATAAAATGCAGTCAATTCATGTCCAATCATATGGGTTGTCCAATCTGTCGGAACACCACAACGAAGATTGCCATTCAAAGCGTGTGTTGCGCACCACATAAGATTGGCCGCCAATTCATAATTTCCTGGTTGGTCAACAACACGCGGACCTATTTCAATTAATGTAGAAAGGATCGCCTCTGCTTGACGTTCTTGTAAATAATTTCCAGAAGGATATGTAAGGTATTGCTCTAATGTGTGCATAAACGCATCTACAATTCCATTGGCAATTTGACGTTTTGGCAAAGTAGAAACAACTATTGGATCCAAAAAAGAAAATTTAGGGAAAAATAAGGGCCCACCCATCGCTCTCTTTTCATTGAGTTCTTTCCTACTAATGACTGCTCCAGAGTTTGCTTCTGAGCCCGTTGCAGGAAGCGTAAGTACTGTTCCGAAAGACAGCGCTTCATCAAAGGCACAGCCATCTTTCCTGAGCAAAACATCCCATGGATCTCCCTTATAAAAATAAGCACCAGTCATGAATTTAACCCCATCAATAACTGAACCTCCGCCCACCGCTAGAATGAAATCTACCTTTTCTTCTTGGGCCAATCGAACCCCTCGCATTAATGTCTCGAATTGCGGATTTGCTTCGATACCACCAAATTCGATCACATCAAATTGGTTTAGTTTTTCCATGATCCGGTCAAATAGACCATTGTCTTTAATGCTTCCCCCTCCATAAGCCAATAATATTCGCTTCGAAGTAGAAAATTCATTGATTAACGCTGGCAATCGATCCAATTGATCTTTTCCAAAAACAATCCTAGTAGGATTAATTATTTCAAAATTTAACATACCACAAAATTACCCAAAACAATAGTCTAGAAGACCTAAATTCAATGTGAAATATTTTTACTACTTTCGTCTCCCACATTTTTAGAGAGGTGTCCGAGTGGTTGAAGGAGCTACCCTGGAAAGGTAGTATACGGGTAACCGTATCGAGAGTTCGAATCTCTTCCTCTCTGCAAAAAATCCCAAGTTTAATTCGCTTGGGATTTTTTTTATAGCCTAAGATGGAATTTCACTTTCGAAAGAAAGAAAAAAAAGACTAGCTAATCGATTTACGAAAGCCGGGAGGTGATTCAGGAACATCCTTTCTGTGTTTCATGCATAAGCTCTTTTTCTATAAATGAAACATCCCAAGTAAATAAAACTTGGGATGTTTAATCCTTTAAAGAAATTTAAAGGCAATTTTTCCAATTTTATTTAAAAAGTTTTCTGCACTTTCTATAAATTATTAATCCAAGATTATAGATACTACTCCTTTCAAATAACTAGACCCATCCCCTAATGCATCAATGATATAATAGTAGGAACCAACAGGGAGTGGGTTTCCATTTGTTGTTCCATCCCATGGTTTTAATTGATAAGCTCCAAATTCTGATTCATAAAGAAGTGATCCCCATCTATTGTAGATATAAACTTTATGGTTCGGGTAGATCGTTGAAATATCTATTAACTCCCAAAAATCATTTTCTTCATCTCCGTTGGGAGTAAAGGCTGTTGGAATTATGATATCTAGTTTTTCACAATCTTTAATGCTAACTGTTATTTGTGATGGCGGTCCTTCACAACCATTTACATTTTCTGTTATATAATAACTTGTCTGACCAAGGATAAATTGTGGTGTAAAAGTAGTTCCTGTTCCAAGAGAAAGAGTCAAACTTTGATCCTCATACCAATATAAGGTGCCTCCATTATTAGGGCTAGCTGTCAAATTTGGAATAACATCTCCTTCACAAAAAGTTCCGCCATCGGATACATTTGGAGCAATTGGTGTTGCTGTGATAGTTATTGTTTGTGTTCCTATTACTCCTGCATTCAAACAATTTGCATCATTGATTCCAGTAATAACATATACGCCCGCTGTATTGCCTAACGAAATTGAGGAAGTTGTTCCTGAAGCCGTCTGTGAAATACCGTCTAATGTGTAATTAATTGTCCAATTCGGAATTCCTGTAACTGTTGCAACTATATTTAAAACAGGCGTACCTGAACAATAAGCTCCCCCACCATTTAAACTTGTTAATGTAGGCAGTGCATTGATTGTAATGCTCATCGTTGCTGTCGTTGCACACACTGGTGATGCACTTGAGCTCGGTGTGAACGTATACGTGGATGATCCAACTGTTGCAGTTGATACCACAGAAGGACTCCAAGTTCCTGCAATGCCATTGTCGGATGTCAAGGAAAGGGTTCCAGGCGTCTCATTCTGACAGTATGGGCCAAGCTGAGTGAACGTTGGAAGTGTCGGTGCATTAACGGTAATTGTACCTGTTGCCGTTCCTCCTGAGCACCCTCCAGTTAGTGGAATGGAATAATTATAAACTCCCGTAGCAGAGGGTGTACCTGTAATGGTTATTGTATTTGATGCCCAAGTTGCACTCACACCAGTTGGAAGACCATTTGCACCACTTACACCATCATTAGATATCCCAGTAGCACCAGTTGTAGTATGGGTTACTGTGCCTATAGAACTGTTAACACAAACTGACGGAGATGAAGAAGCGGCCGATGCTGAAACACTTCCACCTGAGGGAACACATGTCCCGTTACATGCATTTAAAGTCCCTGTAGCATTAGTTGCCCAAGTAGTAGTTCCATCTGTTGTTCTCTCTAATACCGTTCCAATACTCGGAACTACTCCAGCATATTCAATTTGATTTGATCCAGTTCCGACAGTATTTGACGGGCGCGATAAGGAGGATACGGTAGGGCATGAAGAAGCACTACCCGCTGGAATATAAGGCGGAGTATCATCTAGGTCCGTATCAGAAGGCCATTTTGTTGATTGCCCAGCAGAAGCGGTCCAAAAGACTGCATCTAAAAGTCCTCCATTGTTGTCGTACAAAGCACACCATGCATCTCCGTTCTCCAAGTACCACCTTGTATCAGGTGTGAGCATATGATTATTGCCGCAATATGTAAATAGATTAATATTCGCACCAGAATTTGGGCCACCTATCGATAAAAAAGATTTTGGAGCTATTGTTGTTCCAGACGGAAAGCGAAATGCACCATCCCTGGCACCATCAAATGATTCAGTAATGAAGATATAACAACTTATATCCACTGAACAGTCTGAAGAATTGTAAAACTCTACATATTCACTTCCTGACGTTGAACTTGAACAATCTTTCAAACTTTGTACTGTTGAAGATAAACCATCAGGACCAGGCCTTACTGCAATTTCATTAATGAATACCTGGGTGAAAGAAAACGTAGGAATAAGAAGAAAAACAAGAAGTTTCAATAATTTCTCGGAAGCAATATAAATCTTAATTTTCTGATTAAGAAGATAATTCGTAATTAAAGGTACTTTTCTGATTATCATGCAGTAGGGGTTTACTGCGTAAAATTATTTTAACAGTTCCTAAAAGATTGGAAAAATAAGATTAAAAGAAATTACAAGTCATTACTAAATAATGCTTATAAAATTGTTTATCAATGGATTATAACAATTAAATAACTTACTAATATATTAGATAGTAATCTCACCACAAAAATTCATCTCGAGCAATTTCTTTAACGAACTCACTTTATTTGAATGCACAAGTATGTGCATCATTTTAGTGAGTGCGGCCTCTGTTGTTAAATCATTTCCACTAATAACTCCCACGCTCGTAAAAAATGAACTGGTTTGATATTTACCCTGTTGGACAGAGCCTGAACTACATTGTGTAATATTTAATACAATGCCCCCTTCTTCGATGTAGTTTTTTATAAACTTTCGGAAGGTCTCATCACTTGGTGCGTTCCCCGATCCAAATGTCTCCAAAACAATTGCATCAGTTTCCTTTCTGTCAAACAAACTAGCATACGCTTTAACAGGAAACCCGGGATGAATCTTTAACAAAGCAACTCGTGAACTCATTTTTGGATTGTAGACCAATTCTGGCAATGTTGTTCTATACAATTTATCATAATTGTATTCAATATTGACTCCCGCTTTGGCAAGTTCCGCATAGTTTGGAGAAGAAAATGCCTCGAACTGATTTGCTGAAATTTTAGAGCTTCGGTTACCTCTATACAAGGAATATTCGAAATAAACAGCCACCTCCTGAACAATAGACTGTCCTTGTTGATCTTTGTCCGCAGCAATTTCAATAGCCGTGATTAAATTTTCTTTCCCATCTGTGCGAATGGTACCGATTGGCAATTGTGATCCTGTAAATATAACTGGTTTCATAAGACCTTGTAGCATAAAACTTAACGCTGAAGCTGAGAATGCCATTGTATCTGAACCGTGCAAAATAACAAAACCATCATGCTTTGAATAGTTGTCATGCACAATCTGAGCCATTTGCTGCCAATACAGCGGATTCATTTCTGAAGAATCTATTGGATTCTCGAAACTCAGCGTTGTTAACTCAACGTTCAATCGATGGATTTCTGGTACATGCTTATAAATATGATTGAAATCGAAACTTTTTAACTGACCTGTTTCCTGATCTTTAATCATACCGATTGTTCCGCCGGTATAAATAATCAATATGCTGGGTTTTTTACTCATAGGTCAATTCAAGTTAAACATCTGACGAGCATTTGCAGTCGTAAGATCCGCTACTTCGGTCAATTTCATTTGCTTTATCTCAGCAAGTTTTTCAGCGATGTGAATCAAATAAGCACTTTCATTTCTCTTGCCTCTATGAGGAGTTGGTGGCAAGTATGGTGAATCCGTTTCCAAAACAATCATATCAAGAGGAATTTCTTTTACTACTTCATCCAATCCCGACTTTTTATAAGTCAACACTCCTCCTAATCCCAGCATAAACCCACCGTATTCCTGGATTTTTTCAGCTTGTTCAATTGTACCAGTAAAACAGTGAAAAATACCCTGCAAATTGTCATCATTCAATACATCTATAATGTCAAAAATTTCTTCAAATGCTTCTCGTGCATGAATCACAATTGGCAATTTTAGCTCCTTTGCCCAAACAACTTGCTGTCGAAAGGCATGTGCTTGTGCCTCCTTAAATGTTTTATCCCAATAAAGATCCATTCCAATTTCTCCAACAGCGAGATTCTTGCGGGTAAACAAATGTTCCTTTATCACCAGCAAATTTTTCTCCCAATTTTCATCAACAGATCCCGGATGTAGGCCCATCATAGGAAAACAGTTCTCTGGAAACTGATTGCACAAATCATACATAGAAGAAATGGAATCAACATCAATATTTGGAAGCAACAATTTGTCAACTCCAGCATTGATTGCCCTTTGAACGACATCACATCTGTCTTCATCAAAAGAGGATGAAAAAAGATGGGTATGCGTGTCTATAAATATCATACGTCAGAACAAAGAAACACTTACTCCAAGTTGAAACAATCGAAGTTCGGTACTTGATCGATTTGAAAAAAGAGAATTGATACCATATGAACCATAAATAGCCCAATTACGAATACCTAAACGAACATGTGTTGAAAGTGCCAATCGATTGATATCCGCAAAATCATAGTTTTTATAGAGTCCACCCTCAATTTGTGTTGCACCGTTGTAGATTGTTTTGGCGTAAATATTTAATTGATACGCAACAACACCTCCCACGTGCAACTTTATATGTCTCCAACTCTTTGATCTAAATCGAAATTCGAATGGAACACCCACTGCATTGCCACAAAGCAGCCTCTTTTTTATTCCTAACGTAGAGGCAGAATTTGATAGAATTGTGAAATTATTAGTGGGGTCGGCAAAAAATTCATTGGATACGTTTTCCGTTTTAAAAAAACTCTGTCTGATACCTGTTCCAATTGATACTGTACCCTTCCTTGTCAATGGAATATCGAATAACAAATTTGTATTTATTCCTATTGACGACCAACGATTTTTAAAGGCTTGTAAATCGCCCATCCAATCATTGTAAGTAAGGTCAAAAACCAATCGATCATATTTTTGAGCTTTTTCCTCTTCTGCAGGTCGGAATCCGGTAAAATGAAACATGAAACCAGGTTTGTAGCGCGACACGAGGTTTGGTTCAGAATTATACTGCGAAAAACCGCAAAATCCTGAAAAGGAAATGAATACTATGAATATAAGTCTACGCATTCAATTGAAGGTGTTTTTCCCATTTCCATGCATGAAGAATTGCATCTGAAACAGTGAATTTTGGGGTCCAATTGAGGAGTTCTTTGGATTTTTTAGCATTTGCAAAAATTTCAATTACATCACCAGTTCTTCTTGGGCCAAATTTCCAGTTTAATTTTTCGCCTGTGTTTTTTTCGAATAATTGAATAACCTCTAAAACACTTGTTCCAGTTCCTGTACCCACATTGATTGCTTCGATGCATGCGCCATTTTGTGCCTCTAAAAATGCAACCGCCTGAACATGTGCTACCGCCAAATCACAAACATGAATATAGTCTCGAACGCACGTTCCATCCACTGTTGGGTAATCATTTCCATTGATTGTCAAACATTCTTGCTTACCAATTGCAGTTTGTGTTACAAATGGGAACAAATTGTTTGGTCTTCCGAGAGGAAATTCACCAATCAATGCTGAAGGATGGGCTCCAACCGGATTAAAATACCGCAAGTTGATTACTCTAAAATCAGGATTTACGCGCTGAACATCTTCAATGAGTTGCTCTCCAACAAGTTTCGTATACCCATAAGGAGAACTTGGTTGAACTTTCGGCGTGTTTTCATTCACTTCTTTTAAGCCTTGTGGTTCACCATAAACGGTACAAGAAGATGAAAAAACAAAATTTGGAACCTTATATTTCAGTGCCAATGAGCAAATTACTGCTAAACCTTCAATGTTGTTGTGGTAATATTTCAAGGGTTCTTGAACAGATTCACCTACTGCTTTATAAGCTGCAAAATGGATTATTCCAGAAAAGGAATAGTTTTGAAAAAGAGTCTCCATAAGAACTACATCACACACATCTATTTCATGTATGGGGGGAGTAAAACCAATAATTTCAGTTAAACCATCCACTACTATACGATTTGCATTGCGAAAATCATCCACAATAACGGGATGATAGCCTGCCTTAATTAGCTCAACAACAGTATGCGAACCGATGTAACCACACCCACCTGTTATGAGAATCATTTTCTTTTGTTCCATTCGAATTCAAAGTTACTATTTATGCTGCGATGTATCAAGAATTCTAGTATTGCGTTCAATTAAATTGATTTTAAAATAAACCAAAACAAAACTAGATTGTTTAAATAAGTATGAAATCACTTTTATTGCTTTTACTTGTATTAAGTTTAACATCCTTCTCAGAAAAAAGTAACTTTTCTCTTACTGTACAAATGAATGGGTTCTCCAGCAATGAGGGCAAGGCATTTGTTGGAATATATCGCCCTCAAGATAAATGGCCTGAAATCAACAGACAATTCATCGGAAAAGTCGTGGCCATAGAGAATGGTGTTGCAAAAATCACTTTTGAAACTTTGGAAAAAGGGACTTATGCCATTGCAGTATTTCATGATCGCAATAGGAATGGAATATTGGATAAAAACATGCTTGGAATGCCCGTTGAAAAATATGGTTTTTCAAACAATGCACGTGAAACCTTTAGTGCGCCCTCTTTTCAAAGTGCTGCAGTAAATGTTGATAAATCAAAATGGATCAGTATCAACGTTAAATAATTTTGGCCTTTCGGTTGTAATATTTAAATGTTTCTAACTGTGCATGGAATGGTTTTCCATTAGTAGCAGGTCGGTATTGATTCATAAGATCTTTTCTAATCAAGCGTGATTTAACACTTCCTTTCCACTGATAATCAAATAATAAATCAATTTCCTTGCGTATTTCTGACGAATAAATCGGACAGCCAACCTCAACTCTTTTATCTAAATTACGTTCCATCCAATCCGCAGATGTAATGAAATAATGCGGTTGACCATTGTTACCAAAAATCATGAAACGCGAATGCTCAAGATAGCGATCGACAATACTAATAACTTCTATGTTCTCACTCAAATGTTTTATACCCGGTATCAAACAACATATACCTCGAATTATCATTTGAATTTTAACACCTGATGAACTTGCCTCGTATAATTTTTCAATCAGTTTTCGGTCCGTAAGATTATTCAGTTTGATTCGAATTAACCCTTTTTTACCGTTTTTTGTATGATTGATTTCCTGATCAATCAATTGGATAATTTTTCTTCGGGTATTAAATGGAGAAACCATTAAATGCTTAAAAAGTGGCCTTTCAAGACTATTTTCCATCAAACGAAATACTCTTTGTACCTCCTTTGTTATGCCTGGATCTTTCGTAAAAATTCCAAGATCACTGTAAATCAATGAAGATCGTTCATTGAAATTACCGGTTCCAATATACGTAATCAATTGTTCGGCGCCCTCATCCTTTCTTGTTATTTGCATCAATTTCGAATGCACTTTCAAATCCTGAATGCCATAAATTACTTTAGCACCATTCTCTTTTAAAAGGTTGGCCCAATAAAGATTGTGTTCCTCATCAAATCGGGCTTGCAATTCAAGGATTACGGTAACTTTTTTTCCATTAAAAACGGCGGCCATTAAGGCATTCATCACCTGTGAATGATATGCAACACGATAAATATTTATTTTGATTGCAGATACAAAAGGATCTATCGCAGCTTCCCTTAAAAGATCGACGACATAATCAAATCGTTGATAAGGGAAATTAAGCATGACATCCTTTTTCAGAACTTGTTTAATTAAACTCCGGTGTCCTTCCAAATGCGGGTGTGTATTTGGGGGTTGTGGTTTAAACAGCAAGCGTTTTTTATCGAAAGAGGGAAAAGACATAAAGTCTTTAAAATTGTGGTACTTACCTCCGGGAATCGTATTTACACCTAATCTAAGTCCGAGTGCTTTCAATAAATGATCGAGTAAATCCTTGGGCATGCGTTCATCGTACACGAACCGAACTGGTTTACCCAATTTACGTTGCTTCAAACTCTTTTCTATTTTTTCTAGAAAAGAGACGGAAATATCATCGTCTAGGTCAAGCTCTGCGTCTCTTGTGAATTTAAACGTATATGCTTCAATTTTTTGAAAGCTAAAAATTGAAAAGATTTTCTCAAGGTTCAAACGAATCACATCATCCAAAAGGATAACATAATCATTCTTTTTATCCTTCATCAAATAAAATCTCGAAAAACCAGAGGGTATCTGAATCAATGCAAATTTTGTTTTCTTGTCTTTCTCTGAAACAATCTTTACTGCCAGATAAATACTGGAATCTTTTAACTTGGGAAACGGCGCCTTTTTATCCAACATAATTGGAACAATGGCATGCTTTAGTTTCAATTCAAAAAATGATTCAAGTTCTTTTTTATGCTCTTCTTGTACTGAATTTTCGTCAACTTGAAAAATACCTGATTGTGCTAACTCTTCAAAAATCTGCTTATATGCGAGTTCAAATTTTTCTTGTTGAACCAAAACCGTTTTACGGATTTGGGTATAAAGTTCGGTTGGTGTCCCTTTGAATCCATCAACTTGTTTTTTCTTTACAGCAATCATTCTTCGAAGATTGGCAACACGAACACGAAAAAATTCATCCAAATTGTTTGAATAAATTCCCAAAAAACGCATGCGTTCGATGGTCGGCACACGCGGGTCCATTGCCTCTTGCAATACACGCTCATTAAAACTAAGCCAGCTTAATTCCCGATTAATCAAGTTCATCTTGCAAAAATCAACATTTAAAACTCCAGTTATGTTGTTATAATGTTAAGTTAAAGTAAACAAAAAGGCCGCTAAAATTAGCGGCCTTTCAAGTAATTTTTAGAAACAAATTATACCTTCATTCCTTTAACAACTCTGTCTTTTCTTTTTGTTTTCTGTAAATTCTTGCGTTTTACCATTAAATAGGCATTCCCACTTGTGGATGTCGCATAATATTGCTCATTGCCGTAGTTCAACTTTCCGCCCTTCTCTTGTGTCCAGTCAGCCACTAAATAATACTTTGTAGAAGATTGATTCTGACGAACAGCAAATGAAATGGTTTTGGCAACTCCAACTTCAAAACGCACCATCAATTCGCCATTAGGTCCGAAATTTTCAAATACACATTTTGTGTTAATCGGAATTATAACTCTGTCTTGTTCCTTACTTGAGTTCGTAACAAGTGCACCATCATCTGCCGTTCCTTGGTTTCCCGATTGTTTGCTTTTCTCCATGATTATCGTAGCCGACGTAAAAAACTGTACTTTTTTAATCTTATCAGTGGAATTGAGATTGAATTCATCTCGAATACTATTATCATATGGAACTTTTACACCACAACTCACTGCGATTAGGGTGATCAACAAAATAAAAACGTATTTCATGATTAATTTTTTTTGGCAAATATAAACATTGCCTGACAAAAACAATGCCGTAAGTTTTCTCTCGAAAATAGCTTTAAATTTGATGCAATTCTTTTATAATGAAAACAACAGTCGTCACATTTACTTTCAACGGATTTCAAGAAAATACCTATTTGCTCTTTGATACAGCAAAAAACTGCGTGATTATTGATCCGGGTTGTTATGATCGAAATGAGCAAAATGAATTGATTCAGTTCATTGAAGACAACGATCTGAATGTCATTGCTTTACTTGGGACCCACGCACATATTGATCATGTATTGGGAAATGCCTTTGTAAAACGAACTTTTCAATGCCCCTATTATTTACACGAAAAGGATCTGCCAACACTGAACGCCATAGATAGTTATGCGCATGTTTATGGTTTTCAAGGTTATGAATCTTCACCTCAACCAGATTTTTTACTTCAGGGAGGTGAACAACTCAAATTTGGTGGAATTCAACTTGATGTATTCTTTACGCCCGGTCATGCGCCTGGTCATGTTGTATATTTCAATAAGGAGAATAATTTCGTGATCAATGGCGATGTATTGTTCAAGGGGAGTTTTGGCAGGGTTGATTTGCCTGGTGGAGATTTGGAAACCTTGAAACAATCTATTTTTAATACAATGTTTACGTTGCCTGAAGACACTGTCGTATACTGCGGACACGGGACTTCAACAACAATCGGAAAAGAAAAGCGTTCCAATTATATTCTGAATTTTTAAAAAATGAAAATTGCTGTCAATACCCGATTTTTACTTTCAGACAAAATGGAGGGTTTCGGATGGTATACTTACGAGATTACCAAACGAATGGTTGAACAGCATCCTGAGCACGAATTCATTTTCTTCTTTGATCGACCGTTTGATCCTAAGTTTATCTTCGCGTCGAACGTAATACCAGTCGTTCTTAATCCTCCTGCAAGGCATCCTGTTTTATTTATTTACTGGTTTGAATTTGCTGTTCGCAGAGCACTGAAAAAAGTTAAAGCTGACGTGTTTTTTTCACCCGATGGTTATCTTTCGCTCCGGTCTATGATTCCTCAAATTAGTGTTATTCACGATATCAATTTCGAGCATTTTCCAAAAGACTTACCTTGGTCTGCAAGAACGTATTTGAGGTATTTCTTCCCTCTATTTGCAAAGAAAGCCGCACAGATTATTACAGTCTCTGAATATTCAAAACAAGATATTGTTGAATCGTATAAAATTTCTCCGCAAAAAATAACTGCTATTTGGAATGGTGCTTCTGATGTTTTCTGTCCTATCAATGAATCCGAACAAACAATCATAAAAGCAAGATACTCATATAATAAGCCCTATTTCTTATTTGTAGGTTCATTACATCCTAGAAAAAATGTCGCACGATTAATCGAAGCATTTGCACTTTTTAAACAGAAAACAAAAGCAGGACACCAGTTAGTTATTGTTGGATCATCATTATGGAAAAACAAAGCTTTTCAGCTGAAAGTTTCCGATCAAATTAAAAGTGAAATTCACTTTACGGGACACCTTGATCTTAAAGAACTATCAAAGTTAATGGCAACAGCAGAAGCACTTACTTTTGTCCCTTATTTCGAAGGTTTCGGAATACCACTCGTTGAGGCAATGAAGTGCGGAACAGCAATTCTTAGTGGAAATAAAACTTCGCTTCCGGAGGTCGCTGGAGATGCTGCTATTTATTGTGACCCGTTTAACGTAATTGATATTGCTCAGAAATTAGAACTTCTCTCAACAGATGAAACCCTACGGGTCCATTTAAAGGCTTCGGGACTGGAAAGAGGAAAAAAATTCAACTGGGATTATTCAGCCAAACAAGTTTGGCAAGTCATAGAAACCGTTCTAAAAAATAAAGCCGCTAACTAAATTTAGAAAGCGGCTTTAACATTCAGAATATATTGAATTATTCTGTCTTCAATTCAATATATTGAAATTCATGATATTTCTCTGTGTTTTCAAAATCATTCTCATATTTCGGACCTTGAACAATCGAAGAAACCACTTCAATATTCACTTTAGATGACAAGTTTTTAGCTTTAAAGTATCCTACTAATTCACCTTTGATTTTGTCAGCTCTGGATTTTGCTAATTTATCATTCGTTCTAAAAGTTGCTGTAGGCACATATGAAGCAGATGACCAAATTTTAACTGTCACTTTTTCTCTACCATTATTCAATTGTGTTTCTAATTTGGAAACAAAATCCAATAGTTTTCCTTCCTCCACAGTAAGCTTATTACCGTTGTAATCAAAATAGTGCTTCAACTTAAGATTTTCTGTAACTGGCGGCAGTGGTTCGTTAACCTGACATTTACACGTTGCAATTTGACCCAGTGCATCTTTAGCTGTTACAGTGTATTCGCCTTTCATTACACCATTCGGATCTTCCATTGACGACCCATTTGACCACGAATAAGTTATCTTACCTTGTCCGCCATTTGGTGTTGCCTCCAAGCGGCCGTCAGAGCCACCAAACACAGACACATCAAATCCTTTACAAGACAGCTTAAGTGGTGGTGGAGTTAATGCATACGTCATGTAAATATCACTGCGAATTCCATCACGGTTACTTGACCAATAAATTTGGTTGGAAGAGTAGCTAAAATAAGCATCGAATTTCGGAGAGTTTATTTTTTCACCAAGATTCATTGGCTTTGACCAATTCGTCCAAGAATCATCTAAACGAACAGCATAAAAAATATCTGCATCTCCCAAACCTCCATGACCATTACTTGAAAAATAGAGTGTATCACTATTTTTAGAGAGGAATGGAGAAATTTCAAATCCAGCAGTATTCAAAACACTCCCCATGTTTACAGGAGCTGTCCAAACACCTCCTTGTTTTTTACTAAAATAGAGGTCCTCAAGTCCTTTTGAATTTGGACCTAAATAGGAAATCAATATAACATCTTCTGTTTTGTTAACATGAAAACCGTAGTAATCACCTTCAATATCCAATGTTGGGATTTCTAATTCGACTGGTGAACTCCAATCTGTACCGTTTTGATTTGATACTGCAAGACCTTTCACAAAATCCTTTTTTCCTTCATAAGCGTTCAAGACGTACATTGTAGATCCTGAAGTGCTAAGTCCAAGTACCGCGTTATTGTATTTGTTATTAATACTTTTCAATGGCTTGCACTCACCATAACTTCCATCAGCACCTTTTTTACTAAACCAAATATCTTGATCCGTCTCGCCTCCAACAGCCGCAGGGTCATAAGTACGCACAAAATACAATAGTGAACTATCCTTGGAAAATACTGGAATACTTTCTTCTCCATCTACTGTGTTTACAGTCCCGGGTAATTTCTTTATGTCAGCAAAATCCCAAAATTGAGCATTTCCAAAAAATGATATAAAGCTCAGAGCAATTAAGCAAGTAAATTTGTAATTCATAGTCATGTCTTTTTCCTGGTATATTATCTTCCTAGCATTAATCCAAGCACTATTTCATGCCCTCCACTGCTCAAATTATTAAATCTTGACAGCGAAAAATCATAGGAATAACCAAATTTAAATTTGTTATTAATGTTCAATCCTGCCATTGCAATTATTGCATCTTTATGACGGTATGAAAGTCCTGTCCAAAGCCATTCTTTGTATTCAAGTTGTAAAGAACCATCAATTGAAACAGGCGCAGGATTCATAAATTTAACCAATACAGCAGGCATTAAAGTAAGGTTTTGATTCAAATCAAATTTATACCCTGCTGTCGCATTAAAGTGTCTCTGACTGTTAAAATTTGCCGTGCCTTGACCAAATTCAACCATATCTTTTGTCAATTGATCTGCCGCAATTCCAAAGAATGATTTGTTAGAGTAGAAATAAAGTCCTGCTCCTAAATCCATAATGTATTTACTGGATTGATTCGCAATAAAATTATTGTACGTATTATCAGTATAATTAAGATTTGGATCCAACATATTCAAAACCTTAGCCTTGTCAGATAAGAATGAATTATTAGATAGTCCAAGTCTTACACCAAAAGACAAATTGTATGTTTTTGTAACTGGTAAATGCAGTGCATAGGTTCCAGCAGCCTGCATTTTTCTGAAGGCCCCATATTGATCGGCGATCAATTGACCACCAACCGCATGTTTCAGTTTTCCTGTTTTAATTTCTGGATTCCGAACTGGACCCTCAGAAATACGCAACGCTGGATTGTACTTCACCTTTGGTTTGCCACTTAATGGCGAGGTAATTGACAAATAAGCTGTTCTCGGTTCATCACCGAAACCCAACCACTGCCATCTTCCAGACATTGTAACATCAACAAAATCATACACTCCAGCGGATGCAGGATTAATCATGTACTGATTTCTCATGTACTGACTATACTGCGGGTTTTGCTGTGAAAATGCAACCCCGACAATACAACTCGTAATAATTAGTAAAATCTTTTTCATAGTAGTTATTATTTATCAAGAACGATAGAAACAATACCTTTTGCAGGCTTGAAATCTTCGTCGTTGAAATCGATTATAAAGTAGTATGATGCAACAGGCATTTTTTCGCCATTGTAAGTTCCGTCCCAAGGTTTAGTCGAATACTTTCCTTTTTCAGATTGATAGATTAACCCACCCCATCGGTTGTATACAAATACTTGGTTGTCTTTATAGATGTCATCCAATCCTACAATTTCCCAAACATCATTTGCATTGTCACCATCTGGTGTAAATGCAGTCGGAACTATAATTTCACAATCTTCAATAATTATTGTAACCGCATCTGCTGGTCCCATACAACCATTAACTGTTTCCGTGACATAGTACACAGATGTCCCATTTACTTGATTCGGAGTTGCCGTTGGGCCAACACCTAATTGATTTGATAGTGCAGCATTCGTATACCACGTAAAAGTTCCACCTGTTCCTGTAACTGTCATAGGTGCTAACTCATACGTTGAACAATATGTACTATCTGTCCCCGCGATTGGAGCTGGTGGAGTATTATTTACCGTAACCTGAAAACTATTTTCAGCCAAGCAGTTCGGTGTAGTTCCTGATTCAGCGTAAACATAAACCAATTGAGTCGTGTAGAGTGTATCTCCTGGAGTGTAATTCGTTCCACTAGCACCTGGACCAGCGTAGTAACTTCCAACAGTCAATGGAGGTAAAATGTAACCATCACAATTTACAGCATCAGCTGGATTATCTGGGGTTGGCGTATCGTTTATTGTTATTAAGAAACTATTTTCATCGGTACAATTGGGTGAAGTTCCTGTTTCAGCAAACACATAAATTGTTTGTGTACTATTCACAACATTTCCTGCATTCAATTGTGTTCCTGTTCCACCTGCAGAAATAAAATAATTTCCAGATGTAAGCACAGGAAGTACATACGAGTCACACTCCGTCACAGGCAGCGGAGCATCTGCTATTGGAGTCGTATTAATTGTTACTGTGAAACTGTTTTCATCTGTACAATTTGGCGAGCCACCTGTTTGAGTATAAATAAATAAATTTTGACTTGCCGTTAGAACATCTCCTGCATTTAGCATTGTACCACCTCCATTTGATGCAGTATAATAATTGTTACCTGAAGACAATGCTGGCAGCACATAAGTATCACAAGACAATACCGGGGATGGAGCATCTGCCGGCACTGCTGCATTTACTGTAAAGGTTACAGCAATTCCATTTGAACAGTTTCCATCAGCTACACTAACGTAATAAGCAGATGACGAGGTGATTGTAACATTGTTTGGTGTTCCAACAGGTGTAACCATATCAGAAGCAAACCATGAATAAGTTGTAGTTCCACTACCAGAATAAACAGAAGAATTTAAGGAAGTTAGGTCATATCCGGCAAAACCTCCTGAACCAGCTGGAGATTCACACATGACATCTGCGGGATTTACTAAAGAAATCGATGATGTAACAGAATAGGTTACTGTTCCAACTGCACTGCAAGAACCAAGAGTAACATTCACATAAAAAACTTGCCCATTTGATACTGATGCATTTGTTGGAGTAGTCACTAATGTAGTTAAAGAAGGATTTGAATACCATGTGAGGGTAACACCAGCATCCGAACTAATTAAAGCATTATTTGCTGTTAAATCGATCCCAGAAGCAGTTCCTGATCCCAAAACAGATTCACAAACCGTAGGATTTAAGTTGTTTGCACTGGGTGCATTCAGTAAGGTAACAGTTGTTGTTCCCGAGCCTGTGCAGCCATTTGCATTCGTTCCAGTAACAGTAAAGATCTCTCCATTCGCAACATTCGATGCCGTAGGTGACTGATTTGTTGCCGACGAGAAGGATGCTGAACCACTTGTTGCCCAAGACCAAGTAGTTACATTACCACTTGTTTCGTTTAAATTAACTGACGGTGATGTTTCGCATACCGGACCATTATTCGTTGGAGTTACAGTTGGCTGAAAATCCAATACCGTAACAGCAATACTTGTTGTTGTACCTGTATTATCCATTACAGTGCACGTATATGTGCCTGCGCACAAACCTGTTGCGGTTTGAGTGGTTTGAGCATGTGAATCATTCCATGCATAGGTATATGGTGCTATTCCACCAGATGGATTAACGGTAGCTGTTCCCGTGCATGTTGATGCAATTGTTGGAATACAAGCGCTATTGCATGTTCCATAAGAAGGTGTTGCGCCTAACCCTGACCATGTGCCACCATCTGTGGATCTTTCCAAACTCAATCCCCAACTATTGGGAACAACAGGTGTGTATATTAAATTTTTTCTTGCGGCAGGTATTGCATTATAGCTTGCCAAGGTTCCAGAATAAGAACAGCCTGCTAAAGCAGCTACACAAGGAGCGCCATTTTGCCCAGTGGTAACACCACTTACCCAACTAACTGCATCTTGTGGTACTCCATTGCTATCATAGAAAGCAAACCAACCTCCAGCGTTCGGGAACCACACTCTCGTTCCTGATGTACAAACGCCTGCATCAGTTGTATTCGTCGGCACCACTAATTCGACTACATTTCCTCCATTGGCTACTAAAAGTCCGGAAGGCACGGCGGTCATATTCGAACCTCTAATGATACAAAATCCACCAGCAGGAACAACTGTACCAGATGGAATAACGTATCCACCCGTTCCTTCTGATGTATTATTCCCAAGGTAATAACAAGAGATGTCTACCGGCTGACACAAGTTAGGATTGTATAGTTCAATCCATTCACCTCGACCAGCACTCACTCCACCAGCACCACTAATAGAACCATCAAATGCTGTTGGTGAAATCATCAATTCATTAATAAGAATCGAAGGTCCGGAATAGGTACAATCTGAGCCATTACAATTGGTATTTACCGTTGAGGAGGCTGTAGCAGATAGCTGGGAGATTGAAAAATTAGAAAAGATGACTAAAAAAGTCAAAATAAGTAGGTAGCGCATAGACTAAAATATTAGCGATGTTAAATTAGGAAATTTTGTGATTCGAATAAAAAAAAATTAAAGAAATCAATAATATGGACTTATTAAGAAATAAACGACAACCCCTGAAACTGCTACATATAACCAAATTGGGAATGCAAATCGTACAATTTTCTTGTGCCCTTCATAGTTACCAGACCATGCTTTCAAATAAGCAAATAACACCAATGGAATTACAGCCATACTTAATAGCACATGAGAAATCAAAAGAAAATAATATGGGTACATTGTCCAACCAATGATTGTTCTCTCTAACAGATCAACTTTACCATCTTGATTTGAATCACCATACAATGTGGAATCTGAAGTCATATGATAAAGCACATAAAGCACTAAAAAAAGTAGGGATAATGCTAGCGCAAAACGAACCAATGACCTATGCAAATCTCGCTTTTGCTTTTTAATTGCCACAAGTGCGGCAACCAATGATATCGCAGTCATACCATTAATGAAAGCATAAATAGAGGGTAAGAAAGTCATGTCGCGACCAACGTCAATTCTAACTCTAAAAAGAACTCCAACAACTACGGGAATAACAATTGAAACTGCAATTATCAACTTCCGCAATGAAGCAGCTTTATTTTGATCCAAAAACTCCATATTCTTCGTTTAATAATAATCTTAAATCTTTTTGTAATTGATCTACTTGTTTGGTATCTGTGCCCAAATAAACACCTCTCACAAATCCTTCTTTATCAACTAGTGTAAATGCCCCTGAATGCGCATACCCACCTTGAGATTCATCATCCCTACCAGCAAAAATTTGAAAGTTTTCTATTCCAAGAAGATGCGTCTTTTCTTCGTCTCCAGTTAAAAACGTCCAATTTTTACTTTCAATTCCGTAATGATTTTTATACCGCTTTAATGTTTCAGGGCTATCTCTATTAGGATCTATGGTAAATGAAATAAACTGGATATGATCTTTAATATCTTCAGTTTCCTTATTTAGTCTTTTTAAATTGGTTGTCATTGTTGGACAGATTGTTTGGCAGCTTGTGAAAAAAAAATCCGCAATCCAAACCTTTCCTTTCAAATCATTCGAAGTAATTTGTTCTCCTTTTTCATTCCTAAATTGGAAAAAGGGTACTTTAGGAAATATTGTATCTGTAACCTCTATACCATCAACTAGCTTATATTCTATGTCAAAGTTACCAATGAAAGGTAGAACACGCTTTTTTACGTTTCCCTGACTACAGGAAATCATCGATACAAGTAAGACGGAAAAAATAAAGACTTGTTTCAAATTCATTTATCTTCGCCCTTAGCAATATTTTGTTTATCGTACTGCTTTTGAAGCAAAGCAATGTGCTCTTTCATTCTTCGAATCATTCCCTCTGTTTTACCAGACAAAACCATTCTCAAGTGATTTTTTTTATCCAAAAGAAGCATTAATTCCTGAAAGGCCTGTCCACCAAAATACTGATCACCCTCCTTCAGCAAGCGCTCGCCGTTGTGCTCAAAATCATATATCTTACGAACATCCCCTGAAGCAAGAATCCATACATTAGGATCATATTCTTCAACATGATCGCGCAGTGCTTGTTGAATTACAGATAAATTTTTAATTGGTTTCCCTGCACCATCAGTGGCAAAAGAGATCAATCTCACTTGCTTCATCTTCTTCTTCGAATTTTTTCTAATGTGCTGGTAAATCATTTGATCAACATGCCAAAAAGATATTGCACAACTATCTGGACAAGTTTCTTGAATGGTAGTTACAATGACAAGGTCTCCTTCGAAATCTTTGGCTGAATATTTTTTACCCCGGGCGTCTGTGAATTGATAATTATCCGCTAAGCCGTAGTCATCCAACTGCTTGAAGCGATGTTCACAACCACGAGTTGAAATAAATACTAATAAAAAAGCCGGTCCGAATAAAAGTAAAAATGCAAGTAATACTTTAATTCGACCGGCAGATTTTTTTGTTGCCATGTTTATGAGCGTCTATCCATAAGTCGTCCAAGAAGTACCAACAGCGAGTGCTTCAGTAACGGCAATGAAAATTAAATAAAGCATGAACAGTATATAAGGAACCAAAATAACATATTTCATAGTTTTTCGCTCATCACCAAGGTGCATAAAAACTAAAACTATATAGGCCGCCTTTAATAGCGTCATGATAATAAACGACCACTTAACGAATGGCCAAACTCCAGATCCTTGCTTGATATAAGCACCTAAACAAACCTCTACTGCAGTAATAATTGTCAGTAGAAGTGTTACAAACCAAATCTTCTTTCTGATTTTCTTGCCTTCTTCTTCTGAATGATGTGCATCCAGTGAATATTCAATAATATCGTCTCTTTCCATAAAAAAATAAGATTTTAAAATTAGATCAAATAGAAGAAGGTAAATACAAATACCCAAACCAAGTCGACAAAGTGCCAATATAAACCTGTCTTTTCAACCATTTCGTAATGACCCCTTTTGTGATAAGTTCCAGCAACTACTCCCAAACAAATAATGATATTAATAACAACACCTGAGAATACGTGGAAACCATGAAAACCTGTAATAAAGAAAAAGAACTGTCCATATTGTTGTGGACCATATTCGTTTTGCTTCAAGTTCGCTCCATAGATAATTCTACCTGACTTTCCACTATTGATAGCTTCGTAATAAAGGTCACATGCCTTTTTACCTTCTATATTTTGGTTAAGCTTAAATGATTTTCCAGGTTTTTTGATGATTAACTTCATGTGTTCATCGGCCTTTTTGTTCACTTTAGCTTTTGATCCATCATGCAAAGTAATAACTCCATTTAAGATGTGTCCTTTTTCTACAGCATGCTGATACTGGTGCATTAAATCATCTGTAATGACTTCATTCTTCTTGTGGTGTTTTCCTGCCTCGACAACAGTGAAGTTTTCTAATTCACCAAAATGACCTTTTACAATCGCTTGAGAGCCGTCAGCTAATTCTACTTTACCGAATTCGGAACCATGAATGAAGTGACTCCATTCCCATGCTTGGGATCCGACAAAGAAAAATCCGCCGATAATTGTTGCAATCATCCATTTAATAACTCCCTTTTTGTCCATTCTATGTCCAGCTTCAACAGCCAATACCATCGTTACAGAAGAAACGATTAGAATAAATGTCATCAAAGCCACATACAAAAGCGGATAACCATGACCTAAGAAAGGCATTGAATTAAATGTTTCTTCACCTATCGGCCAAGCATCTTGAGCATCGTGTCTGGTGAAGCCATAAGCAACTAGTAAACCTCCAAATGTAAGCGCATCTGACACAAGGAAGAACCACATCATTAGCTTTCCGTAACTTGTACTGAAAGGTGAAATTTTACCTCCCCATAGTGTGCTCGCGTCAATTTGTTGAGTAGCGTGTCCTGCCATAACAAAATATTTTATGCAAGTTTAATGAATAAAAAGTAAAAAAAGCAACAAATAAATCCATAATAGTCCCAAAAAGTGCCAGAAAATTGCACCTAACCGTAGACTCAAATTTTCAGAAGAGCTAAATCTACCTGAAAATGAGGCAATTGTCATTTTACTCATGTAAATCATTGTTATAATAATATGTAGCAAGTGTAGGAACGTTATTATGTACAAATAAGATGTTGCTGTATCCGCTGTCTCCATTGCCTTGATTTGAAGATACTTAGACAGTTTTCGTCCCTCGTAATGCAATTCTCTATTTTTGTACTCAAGCTCTTTCCCTTTGTAGTAAATGTGAAAATCTTTCCCCATTTCTCCACGCACAAAAAAATCTCCTCGTTTATCCCTAATGTTTATGGAAAGGTCACGCAAACGCATTTGATCAACATATTGCAATTCTTTCCCTTGTGCTGTTCTTAATTTGCCATTTATTAAACCAATTGGTTCAGAATTGTAATATAAAATGAACTTCTTTCCATAATTATTTACGGTATAGGGTTTGTTCCTCTCTAGCTTCAAAAATTGTGCTGTGAAATTTTGAAGCTCCAACATTTGGCTATCTGAAAGTTTCTTTCCATTAATCAAATAATCATTTCCATTGACCTCAAGAAAACTGCCATCCATCTTAATTTCAAAGTAATCACCGTATTTACCATCCGTAACAATAATATGGTTATTTACAGCATGGGCACCGAAATCGGTCAATTGTTTATAACCCTTGAATTGAAAGTAAACAAAAGATAAACCCGCTATAAATGTCAGAGCCATAAAAAATTTCAGATTACCTTGATTATTCTTTTTAGCATTTCTAATTGCCACCTCAATAAATATACTGCTCAAGACAATGATCGCTGTGCTCAACCAAAATGCATTAGGCAAAGGGTATTTCAACCAAAATGAATCACCCATTGAAACAATGTATGCAGATGTAAAACCTGCAAACATCATCACGATGCTGAATATGCCTACATAGACAAGATTCTTTTTCATTTTTTTCCTTACGTCGGGATCAAGCTCTCTACTATAATCTCTTTTCATAGTTCAATTATTTAGGTATAACACTTTCAATTTTATCAAACACGTACACAAATTGTATGATTGGTAGATAAACAAATGAAGCAAACATTAGTTTACGAGCATCACTCGTTTCACAAGAATGGTAAAGTCTGAAGGCGTATACAAAAAATATGGCACTACAAAGTGTAGCAATTATCAATGTGACTGTACCTGTCCAGCCCAAGATCCAAGGCAACAAACTAAAAGGAACCAATGCCAATGAATACACCAATATTTGATATGCCGATTCTTTCGATTTTCCTTTAGATGAAGGCAGCAAAGAAAAACCGCCTGCTTTATAATCATCATACAGCACCCAAGCAATTGCCCAAAAATGGGGGAATTGCCAAACGAATTGAACAAAAAACAAAACTCCTGGCATCAAGCCAAATTTATTTGTCGCAGCAATTGCTCCCAACATCGGTGGTATGGCACCTGGAAAAGCCCCAACCAAAACGGCCCATGGCGTTACACGTTTCAATGGTGTGTAAAGAAAAACGTATGAAACAAATGCTAATATCCCAAGTAAAGCTGAATAGAAATTAATCAGAAAAAGCAAGGTTGTTCCAACCAATAATGAGATGATAACAACGATATATGCCTCACGAACAGACATTTCACCTTGCGGAATTGGACGTCTTTCCGTTCTTTTCATGAGTTTATCTAAATCCCGCTCCCAAATCTGATTTGCACCATTTGAAGCAGCAGTAACCAAAAGACCACCAAACAGAAGATAAAAAATATGCAATCCATTTTTACCATCAGCAAAAAGATAACCTGAAAGTGCGGAAAGAATGACCAAAGATGCCAATCTAAACTTGGTGAAGACGATATACGTTTTTATTTTTTTAGATACGGACATCTTAATGGTACTATTCAAATTTGCACGTTACAAAAATAGCAAATAAACACTGGTTGAATGTGTGAGTCTTGTTGCAAAACTTCACAAAGGATAATATTTACTTAAAATCGCTTGAACTTTTTTAGCTTTGTTATCTAGATTTCAAATATATGCCACTTCAAAAATTATCCATTCTCATTCCTGCCTATAACGAAGAAAATACGATTCAGCTTATTTTAGACAAGGTACGAGAAGTTGAATTAACGGATGGAATTCAGAAGGAAATTGTGATTGTTAATGATTGCTCAAGGGATAAAACCGTTGAGAAAATTGAAGAATATATTTCACTTCATCCTGAAATGGATATTCGCTTTTTTTCACAAGAAAGAAATATGGGTAAAGGTGCAGCAATTAATCGCGCAATTAAAGAATGTACGGGTGATTATCTTATAGTTCAAGATGCTGATTTGGAATATGATCCAACTGAATACAATTTACTTTTGAAACCTGTTTTTATGGATAATGCCGATGTGGTGTATGGTTCTCGTTTTGTAGGTCATCATCCTCATCGCATCTTGTTTTTCTGGCATTCTATTGGAAATAAATTCTTGACCACTTTGTCTAATATAATGACGAATCTCAATTTGACAGACATGGAAACTTGTTACAAATTGATTCGTAGTTCGATTGCCAAACAAATAAATATTACGGAAAGTCGCTTTGGTATAGAGCCTGAAATTACGGCTAAATTGGCGCGGGTTCCAAAAGTTAGAATATACGAGGTTGGTATATCTTATTACGGAAGAACCTATGAGGAAGGCAAGAAAATTGGGTGGAAAGATGGCTTCCGTGCAATTTATTGCATTTTCAAATTCAAATTTGTAAAATAAAAAAGGAGGCTTTCACCTCCTTCATTTCAAATCTGTTTTCTGCTCCTTTAGAGAATAAGCATAGCATCTCCGTATGAGTAGAACTTATATTTCTGTTCTACAGCTTGTTTATATGCTTCCATCATCAATTCATGACCAGCAAACGCAGAAATCATCATTAACAATGTTGAAAGTGGTGTGTGAAAATTTGTAACCATGCAATCAGCAACACTGAAGTCATAAGGTGGAAAGATAAACTTATTCGTCCATCCATCATATGGCTTTAAGTAGCCAATTGTAGAAACTGAAGTTTCAATTGTTCGCATTGAAGTTGTTCCGATTGCACAAACACGTTTTTTATTTGCCTTTGCTTCATTGACAATTTCAGCACATTTTTCTGAAATAATCACTTGTTCTGAATCCATTTTGTGTTTTGTCAAATCTTCAACCTCAACTGGTCGAAAAGTACCTAATCCTACATGAAGAGTAACTTCTGCAAAATTAATTCCCTTCAACTCTAAGCGCTTCATGAGTTCACGAGAGAAGTGAAGGCCTGCAGTTGGAGCCGCGACAGCACCTTCAACCTTAGCAAAAATAGTTTGATAACGTTCTTCGTCTTGCGCTTCAACTTCGCGCTTAATATATTTCGGAAGTGGTGTTTCTCCAAGTTCCGTAATCTTCGCTTTAAACTCTTCGTATGGACCATCGAAAAGGAATCTCAACGTTCTTCCACGAGAAGTTGTATTGTCAATTACTTCAGCAACGAGAGAATCATCGTCTCCGAAATATAATTTATTCCCTATTCTTATTTTTCTTGCTGGATCAACCAATACATCCCAAAGTAAACTTTCTCTGTTTAATTCTCTGAGCAAAAACACTTCAATTTTGGCACCTGTTTTTTCCTTGTTACCGTACATACGGGCAGGGAAAACTTTTGTATTGTTCATGATCATTACATCTCCATCGCCGAAATATTCAATAATATCTTTGAATTGTCGGTGCTCAATTTTTCCAGAATCACGGTGCAATACCATCAATCGAGCTTCGTCTCTATTTTCACTTGGGTACTCCGCAATCAGTTCTTCAGGAAGATCGAAACTAAAATCGGAAAGTTTCATTTTGCTCATAGGGCTATTTATTTTTCTTTTGAAAAGGAGCGCAAAGATACAATTTCAAAGAAGCCTTGTCAAGTACTTATTCTTCTTCTCGTCGAATAATCTCAATCCACTCTTCAACGGAACGTGCATTTTGCAGGTTAAAATCACCGGATGCGGTTCTTCTAAGCGCTATTAAAGTGCCTCCAGAACCAAGCATTTTACCAAGGTCGTGAGCAATTGAACGGATGTAAGTGCCTTTTGAACAAGTAATTGAAAAATCTATCTCCGGAAATCGAGAATTGTCTAGTTGAAAATCAATTATTTCTACAATATTTGATTTCAATTCTACCGTTTTACCTGCTCTTGCAAGGTCATATGCGCGCTTACCATCAACTTGCTTAGCAGAAAAAATAGGGGGAACTTGAGCTATCTTACCGAAAAATTTCAATCTAGCTTGTTCAATTTCTATGGGGCCAATGTGTTCAGTCGAAAATTCTTGATCAAATTCAGTTTCCAAATCATACGATGGGGTTGTTTTACCCAGAAGAATTGTTCCTGTGTATTGCTTTACGCCCACCATGTATTCATCAATCTTTTTGGTATGCTTGCCAATACAAAGAACTAGAAGTCCGGTAGCAAGTGGATCGAGTGTGCCGGCGTGACCAACCTTGATGTTTTTGACTTTCAGTCGCTGTTTGAGGTTCCAGCGAATTTTATTTACGACATCAAAAGAGGTCCATTGATAGGGTTTATCAACTAAAATTGTAACTCCTTCCTGATAATTCATCAGAATGTAAACAATAATAATAGAATCACCCCCACAACGATTCTGTACCAGCCCCAGATTCTAAATCCAAACTTATCAATCAGGCTAATAAAAAAACGGATTGCGACAATGGCAACTGCGAATGCAATTATGTTTCCTAAAACAAAAATCAATACGTTATTAGTTGACGAGGAAATCATTTCGTAACCATGCATTTCTTGTCCTTTAAAATCCCAATCCTTGAGAAATAATGAATAACACGTTACAGCTAGCATTGTGGGTACCGCCAAAAAGAAGGAGAATTCAGCGGCTAATTTTCTAGTTAAGCCTTGTTGCATGCCACCAATGATTGATGCAGCAGACCTGCTCGTACCTGGCATCATTGCCAAACATTGCCAAAAACCAATTGTAACGGCTTTACGAATAGTAACCGTTTCTTCCTTTTCAATTGTAGGATTTTTAAACAGTTTATCTATGAATAACAATACGACACCACCAATGACCAAGACGAAAGCGATTGGAATTGGTTTTTCGAGCACGGCTTCAATTTTGTCATCAAAGAGTTTTCCTAAAATGAGGGCTGGTACAACAGCACATGCAAGTTTGATATAAAAATTGAGGTTTTTGAAATTGACAAACTTTTTCCAATACAATACTATAACGGCTAATATTGCTCCAAATTGAATTGAAACTTGAAACATTTTGACAAACGAATCACCTTGGGTTTCAAATGCGGTGCTTGTAAAAATCATATGGGCTGTAGAAGAGACAGGTAAAAATTCAGTCAATCCTTCCACAATAGCGAGAATGATCGCTTGTAAAATATCCATATGGCTATTTTTTGGAAGAGCGCTTCATAATGGAATACAAAATGACTATGTATCCAGCAACAATGAGAATAGGCGAAAGTGTAATACGCTGAAAACTAAACAATTCATTTCCATCGAATTTACTTGGATCATCTGATCCACCTCCAATCATAAGCAAAAAACCTACCACATTGATTGCCAGTCCAATAAGCAATAATCGATAATTCTGTGCTTTAAATCCAAAGTGTGGATTTTCATCACTTCCTGTTAATTCTGATCGCTTTGTTCCAATTTTTTCTTCCATGATGCGGTAAAATTAATACAAATCATCCAACTTCATTCTCAAATATTTATTGAGGGCAAACCATGTGGAAATAACAGTAATGAAAATTCCCAAAACAAAAATGGCACCCAATAAAATTAGAAAACTGATAGGTGTGAATGTAATTTCGATAGATTCAAGCGTATTATTCAAGGCAAAAAACAGAGTCATTAACAAGGCCAATCCTATGATTGAGGATACAACTCCCTGAAAAATGGACTGTCTCAAGAAAGGGCCTCTAATGTAAGCAGACGTTGCACCGACAAGTTGCATTGTTTTTATAGTGAATCTTTTAGAATAAAGAGATAATCGAATGGTATTGTTAATCATGGCCACTGCAACGATAATTAACAGAATGGCAACAACAAGAAAGAGGAAAACAAATTGTTTGAATCCAAGGTTTACTGTTTCAACACTCGACTTATCATAATTAACCTCATCGATCTGATCTGGGTATGCGTGCATCAAAGCTTGCTTTATCTTTAACATGCCTTCTTTTGTAGCGTAATCAGCTTTTGGCTTGAAACCAATCGTTGGTGGCAAAGGATTATCACCTTCAAAAACACTTAAAATTTGATCCGCATTCTGATCCGTCCCACTAAATTCCTCAATTGCTCTGTCCGGAGAAACAAAAAAGACATCACTGAATTGTCTCCAAGTTTTTAATTCCTGTTCAATTTGCTTTATATCCGCATCATTCATTTCCGGTTTGAAAAACAAATCTCCTTGCAACGATTCTTTTGCCTGCTTTTGAACATTGTCAAGGCCCAATACTCCTCCTAGAACAAGTCCGATCATGAACAATACCAAAGATATGCCCAAAACAGTGGAAACATAACTCGTTCTTACACCACGTTTACTGAATTTTTCTGCATTTGTACTCATCGACACGAAGTTAATGCTTAAAGAAATTTGCAATTCATTTGAACCAAAAAAATTAAACAACTTCTGTTGTTAATAAGTGCCTATTTAAAAGAGATTACGCCTGCAAAATTTAAAAAACGTTAAAATAATGTTTTAGCTGTAATTTTCATCAAGGTTGTACGTTTTAGAAATATACCGAGCAGAAGAAAGGGAACAAAAAGTATGGCATACAATTTGAAATCCCAACTGAAGTAAAGTTAGTTTTCATAAGTAGTAGTAGTTTAGGTTTTGGAAGGAGGGGATGAAAGTTTCCTCCTTTCAATTTTTTATGCGCTATTATTGACGTTAGAAAATCAATTTTTTGCCGTAAATTCGCAGCATTCCAAGCGCAGTTTAACGCTGTGGATTTTCAAAATTATTTATGAAGCACATTCGAAATTTCTGCATCATCGCTCACATAGACCATGGAAAAAGCACATTGGCTGACAGGTTACTGCAAACTACTGGAACAATCTCAGACAGGGAAATGCAAGCGCAAGCGTTGGATGATATGGATTTGGAAAGAGAACGCGGGATAACTATCAAGAGTCACGCGATTCAAATGAATTATAAATTTGAAGGCCAGGATTATGTCCTGAATTTAATTGACACACCTGGACACGTTGATTTTTCCTACGAGGTTTCACGTTCTATCGCTGCCTGCGAAGGCGCTTTATTAATTGTAGATGCTTCTCAGGGGATTGAGGCACAAACAATCTCAAATTTATACCTCGCTTTGGAACATGATTTAGAAATCATTCCAATTCTTAACAAAATGGACTTACCTGGTGCAATGCCGGAAGAGGTTACTGATCAAATTGTAGACCTCATTGGCTGCGATCCTTCGGACGTCATTCCTGCATCAGGCAAAACTGGACTTGGGGTAGATGAAATACTCAAAGCAGTAATTGAACGAATTCCATCTCCGAAAGGAAATGAAGAGGAACCTTTACAAGCAATGATCTTTGATTCCGTTTTCAATCCATTCCGGGGAATTATTGCTTATTACCGTGTTAAGAATGGCGTAATCAAAAAAGGAGACCGTGTTAAGTTCTTCAACACTGGAAAGGAATACAATGCTGATGAAATTGGAATTCTAAAAATGGACTTAAGTCCAAAAAAAGAAGTTCGTGCTGGAGATGTAGGATATATCATCTCCGGTATTAAACAAGCAAATGAAGTAAAAGTTGGAGACACAATCACTAGTGCTAGTAACCCATGTGATGCAGCTATCAAAGGATTTGAAGATGTAAAACCAATGGTATTTGCAGGAATATATCCTGTCGAAACGGATGACTATGAAGAACTGCGCTATTCAATGGAAAAACTGCAGTTGAATGATTCATCTCTGGTTTTCGAGCCAGAATCTTCCGCTGCATTAGGTTTCGGTTTCCGATGTGGATTCCTTGGAATGTTGCATATGGAGATTATTCAGGAGCGACTTGAACGAGAGTTCAACATGACAGTTATTACAACCGTTCCCAACGTTTCGTATTTCTGTTACATGCGCAAAGATCCTGATAAGGCAATGATTGTGAACAATCCTTCAGAATTGCCAGACCCTGCGGGAATCGATCGCATAGAGGAGCCATACATCAAAGCTCAAGTCATTACAAAATCAGAATACATCGGTCAAATTATGAACCTATGTATAGAGAAACGAGGTGAATTAAAAAATCAAGTATACCTCACCCAAGATCGAGTTGAGATTACTTTTGAAATGCCGTTAGCGGAAATTGTATTTGATTTTTACGATCGACTCAAATCAGTTTCAAGAGGTTATGCATCATTTGATTATCACCCAATCGGTTACAAAGAATCGGATCTTATTCGTATGGATATGCTACTGAACGGTGAACAACTTGATGCACTTTCCGCACTTGTTCACAGAAGTAACGCCTATGAACTCGGCAAAAAAATCTGTGTCAAATTAAAAGAGCTAATCCCTAGACAACAATTCGAAATTCCTATTCAAGCTGCGATTGGTGCTAAGGTGATTGCAAGGGAAACCATAAAAGCGTTGCGTAAAGATGTAACAGCAAAATGTTATGGTGGAGATATTACACGTAAACGTAAACTTCTGGAAAAACAAAAAGAAGGTAAGAAAAGAATGCGTCAGGTAGGAAAAGTTGAAGTGCCTCAAGAGGCATTCATGGCTGTACTCAAATTGAACGATTAATTAAAATAGAATTCATATTTAACAAAAAAGGCTCCATTAAATGGAGCCTTTTTTGTTTTAATCTTCATCTTCGCCTTCATCTTCATCAGGCTTATCATAATCTTCCTCTTCTTCGTCGTCTGCATCAAGCTCATCATCTTTGACATCCAATTTATCGATATCATCTTCAAAATCGTCATCATCTTCATCCACTGCAGCAGGCTTTGGTGCAATCTTATTGATTTTAACCAAATAGATTACCTCTTCCGTTTCCCACATCAAGGCATCCAATGTCTCTCCAGTAGGAGTTTTAATTGTTGTTAAATGATTGACGTATCCATCAGGGAAGTCTTTCAGGATTTGTTTCTTCTGATCAATCGTCAATTTATCGTAACTGATAATAGCTCTTCTTTTCGACATACTTCAATTTATATTTCCAGTTTGTAGATTCTTCTAATAGGAATCAGCACATTTTGTTTTAAAACTATTGCATTATCCGTGACCGCCCAAATTGTTGTGTGAACGACCTTTTTCTTTTTATCATCCTCAAAGTAAATTTTCACTTTGTGATGCTCTAGATTACCTAAAGCATTTGCCCGTTCTAAAGCCGCCTTGAGGTTTTTTTTGTCCGCCTCTGTTTTAAGCACTTCCTCTTTTGGAAAGCGGAGCTTTGCAACATCTTCTTTCTCTATCAGCACGTAGTCGCTGTCCATTTCCTGAATTTTGAGCAAATTTAAATGAATTGACAAACTAAACTAATTTTTGTCTTTTGAAGATGTATATTTTTTTCAAAAATGAATTTTTGATAACTTATAAGTTGCTGAAAATCAAAAAAGGCACTCTATAGAACGCCTTTACTTTTTTATTACTTCACCTTACTTTTTAATTCATTTTTAAGTCCGCTCCATTCTACAAGATGCATCTTCACCACACCTACTGGAATTTTTGCTTTCACTAAAACTGGTATTTTATTGTCATCATTGGTTACCCAAAAATTTACGTCCTCTTCACTTTTAAAATACCTACCTGTTTGCACAACTGGAACAAATTTATGACAAGAAAACTTTCCTTTTCGAATTGTAATTGTCTCGTCCCCCACGTATTTTATTTTAAGATTATATATCTCATCATCCATAAAACACTTGAATTCAAATGTTTTTCCTTTTTTCATGTCTTTAAAATTCAAAGTACGCGCATAGTAAAATGAAGAAATCATATCCTGAATTCCAACCGGAATTTTAAATTCTTTCCCTTTGCCATTGTCTACTTTATACTTGTCATGTTTAAAGGCATAGTCCTGATTAATTTTATAACCCCCTTCATCAACGCGCCGAACAAAGAACCATGGAAAGACTCCTTTTTTATCTAGAAAGGTTTCATAGGAATCTACCACTTTAAAAAAAGCATTAAATCCACCAAGGGTTCTTCCTGTTCCAACTGCATGCATTAGCTCTCGGTTTGCACCTTTTTTTGTGGTGGTTTTTAACTCAAGAACAGCTTCGCCGGCGTCCATAAAACCATAAGTTACTCGATAGCGCAACTTTTCGCCGATTTGAAAAGCTTTGTTAACGACTGTTGGATAAGTGACTTCTGTGCTGCTGGTCATGGTGAACATTCCACCAACTAAGACCAATAAATAAGCTAAATTTTTCATAAATCAGAATTAAGTATTCGTGATTAAACAAAGTGTGTGCCACAATGATTTCTCACCAACACTGTATCAATTTACAAAAACAATCCTTACGCTATATCACAATATTCACAATCTTTCCTGGAACAACGATCACCTTTTTAGGAATCTTGCCTTCTAGCCATTTTTGAGCATCTTGATTTGCTAAAACTGCTTGTTCCACCTCCTGAGCAGTATGTGTTGTTGGCAGTTCTAATTTCATTCTCATTTTACCATTGAAAGAAATCGGATAAGCAATTGACGCTTCAACCAAATACTCTTCCTTAAACTCAGGAAAACGAGCTGCGTTTATTGTCCCTGCATCGTTCCCTAATTTAACCCACAACTCTTCGCAAATATGCGGTGCATAAGGAGAAAGCATGATAATTAATTCAGACAGGATTGCTTTGTTGTAACATTTCTGATCTGTGAGCTCATTCACACAAATCATGAAATTAGACACACCCGTATTGAATGAAAAACGGTCCAAATCATCAGTCATTTTTTTAATGGTCTTGTGAAGCGTTTTTAGTGCTTCTTTCGTCGGACTTTCATCCACCAAAAAAATATTTCCTTCCTGATCGTGAAATAACCTCCAAAGCTTGCGAAGGAAATTATGGACTCCATTTATTCCCTTTGTATCCCATGGTTTGCTTTGCTCCAATGGACCTAGAAACATTTCATACATACGCAATGTGTCTGCTCCAAATTTGTCTACTAATTCATCAGGAGTTTGGACATTGTATTTTGATTTCGACATTTTCTCAACCTCCGTGCCGCACACATACGATCCATCTTCTTCACAAATAAACTCAGCTTGTGAAAATTCAGTTCGCCAACTTTTGAATCCTTCAATATCCAATTTATCATTATCAACCAATGAAATATCTGCATGGATTGGGGTAACATCAAAATCTTTTTTCTTTGAAAGTGTCACAAACTTATTCGAATCTTTTATTCTGTATACAAAGCTACTTCGACCTAAAATCATACCCTGGTTGATCATTTTTGCAAAAGGTTCATCAAACGAAATGTACCCTTGATCAAAGAGAAATTTTGTCCAAAAACGGGCATATAATAAGTGCCCCGTTGCATGTTCAGAGCCCCCAATATAAAGGTCTACCTGATTCCAATAATCAGCCTTTTCTTTTGAAACAAAAGCTGTTTCATTTTGTGGGTCCATGTAACGAAGAAAATACCATGAGCTTCCGGCCCATCCTGGCATTGTGTTAAACTCCATGCGGTCACCTTGAGAGAAATTCCATGCAGATTTTTCAGCACGAGCCAAAGGCGGTTCACCATCTTCAGTTGGCAAATATTTATCTACTTCTGGCAATTCGATTGGCAAATTGGCATCTTCCACAAGGTAAGGCAATTCATTTTTGTAGTAAACCGGGAATGGTTCCCCCCAATAACGTTGCCGACTGAAAACAGCATCGCGCAAGCGGTAATTTATCTTGCCTTTTCCCAGTCCTTTTTCTTCAATGGTTTCAACCGCTTTTTTAATTGCTGATTTAGCATCCAGTCCATTCAAAAAATCTGAATTGGCAATCACAGCATCTTTTTCAGTATACGCTGCTTCACTTATATCCACAGATGCGAATATATTTTTGATTTCCAAATTAAAGTGTTTCGCAAAATCATAATCGCGCTGATCTCCACATGGCACCGCCATCACTGCTCCAGTTCCATAAGATGCCAAAACATAATCCCCGATCCATATTTGCACTTTTTCTCCACTGAACGGATGAACTGCAAACGCACCAGTAAATTGACCTGAAATATTTTTTACATCTGCTTGACGATCCCTCTCCGTTTTTAGTGATGCCGCTTTTTTATAATCAGCAATGGCTGCTGAAAATTCTGTCGTTGTGATTTGATCGACAAAAGGATGTTCTGGTGCCAAAACCATAAATGAAACACCATAAACAGTATCAGGACGCGTTGTAAACACTTCGATTTCTAATTCTGAATTTTCAATTCCAAATCGCAAACTGCAACCCTGAGACTTTCCAATCCAATTGCGTTGCTGGTCTTTGATTGAATCTGTCCAATCAACCGTTTCTAATCCTGTCAACAATCTTTCTGCATAAGCTTTTATTCGCATCGACCATTGACGCATTAACTTTTGTTCAACAGGATGGCCTCCTCTTTCAGACACACCATTGATAACCTCATCATTCGCTAATACAGTACCCAAAGCTGGGCACCAGTTTACCCAACTATCTGCTAAGTAAGCCAAACGATATTGTTGTAAAATTTCTTCCTTTCGTTGTTCGCTAATAGATTTCCATTCATCAGCCGAAAAATTAATATCACAATCTGTACATGCATTTACTTGAATATTTCCATGGAGTTGAAATTCACTCACTAATTTCGAAATGCGTTCAGCCTTATTTGTTCTATTGTCATAATAGCAATCAAATAATTGTTTAAAAATCCACTGCGTCCATTTGTAATATTCAGGAGAAGAAGTTCTTACTTCACGATCCCAGTCGTAAGAAAATCCGATTTTATCCATTTGCTCGCGGTAACGGGCAATGTTTTGTTCTGTTGTAATCGCAGGATGTTGGCCTGTTTGGATCGCATATTGTTCGGCGGGCAACCCAAACGAATCGTATCCCATAGGGTGAAGCACATTAAAGCCTTGCAAACGCTTGTATCTTGCATAAATATCAGAAGCTATATATCCAAGTGGATGTCCAACGTGAAGACCTGCTCCCGAAGGATAGGGAAACATGTCTAAGACATAGTATTTTGGTTTTGAAGTATCTTCAGTTACTTTGAATGTTTTGTTTTCTGCCCAAAACTTTCTCCATCTATTTTCTATACCGTGAAAATCGTATTCCATGTTGCCCTGATTTTTAGTGTGCAAAGATAGCGAATAGATGAGGAATAAAAGGCCAAGGAGAAACATAAGTTAAGGTTCAAATTAGTAATTTAGTGGTCACATGAGACTTCAACATTTTACTTTCATTTTTCTGCTGATGTTAATTCTAATTAGCGGATTTACAAATGTTTTGAGTCAGACTTCCTATGAAATAAAGCTACAAGAATCAATTAAAAGAGAGCGAAACGAGACCAAGCAATTCCAGCGAATGTTAGCGCTAGGTGAGTATTACAAAACCATCAATATTCATCGTGCTGATTCGATGAAACATGTTTTACTTGCAAAAAGCAGGGTTTTTGATGATTCCATTCGTTTCAGTGCACTCATGTATAGCGCAGAAGTCAATCGCTTGCAGGGCAAACAAGACGAGTATTTCAGAGATGTAGTGGCATGTCAGCCCTTCTTAAATAAACTACGCTCGGAAGAAATCATTTATTCAATCTATCATCACCTCGGCTATTACCATAGTGTATCGCATGAATTCAATACCGCAGATTTTTACTTGCGATATGCAAGCAGAATTGCCAAGAAAAAACGTAACAATGGAAATATTGCGGAAAATTACAATTTCATGGCGCTCAATTTCATGCTTCAAAACCAAAAAGATTCTGCTCTACTTTATACGGATCTTGCGTTGAAATATGCCCGACGTTCTTCCCGGCAAACAGTCTTGGCAGAATCATTTAATACACAATCAAAAGTATATGAGCACTTTGGTCAGGTAGAAATTAGTGTCGCAAAAAACATCCTTGCATCAGAAATTGCAGAAAAAGCAGGCGATTTATATAGCTTGGCACAATTTTATCGTGAAATTGGTAAATCGCAAAGAACGATTCAGAATTTGGATGACGCCCAATTTTATTTTGATAGATCTTATGAATATTCCCGAAAAGTTTCTGATTACCGCCAGATGGGATTATCATTAATAAATCTCGGGACCATCTATTATGACCGAAAAGAATATGCATTAGCCATTCAACATGTGAATAGGGCTATGTTTATTCTAAATAAAATGAATGATGCTAACGGACTGGGAGACGCTTATAATCTGTTAGGCCTCATTTATCGGGAACAACGAAATTACAACAAAGCTGCAAGTAGCATCAACAAAGCTTTAGTTTACTATGAATCCACCGGTAACAGACAAGAAATTGCAAGTTGTTACCACAATGTAGGGACTGTTTTTCAAAAACAGAAAAAATATAAAAATGCACTCAACTACTTGCAACGATCCATAGAGATTCGAAAACAAATTGGTGCTCAGAATCAAATTTACAACACCTACAGGGTCATGTCTAGTGTATACAAAGACATCGGTCAGACTAAACTATCCTTAGAGTATATGGAACGTTACCTCAATTTTGTCGATAGTAACTCGATTGTCCTCGCCGCAACAAAAATTGCTGACTTAAGTGAAAATTATCGTTCTGAGCAACGTACACGACTAATAATGTCGCAGGCAGACTCCATTGAAAGACAAAAGAAAGACAGAATAATCACTGCCACAAAATTGGAGAACAGTCAGCTGCGCAACAATTTTCAATTGTACGTATTAATTGCTTTTTTAGTCATTTCAATTTTAGGAGGTATAATTGGATTCTATCGTTGGAATCAAACAAAAATCAAGCAGCAGCAAAGGGAAGCGGAAATGTCTCAGACATTGTTACGCGCTCAAATGAATCCACATTTTGTTTTTAATGCAATGTCTGTCATTCAAAGCTATATTTATGAAAATGACACTGTCAACTCATCAAAATTCCTTGTAAATTTTTCTCGTCTTATGCGTTTAATTCTGGAAAATTCTCCCAAAGAATTTATTCCGCTTCAAACGGAAATTGAAATTTTACAAAAATACCTAGAAACACAGAAATTGCGTTTCGGCGATCGATTCGAATTTAACATTGAATTCTCAGAAGACATTCTTGCAGATTATGCAGTTATTCCTCCAATGATCACTCAACCATTTATTGAAAATGCGATAGAGCATGGTCAACTACACACTATAACAAATGGTCATATTCGCGTTGCATTTAAGAAAAAGGATCAACTACTCGAAGTAACAATAGAAGACAACGGTATTGGCCGGCACCTAGCAGAAATGAATAAAAAAGGGAAAGAACATAAAAGTATGGCGATGGATATAACCAAAGAGCGCATTGATAATCTGAATAAAAAATATAAAACAGAAGGTTTTCTCAAGATAGAAGATTTTAATCCATCGGCGAAAACAGGAACAAAAGTGTTAATTTCGTTACCATACAAAGAAGACAATACCTCAGCCTCTCAACCATGAAGAAAGCACTCATTATTGATGACGAGCAACGCACTAGGGAATTAATCGCAAAAATGGTGGATTCCTTTGGGTTTGATATTGCCACCTATCCTTTGGGAGAAAACGTAAAGTCGGGGATCTCACTCATTGAAACTTTGCAGCCTGATATTGTTTTTTTGGACGTTCAAATGCCCGATGGCACAGGTTTCGAAGTACTTAAAAGTGTAAAGTACAAACAATTTGAAGTCATTTTCATAACTGCACATGAAGAATTTGCGATTAAGGCAATTAAATTCAGCGCATTGGATTACTTATTGAAGCCCATCGATCCAGAAGAATTGAAAGACGCACTCGATAGAGCGCTGAAAGCTTTAGATGATAAAAAAGAGGAAATTCAGTTTGAGGCACTGCAACAAAACATACAACCCACTCAAAAACGTAAACTAGTACTAAAAACTCAAGAAAGTGTGCATGTCGTCGATTTAGAGGAAATCATTCGATGTGAAGCTGATCGCAATTACACTTCATTTCACTTAACTGGAGGGAAAAAGATTTTAGTATCGAAGACGATGAAAGAATATGAACTCATCCTTGCTCAACATCATTTTCTGAGAGTCCAGCAATCACATTTGATCAATTTAAAATTTGTTGATCGTTACGACAAAGGCAATGGTGGAACTGTTGTCATGAAGGATGGGTCAGAGGTACCATTGTCTCCTCATAAAAGAGACTTATTTTTCCATTTTCTGGAAACGCTTTAAAAAAAGTTAGTTCAAAAGTCCATTTTGTTCATTCATAAGTACAGAATGTTCATTTGTCTGATTAGGTATTTACATCTACAGTATATTAGTCTAAGAAATAAGGAGAAATCAGGTTATCTTCTTAGAACTTTGAAATAATTGGATGACACACTGCTTGGAGAGGCAGTTTTCATTTTCTAGTTTGATTTAAGAGTATAACAGTTCTTTCGTCGTCCAATTTCATTAAGTAATTTATTACTTCTAAGAAGTAACCTGTTTTTTAAAACTTTAGAGTTTTCAAGTTTTAGCGAACTAATTGAATAACTTACTACTACCTAGAAAAGCGATTGATTGCAGTCAATCGCTTTTTATTTTTCCTGAATTTTATACAACACCGGTCTTGAAGGGGCAGCATCATTTTGAAAAGGTGACAATTGCAATTCCAATAAAAAAACACCATCTTCAATGGAATCCTTGACATAAATTAATTCTGTAATAGTTCTTTCGTGGTTTGGTGCTTCTGGCACTTTCCAAAAACGATGATGAAAAACCAATTTGCCTCCATCCGATTCACGATCCACAGAAGGGAGATCAATCAATAAATGTTTAATGTTGAATTGATCCAATAATTCAACCAAATCAATGTCTAAATAGGGAGGATTTGCTGCAGAATAATTTTTACTTTTTTTGTTTTGGTCATTCGGCAATGTGCGAATAATCAAAGCCTCAATATCATCTTCCAAGAATTTTGTTACGTCAAGCTGTTCTTTCATTACAACCTCATCCCACTCCTCCGCATCTTCATTAAAAGTGCGCTCTGGAGTAACTGTAATCAATAATGCCTTACAAATATATTCTGTCACTCTTTCATTCACAGAGAATACTTCTGGCGTAATGTGACCTAAACACTCCGTATGTGTGCCGTGTCCGTGTGGATTAAAAAAAACATTTCGAAAATTTACAGAACCACCCTCATTGACGGCGCCTAAAAATCCATTTGCTCTAACCGGTTCGAAACGAGGCGCATCAACATACCATGCTGTTAAATTTTCCGATCCAGATTGCAAAGGAATGGACAAATCCAATGGTTGTTTTGTGTCTATATATTGAGCGTCCGATAGGAAAAGTTTCATCTTTTTTTATCGAAAATAAAGATAATTTACCGAAAATGGTCTTTGAGAATAAATAGCCTAAATAACATAAACTTTCTTTAACTTACTTTGCCATATGAAATATAGTGCAGTCATTTTCGATTTAGGAGGTGTATTAATTAACCTCGACTACCAAAAGACAATTCGTGCATTCCAAGAGCTTGGCGTTAGCAATTTCGAAGAAATGTATAGCCAAGCTTCACAAACGAATCTTTTTAATGATTTTGAAACCGGTAAGGTCTCCGCCCAACGTTTTGTGAATGCGCTACTGGATTATGTTCCCGCTGGAACTTCTCCAAATAAAATAGTTCAAGCATGGAATGCAATGATTTTGGATGTTCCCTTGGATAGGCTGAAATTATTACAACAGCTTCATGAAAAGTTACCTGTTTTCCTTTTAAGCAACACCAATTCATTACACGTTCCCATAGTGCGAAGAGAATGGGCTAAATCAACGGAAATACCTATGGAAGCTTTTTTTAAAAAAATTTATTTTTCACACGAAATCAATCGCAGAAAGCCACATCAGGAAGTATTTGATTTTGTGTGCAACGAGCAGCAACTTGATAAAAATTCAACACTCTTTATTGATGATACGTTACAACACATAGAAGGGGCTCGCTCAGCTGGAATACAAACTTTCCATCTAACAAATCCTAATGATTTATTTCAGCTTTTTTCTTGACAAAGTTCAACAAGAACTCCTTCTGTAGACTTCGGATGCAAGAATGCAATAAGTTTATTATCTGCACCATCTTTTGGAGAAAGGTGAATTAATTCAAACCCCTCGTTTTTCAACCTTTCTATTTCGGCAAAAATATCTTCAACATCAAATGCAATGTGATGAATACCCTGACCTTTTTTTTCTAAGAATTTCCCTATTGCTGATTCTGGATTGGACGCTTCTAATAATTCAATTTTAGATTCACCAATCATCAAAAATGCTGTTCTTACAGCTTCTGATTCTACTCTTTCGATTTTATAACATGTTGCACCCAAAAGAGCCTCAAAGGTCTTTAGCGATTGGTCAATGCTTTGAACAGCGATTCCTAAATGCTCGATTTTTCTTAACACGCTAGGGTGACTCAGTTCTTGATAAACTTTTCGTTTACATTGTCAAAGTTGATGTAGTAAGCACCACTCAACAAATTTTGACAATTCACTGATGATCCAACACCTTTCTTCACGATATTACCGTAAGCATCATAAATCTCGTAACGTGTTTCAACAGATTGGCCATTCGCAGAGAAAGAAATAACTTCTTTCACTTTTACCGGTGTTTTTGTAACAGTTGGAATATTGGACGTAAATTTCACTTCTTTAGAAGTTCTTTTAGAACCCGAGTGATCTATTTGTACTACACGGACAGTGTTTTCGCCTGAATGTGGTGTCACACTGAACTCATACGAATTTGCTCCTGAAGTTCCTTTACCTTGAACTTCACCAACAGTCACCCACTTGTTCCATCTGTATTGTTCAATAATATAAGGTAATTTTCCTTGCTCACCCGTTGTTTGCCATGTTAACTTTCCTGCAGTCGACACCATAATACTGGTAACGACAAATGTACTTCTCGGAAGTAATACCTCAGGATTTAAGATTTTTGGTTTACAACCATCATTGTGCTCGATGACAATAAACACTGGTTCTCCTATGGCAATATTAAAATTCGCGAAATCAATTTCAAAGGCACCCATGTTTGTACCCCCGGGCATGATATCTCCGTTAACTGTGACTTTAGTAGCACAATAACCAAAACCGTCATCATCCATTGGATTTTGAACGTAAAGATTTTTTCCCTGATAGGTACCCTCAATTGATAAAGAAGCTGCAAAAGTATATGCTCCTATCAGAGTGGTCAGTAAAAAACTCAAAACTATTTTCATGAAACTAGAGTATAACAGTGGTGTTTCAGTAAATAATCAATTATCATCACGCAATAATACAAGGATTTTTTCTATTAACCAACACATTTAACTCATTTTTAATATCAACTAATGTAAAGTTAAGTCTTCAGCAATAAAATAATACTTTGAACATCCATTCGTCGAAAGTAACTGAATAATAAACTACTATCGTGGCAATTTTTTGTTAATATTTGCAAAGATACTCATCGATAGTCATGAATAAACTTTGGATCATTTTCGTTTTTGGACACATTTTATCATCCTGTAGTTCTATTGATAAAAAACAATTTGAGTTTGCCGGAGGCACGATAAAAATGGCAGTTGACAATGAACCATCCAGTTATATCGCCAGAAACATTGCTGATTATTATTCCGCGACAGTGGTTTCACAAATGATGGAAGGATTAGTTTCAATTGATCCTCAAACATTGAAAGTACAACCCCAAATTGCATCACATTGGAAAATAAGTGATGATGGTTTGGTCTATGAATTTACTATCCGAAAAGATATTTTATTTCATCCTCATGCCGTATTTTCAAGTGTTGAAGACCGAAGATTGACAACTAAAGATATTGAGGCTACTTTTTTAAGAATATGCTCAAAAGGGGAAAAAGGGGAGGTTTCACATGCTTATAATTTTCTTTTTAAAGACGTTTTAAAAGGATCAGAAGAGTTTATGAGTGGCCATTCAAAAACAATTTCCGGATTAAAAATTACACCTTCAAAAGTCACCCTCACACTTTTAAAGAAAGATGATAATTTTCTAAATAAACTAACAAACGTTTGCGCTGCAATATCTTCTCAAAGAATCATCGCGGAAAATCTTGAAAACGATATGATCGGCACTGGACCTTTTTTATTTGCTGAGTTCAATGATGGCCCACCTAAATCTGTAGTTCTCACAAAAAATATAGATTATTACATGAAAGATAAAGAGGGGAATGCGCTGCCCTACCTAGATAAAATAGAACTTATTTTCGAAAATAGAAAGTTGGAACAGTTAGATCTTTTTGAGAGCCATACCACTGATTTAATTTTAGGATTGCCTACGAATCGCATTACAAAAATGCTTGAAGGTCGCATTGAAGATTTTAATTCAAAGCCACCATTAATGATTATGTATGACAATCCATTACTCGTTACTCAATATTATTTTTTCAACATGACTGATCCGAGATTTAAAGATCCTCGAGTCCGTCAAGCTTTCAATTACGCAATAGATCGTGAAAAAATAGGCCGTGAAGTGCTCCGCAATCAATTCAATGAGTTAGGTTACTACGGGATTGTTCCACCAATCACTTCAATTTTTAAAGGTTACGATTTTGAAAGTGTAAAAGAGGTGAGTTACATTTTCAATCCTGAAAAGGCAAAAAAACTATTGGCTGATGCTGGATTTCCAAACGGCCAAGGTTTTGGGTCTGTTAACCTTCGATTTAACATTGATGAAACGCATTCTGCAGTTGCAGATGAATTCGCGCAACAAATTTTTCAAAACCTCAATATTAATGTGAATATCGATGGTTCGAGCTTTGAACAAAAAGATTCAGATGCATCAATGGCGAGAGGCGATCTTTTTAGAAGTGCTTGGTATGGTGATTATGCCAATCCTGAAACATTTCTTCAAAATTTTTATGGAAAGTACGTTCCTTCCGAAATTTCTTCTCCAAGCCAGGTTAATCAATCCAGGTACAACAACCCACTATTCGATCATTTATTTGAAACTGCCCGCAACAGCGATCGCCGACCTGAAACTATGGAAAATTATGCAAAAGCTGAACGGGTATTGATGCAGGATCCTCCAATCATACCATTGTGGTATACAGGCGATATACAAATCGTCTATTCGAATGTTCGAAATCTTCACTTCAACGCTCTTAATATGTTCTTATTTAAAGAGGTTTACAAAAAAGAATGGACAAAAGAAGAGTATACAAAAGCAACAAATTAAACTAGAACACTATGAAAAATATTATTTTCATTTTCGCTCTTTCATTATTACCAGCGGCATTTAATGCTCAAATTACTCAAACCGTTCGAGGTAAAGTATTCGATAGTGAAACCAACTACCCTTTACTGGGTGCCAAAGTGGAAGTGATAACAGGAGACAGTGTAAAACGATACCGGGCGATTACTAATGAAGAAGGTCAATTTATCATTGAAAAGGTTCCCGTTGGAAAGCATGAATTGGAAGTTAAGATACCTACTTATGACATGAAAAGCGTAACTGTCGAAGTTAATTCAGGTAAGGAAGCAATTGTTAACGTTCCACTCACTGAACGAATCATTGAAGAAAAAGAGGTTACCATAACAGCTCGTAAGAAAGGGCAAGTCATCAATGAAATGGCCTTAATTTCTGCGCAACAATTCAGTGTTGAGGAAACAAACAGATATCCTGGTTCCAGAATGGATCCAGCCAGAATGGCTTCAAATTTTGCAGGTGTTCAGGGAGCTGATGATTCGAGAAACGATATCATCATTCGTGGAAACTCACCTTTGGGTGTTGTATGGAAAGTAGAAGGGATCGATATTCCGAACCCCTCCCATTTTGCTATTTCTGGAAGCACCGGTGGGCCAGTTTCTGTTCTTAACAACAAATTATTGGGAAATTCAGATTTTTTCATGAGTGCATTCCCTGCTGAATATGGCAATAGTACATCTGGTGTTTTTGATCTGAAATTACGCAATGGTAATGACAGGAAACATGAATTCACCGGGCAATTAGGTTTGTTCGGCACAGAATTACTAGCAGAAGGGCCGATGAATAAAAAGGGTTCAGCAAGTTATTTGGTGATGGGTCGCTATTCAACATTGTCCATGTTTCAAGGTTTGGGAATTAAAATCGGTACAGATGCCATTCCCATATACGGAGATGCAGCCTTCAAACTAAATTGGAGATTGAAAAAAGGTGGCAATTTATCACTTTTTGGAATAGGTGGAAAGAGTCAAATTGCAATTAAAATTTCAGATCAAAAAGAGTATTCAAGCGAACTTTATGGTGAAGGAGACCGCGATCAATATTTTGGAACATCCATGGGAGTAGCGGGAGTAAATTATAAAAAGTCGCTCAATGAGAAAACATATATTGCATGGACAGCTGCTTATTCCTATGAGGAACAACATGCAAATCATGATTATCTCGTTAGGCAATTAAACATATCAAATGGAGACACTAGTATAAGTGTCACCAATAAATATCCTTTAATGGCATATTCGTTTGGGATTTCTAAGGTGTCTAATTATTTTGCCATCAATCATAAAATTAGCAAGAAGCACTTGCTTAAAGTAGGAATATATGCCGATGTTTTTAGCGTCAATATGTTAGACAGTGTTCTAACAAATATAAATTCTCCTGGTAGCTTCATTAAAAGATGGGATTACAAAGGAACTGCCGGTATGATTCAACCTTTTGTTCAATGGAAATGGCGTGTGAATGAGAACATGGATTTTACAGCGGGTATTCATAGTCATATTTTTCACGCTTTATCAATTAGTGTTAGTCCCGCAGAACCGCGTTTAGGCTGGAAATACCGACTCAAAAACAATCAATCAGTTTTTGCCGGAGCAGGAATGCACAGTCAAACACAACCGCTATACACTTATTATTATCATAAGTATGACGCAAATGGAAATGCTGTTCGCTACAACGGCGGTATGGATTTCATGCGAAGTCTGCATTCTGGTGTCGGTTATGAAAAAGCATTTAACAAAGGATTTAATGTGAGAACTGAAGCTTATTACCAATACATCTACAATGTGCCTGTGACAGTTGTTCCTTCTGCTTTTTCAATGATAAATATGGGGAGTGGATTCTCTAGAATATTTGCGGATTCACTTCAAAACACTGGAACAGGTGTTAATTATGGAATTGAATTAACCATTCAAAAATACTTTGATAAATCATTCTTCTTTTTGTTTTCGGGTACACTTTATGATTCAAAATATACAGGTAGTGATAACATTGTACGCAACACATCCTACAATGGAAGATATGTTGCTAATTTCTTAACTGGTAAAGAATTCAAAATTGGAGATAAACAAATAATTGGAATTGGGGCAAAAATCACAGGAGCAGGAGGAAGACGTTATGGCTTGGTTGATATTGCACAAACAGACTCCCTTAAAGAAATTATATTTAGGGATTCACTGTACAATGATCTTCAATTCAAAGACTATTTCCGAATGGATTTAAAGATTAGTTGGAGAATGAATGCGAAAAAAGTAACGCATGAATTTGGTTTAGACTTAGTAAACATTCTTAATACCAGAAACCTACTTAATTTAGCTTATGCACCATCTTTAGATCCTAATGTTGTATCATCGTCAAATTACCAACCAATATCTCAAAAAACTCAACTTGGATTTCTACCTATCTTCTATTATAAAATAGACTTTAAAATAGAAAAAGGAGAATAAAATTACCACACAGGGCAAGTGTTGCAGTTGTTTGTTGGGCGAATGTAAAATAAAAATCCAACATTCGTATCAAACTGCATAAATGCAAACTTTTGAGAAGCAAAAGCATTTGGATCGTTTGTACGAGTACCAACATGAGTTTGCGCCATGTATCCTCCGCTAAAGTTTGATTGAACAAACACATGCTTAAAAAATTCGAAACGAAGCCCAAAATGACCCGAGATTGCATACCCCGAAAACGTTCTTAATTCGTCATCTTCCTTTCCTGCAAAGCGAAAAGTATTATCAGAAACTAAACCGCCAAATCCTACACCTAAATTTGTTGAAAGTACAAATTGTTGCTCTCTGCCAGCTGCAAGCCATTGATCTGTTCGAGTAAGCTCACAGCGAATATAATTTAATCCAGAATTACTAAAGTGAAAAGTTTGGCTAGAGAGTGTTACTGGTTCATTGGTGTAGGAGCCATTCCAGTAATTGACTGTATCAACTCCTGTATTTAAGTTTCCAGACAATAATACCTGATCCCCATTTTGCATTTCGTATTTCAATTTATCGTAGCCCAATGAAATAGCAAAATGATTTTTAAAATAGTATCCAAAACGAACGTCGTATTGTCCAGTAGTACACTTTAAAGGATTGAGTTGAATCCCTGGATCCAATGTGTTTGGCATATCATGAGCGGCCAATCCTTTTAATGAAAATTGGTAGCCTGGACCAGTTAAATTTAACGTACTATTTGAATACCAACTTCTATTGTAACCATAGTATGCAAAGAAAGTTCCTTTAGAGAACGATACCTTTGGTTTTCTCTTGTGCGTTTGGGCCAACTGATAAAATGGCAAAAGAAATGCTATCAGGACAACCGCAAGTTTCATCTTATCTTGTAATAATTCTTAACCACTCCGCTTGGTCCATTATTTTTTCTAGTTTATAATGTACCTTTTTATCTGGTGTGTGCCATTCAACTATGCCATAACCTTCAGAAAAGTAATTTATAGCCTGGCCCTTCAACACATTCTCTTTTCTCGTAAATGGATTAAAATTCGTCAAACAAATATTATCTTTCATAATAACGGTAGGAACTTCTTCGCCTAAAACATCATGTAAAATTTCACCTCCATCTACCTTTCGTTTTATCTCCTTTAAAATAAGCGTAGAATCTAAAAAACCCTGGAAACGACTTGCAAACCAAACCTCTTCCGAATCATTCATTGGAATCAATTTGTTTTTAAATAGCTCAGCTTTCGTTTTTTCTTGATTGCGATTTACAACCATGTGATCCATTAAATCTAGGGAATCAACGTTGTAGTTTAATGCTTCTATAATTCTTCCATCTGCCGAATAAACTTCAACGATTAGGTGCTGACCTTCTGAATCATTTAATGCGTAAATTCGATGGAACTGTTCGTCCAAACCATGAGCAACATCACGAAATAAGTATATCTTCGGAATTGTATCTACTGGATAGAAATACTTAAAATATGGATTTGCAGATTGTGCCCCCTTTTCATTTGAACAAGATGCTAAGACGAGAAGGAGAAAAGAGAACCCTATTAACTTTTTCATTTAAGACATTTTTAGAAATGCAACTTCCTTTTCTGATAGATGGCGGAACATACCACGCGGTAAATCTTTCTTTGTCAAGCCAGCAAACTGAACTCGATCCAATTTTACGACGTCATAACCTAAGGCTTCAAACATTCTTCTAACGATTCTGTTTTTTCCAGAATGTAATTCAACACCAACTTCGCGAGAATTACCATCTTTCACAAATTCAGCCACATCAAAATTAGTTTTTCCATCTTCTAAATCTACTCCTTTTAAGAGTGCTTCTAAATGCTCTCTTGACACTTGTTTGTTGAGTTCAACATGGTAAATTTTTGATGCTCGATGACGGGGATGCGTTAATTTCTTTGCAATATCTCCATCATTCGTGAACAACAAAAGACCCGTCGTATCTCTATCCAATCTTCCTACCGGATAAATGCGTTCTTTACATGCTTTTTTAACAAGAGTCATTACAGTTTTTCGTCCATATGGGTCATCCATTGTTGTAATGAAACCTTTAGGTTTATTCAAAAGTACGTATCGTTTTGTTTCAGCATTAATTGTTTCGCCATCATATTGAACTACATCTCCAAGTTTAATTTTATAACCTAACTCGGTAACAATTGATCCATTTATGGAAATGACTCCCGTCTGAATTAACACATCAGCTTCTCTTCGAGAACAGACACCCGCATTTGACAAATACTTATTCAATCTCACCTCATCATCATTGAAATTTGGCAGTGGATCTCCTTTTTTAACCTTTTCTTTAAAGTCTATGTACTTGCGTTTATCTCTAGCGCTGACTGTTTTAAGGGCGCCTTCTTTTGCTGGACCACCTGATTTTTTCTTTGGTGGAGCAGCTGATTTAGACTTATTAGCAAACGGCTTAGGGGTGCTACTTCCACCTTTTTTGGCGGGCTTTTTTGAATTGGAGTTATCTCTATTTGAAGAGCTTCTCCCTGAATTTTTTGTGTTCATCACGAGCAGAATTTCACCACAAAGATACAGTAAATACTATCAATTAGTTACGGATAAAATGCATCAGTTATATGTTCGATGGATGTACGGTATGAATTAGTGACAATGGACACTATATCAAACCTAGCATTTTTTGTAATTTGCCTGCTTTGAATGTAATTGTTTGCTACTTGTATAATTTGTCTTTGCTTGGCTCTTGTAACGGCCCTCCAGGGCTCACCAATTTCCGCAGTTTGTCTCGTTTTTACTTCTATTAGCACTAATACACCATTGTCTTCAGCTATAATATCTATTTCACCTTTTTTAAAACGAAAATTTCGATCGAGAATTTGAAAACCTTTTTCTGTAAGAAAACGGTCAGCGATATTTTCACCAAATTGACCTAGTTCAGTTGTATTCATTATCAAGTAGGAGTTTTACTTGAAGATACAAAAAATAAAGTAGAATGTCGTTGTAAATATTAAACTGAGAAGGCAATTTATTTAGATCTCGCCCATTAATTCAAGGGTCTCCTTTGAGGCGGCCTGTTCTGCTATTTTCTTTGCTGCACCTGATCCTCGTCCATAATTTGTGCCATTGATTGAAGCAACAACCGTATAATTCCAGTGAGCTCCTTTATTTTCTTCAGATAAAATTATAAAATCTAACTTCAATCGTTTTTTCTGACACCAAATAAACAATTTAGATTTAAAATCGATTTCCTCCTCAAGAATTCTATTGAGGTCCATGTATTTTCTGAAGATGTGATTGTATACACTGCTCTTGACTTGCTCGAAACCCCCATCTAAGTATATTGCTCCCATGATTGCTTCAAATGCGTTTCCTTCAAGTGTTGAAAGATTGATTGACCTGCCCTTATGATAACGAATTACATTTCGAAGCTCCATGGATTCAGCTATTTCACCCAGGGTTTTTCGGCTAACAACTTTTGATTTTATCTTGGTTAGATAACCTTCGTCTTCGTTTGGAAATCGATGATAAAGATACTCAGCCACGACTGCGTCAAGGACTGCATCTCCAAGATATTCTAACCTTTCGTTGGATGAATCATTTTCTGAACTATTGAGCGATCGGTGCGTGACTGCCTGAATAAAAAACGAAAGACTTTTGGGACGATATCCAAATCGTTGAATGATGAAAGCGATCAGTTCGAGTTCATCATCTGATCTTTTCGGTTTGAATAAAGATAATTTCAGAAGTTTATCCGTTAAATTTCTTGACAATAACACTTGTATTGTGGCCACCAAAACCAAAAGTATTTGATAGAGCCACATTCACAGTGCGCTTTTGAGCTTTGTTGAATGTAAAATTCAGCTTATTGTCCAATTCAGGATCGTCCGTAAAGTGATTAATTGTTGGCGGAACAACGTCGTGCTTAACTGCCATAACACAGGCAATCGCCTCAATTGCTCCAGCCGCTCCTAGCAAGTGTCCTGTCATGGACTTGGTTGAACTTATGTTCAAATTGTATGCATGTTCTCCAAATACTTGCTGAATCGCCTTTACTTCAGCAACATCTCCAAGAGGTGTTGAAGTACCATGCACATTCACATAGTCGATTTCAGAAGGATTAATTCCTGCATCTTCTAATGCTGCAATCATTGTATTCTTTGCACCAAGGCCTTCTGGATGTGGAGCAGTCATGTGATATGCATCCCCAGACATTCCACCACCAATTACCTCAGCATAAATTTTAGCACCACGTTTAATAGCATGCTCGTATTCTTCAAGAATCAAAGCTCCTCCACCTTCACCGAGAACAAATCCATCACGATCAACATCAAATGGTCTTGATGCTGTCTCAGGCGATTCATTGCGCGTAGAAAGTGCTTTAAGAGCATTGAACCCTCCCATTCCCATTTGGTTGACAGCAGCCTCTGAACCACCTGTAACAATTGCATCAGCTTTACCAAGACGAATCAAATTGAATGAATCAATAATAGCATTCGTTGCTGATGCACAAGCCGAAACAGTCACATAATTTGGTCCACGCAAACCGTATTTGATTGAAATATGGCCTGCAGCAATATCAGCAATCATTTTTGGGATGAAGAAAGGATTGAATCGTGGAGTTCCATCACCCTCAAAGAAATTTTGAGCCTCGTCTTGGAACGTTTTCAAACCACCGATACCTGAACCCCAGATAACGCCAATTCTGTCCACATTTGGATTGGATTCCATAATTGCAGAATCCGCCATGGCTTCCGAAGCGGAAACCAAGGCGTACTGCGAAAACTGATCAAGTTTCCTTGCTTCTTTTCTATCGATAAAGTCCTCCGCATTGAAGTTCTTTACCTCGCAAGCAAATTGCGTTTTGAACAAAGATGCATCGAATTGCTGTATCGGTGCAGCACCACTTTTTCCGTTCAGCAACGCTTCCCAGTACTCATTCAGTGAATTCCCGATAGGGGTTAGAGCACCCATTCCAGTAACAACAACTCTTTTTAATTCCATAAAGAAATGCTTTGCTCTAAAATAAGAAACTTTTAATTAGTTAGCGTTCTCTTCGATGTAAGAAATTGCGTCACCTACTGTTTGAATGTTCTCAGCTTGATCATCTGGAATTGCGATATTGAATTCTTTTTCGAATTCCATAATCAATTCTACTGTATCCAATGAGTCAGCGCCAAGATCGTTTGTGAAAGACGCTTCATTCGTCACTTCACTTTCTTCAACACCCAGTTTATCTACAATGATAGATATTACTTTTGATTTGATGTCAGACATTTCTTTTGTTTTAAGGGTTAATCAGGCTGCAAAGAAAAAAACAATGCTTTAAATATCAAAATTATTTAGTGCTTAATTGTTTCAATGCATTTTATTGTGCCCATAAAAATATCAAAATAACGGATTCATCCCCCCTTTTAACGAGATACTTTTTAATTTTGCTGTATGAACAAAGCACGCCTTGCTATTTTTGCTTCAGGGACCGGGAGTAATGCCATTAATATAATGAATTATTTTCAGGAACATCCAACAGTAGAAGTCGCTTGTATACTATCAAACAGAGCGAATGCTCCAGTTTTAGAGAAGGCAAAAATACGGTTAATTGAGACCATTATTCTGAGTAATGAAGAGGCTGAAAACGCTTCAGTTTTGCTTGAATTAACTGCCAAATTAGAAATTGATTATGTAATTCTTGCTGGCTATCTCAGATTAATTCCGGCTGAATTTATTTTAAAATTTAACCGTAAAATATTTAACATCCATCCCTCACTTTTGCCAAAATATGGTGGAAAAGGCATGTTTGGAGACCATGTTCATCGCGCAGTATTGGAATCTGGAGAGAAAGAAACGGGGATAACAATTCATTATGTTGATCCTGCATTCGATGAGGGAGAAATAATTGATCAATTTAAGTGTGTTTTAGCTGAAAATGAAACACTTGAAAGTGTCAGATTAAAAATAAACGCACTGGAATTGACTCATTTCCCATCGGTTATTGAAAAAACAATTCTAAAAACAGAATGATGAATTTTTTTAATGGGTTTAGTTGGAGTGAATTATTCAAGACGACTACCGTTCTATTTGCAGTAATCGATGTAGTGGGTTCTGTTCCTATAATTTTAAAAATAAAAGAGTCTGCAGGAGAACTAAATGCCGCTCGGACAAGCTTTGCTTCATTCTGCATTATGATTGGTTTTCTCATTCTAGGTGAAAACATCCTTAAATTGTTCGGAGTAACAATTGAGTCTTTTGCAGTTGCTGGATCACTTATTCTTTTTGCCATGGCACTCGAAATGATTTTAGGCATTAAGGTATTTCGCGACGAAGTCACAGGGAAAACTGCAAGCATAGTTCCCTTGGCATTTCCTATTATTGCAGGCGCAGGAACAATGACTACCCTTGTTTCTTTGAAGGCAGAATTTGATCAGATAAACATCGTACTTGCAATTGTAATTAATGTAATAATCATTTTTGCTGTTTTAAAAATGACGAAGCGCATCGAACAACTATTAGGTGTTGGTGGAATTGCAATTATAAAGAAGGTTTTTGGAATCATACTGCTTGCCATTGCAATCAAGCTTTTCACCACCAATCTCCAGGCACTTTTTTAATCTATTTTGGTGAAAAAGAACCAGGTTTATTTTCTTGACCTTTGATAACTTCCATTCCATTTTCAAAGGTTTTTTCTATTAATACAGCACCTTTTTTATCATACACAATAAAACGTCCATGCTTTAACCCGTCTTTATAGTCAATTTCCTGAAGGAGCTTTCCTTTGCGATCAAACTGCTTCATTGTACCATTTAATTCCCCTTTTTTATAAACTGAGATCACAGCAGGTATCCTACCTCCGGGGTAATAAGCAGACCATTCACCATCTTTCAAACCTTCTTTGTAATCACCTTCTTCTGTTTTTCCAAAATCTTTTGCTGAATAGGAAATTGCGTGACCATCTTTTTTGCTTTCTAAACGCTCACGGTCTTTCATAATGCCGTAATCAATTTTGGACTTTTCTTTAAAAATCTTATATGTTACAACATCTTTTGGTTTTCCGTTTTCAAAATAATCGGTCCAAATGTCTGTTTGAAATCCATCTTCGTATGTCCCTGTTAATTTTAATTTTCCCGAAGGGTAGTTAGAGGTCCAATCCCCATGTAAAAGTCCGGTCTTAAACGTTGATTTATTTTTCAAATTACCATTGTCCCAAAAGTTTGACCATTCACCTTCTTCTTTACCTTCTTTATAAACACCGGTCATTAGCAGTGTTCCATTCTCATACCATGTTTGCCATTGGCCCTCTTTAAGATCATTTTTAAAGGAGCCCTCTTTAAATTTTTTGCCATCCTTAAAGAAGTAAGTCCAAAGTCCAGTTTTTAATCCTTGATCATATTTTGCATTGTATGAAAGTTCACCTGTGGGAAAGTAATAGGTCCAATCACCTTGCTGAAGATCATTTTCAAAGACACCCTCCATGTCTTTTGTACCTTTATTAGTATACCAAGTCCACTTTCCTACTTTCTTGCCTTCTTCATAAAAACCTTTAACATTGAGCTGGCCACTGTCATAGAAATAGTTGTACTCTCCGTTAAGTTTACCATTCCTATAATTACTGATTTTTTCGGTGTCACCTGTATAGTATGCATAGGTCCAAGTACTATCCTTATCACCTGCTTTAAAAAAACCCTTCAACGTAGTATATCCATAAGGACTTATTTCCTCAAAGGGTCCGTCCTTTAATCCATTTTTAAAATTGTACCATTCCTTGACCGTTCCTGTGGTGTGGAAAGTTGACATTTCTCCAGTTCCATCAATAATTGTCTGTGTGTGTAGGGAATCAGGCAGCCAAAACGCAATAACTCTGTTTTCACCCGCTTTTATTTCCTCAATTGATTTTTCCCGTCCATCCAGGTAAAAGTATGTCCATTTTCCAGATGGTTCGTTCATTTTATAAACTCCTTCTACCGCGAGTTTTCCATTTTCATTCCACTCTCTGTAAATACTATCTTGCCTTCCCAAAACAAAGTAGCCCTCTTGCTTTATTTTTTTATTTGGATAATACATCACTACTTTTCCATGAAGCATATCCTTATAATAATTTCGCTCTTCCTCCAAAACACCAAATCTATCATAGTAGAACCATTTACCATGTTTTTCTTTCGTCGTTTCGATTGCATCGGTGTAATAGGATCCAATTGCTTGAATCTGTGACTTATTAAAATCCCAAAATAAAGATTCCTTAGGCGAAAGGTTTTCTTTCAGTACGATTTGAGAAATCAATACCAAGGGTGAAATTAAAATAAGTATAAAAGCAAGTTTCTTCATTTGAAATATTTAAACGCTATAATACAGGATTTTTTTCAAGTTACATAAGAACCAATGAGCCTTGAATTGCCAAAAAAACACCAAACATGGCAAAAACAATTCCTATAAAGTGGTTCAATGCAATCAAAATCTTTTCAGTAATTAATGGTCGTAGTAATTTGGCTCCAAGAATTTTAAGTAAATCAAAAGAAAAGAAAGTGATTAAGATTGTCAACAAGAAATATAGTATATAGAATCGATTTTCCTCCTGAGGTTCATTTTTAGCGCCAAGAGTAATAACACTGAACCAATAGAAAATAACCAATGGATTAGCGAAGTTCAGTAAGAATCCCTTTAAACCAAGCAGGATAAAGTCCTTAGGACTTTGCACCGTATTTCCTTCTTCATTCACTTTTACTTCTTTCGGTTTTTTAAAGAAGGTTGTTACGCCATAAATTATGAACAAAACACCACCAGCCAATTTCATGAGGTCTTGCTTCTCACCACTTAAAATTGCAGATACTTCTGAGTAAAAAACGTAAGCAATTAGAATGTAAAAAACATCGCTGAGCAGAACCCCTAAATCAAACGCAATCGCAGCGCGAACTCCTTTTCGTATGCTTGTTTCAAGTAATACGAAGAATACCGGTCCGATCATAATAGTCAGAATAAACCCGGTAACGATTCCTTTTATTATTAGTTCAACCAAAAGAAATATTTTTACAAAAATACGATTTGCGTTCGGAATGTAACGGTCAGAAAGCAATCATACCAAAGATTGAAAAATTTACATTGATTTGCATCATTTTGTGGGAATATTTCACAAGTTGTTTACCTTTGCATTCGAAACGCCCGATCTTTATGTCGGCGTGATAAAAGAAAAAAGGTTATGAAAAGTGCTGCAGCAAACAAAAAGCTGGATGAAGTAATTGAAAAAGTTGAGAAAAAAGGCTTAGCTGCCGCTAAACTTATTGACGACCTCAAAGAACTCAGAGAATTTGCTTTGAAGGAGCAAGATCCACTTGTAACAAAAGTACTTCGTCTTTCATACGAATTCATTGGTGAAAACAATGCATTTGATGTACAAGCTCAATACGAGGAAGACGAAGAAGGAAATGAATATCCGATTGAGATTGAAGATAACGAAAACCTACTGTACTTCTTAAACTTGTTAAAAAACGCAGAGCATAAAATTAACCGTGAAGAAATCAAAGATTACAGAACTGCTTTGAAATTGGAATTGTATTAATTACTACACTATATGAAAATGAAACACCCAACTCAATGGGTGTTTTTTTTTTGCTCAAAAAACAACCCTAAATCCATTTTTACGTCTTCTAATTAGTTGAGCAAAATTACTCAACACTGGTTTTATTTTTCTTGCAGTAGCCTGAAAAGAATTTTAACTCTTCCTTAAATTCTTTTCAGGTTTTTTTAATCGCAATATTGGCAATAACTTCTATGTCCCTTGACTTGATGGAAAAAAGGAATTTCCTTATCGTACAATTGATTTACCACTTCTTGCAGAAAGGCCTCAAAAAGTAATGTGATTTCATTGTAATCAAGACTAGTTGATTGAAGTGGAAAAAGGCCTCCTTTCAAATTTACCAACGAATAAATATTTGCAGATTCCGGGAATTGACCACTATTTTGTTGGTACAGATAGGTGTATAAAGCTAGTTGAATAGCGTGTTTTGTAGTTGAAAAATAGTCCATCAAACTTGTATCAGGATCGTAGCCACTCATTGAAACATCTTCTGCTTTCACTTTTCCTGATTTGTAATCAATAATTCTTATTTTTCCATTTACAGAGTCGATGCGATCAATGAAACCTTTCAGTGCAATAGCTTTTGGTTGACCGTTCACTGTTATATTCACGTGCGCATGCATTTCAATTTCAATGTATTCAATGAAAACTGGTGAAGTTTGAGTCAAAAGAAATTTTCTTTCCTCTTCTAAAATCCTTTTTGTCAATTCAATCGCCATCCGAAAACTTAAAAGATTCTTTCCAGACTCAAATGCTGATGCATCGTCATCAAAATGTTTTAAAAATTCGTTACGTATTAATGTTTCAAACTTTTGTAGCATCAAATCGATGTCACTTGGCAATATATTTGGTGGTTGCGGGATTACCTTTTGACCCTTTTTATCGTGCCTCGAAAATGGGATATATAGTTCCTCTAATACATTGTGAATGAAGGTTCCAAAAGTATTGCTTTCAACTTCTTCTTCTATACTTTCTTCTTCTCCAAACTCTAGAAGATATCGGTAGTAAAAGTCGAGTGGGCAATTGATGTATTTATTAATTGCTGAGGCAGAAATGGGTTTATTAAAAAACTCATCCAATCGCAGAATAATCTCATCCGTTTTTTGAACTTGCTGAACGGATTCTGTCAAACCAGTATCATTTGGAATAGAATAGAACTCTTTTTTCAATTGAAAATTGGGGTTTAATCTACTTAGCTCAAGTTCCAACTGCAATAGATATCGGCTTGCTTCATTACTTCCAATGTTTTCCTGAGAAGATGTATACGTTGTCCACATTGTGTCGCAACGCTGTAACAGACGATAAAAATGATGTGCAAATAACCCTTGTTTTTCTCTTGGAGTTGGCAATCCAAGGTAAGATCTAAGATCCATTGGTATCATTGTTTGTAAAGGATTGGTCGGAGGCATTTTTCCTTCATTCAAACCGAGCACAATAATATTTTTAAAGTCTAATAATCTTGTTTCCAAAAGACCCATGATTTGGAGCCCGTCAATAGGGTTACCGTGATAAGCTATAGATTTAGTATTCCAATGCTGAAAAAACAAATGTTTAAAGCTTTTCAAGGTCATGTCGGGCAAGCCTTCACGAACAAGATTTTCAAAATCAATGATTTCTCTATCGAACGTTTCTAGAATGGCTTTTTCAAATTCGTCGTCTTTACCAAACGAATTATACAACTCTCTATTTAATGCTCGAATTGTTTGGATGGCTGACAACCAATCTCCATTCCAATCTTGCAACAAGTAATTCAATGATTTATCAGCATTGCCTGCCGTTAATACACGGTCTTTTTTTACAAAAATACTATTGCACTTAATGAGTTCTTGTTCGATTCGAATAATGTCAGCTTTTTCCTTATCTGAAAGCAAAAGCAGTGTAAATGGATGATTCCAAAAACGCTGTAAATCTTGGATATAAATAGCCTGTGTTTTATAACGGATTTTGTTTTCTTGAATAGTAAAAATGAGTTCAATCCAAGTCCTTAATGCTGTACTCCTTAGTGGTAATCCTAATGTAATATTTGCTTTTTCAATTGTTGCTGGAAGATTTTTCATCAGGGGTGCAATCAAGGACTCATCAGCCAATAAGATGAGGGTTTCATTGAGATCCTGTTTATTCAATGATGCAAGTATAGTTGATGCCACCTTCACTTGTCCTGTATGCTGTGCGCACTCTATTATACTTAAATCCGTTGATTTGGTCGAAAGATCATCGGCTATATGCGGCAATGATTTTAGTCCTAATTCTGACTGAAGTATTCTCAGAAACTTACCTGCCTCGTGATTGTTATCATTAAGGTAGAAGGTGTCTGCATCGATTATAACATGCGCTCTCCCAAGTTGATGTAATTGTTTTATAATGCTTATTTCTGAAGGCGAAAGCGCGTTGAATCCAGCAAAAAGAAATACTCTTTCTTTCCTTTCCCTAAAAAGCACATCTATATTCTGGGAAAGGAAACGGTAAGCACTTCCTACGTAACAAAGGCCCTCCTTATCCAATTGTTCATTCAATTGAATGTAATACCCGGGTAAACGATCCCAAAATTGCATGAATCTTTTTTGGCCTTCTGTCAATTCTTCCTGAGCAAAACTCCAACTTTCTATTTCTTTGATAGATGCAAGATTTTTAAAAACATCCTTTGAGTCTAGTTTGTAACGATCTATCTCATCAAAGTCTGATAGTAAAATATTTCCCCATGCCATGAATTCGTCAAAGGAGACATCTTTAGGGTCTGTTGGGTTGGCTAACTGTATTTTGAAAAGACGTATGAGTGTCCGAATTCGATCAATGAC
>Ga0315901_10000412_pt1 | contig 63675 bp, 122 predicted proteins | sample LakEriMetagenome_10_FD_203761 | JGI IMG/M metagenome (GOLD analysis project Ga0315901, IMG submission 203761) | Freshwater fungal communities from buoy surface, Lake Erie, Ohio, United States - Buoy 2 MA116 | ecosystem: Environmental > Aquatic > Freshwater > Lake | place: USA: Lake Erie, Ohio... | reverse complement strand
GATTGGGCTTTGCTGGTCTTTACAATCATTCTTATGAACCAAATGCGGATTGGAAGAGAGACCATGTAAATATGATTATGGAGCATTTTGCTATTAAGGATATTGCTGCTGGAGAAGAGATAGTAATCAACTATGGTGAAGAAAATATTTGCTTTGATGTTAAATAGTAGTAGAATTAAATAAACTGCCATGGTTGCTCTGTTTCTTACAACAACCATATCATGCTCTGATGCCTTCTCCATTATAGGTAGAGTAAGTAGAGTAGTTGGTTTAACAAATCAACAAAGAATAGAAATCGTTCAAGTTATTAGGCAATCGATCCCAACTTGTCCTCTAATCATAAAACCAAATGACACAAAAAGAACTTCAGGCACTTGATCTGATGCTGGAAGATTTGCAAACAAATCACCCAGAAATTAGGACGATTGCTAAAAACTTAAAATGTGAAAAGGAACTTGAATCCTTGAAAGTTAATATTATTGAATATCTTTATGATTTGAAGGCCTATCACAATCCATAATATGAATTCCACTTACATATACTTTGTTATTTTCTTTTGTATTGCTTACTTGATTGTAACAGACCAATCTGTAGCGAGGGCATTTTATATGCTTACTCAACTAGCAAAAGTAGAATATGAAAAGACTAAATGGTGGATTCTACATAATCCAGCAAATCCCATTGTAAAGTATTTGATGTGGAGACGCGCATATAAACTTGCAGAAGAACTGCAAAGAGAGATAGAATCAAGAAATAAATAATCATTATCTGAATAATACATATGCTCTCTACACAATATCGCCTCCGTCTTGAAGCAATCTGTGAGAAGATTGCAATGCACGAAGAGGTGAGTTTAGAAGATATGATCTGGTGTGAAAAACTTGCAAAAGTAAATCGTTCTGCTGCTACTCTTTTAAGGCAAGCAAGACGCCGTGCTGCAAATCCCGATATGCAAGAAGGGAGTTTAGATGATTTTATGAATGCCCTGGATTTAGGTGATCCTGATCCTTCAAATCATCGCACTGGATTTAATGGTGCTGATGATATTATTGACTTCTTTAGCCGTGACAATGAAAATGATTGGAGAAATCGGGATTAAGTTGTGTTAAGAAATCCTGACAAAACACCTAGATAGTGATAGAATAGTAAGGTCATAAAAATGAGCGAAAATTCTTTATTATGATATTCTTTGTGCGTGGAGGTCATTATGCACAATTTAATTTCTTACAATCAACTTGCTGGGTGGAAAAAGATCGGGAATACATTAGATGACTTTATAGACCAGCACGAAATTATGAATTCCTACTTTGAATGTCTGACTGATTGTGATGAAAATACACAGACTTGTAGGCGAATATGTAGAAAACTTTTGACTACATAGACCAGTTTAAGAACCGTCCATTCACCCTTGACTTTCGCGGTCAGGGGTTTTATAGTAGGCTCATACAAGTCAAGAGCAATGACCTACACAGCGAAACTCAAAGTTCAATTTGATACTGAATGGACTCCTACTTATGGTGGGTCTGGAATTTATGATGATGAAACTCTCCCAGAAGAGCACTATACTTTTGAGATTCCAACTGAAGACATCAACACCATTCAACTGTTCCGTTTCTTTGGAACGATTGCCCGTTCAATGGGACATAATGAAATTGGTATTATGAAAGGTGCTTGTTCACTTGCATTTAATGATATGCGAAGTGAAGAAGATATGAAGAAAATTGCTTATGAGTTTGACCTTAAACTCTCTGAAGAGTATTCAAAAGAATTTGCTGAGATGCAGGATGAGATTTATGATCTGAAAGCAAAACTGTCACGCTGCCAGCAACCCGACAATCCTCAATATACCGAAGAAGAAATGGAAGCAATGACTGCAGAACAGCATAAGGAATGGAGTGGTCTTGTTCCAGGTTCTCCTGAAGCAGTTAAAGAGGGTTGCAAGTGTCCTGTAATGGATAATGAAGATATGCCTGATGGTCGTAAATGGGTAAATGGCGATTGTCCTCTTCACGGTAAAGTGCAATGACTACACGAGTACAAGAGTTTATGAATGCTGTATGGGAGCATCGGAATAATGGTGCTGATACTGAAGAAAAGTTAGTTGCTGCAATTCTTTTTATTGCAGCAGAAAATATTCAGTTTTATAACGCACAAGACGGTAGGATTGTACTGGATAAAAATGATATGCTTCAACTAGCACAGGAACTAGAGGAATGAAAATTTTTCAAGTAGCAAAATGGTACACAAGAGAGGATTATGGTAAAGAGTATTGCTTGACTCTTTTCTTTAACGAAAGACAAGCACTTCTTCAAGTTGCAGTTGATATTGGGGATTATGGTTCTTGGTTTGACTGGCCTTATCTACAAATCTCTATGGGATATGGAAGGTTGTTTTCATTTCTATTTTCTCTTGGTAAGATAGGTTTTACTTTTGATATTGCTGGTCGTAACTGGCGAGACGAACTCTTTTATTCTCAACCAAACGAAATTACTAAAGACTAAACTATGAGTTTTTCTAAGACTGTTTCTGTTGTTGCTGCACTTGCAAGTATTTTCAGTGTGGGCCTTGCAAGTTGGAAGATTTCTGAGGACATCAAAAACGAACAGACTGCACCATTGGAACAAAAAATTGAAGAACTTGAAAGGAAACTAGAAGAACCAACACAACCAGCACCACCAGTTGAGCAAGTGGTGCAACCTCAAGTGCAAGCAGTTCAACAACCTGTTATACTACCTCCAGTAACACCTCCCCCACCCCCAGTACCAACGGAGACACAAGAATGAGATTTCGTGAGGTACAGTTTCGTTGGAGTGAATTCAACAAAAAGTATGAACTCGTCAGATGGTACAAAGATTGCAACGACAAAGAGTTATGTTATGTTGTTGCTTTCTTTGATGAAACCAAAGAGGGTTATGATATGAGAACCGTAGGGGATAGGTTCTTTGAGGATAAGGATGCATTTATTGTAGGAAAACACGCAATTGAGTTTCTAAATTCTATGTTTTATGAACTTCAAAGAGAAGAGGAACTGAAATGAAACTCTTTGATTATGAAAAATATGAAGATTATGGTTGGGAGTTCTTCTTCCAAGTTCTCAAATTTCCCAATTTTGCCCTGCTGGATATTACAGTCCAGTGGGATGATTTTGGTTCCGATTCTATCCTCCCAGAATTTTCTTTGTGCATCAGCTCCGGTACTTTGCTTGGATTTTTTATCCGATACAAACGATTTCAATTTGATTTGGATGTAATTACTGTAAGACCCAGAGACCTTCGTTGGTATAAAGAACACAAATGACTGACATTTCTAAACTTTCTTTCAAGCAACTTCAAGCACTTGAAAAACAGATTGAAGAACGCAAACAAGTTTTGAGTGAATCAAAAGATTGTGTTGAGGGGTACAAGGTGACTTTCTGTGTGAAGTTCAATCCTGCCACCAACCCATATAGTGACTTGAGAAGTCCAGAAGACTTTGGTGATTACTTGGCAAATGAAATTGCTAATGTACTTGTTAATGATTTTGGTCTTCGTCAATCAGATGTCAGTGGTTTTGAGGTTGAAGAGATGACTGATGAGTATAAGGTAGAATGGAAAGACTTCTGGGAGGATGAGGAATGACTACTCAAAGAGCACAAGAACTCCTAGATGCTTCTATGGAACTCACACTGCGACCACAGAAGGATGACCGCAAAAAACTGATTGCTTTTATCATCAACGAAGCAGCAGCACGACTTTGTACTGATTGTGGAGAACTTCAAAATCCTGTTGATGTATTGTGTGAACTTGCTAATGAGGTAGAAGCACTATGAAACTCCCATATGTGCTAAAATCGTGGTATTATCATATCACAGGATACTGGGAGAAGAAACTACCACATCTTCCTGGTGCTAACTCTAAACAATTTTGGAACATCATTAACGGTAATTGACTATGGTTGAAAAAGTAAAGTTTGTAACTGTCACCCGAACTATTGACATCACAAAAGGTATTCATTACCTTGATGCTGTTGATACAGATGGCTATCACTGGTCTGCCGAAATGGATAACAGACAAGAGAAGTGGTTAGTGTATACCAAAGTATGGACCAGAGACCCTCAACAACCTTATGACATTTGATGGAGAAAACTAATGGATAACAAAGACGCAATTGTTTTTAGTGTATTGGTTATTGGTATCCTGTGTCTCTTTGCAGGTGTTATTGGTATGAATTACTGGGACGCACAACAAGTTCGTGTGATGTATCAACAAGCATACGCAAAGAATATGGATTGTCGCAGTGATAGCAAAAGGTCTATCTATGAAGTAGAAAAGGTTTGTGGTCCTGTTCCAAAGTTTGATGATTATAATGACTGACATAAAGCTCTGTAAGGATTGTAAGCATTACAAAAGAGATTGGAGTGCTCGTATTACTGGATATGGAGACACATTTGACTTATGCCTCAATCCTCTTGTGACTGAAAATGTCGTGACTGGAAGAGATAATGGTAAGTATTGCGATCATGTGCGAAAGTATTATGGGTGTGGGATGGAAGGTAAGTATTGGGAGGCACGGAAATGAAATCTTTCAACATCAACAATACCGTCAAAGTCAAACTCACAGAATACGGCAAAAGAATGTTAGAACGAGACCATAATAACTTTTGGAGTTCTCACGGAAAACTGAATGAACATCCTTATAAACCTCACGAAGAAGATGAGAATGGTTATGTAAAGTTCCAACTCTGGTCTCTTATGTATCAACTTGGTGAGTATTGTATTCTTGGTTGCGAACCTCTGTTTGATACTGTGATTTTGATTGATGATAAGGATTTGAGAGGTGGGGAATGACTAAACAAGAACTCAAAGAACTTCTAACCCCAGAGTTTCTTTCTACACTTCATAGTGCTGTGGAATGTTGTGGTTGGGATGTTGATATGGTAGAGAGTATGAACTTTTGTGATTGGTGCTATAGGTTAGCAGGACAACCAGAACCAGAGTATAATATGAGTTTTGAGATGGAGGATGAGGAATGAATAACCACCCATCATACTGCTGTCCTAAATGTGGAGAACAAATTGGTTGGTTGGGACGATTTTTTAACTTCTTTATTCCAAATTATCATAGGTGTGAAAGAAAACCTTATAAACCGAAAATAAAAATAGAAAGTTCAGGGGCAAGTTTCTGGGAAAATATGAATGAGTATTTTTTTAGTGATGAGGGAAAAGAATACCTCAAAGAAATGAATAAGTTTTTTAACGAATACAAAGCAAAATGACTGATTATAAACTTCAAGAACTTTTTGTAGAGTTTGATGATGTTTATGGAGGTAGCACTTCTTACTCTTTGGACTATTTTCCTGTGATTTATGATAATGTGTTAGAATTATGTGAAGAGATTGAAAAACTATGACTGAATGGAAACCAACAGAACAAAACATAGGACAACCAGTATTGGATACTTACCCAGCAAGCATTCAAAACAACACTTATATTCCACCAGTAGGAACTTTACATATTTACAGTAAATGGTATGATGTAGATACCGCTAAACTAACTTCTATCAAAGATGTAGAGGCAGTATTTTCTGCTATTGGATTGAGAGTATCTGAAACTAATGAAAACTTTGATAAAGTCAAACATCTCCTTATTATCCCAGAGAAACCCAAAACTCTGGATGAAATCCAACAAGAGTTTGATGAGAAAATTGATAAACTGATTAAAATAACAAAGGGACAATTTGAGTATTCTAAAATATATGCTGAAAAAGGATACGACTATAAGTTTGATAGAATTATTGAGAACTTTGAGTATGCGAAGGAACACGGACATTTTCCTTACCTAAATCTTGCTTATACAACAACTGGATTGAGTGTAGGTGCTGGTTCTTATGAAACCTCTTTTGTAATCAAACAAGGAAACAAACACGAAGGTTATTATACCTTTGGTAATGGAAGATATTTCAAGTATTATATGCCGACTAAACCAAATGTGATTGCTCGGTTCTTTATGAAAACTTGTCTTGCTCTTCGGTGGGTTGATGAGAAGAATGGATGAGGACTATCAACCAAGAAATCGTGAGAAATCCAAACAAGCAAAGTATGGAATGGTGTGGTGTGCTTATTGTGATAGAGATATGGTAGGTGATATTGGTAAATGTCCTGTATGTGGAACTAAAAACAATCCAAAGAAGATTAGGTATGAATGAAATAGAACAACTCATCAGGGATGATATTGTAGCAGAAATCAAAAAACACCACGACAAACATCTAACTGATATTCTCATTCATCCAGAGGTTTATAAGAGTATGAAAATCAATCGTCCTATGAATGTCTTTGAAAAGTTAGATGCAGGTTGGTATTGGTTTCGGGAGTGTTTTTGGATATGGGTTATGTGTATAACTAACCCAGAAGATACTGGTGGAGATTTCTTCTGCCATATTTGTAGTGATTATGTGAAATATGAGGAGGATACTTATTATGAAACTCACTAAACTGATATTTGATTACTGGAAGATTTGGATGTCTGTTCCAGTAGAAACTAATATCTTTGGTTCTTATGATGAAGGACTTTCATATTACGACGGAGAATGGATGACCTTCTGGTATGCTTTGAATTATAATTTTTACAAGATGAATAATAAGAAATACGCATTTACTGGTTGTGAAGACCCTTATGTAGAACCCAGAGATTTTGAGGACACTTGAAGAACTGGCACACTCCTCCTTGTGGTGGGTGTGTTTTGCCTTATAATACTCTCATAGACAAAGGAACTCCAAATGCCTATTGAAATCAGCAATCAAGTTCGTATTCAACAATACGAAGATTTTTGGTATACAGTAGAAGACACTCACCTTGATGCTGGGTGTGAGGGATGCACTATTTCTTATTGGTTCAAAAATGAAACTAATGAAAAACGAGATAGTTATATTTGTATGAATGAAGAACAAGCACTTGCTATTGCTGATACCATCTACAAACTCCTCAAAAAGAACTGAAATGTTTTCCGACAACACTATTACCAAACTTAAAGAACTGAAAGCATCACTCAATATTTCATCTCCTGATTTTGCGAAACTCTATCACTTGATGGATGCTGCTTACAAGGATGGATTTGATTATGGGTGTGTTCGTTCAAGAGAGGAAGCAATCCCTCTTGGAACTCTTGCTGATATGACTATTCAAGAACTTGTTAATCTTATTAGACCTGATGATGACTAAATTTTTCCAATACGACAAACAAACTTATGATGATGGTGAAGTAGTAGACCACACTTGGCAGTTTGGTATCATCAAAAACCGAGCACTACTCTGGGTGAATTATACAAATCCTGGTTGTATCGTTCATTCTTCTGGTGGTATTAACATCTTGTTTTCTTTCTTTGGTAGTTCTCTTATGAGTGTAGATATTCAACAACAGAGATTTAGTTTCGCATTTGGAATTTTGACTGAATACTTTGATGGGTGGCAAAAATGATTACCGCAACCGAACTACTGGACTTTCTCTGTAAAGCACATAAACTTTCTATTTTTGATATAACCTTTCGTCAAAATGATGAAGGTTATGCAATCACTCTGCGTGATGATTGGCACAATGATGGCAAATGGTCTAATCAAACTGTTTTCATTGACAATGCAGGACGATCTGATTGGGACAATGAAGAAGATTATGATTTCTACACGATGAATAACATGATGGATGAGAAACTTGAAGAACGGAAACAGAAAGAAATCAAAGAACAAAAACGACAAGAACTGATTGCTCGTTTGACTGATGAAGAAAGGGATTTATTAGGTGTAAAATGACTAAAAACAAATCCAAATTCAAAGAAAATCCATTTCATATTGCTACTAAAGAGCATTTGGTTGAAGTGTGGTTAGGAGAACCTAATGATGCTGAAAGTGATTACATTCTCTCTATTGATAAATTTTGGTTGCCTGAATTGATTACCAAACTCAAAGAAGTAAGATTATGACTGTTGCTGAATTTATTGAAAAACTCAAAGAGTTTCCACTTGACCAAGAAGTAAGAATTACTGATGGATACAGGTATAATTTTTATCAAGGTGATTTTGAATTCCAACTCTTTGAGGAGGTAAATGGTTCTACCTTTGTAGATATTGGTGTTGGTGGATTTGATGAGGATGAAGAATGACTAACCGAATTCAAGTAAAAGAAACTGAAAAGTATTATGGGGACTTTGAGGGTTCCCTTGAGAGTATTATTTCTTCACTTCAATCTGAATTAGATGCTGGTTGGGAAGGTATTGAAACAAAGTATGAACGGGATTATGGTGATTGTCACGACCACGAAGTTCCTTATCTCTACAAGCATCGTCCCGAAACCGACAAAGAGTATGAGAAACGAATGAAGTTGCTGGAAAAAGAAAAAGCAGAAAAACTCAAAGCAAAAGAACGCAGACGCAAAGAGTATGAGAAACTGAAAAAGGAGTTTGGTGATGACTGACGAACAAATTCTACAACTTGCTGAACAACACTTCGATTATCAAGGTGGTTGGATTGCTTATAGTAAGGAAGACCTCTTGGAGTTTGCCCGAGTAATGTATAATAAAGGAAAAGATGATGAGGCAGAACTGTATGTTGATGAAAACTATTGATTATGACTGACACCGAAAAACTCACCCATCTTCTCAAAGTTCTCAAAAAATATGCAGAACAACCAACTTGTTATAATCTAAATCCTGATTATGAATATCCACACCATAACTGGGATATTTTTGAAGATGGTTCTGATTATGGTGAGATTATGTTTGCCCGCACACTTTTAGAATGTATTGAGGTAGATTATCATTATCCTTGGAGTGATGAGTTAGAGAACCTATGACTAACAAAAAAGAAGTAGCACAAGCAGTTAATGAAGCATACGAAACCTCATATACTGGAAGTGGTTTAGTTGCTGCTCTCCGTGAGTTAGTATTTGAACTTCAATACTATCAGTGTTGTGGAGATGAAGGTGTAGAAGATATGGTACTTGATGCTCGTGATATTCTTGATGTATGTGATGAGTTGGAGAACCTGTAATGTTTGGTATTGAAAAGGACTTTCAAAAACTAATGGAACAAGTTTATGGACCACTTAACAAAGATAAACAACCACCAGACACTATTGAGATTGGTGGTGTGAAATATAAGAGGATTGAAGAACCTCCAACTCTTTCCAATAAACTGGAAGGATGGATTGAAACACTAAACTTCACACAATCCAAAGAACATAAAGATTTGTTGGTAATTGAGATACTGAATATTGTGAAGGAGTTTATGCCTGATACTTATGAAGGTGTTGGTCTTTCAGAGTATTTTTTGGGTTATAATGATGCAATCAGGAAAATGGAGGAAAAATTGAAATGACTGAACTTGAAGAAGTAAAAGCACAAATCAAAGTGCTTGAAAAGAAACTCTCATTCCTTGAAGAACTGGAAAAAACAAAAACACCAGTAGAAGAAGCATATAAAAGAGTTTATGGTAAGTATCCTGTGAAAGATGTTAGTGAAGACCTTACTCCACTAGATAATTGGAATGTAATTTCTTGGGATGCTTTCCAGAAGGGTTATGATGCTGCTTATGAAGAGAAGGTGAAAGAAACCGCACAAGAACGGGGAGAACGACTTCATAAGGATGTAGAAAGAGTTGTGAAGGAGAATCTGGAATGGTGTGAAGAAAATCCCGATAAAGACCCATTAGATTGGTTGAAACCACAGACACCAGAGCAAACATCACAATCACTCAAAGAGGCATTTGTAAAAGCACAACAAACAGAAAACTGGAAAGAAATTCAAAAGAAAATTGATGAAGAGGATAATGATAAGAATTTCAAGAACTCTCTTGACATTATCAAAGAATGGAGAGAAAAAAATAAACCACAAAATCTTACTGATTTGATTTATGATTGGTGGGAAGATGTATTCACAACTCATAGTGATTGGGATATGGAAACTTCTATTGAAGATTTGGTAGACCAAATTCAGTTGTGGTTGCCGAAAGAACAATCTGCTTCTGGTTCTCAAAATGTTTATGTTGAATGTACAGTAGAAGGTTTCAACGATTGTCTCAACAAAATCAAGAGTAAACTACGATAATGCCATTCTTTCCTGACTGCTATGATGAGTGGGGTCTTTATAAGATTACCTACGATGGAGACCACAAGATGTATGAAATGCTATTTGAGGGCACTGAAGAAGAGTGTCGTCAATATGCTTATGAAAATTACACAGACAAGCAACAAACTGATATGTGCCTGATGGATTGGGAAGCAAGGGAGTGGAGTGTATGACTGACCGCAACTTCAAAAAAGAACTCAACCATTATTCCTATAATGACCCAGAATATGGAGAGGATATTGAGAATATTGATTATGATTGTCTGATTGGCATTATCGCAGAGTTTTGTGATAGAATTGAATCACTTGAATCTGAAGTCAAGATTCTAAACCGAAAACTTACGGATGATACATTTGAGGTGATTAAAAATGACTGACCCAACACACGAAGAAATGCTTGAAGAAGCAGCACGAAGAGAAGCAGAAAACAAAGCATTAGAATCACTTGGAATTGAATATGGTGATTTCCAAGGTGAAGACGATGTAGACTATGAAGCACCGAATGGTGATTACATTAAGTCTTATCCACTTATCAATCGTGTAGAAGTGATTGGTAAGAATGGACGAGAGTTTGTTCAATATGACTGCTCTAATGTTCAAATATCAGAACAAGACAATGGACGCACACTTAAGGTATTTCTATCGTGACTGAAGATTACAACGAAACAATCAGAACTGCTATTGCTGGTATCGGTAAGTATTCTGATGCTCTCAAAGAACTTCGTAAGATTGAACACGAAGAACTGATTGAAGAACTGCAAGCAAAGAAGAAAGAAAACTTTCAATTGGTTGCTGATGCTTGTATGGTAGAATATGAGCAGAAGTATCAGCGTGATGTATTCCCATGTGATGAATACTGGGTGTATATGATTTCTGAATACTTCGGCACAGGTGAAGGTCAAACCACTTGTATTATGATGACACAGGCAACACCATATGGTGATGACTTTACAGAAGATAATCGGTATGTGCCCATCAATTCCAAACAGTATCGTGCTGTGAGAGAGTTTCACAAACAGTTTGGCACTTGGTATCTTCATGGTCTCAAATTCCTTTCCAAAGAAGATTTCTTTGCTGAATGTTCATATTACATCCCCCCTGTGATGATGAAGCTGTCTAATAAGAGTTGCTTCAAAGATTTCTACACCCGAGTTCATTACAACTTCTCATAATATGGTAGAATCTTTAATTGCTGGACTTACCTGTGGAATTGCAACTTTTTATGGAATTGGTGATGGATTTCACGGCCAAATTACTGCAAATGGTGAAAGATTTGACGCTTATCGTTGGACTGCCGCTCACCCATATCTCCCAATGGGAAGTAGAATTAGGGTCACAAATCAAGACAATGGAAAACAGGTAATTGTTCGTGTAAATGATAGAGGTCCATATTCTCATGCAGACATTGACTTAAGTTATGCTGCATTCGCTCACATTCAATCAACCCGTAAGGGTAATGCTACTGTTTGTTATCGTGTAATCGGATGAAAAAACTATTTGCTCTTGCCTTTATTCTCTTCTCTTCCCCTGCTTTCGCACAGGATGTAAAAACTTATCGTCCATTTCGTTATGAAACTCCTTGCATTTTGGAGGCAGGTAGTCAAACCTATCCTGATACCTGTGTGGTGATTGAAACTCGCGAAACTGGTGGAGCACTTCGCACTCGTAACATCTTTTCCAATAAGTTTGGCCTCACTATTAAGGGTCGATTTGATAAAGAGAAAGGATATATGACCTGGGATTCTCATAACAAATATGAATACAAATGGGAATATAAGGTTGGTGGAAATCAAGAACTTGGTTCGTGGACTTATGTAATGCCTGGATTCCTAATTCAGAACGTAAGTTGGGATTGAAATGAACGAGAAATCTAAAATTTACTATAATGTTTGGTGCTGTGCTTATCAACGCAGGGGACTATATAGAGGAACAGATAGGGAACACAGAGAGCACGAAACTGTGCGAATGTGCCTTGATATGAAAGACGTGAAGTTCTACCAGTTTGACACAGAAAAACCGCGATACTTACAATGATATTCTCAAGACCACTTCTAGGGACTAATACAAAGAAAGTTAAACTATCCTGGATTGAATACTATTGGCAATCTTGTATTATTCAGGGTTGGTATAATTGCTGGTATGCCTTTAAGAATTGGGCTGACTTGATGGGAAATAACTATCAAGACTATGCACTTCTCAAAACTGATGACCCATTGGAGCAGTGTATTCTTTACTTCTGGGATAGTCTTGAAGATGAAATTTATCCTAAACACTTCTTGGATAGTTTGCTTCAAATGGTTGATGATATTGATAGTGGTAAGGAAAAAGTTGTTCCGCTTGATGAAGACTTTTTTGATAGAGTCAAAGACCTTGTAAAAGATGTGGAGTTGAATGATGAAGACTTTGCCTGATAAGTTTCAGTTGAGGATTATGTGGTCTGTTGCAACCTCATCTGCGATTGAAACCAGACAACCTGCATATGAAATCTTTGCAAAACTGTTGTATAATGACTTGAGTGATGAGGAGTTTCCTGTTAAACTTGGAGAAAAATAATGGGACTATATGACGACATTCGTTCTTCTTATGATTTGGGAGAACAATTCACTAATGTACCAATGCAAACTAAAGGACTTGCTTGTGCAATGTGCCATTATTGGATTGCACCTGATGGATCTTTATATGAACTTACTTACAGGGAAACTCATACATTTGAAGATATTAAGGAAGATGATGATCGTTATGATCCAAAAAGAGGATTTTTAAACTTTGAATGGATACCAACAGGGAAACACGGTAAAGTAGAACCCTGCTACATCACCGATTATGTTGAGGTTTATCCTGCAACTTGGGATGGACAGTGGGAAGACTGGCCCCGTTGCAGAATCCACTTCAAGTATGGTAGATTAGTTGAGTACGAACACATCACCCGATGATTTCCACTGAACTGTTTCCATATGATAAGTTTGGATTTAGACTAGAGTTTGGTGACGGAAAGAACCCTACAATTTGTTGGTTTGAGTGTCAAGAACACCTTGACAAATACCTAGAAAGGTATAAACTAGATACTAAGAAAACAAAGATTGATTATCGTGATGGAAAACCCATTGACACCAGTAAAAAACACAAGAGAAGTGTGGAGCAAAAGTCTCAACCAAAAAGTGACGGAAGTAAAAGTCCAGTTCGCAAACGAAAATCCAGCGTGGATTCCACTAGAAACACTACTCGCACTCCAAAATCTAAAAAATGACTAATCCATTGAAACTCAACGAAGAAGCGCCAGCGTTTTCTTATACGCCAGAGGAACTATTCAACACCATTATGTGTATTGTGGCACATCCACATAAAACACTTACGGAGCACGATAAAGCACGAGCTATGGCAATCTTTGTCACATTCTCTGATTATCTTGCCAACTATACTGAGAGTGACAATAATCACGGCCATGTCATCTACGAGTCGGATTCTACGGATTTTGAGGGATATGTGCTAGGATTGTTGGGTAAAAACAAACCAATGGACTTTTATCAAGTTGATGTTGATGAGTTGCTGAAATAATAACATTTAATACAAAGTTCATTTATTGACAACTACGTAGAAATGAAAACTAAGGAGAAAACAATGAAACTTGGAGATGTAATGCTCGCTGCAATTTGTGGTCTGGTAATTGTAGTATCAGCCGTTCATATTGACAAACACTATGCAACTTCTAATGTAGAACAGAAAGCAAAATGAGTAAGTGGGTAAAGAATCCAGATGAAATTGTACTGGAGAATCTCAAAATGTTTCACTTAGAGAGTATGGATTCTAATGCTCTCTGGGTTGGGTGCTATACACAAGACAATAAAATTTATCACCTAAACATCGTAGCAAAAGATAATCAACTAAATTATTTTTGGAGTGATGAAACCTGCTGATGGACTTTCCTGTGTTCTTAAATAAGTGGATAATCGGATTTTTTCCGATTAAACATACTCCATTCTGGTATTGGTATCGTCTCATCAACCATTCCGATTATCGGTTGGATGATTATATAAGAGCACAAGATTTCTGGTGGAGTATCAATGGAAAAAATTAAAAAGAGTTGGATAACATTATTTGTAATATCAGTTCTTATGTTGATTACTTATTGGTTTGAAGAGTGTTGGTGGTCTTGGAGAAACTGCATTGACTTTCGTTTGCAATTAGAAGATAATATTGATAGACTTGCATTTTTTGAAGAACTTTCATGGGGTTATATGCAAATGGAAGATGAATGGATTATGACTCGACCAGGATTTGACCCATACAATCTATCGGGCAGAGACCCATACTATTCTTATGTAATGAGAAATAAATGAACTTTCTACGGTCATTATGGTATAGGTATAAAGAGTGGAGATACGAACGCAAATGTATCAAGCATCTTGGTATGAAACCACAAAAGATGTATGTGAGTCAAGAAGCATATGATGCTCTGATTGCTGCAATTAATGCACCACCAGACCCTGAGAAAGTAGAAAGACTCAGGAAAATTATGAATAAAAAAGCACCTTGGGATGAACTTTGGGAGACAGAAAATGACTGAAGATGATAAACAAGCACGGAAAGAGTTTCTTGGAGTAGTTGGTGCTGTTGTAGTTGCTATTATTATTATTGGTTTTATCTCTTGGGGTGATAGCCCAACAGAACATTCGCAAGAAACAAAAGTGGTTGGTACATATAAAGGATGTGATATAATTCAATGGCATTATGGAGCACTTGCCGAATACAAATACTTCTTACATTGTAATAACACTCAATCAGCGATGAAAAATGATACAAGTAATTGAAAATGAAGACAAATCATTCACTATCAGTTGGGACGAGACTTCTCCTACGGAAAGTATTCTCAACACCTGGACTGAAGAAGACTTCATCAAAGTCATTATGGAACATCTTCAAAAACTAAATGACAATGAATGATAAAACCAAACTCATTCTTGCTCTAATGCAGATTGATAATCTTACAAAACTCTTGGAAGGTAATGAGTATCAAGAGTTTCTATACAGTAAATTGATTTCAACACAAGTAGAACTAAAGAGGCAATTGAGTCATTATGGATAAACAATTTTATGACGACGATGCTTTCTATGTGGAGAAGAAAAGTTGGGGAACTTGGCAATCGCACTATCCCGATGGTAGTGGTATTATCACATCACTAACTGAAGACCAATGCGTAACTGCTACTCGTTGGTATTTGAAAGCAAAACAAGAAGGTGAGTTTGACAAATCACCTGAAAAGAGTTATTCTGGAGAAGTTGGAGGAAAACTATGACTGAACGTAATTTTGTAGATAAAAACGGAAATTCTTGGGAATGGATTGAAACACCAGAAACTATTGAGGCACTCAAACAACTTCACGAAACTGTAAAAAGTGTGAATGAACGAAAGTTTGCTGGTAATTATCCTGGACCCCTTTATGCTCCACATCCTGACCTGAAGAATGATAATGCGTCTAACACCTAATCAACAATTTTGGGCTAACATCTTTAAGTGTGCTGTAGAAAGGTCTAACATTTACTTTCAAGATAAAGACCTTGATAGACACGCACGAGAGCACACAACTGTTGTATTGGCACTACAAAAAGGAGAGCAATTTTGGAAAGAACTACTGTAGAATATCCTTATCACGTTCTTGATAAAACTACTCCTTGGTATGAGTGGTTATGTTATTGTGAAATTTGTCATCAACTAAATGCTCCAGGACAACCATCTCTGGGGCGTTTTATGTCATATAGACGTTATTTGAAATCTGTTGGATTACTTGATAATGATTAGAAAGTTTATTAAATGGTTTATTTCTCCGAATGAAAAACCACTATCAACTACTGTCAGCAGTATTTCTTGTAGGTTGGCAGAATTAGAGGAAAGATATTTATGTCTTCTAATGGATGTAAAAAGACTTGAGGAAGAAAATATAGAAACATCAAATTGTTTATATGAACTATCTAATTCCATTGATGCAGTTGATGCTCGTATAGATATTCTAACTCTTGAAAATTGGAACAAAAAAGATGTATGAATTGGATTCATTCGAACGCGCATTAGCACACTTTGGTACACGAGTAGATATTATTATTGCAATGGAGATTGGAGGCAAATTAGATGCTGACGCTGCTTACAAAAATATTAAAATGGAACTCAAAGAACTCAAACGAGTACGAAAGTCCATCAAGAAAGACAAGGATTTGTGATAAATGTGGAGTGGAAAAACCACTTGACAAGGACCACTATCAGGTTGTAAAATACTTTCGTGATGGTTTCTCTTACTACTGCCACGACTGCTCTAAACCCAAACCCAAAGATTGATTATGGATTATAAAAAATATTCTCTTGAAAATCTTGAGAATTGGATGCACGATGCAATGTCTGTTGGTGAAGCAACACCTCAGGAGATTTATGATGTGATTGTCGGTGTAGTAAAAGAAAACTATTACACTTACAAGCATCAAACATCTCAAGCATATGAACTTCTTGCTCTTTTGAATAGTGGTGTTGACAATAACAAATATCAGGATTATCTAAATGAAGTCTTGAGTTGTGATAAAGATGACTCATCACCCGAATGTAAAGGTGCTTGGAGTGATTTTTGGGAAGAACAGTATTATCCAGAAGAATCCAAACTTCATATAACTGAAGATGGAGACATTTATCCAGTAAAAGATAAAGTAGTAAAGTGGCAACTTCCTGTTGAAGTTGATGGAGCAAGTGGTGAATATTTTGTAACTTTTCCAGATGACCTTCTGGAAGCAGCAAATCTAAAAGAGGGAGATATGGTAGAATGGATTGACCGTGGAGACGGTAGTTTTGAATTGAGGAAAGTAAATGGCCCTGAGTGAATCAGTAGAACAAAGTCTAAAAGAAGCAGAAGCAAATCTAAGAAATGCTCTGGCATACTCTGCACGACAAGAGAAACCTTTTGTTTCGCGTCAGATTTCAGAGATGATTTGTAGGATTGATAGTCTAATTAAGACAGATCAACTTTTGGATAAATTGGAAGATCGTATGAAAGGATTTGGTGAAGATAAAGGATCTTTCGGAACGTTCTTTAGTTAAGAACAATTAACCAATCCCAAAGAGAATATTAAGAAACCTCATATCTCCCTTAAATACTGTTAGGATACGAACATAATCGCGGGAGCAAAAGTATGACACTTTCTTCAAAAGGGAACCAAAAATTGACAGATGAAGAGTTCAATGAAATGACCGCACTTAAAAATGTAATCAATCAACTCCCTGCTGCTGTGGTTCCTGAGAAGATGGAGCAATTTACCGAGTATCTTGTACGCAGTTTGCGAGAGCGTGGTGGTTGATTCTTATTGGGCCCCTGAAAGTGTCCTAGTAATGTAAGCACATCACTTAAATGTCAACTCGGGGTCGCATCGGTCTTGAACTCAAAAACGGTTCTATTCTCTCTGTGTACCACCATTGGGATTCGTATCCCGAATGGTTGGGTCGTATTCTGAAGACTCATTACAACACTCGTCAACAAGTTGCCGAACTGATTGATGGTGGTGATATGAGTTCTTGCTGGTCCGAAGAATGTTGGACTAATGAAGAAATTATTCCTGGTGTGAAAGGAGTTGGTTCTCAAAAATATGGGCCCCAATACTACTCTCAGCGCGGTGAAAATTGCCCTCCTCGCCTTGATGCTGACCTTTGTGAGTATCTTCTTCCTGCTAATGGTGAAGAGTATCACTATGTCTTCCGCAATGGTGAATGGGTGTGCTATAATATGAACTGTTATGTAGAAAGCAAACTTCCCGAAGTTGTTGAAATCCCCTCTGCTGCTCTTCACGTTTGACCTATGAAAACTTCTACTACTCTTGCTGCTGTCTTTGTTGTTATTGTCCTTGCTACTGCTGGACTTTTCTTTGAAGCGTGGTTACTTGGACTCATTCTGTCTTGGTTCAACGTGTCTTTGACCTTCTGGCAGAACTTTGCTATCATTGCTCTTGCTAATCTGATTTTTAAAGATACTGGAGTTTCTTCTAAATGATTGAAATTATGGCAGGATTTGCCTTTGGATATTGTATTATGGATATTATCCGTAATTATCAGTCCAACAAACGAATTAATGAAATTGTAAAGGAGTTTGAACAAAAATGAAACAACAAAACGGATTTATTGACCCTGGTGTTGCTCTCCTTGCTATCGGTGTCGTTGTGATTGGTGGTATCATCTTTATTGGTGGTCCCCAATACAATGTGTGGCAACAATCTCTTGCTGGTAAAGCAGAATTGCAAAAAGCAGAATACACTCGCCAGGTAGCAGTGCTTGAAGCACAAGCAAAGAAAGATTCTGCACAACAACTTGCTGAAGCAGAGATTATTCGCGCTGGTGGTGTTGCCAAAGCAAACCAGATTATTGGTGATTCACTGAAAGATAACCGTGAGTATCTGCAGTACCTGTATATCACTGGTATCGAAGATGGCGCAAAGAATGGTAATGTTACCATCTATGTTCCTACCGAAGGTGGTATGCCTGTTCCTACACTTCAAATGAATAAATGAATAAAAAGTACATTGTCACGGGATTGATTGGTTTTGCAGTCATTCTTGGTTGGAATGTGTTTCTAATTCAACGCGATAGTGTTCTCTATAAATCGCACTATCGCCAACAAGCAACTCAACAAATGAAATGAGTATCGGACTTGCGTTTACAATTTACACTGCACTTGTTGCATTTGTATCGTCCATTATGATATATTACTATAAGGTAATGTATCCACGCGAAGAAAATCAACTCAAGGAGAAGTCTAAATGATTCCTAAAAACATCCGAGACCTCATTAAACGGGCAGAAATGTGCAAAGTAGCAGAAGAGTTCTGGAAAGAAGTTGAGCGCGAAGCGGCTAAACTTGAAGTTCCTGTTGACTACTATCTTGCTGAATTTTATTGATGACTTTTATTCTTGGTATGGGAGTTGGTATCCTTTTGACTGTAGGAGTTTCTCTTATAGTTGCCAATGATATTGACAAAGAAAACAAACAGTTCTAAACTCAAGAGGTAATTTACAAAAACAAATGAAGTATCTGTATATTGTTGACTACTGGGTTCCTTTTCCTTCTTCTGAGTATGGTGGAGTAATCAATGTTATTGCTGAAAATGATATTGAGTGCCACGATATTCTACGAGACTCAGATGATTATGATGACCGATACGAAAGTAAAATTATGGAGCGTGTAGTTGCTGCTCCTCGTTTTGCACTTGTGGATGACGAAGAATCCCGTATTGTTGAACATTTCACGACTTGATTATGACTAACCACGTTTCTCACACAAATAAAATGTTGTTTGATCTCAAGGAACAGTATCAGAAACGAATAGATCATTTGGAAAAGAAAATTAAAGAACAGGAACAAGAAATCTCACAACTACAAAAACAAATTGAGTATATGTCGCAAGATAAGTTCTATGACTGTTGAAGTTCCACCTCTTCCATATTCTCCTCCAGAAGGATACTATTATGAATGTGAAGACTTCAAGCGAAATGTTGTCAGTATTTGGTTATGCAACACTCGCAAGTTTGTCTATAATGGCGGTGCTCCAACCAGGACTATACACTCCTTCTACAATACCAAAACCAGAGAATACTTCTCCCCCATCAATAGTAAGTCCATCGGTGCTCGTGTAAATATCAAGGATACGCGGAATTATACTGCGATGCCACTTAAGCAATCTCCATTGGATGCGTTTTTTGTTTAGATATGGATTACACTCCAAGAGTCAACGACTATGTAAAATGGACTAAAGGTGTTGAGGGCTGGGTTTATTTCAAGTGCGAAGAATACATTACTATTGAATATAGTGTTCGGCCTAAAGATGAACTCAATTATCGCGCCTGCTCTATTCACGCAAATGAAAGATTGCTTGTAATTTGCTATAATAATCAATGGAAACAGTTGGAGTATGTTAAATCAAGAGAATCGGTCTATGAAGAAGAACAAAACTGTCTGGCGACTGCTTGCTAAAGCATTGGGTGAAAAAGCAAGTAAATGTGATAAAGAAGCGGATAAGATTGCTCTTATCCGCCTTTTGATGTTTCTATCCATTCTCATTACCAACTGTTTCATTGTGGCAAATGCAATCCGTCATTGGAATGATGAGACTAAGATAGAAGTATACGTTGAAACTTCTACACTTCCAGAATATAAAACTCCACCTATGAAAGTATCAAATAGAACTCTTGAGTTTGAGTAAAAATAAATAATCAAAAAGTATAAGTAAGATGCTAACATTTAGAGAGTTCTACGAAATCTGCGAAGGTAAAAAACCCGATACTGCTCCACACGCAGTTCCAGGAACTTATAAGAGAGACAGTGAAGGAACTATTTCATATACTCTTCAGAGTTATGATGGACCATTGGGTAAACCAAAAAAGAAAGAAATTGATAAGCTAGTTGTAAAGCGTAGTGGTGGAAAGGCAGTAAAACAAAGACTGAAGAAGTTGGCAAAATCAGTCAAGAAGATTGAAGAACAAAGTCCTTCAATGGATCCAAATCATCTAGATCATGATCTATTTGAAGATTTGGAGCAAAGAAGAAAGCAACTAATGCAAAGACAAAGAGAAGGTGTTAGTCAGTTTAAGGAAAGAATATCTGCGCGAGTAAATGCAAATAGAAAAAGACTTGCAAAAAGAAGAGAAAAAGAACAACTAAAATCAGAGATAAAAAGAGAAATTGCTAGAGAAGCTGTGGGTGATGCAATCAAACCAGAAAATGTAATTCCACTTGACACAACATCACAACAAAATCTTCGTTCTGCTATGAAGCCATCTGGACCTCCTCCAATGAAAGTGAAGCAACCACAAAAAACACAACCTTCTAGTGGATTTATGAAGAGAATGATTCAAAACACTAGCAACTCTCCACTTTAATATTATTGGGCCCTGTAAAGTGTCCTAATAATGTAATCACCCACACACTATGGACTGGTTCGACGACATTCAAATTGAGGAACTTGAAAACTTCGACTTCATTGACGAAGATCTTTCTGATCTTGTTGAAGATGTAAAAGATTTCAATATGAATGAATATCTTAAATCAAACATCGACTACTGACAGTTCTCAAACTGTCTACCAAATCCCCCACACTGACTCCTGATCCTTTATTATTCTAAAATGATCGAACAAATCCCTAACGTGCTCCCCCACATTCAAGAACTGAAAGATGCTTGGAGGCGTCAAGATTTCAACTTCACCAAACAACAGCAAGAAGAGTATGATCTTTTGATTGCTACTCGCCGCGAACGTGTGAAGCAATTTTATGCTGAAGGACGTGTCTTCAAGGGTTCATATAAAGCAAAGGAAGAGGACTTCTAAATACTAAAAAGTAGTGTTTAGATAGTCCAATGCGTACCTTTTCACAGTTTATGTCTCTTTGCGAAGCATCTGATGCCGATGCCGCTAAACAACTTGGTTGGGGTGGTGGTGCATCCATCACCCGCCAGGGTGCGGGTGGAAGAATAGGTAAAGAACGCAAGAAGACTGAAGCTGAAAGACGCAGAACTAAGAGAGGTCCAGGTGGCACAACTGTACCTGCAAAAGAATACAAACCACGCAAAGATATTGGAACTCAGCGTAGTTCTGAAACTAGAACTCAAGCACCAGAACAAGAGCGTGGATCTGCTAGAGAGAGACAACTAGCAGCAGCAAAGGAAGAAAGAAGAAAGGCAGCACTTGCTAGAAGAGCAGCAAAGTCTGGTGGTGAAACTCCAGCAGCAAAACCTAAATCAAAAGATTTAGTAAAGCAAGCATCAAAACTTCTCACCAAGAAGAAAGAAGAAGCGCCAAAAGGTGAGAAGATTGAAAGAACAACCAAGCACGAATATACTAGAGATGAGAAGAAGAAGATGGTAAGAGCTGGTAAGCGTTTACATTCAGACATCATCAAAGGTAGAGATCTTCCCGCTTCCAAATATCAACCCTGATAACAAATACTGGGCCCTCTAAAGTGTCCTAGTAGTATAAGGACAACACTCAAACGACATTATGCTCTGGCAAGACCGCAACGGTAACTGGTTCAGCACTAAATCTGCCCTTGACATTAAGATTGAACGAGCAATGATTGAAGCAAACGCTAACAAAGTCTGGGAAGAAAAAGAGCGTTCTGGTGATTGGTTGTTTGATGAAATGTTTGGAGGTTGATTAAACCCCACCAGCACGCTCAGATTGACCTCTAAGCGTGCTATTTTTGTCTTTAGATACCAAACCACTGAGAACAATGAATTACATTCAAATCCCTGATTTTGTCTTTGATGATGTCATTCGCCTTCTTCAAGAGGGTGTTAATGTCTCCCAAAATGTTGATTTTGGTTCTAATCCTGAAACTGAGAGAAGTCTACCCTTTGCAAATGGTTACAATCGTGCTACAATGCAAGGTGTAATTGATAGACTGAACTGCTATAAAAAAGTTTGTAACTGATACTGGGCCCTGCAAAGTGTCCTAATACTAGATGATGAAACCAATGCAAATCCAACTTCGTCCGCATCAAGAACGTGGTGTTGCTGCTATGCAACAGCATGATAAAGGTCAGATCATTGTTCCTACTGGCGGTGGCAAGACTCTCAAGATGATCTATGATGCTCTGCGTGAGTTGCAGTCTGAAACTCCCCAGACCATTGTTGTTGTTGCTCCTCGTATTTTGTTGGCAGAGCAACTCTCTAGCGAGTTCCTGGAGTTCATCACCAACGCTAAAGTTTTGCACGTTCACAGTGGCGAAACTCATCACGAATCCTCTACTCGCCCCCGTGAGATTCGTAACTGGGTTGATGCCAATGCTGATAGCCATCGCTTGATTGTAACTACCTACAACTCTCTGTCGCGTCTGCAAGTGGCAGAAGTTGATGTGGATACTATTTACTTTGATGAGGCACATAACAGCGTTCAGCGTCACTTTTTCCCTGCAACAGAGCACTTTGCTGCTACTGCTCGCCGCTGCTATTTCTTCACTGCAACTCCCAAACATTCCCTTGCTACTGGCAAACCTGGGATGAATGATGCTGATGTTTACGGTCAGGTAATCTGCAAAGTTCCTGCTCCTGAGTTGGTTGAAGGTGGTTACATTGTGCCCCCCAAAGTCATCGTCAAGCAACTGGCTATGGTAACTGGTAAGCAGACCAACTTCGACCGCGATTCTGAGAATCTGCTGGAAACGATTGATGAGAACAAGGTCGGCAAGATTCTGATTTGTGCTAAGGCAACCAAGCAAATCGTATCGCTGGTGACTGAAACTGATTTCTGTTTCCAACTGGAATGTCGCGGATACTCTTGGATGTATATTACTGCCAAGACTGGCGCAGTTATTGACGGTCAGAAGGTCAACCGTGAGGTATTCTTCGACACTCTATCTGCATGGGGTAAGGATAACGATAAGAAGTTTGTTGTTCTTCACCACAGTATCCTTGCTGAGGGTATCAATGTGAGCGGTCTGGAAGCAGTGCTGTTCCTGCGTAATATGGACTTCATTGGCATCAGTCAGACCATCGGACGTTGCATCCGTTTGCATCACGATGATGCCAAAGCTATGCGCGAAGGACGTATCGAACCTGGCAACCTGAGTCAGTATAGCAAATCGTTCGGTCTGGTTTGCATTCCTGTCTACAGCAAGGTTGGTATCAGCACCGCTCGCGCAGTTCAGTCTGTGGTTGATACCATCTTCGAGAAGGGAGAACCTGCCGTATCGGTGGTGAGGCGGTGAGTCTCACCCAAGAATCCAGTGGCCACCTAGACCAAAACCCTGATTTTTCTGCAATTTCACTGCAACCGACCTAGAACCCATCCACTGCAACAAAAACACCGATTTTTTCTAAAATGAACTCCAAGAACTGGAAAGCCTACTGTCAGACTACATTCAACTCTTTGAGTGCTAATGTAGACAACTGGGGCGACCCTGATTTCTTCCGACCTATCACACGCATTTACTACATTGGTGTATTTGATTGCGCTCAAGTGAATCATCTTGGATTGATAAGTGAGGAAGCAAAGAATAATCCAAAAGAGCGCACTCACGACCATTGTTTGTCACCTCAATTCATTGGTCGAATGATTATGGATAACCCAGACAAATACCTATCAGATTATGATGTTTTTGAGAATCTGTTCTGGTTATCTTGCTCCACAATTACAGTGACTAAGAGTGAGAATAAGCAACTTAGCTTGCTGACTGAGAATGATGGAATTGACTATAAAGTACACGTTCCAACTAACCTAAAGTACCAGCATCTTAATATCAAACTATATCAAAAGAGTGGTGCAAGATGGGAAAATGCTGTAGAATGTGATGACAACATTATTCCTGCACCATCTGATTTGCTGGAATATGAAAAGAGGTTTCTTGTATGAAAGAAGGATTTACGATGTTTAAGGATACATATGCTGCTATTCCTTATGGGAAGCAGTATCTTATTATCCACAACGGTCAGCAACTTGAGAAACTTTGTAGGACTGAAAGTTCTGCACGAAAGTATATCACAGATCACAAGAATGGTAAAAGTGTGGCAAAACTTCCCATTGACTGATAGTGGGCCCTTTAAATTGTCCCAATAATATAAGCACAACTCAATTCATGTCATCCCGCACCATTCTTAACGAAACTGTCAGCGATGCTGTCAAGAAACTGCGTGAGCGTAACTATTGGAAAGGATCTTACTTTGAAGAGATCGTACAACTTAGCAACGACGAACGTGGTAAGTGGGGAGAACAAACTCTCTATAAGTTTATCAAAGCACTGACTCCCTACAATGTAGAATGGGATGAGGATCAAAACATCAACAACTCTGACGGTGTTTATGACATTTGGATTAACCGTCCTGATAGTACAAAACTCCGCATCGAAGTAAAGACTGCTAGCCGTGGAACTGGTAAGAAATCTGCATGGCAACATGAGAATCTTTATGCCTCTGAGAAGTGGGATAAACTGGTCTTCATTGACTTTGAGTATTCTACGATTTGGTTCACTATTCTTGATTATTCTGAGGTGACTTTTGATGCTCGTCACGGAATCTTTGGCACAAAACCAACTCTCCGTAACGATCAAAATGACAAATACAAGTGGGATTTTCGCGACAAGCAAGTTCATCTGGGTGTTGCTAATGGTTATACTTTCTGCTATGATGTAGAAAATCCAGATGATGAAGCACTATCGGAGTTCCTGACAAACAAACTTGCATGAAAAACATCTACGACTTCTTTCTTCCCATCTACCAAAAGTTTGGCATTGATGCTGTCTGCGAGGAGTTGTATCTACACAAAGGTACAGTAAATCGGTGGATGGAGAAGAAAGAGGTTCCGCCACAATACTACTTTGATTTGTGTCGGTTAGCAGGTGTTCCAATTCTCTACTCCAATTTCACTGATAAAGAGAAAGATCAGTTCTTTACTCACCCAGATACTGCAGAGTATTGCTACAAGCAAACTCTCAAAGTTCTGGGTGATCTTGGTGTAGATTTGCGTGAATATACGTTCATTGAACCCTCAGCTGGCGATGGTAGTTTCTATAAGGTTCTACCCATCTATCAGCGCGTTGGTGTAGACATTGAACCTCGCTGTGAAGGTGTAGAGAAACAGGACTTTTTACGCTGGAAACCTACCACTGAGAAGAACGTATGTATCGGTAATCCACCATTCGGATTGCGAGGACATTTGGCACTTAAGTTTATCAATCATGCCGCACAGTTCTCTGATTTTGTGTGCTTTATTTTGCCACAACTATTTGATAGCAACGGAAAGGGTAGTTGCAAATCAAGAGTCAAAGATATGAATCTCATTCATAGTGAGGTTGTAGATTCTGAGTTTCATTATCCTGGTGGCAAAGATGTTAGCGTTAATGTTGTCTTTCAGATTTGGGCCAAACATCACAAAATTGAGGAAGAAAAGGTTGATCTGAGTAACATTGTGAAATTGTATTCTTTGTCTGATGGTGGAACTCCAGGAAGCACAAGAAATAAGAAACATCTCTACGCATGTGACTATTATCTACCTTCTACATGTTTTGGTGCAGAAGCAATGAAGTATTACACACATTTTGAGGATTTGCCACATCGTAGAGGTTATGGAATTGTAGCACTTACTGACAAGAAGATTCTTGATAGTGTGATGCAATCAATTAACTGGTCTGAAGTATCTTTTGCATCCACAAATGGTGCATATAACCTCAGATTTGATATTATTGAGAAAACTATCTGGCAAGCACTACCAGAACAGCATAGGATCAATCAAAATCCACTAAAATCATTCTTTGCATAGAGTGGGCCCTGTAAAGTGTCCTAGTAATGTAAGACGCATTCATTTCATGCCTCGCGCTCGCAAGCAAACCACTAATGTTGTTGTTGCTCCCGAAGTGTCCGTCCCTCAGGTACTGATTACTCGCGATCAATACTTCCAAGACATTCAGGTTCGCTGGCAAATCCATCAGTATGAAGTCAACAAACTTCGTGAAGATGTGGTTAAGTTCACTCAAACTGTTTCTCCTTATGTGAAGCAAGTATTGAACTTTGTGAATCAACAACTGTCTGCACGTCGTGTAGCAGTTTGATAATTAGCACAGGAGCACTTGTAATTTAGCAGGTGCTCCTTTATTGTACCTTTGTTCTTGAAACTCCAATGATTTTCGTTACTTCCACTAATCACGGTTGCGTTTATACTCTATCGCAAGAAGATGGCGATGAGTTGTACTATGCCCCCATTTATTCTGATGGTAGTGTAAATCTGGAGGAGTTTGCTCCTGTAGATTTGGATGCTGTAGATATGGATGATATGGAACTCTTTGATATTCGCAATCGTCTACAGAAACTGGCAGAGGTTTGATTCTGGGCCCTGCAAAGTGTCCTAGTAGTATGAGTAAGCAACCAATGCAAAACAAACATATCGAACATCCCGAAGATTCTATCCTAAATGGTGATCTTTCGGTGCTCGATTGGTTCAGTGCTGATTCTACTATCAGTGTCAAGATGGATGGCGCTCCTGCTATTGTTTGGGGCACTAATCCTGAGAATGGTAAGTTTTTTGTCTGCACCAAAGCAGCATTTAATAAGCAAAAGATTCGCCTGTGCTATAACGAGGACGACATCTTTACCCATTTTGGCGGTCAACCTCGCGTAACGCAAATCCTCATCTATTGCTTGGATTTCCTGCCTCGCACTAACAATGTGTATCAGGGAGATTGGATTGGTTTCGGTAAGGGTCTTGATACATTCAAACCCAACACCATTACCTATAAGTTTCCTGAGGTTGTTCGTCAAGAGATTATCGTTGCTCCCCATACTTACTACACTGGTGAGCGTCTGCCTGAAATGGTAGCACACCCTATCACCAGCAAGTTTGCAAGCACTAAGAAATGCTTATTCGTGCAACCTGCAGTGTCCCTGAATCCTTATCGTGAGGATTTGGCAGATGTGTGTAAGTTTGCCAAGCAAATGTCAACTCTGTGTGAGTTTGTGAGTGATCGCAAGGCATCACAAATCAAAAAAGAGATCAATGCTTGCATCAGGGAGCAACGTATCATCTGTGAGGATGAAATTGCAGAAAAATGTGATTGTGACAAGAACCTCATCCGGCTTTGGAAGTTGGTGAAGACAATCAAGGATGATTTGTTCCTCTTCATTCACGAAGAAGACGACATCGAATGTTTCCTGTGGGATGTGGCAAGTTTCCACGAGGGTTATGTAATCAAAAACGATTACGGCATCTTCAAAGTAGTGGATCGCGAGACATTCTCTCACGCAAACTTCACAATGGCAAAGAGTTGGTAATTGGGCCCTGCAAAGTGTCCTAGTAGTATGAGTACAACCACTGAAATGCAAGCACAAGCAAAACAAACCATCGCAGAGAATGTGTATAAGCACACTCTCCTGCTGATTGAAGCACTGAAAGACAACTATCGTCAGTATTCTATTCGCGGTCATCAGACTTCTGCTGAGCGTGGTGAGAATGTAGAGTATCACATTCGCAAGGTTGATGAACTCAAGTCTGGCAAGTGTGACATTGATTATACTGTTGAGACTGGTAAAAAGTATCACAAAGTCATCTTTGTGAGTGGTGGCGGTTCCCGCTCCGTTCATTGCTTCATTGACAAGAACACTGGCGAAGTATATAAGTCTGCGACTTGGAAATCTCCTGCCAAAGGTGTTCGTTATGATCTGCGATTGATCAAAGATCGTGAATATCTGCTGGAGAATGCCGATTGGTCTGGTGGTTATCTCTACGCTAAGTGATTATGTCTAAAGAGTTTATTAACGATTTCATTGATTATGTGATGTCGTTCTATGGTCCTGATGGATTATATCCGATGGGTGCAAATCGTACTCTAGTTCGTAAAGCAACCAACGACATTATCAGGATTGCAAAGATTAAAGAAGTGCCGTTCTGTGGTGATAGTATCGACCGAGAACAAGTGCGAGACCTTTTGATTATCAAATACAACTTATCTTTGGCACGATGAACTACCTTTGTATTGTTGATGGTCTGGTAGAGTATGCTAGCAGTGACCCATCTTCTTTCGCACACTATCAATTAGTGTATGCTGAAGAGCACAAAAATGCTGATGTTCAGTATCTCACTCTAACTGACGAAGAATACGACGAAATGTTTCCTTATGAGGAGGATGAATGACTTACACTATCACCAAACACATCAAAATCGAACACGAAGAAGATGGTTGGAGTTTTGATTTTACTGCTGATGAGTATGGCACTGTGAGTGTGGAAGATGGTAATGGTCCTGGATACCAAACCATCCACATCCCCAAAGATTGTATCCAACACTTTATTGATGTTCTAGAACAATTCAAATGACATACTCTAATCTCTCAAAGATAAAGCCCAAACTGAGAACAACTGGGCGTGTGTCTGGCAACTTTGGAAAGAATCGTGTGCAGGCAGGTTCATCACTCAATGAAATCGGTGGTGATGGTAACATTGGACTGACACAGAATGAGTATTTGAATCGTCTTTATTATGCTTTTGATAACACTGCCGACACTAAACTTCGTCAGTTCATTTATACTGAAATCAAAAAGATTCTCATACAACAAGGCCGCTGGTAACAAATAGTGGGCCCTGCAAAGTGTCCTAGTAGTATGAATAACACTACCGACCGCAAGTTTCACAACATCTCCCTCGAAGATCGTGAGATGTTTGCCTACAACGCTGCCTATGAGCGTAAGCAACAACAACTCGCTAAAGTTACTCCAGAGCAGCGTATCAAATACTGCTTTGAGTTTCTGAAAGGTTACATCGCTGAAGGTGATTCTGAAATGGCAAAGCGTTGCTATGATGGTATCGCTAAGTACAGCGAAGTTCTTGACTACTCTGAGGCACACTACTGATGAAAACCTATCGTATGCTGATTGAGTATTGGGTTCCTGATGAAGATGAGAATCTTTATGAGGAAAAGATTATTCAATCTCGTTCATCGTGTGGTAAAATCGCTGATGATTACCTAGCACAAGATCGCACAAATCTTATTCGTTCTGTAGAAGTTTTTCCTGTTTGATTATGAAGAACTTTCGCCCAATTATCAACGAAAACTTTACAATCAATGAGGCACTTCGATGTGAAAGATTGTTGAGAGATTTGGTCTCTCTAAGTATGAACAATGATCTTGCATTTGAGCGTCCAGTGAAAGATCGTGAGGTTCTAATTAAACTCTCTAAATTATGCCACGATGCTGGTTCTTTTGCAAGAGCACAAAACAAATCAAACAAAAGTTGCTGGATTAAATGATGACTGACGGTTACACTTTCACTCGCGTTGACTTCACTCCAAACGAAGAGACTTGCATCCTTAAGTTTCTTGTCGAAGCACAGAATCGTGACTCAATTAAAGACAAACAGTGGCAACCTGTAATTGAGTCTATCTTGCAAAAGTTCTTTAACTCTAACTTGAAAGAGGCACAAGACTGGCAGACCCTGTGATTCTCACTTGAGTCTCACCGAGAACCCAGTCCACCACTCAACCAAAAACCTGATTTTTCTGCAATTTCACTGCACACGGGTCAAAGGTCATCCACTGCAGTGAAATCATCAATTTTTTCTAAAATACAAACAAGCACATGAAGTACATCGTTGATCTCTACGTTGGTGGCAAAGTCTTTAAGGAGGAAGTATATGCTAACTCTCCAAAAGATGCACGCGAGACAGCAAAAGTACGCAATCCTACTGCTAGAATTGTTGGAGTGAATGTGAGTTTCAAATGATTAGTGGGCCACCTAAAGTGTCCTAGTAGTATAAGGACTCAAACGAAAAACCACTAAATGACTGAAACTCTCTTCCAAAAAAGCATCAATCTCACTGGTGATTTCATCACTGATTTCACTCTTACTTTCAAGTCTTCCATCTTCGATAAGTACACCCGAAATGACGGGAAAGTTTATATCAAGCACAGTGTAGATCGTAACTTCAAAAACGATGTATTTACTGTGGAAGCAATGATTTATGAGTACAAAGGTTGCTGGTGTGGTAATCAGAAAAACTTTGGTACTTTCGATAACTTTGCTGATGCAATCTCTTGTGCTCGCAATGTCAACCTGTCTGAGGATACTCTCTCCGAGGATGGTTATCTTTCCCTGATGCGTAACTGATAAACACTGGGCCCTGCAAAGTGTCCTAGTAGTATGAGACAAACCACAATGACTGAAACATTCACAGTTCGCTTCGATTCCAATGCACTCAATTCTCCCGAGTATATTGGACCTTTCTACACTGAAGATGACGCACAAGACTATTGCGATGCCCGCAATGGTTCGTTATCACTCTCTGGGATTCCTTCCTGGGTTGCTTGTTACTCTGTCGTTGATTGAATATGACACAAACCACTCTCACTTTTGAAGAGATTGATACTCTTCTTGCAGTTCTTGAGTCTAGCGATTGGTGCTATTTGACTGAACTTACAGAGACAGATATTCCTGCTCTGTATGACAAACTCACCGAAATGAGGGATGAAGTCTGATGCGAATTGCTTTTTTGATTGCTACTCTAGCACTCGGTCTTCGCTTTGGTTTGATAGCACACGCAACGACCAGTGAGTATCAAGAACGCCAAGCAGATCAGTTCTGCCAAATTAACCCTAACTACTGCAAATGATGACATTTACTGAAGCACTGATTGCATCTGGTTATGTATTTGATGATGAGAATTATGATGGTTGTTATGTAAAACAAGGTGATGACGGTTTCATTCACCTTTATCAGGAAAATGTGGATGATGAGACTGACACTCTCTGGAATTATGTCAAGATGAGTGATGATTTTGATGTGATCTCCGAAGTTACTTTCAATCCTGATACTAGCACTGTTATTCAATGATTTCCCTTCCTAATCCTACAAACAAAATGACACTTTCTCAAGACCAACTTTCCAAGATCGTTCAACTCTATGCTGAGCGAGTTGTTGACAATATGGATGTGCGCGATTTGTGTGCATTTGCGATTGACACAATTTGTGATAGTATGATTGACTATAAAGAGAGTGAATTGATGGAAGAACTGTCGCACTATTATGATGACGATGAACTGCAAGAATTGGTGGAGAGTGTAACAACTGAATCCACCCGAAACAAATAGTGGGCCCCCCAAAGTGTCCTAGTAGTATGATGACCTACACTTCACCTCTCACCTCTAAAGTCTACGAAATCGTTGAGACTTCGCATACACGAAATGCCTGGGATTCGCAAGGCAACCTAACACCTTACGTCCAATCTGTCTTTGACATCTATCACGAAGGCAAAAAAGTACAATTTGCACTAACTGCTGAAGGTGTTGCTGATAGTGTTGCACACCTTGAGAATCCTGGTCCTGATGTATCCTCTCGCTTCGACTGAAACTTAACTAAAACCATGAAACTGTTTATCATTAACAATGTCCTCTCTGATTATACCTCTGGAATGGTAGTTATTGCTGCTGAGAACAAAGAACAATGCCGCGAGTTGTTTATCAAAGAGGTTGGAGATTACTATGCAGATGAGTTTGATAACTATGCACGATTCACTGTCATCGAATCTGTAGGACTTGATGAGGCAGGTGTAATCGAATATGTGTACGGTGGATCTTAGTTTGAATGTCACGCAAAAGTCTAACATTCAAGTCACCCGACAAAGTGAAGACAATTCTCCTGATCTTTGCTGTTGCGTTTATACTTTCTCCTGCAGTTCGTAACACAACTTCAACCACATTACACACTGTCGCTGACATTATCGCACCCCATGATTGAAACTGATTTCTTTATTCTTGACGGTCAACAATATCAACAGTTTTATACTGAAGCATCACAACTTGGAATCACTATTGATTACTATCTGTTGGAGTTTTGTCAAGTTGAAGGTCCGACGATTTTAGTTTCAAATGATTAGTGGGCCACCCAAAGTGTCCTAGTAGTATAACCCCTTACAGACTTCCCAAAATGTCTACAACTCTCCGATTCTCAAATATCTTTGAAGCAGTAGAGATTCTCTGCAAACAGTTTATTCTTACCAATCAGGAAGCGACACACTTTGTGTGGGATCATAGTTTCCGAATGGGTACTGATAAAGGTGTTTGGATTGATACTCGCTCTCTGACACTTCGCTGAATTGCCAAATACTATCAAATGCAAATGACTCAAGAACTTTACACTGAAGCACTCAACTTTCTGGTTCGTTACTTCAACCAGTTTGATGATGAAGAACTCAATGCTCACCAAGGATTGTATGTGAACGATATTGTCGATGTCCTTGGATATGCGACCTTCGATGATAGCATCTCTTCCGAGGTTGGATATATTTCAAACTGGGAGACTCTGAATCGTCTTCGCAATGAAATTGCAAATCTTTACTATTCTTGATCTCATGATTTACAATGTTGCATGTGACCTTAAAACACAAGGTTTTGTGTGGGTAGGATATAATCATCGCGCACAATCTCAACACACTTCTAGGAATGAAATTGTGGCACGTTCATCCTATCAAGTTGCTGCAATGAATCGAGATTATAAAAAGTCTTGATATTGATGATGATAAACACTGGGCCACCCAAAGTGTCCTAGTAGTATGAACGCTTCCCAAATGTCCGAAATGAAAGTCTACGCTGTAATCGGTGGTTATGATTATGAAGGTGAAAACTTCAAATCTCTCCGCTTGTTTGATTGTTTCTCTGCTGCTGTTGCTTATCAAAAGCACCTAGAAGAAGTTGAGGGTTTTGATTATGCTATCATGGAAACCCGTGAGGTATGTCTAGAGTCTGCAATCGCTGCCTGATTATTGTTACTTAACACTGAAATCACAATGACATTCACTGACGCACTTATCGCTTCTGGTTATTTCTTCCAACCTGAAACTGGTGCCTTTTGGAAAGAAGATTCCAATGACAATGTTCACTCTTATGTTGAACAAACCGAAGGTACTTGGTCCTATGAAAAGTATGATCGAGATTCCCAACTTGTGACATATAAAGTATTCTCTCTCTGAAATTATGTTCCCTTATCTTCACATCGACAATAGCACTTTAAGTGGGCGCAATTCCACTTTTATTAAGGTCAGTGCTGATAGTCAAGAGTCATGGATTAACAACATTTTTCATAACTCACGCTATGGAATCTTCTGTCTTGCTGATGGCAAACTGGAACTAATTTCCAAGGGATTAAACACTACCAAGTTCCGCAAGTGTAAGTGTAACGATCAACAAACTGCACTGCAAAAGATTCAACAATGGATCGAAAAGTTCTGAGTAACAAATAGTGGGCCACCCAAAGTGTCCTAGTAGTATAACCACAACACTTCCTACCATGAGAAAGATCGAATCCCAAATGAACAAAGCAATCTGTGATTGCACTGACTGGAAAAATGACAACACGGAGGTAACTTATTCGCCCGAACGTGATGCTTCATATGTTATGCTTCATGGCAATCATATTGCAACGATTGGTGATACCTTCCTTGAACTTTACACCTGTGGGTATAAGACTCCTACCACCAAATCACGTCTCAATGCTATTCTGAAAGTTCACGGAAATGATGCCCGTATCTTTCAACGTGACTTTGAATGGTTTGTTGTAGATAATGACAACACAATTCCTTTCACTGAAGGTATGGTGCTTAAGTGATGTCTTATCTTCTCCAAAACGATGATGACATTCTCGACTTTCACGAGTTTGAGACTGAACAAGAAGCAAGAGATTTTGCCCGAGATAATATCATCCCACAAGATATTAGCAACTGGACGTTATTCGATCCCGAAGGAGCTGATTGGTGTTTGTAATGACTAACGAACAAAAGATTGAAGCACTGACTAATCTTCTAGACAACGTGATTCACTCTCTTAATATGAAACAATATGAGATTGAAGATGCAACTCAGTCTCATCAATGTGAGGTAGAAGCAGATAACTACTACCAACAAATGCTAGACATTCTTTATTCCAACAATCAAAACTAAAATGTTCACAATCCGATACTTTACGCCTTATCAACAACAATGGAGAACGCAAAGCTTTCCTACACTTGATGAAGCACAAAGGATGGTTCAATTCTATCTCTCCTGTGGAAGTCCTGCTGAATTAGTACAGTGAATTACCAAGAACAAATTGACTTTCTCATTGCTGACACTCTAGAGAAAGTTCAACATCTAAATCCTGAACTTTATGGTCGATGGTATAGCAAACTGTATGCTCCTCATGGTGATATTAAGAACTGGAATGTAAAGACGCTTCATACACTCGAACAACTCATTATTGATTATACCAAATGACTTACAAAGAACTTCTCTCACAACTGCAATCTCTCACCGAAGATCAACTCAATCAAGATGTCGTCATTTGTGATTCTGGATTTGATGATTTGCCAATGTATTATCAGTCAGGTGTAGAGTTAGTGTCTGCTCCATATGATTCTGATGTCTTTGGTCTAGATCAACTTATCATTCGTTTCTGATAATCAATTCCGTCATGTTACTCTCTAAACAGTCATTCAACGATCAACAAGTTCTCCCTTTCATTGTCAAGAAAGAGAAGGAAAGAAGTGAGGATGGTAGTTACTCACTGCACCTATTCTCCCGAATTGTTATGACTAAGGAAGGTAAGAAGTATAGGTATTTGCCTCTACGATTTGAAGGAGAAGAAGCACGATTCCGCAAACGTAGCGATGCAGAGGATTATGCTCGTTACCGATTAGCACTTGATTGAATATACATAGAGACCTCATTCGTGAGGTCTTTTTTTATGCCTAAAAACGTGATTTAGTGTCAAAAATGTATTAAAACGTTTGAAAAAGCCTTTTTTAATTATAGCTGAGTGATTTATTTGTGCGATAATTATTGTTATTAAGAGGTGATAATGATAAGAATTCGTATCAATTAGAGACCCTTTTAATGCCCTTTAAATGCCTCAGAGTCTTGTTATCTTTGCGCGCAAGCTATCACAAACTCCCAGAAATGTCAAGCACCCCCGCGTCATCAAATCCCCACACATCCTCCGCCACATATAAACCCCCTCATAAATACCCCCAGACCTTGACACAATGCCCTCAGCATCTTATACTGTCCTCAGTAACACTCACGGAGCACACTTATGTCGGTTGCATATCGTCAAGCCCAGAAGCAGCGTTATAGGGTCACTCTGGAACTTGAAGTCTTTGAGGACTTCGACCCTCATCAATTAGAGTGGGAGAAGGTATTCAAATTGGAACCAGCTGAGAAGGTTTCGGCATACGTGGAAGACCTCAGCCGTCCTGATAAGTGGTGATTTAGTGATGTGAGTTTTGTTAACATAACCCCCCCTAAATACCCCCAGTTATGTTAACAAAACTATGAGACCACTAAAGTATAAGAATTTGGGTGAAATGAGTATTATCAGGGTGCCGCAACTAGTCATCAGTATCCTACCACAACTGCAAGACGTTATGCAACAACTAGAGCAGAACGATAGGGATAGCGTAGAGGTGATAGCTGAGATTCTCAGTGATATTCAAAGTAGGGTGAGTGACTAATACTGGGCCCCGTAAAGTGTCCTAATAGTATGAGGGGCACAAGTTCACCGCCCCGCTAACACTCAAGACTTACCAAATGACTAACACTTTCCAACGCAATGCTCTCGACATTTCCTATAACGGTTGGGAGAATTATGAGACCTGGAATGTTGCTCTCTGGATCAACAATGATGAGGGTTTGTATAACCTCGCTCGTGAGTGTGGTGATTACCAAACCTTCGTAAAAGAGATCGGTGTTGGATACTCTACTCCTGACGGTGTTAAGTTCTCTGACCCTAGGGTGAATGTGATCCAACTGAATAGCGACGTGTTCGACTTCTAAGTAACACCAACTCCTGTCGCATGAGTATAAACTAGGCACTCACAGTTCACTACACTTTTCTTCGTTATTATGTCCAAGACCGTTATCCTTTCGATGCTGGCACAAGGTAACACTGGTGATGAGATTCTCTCCATCCTCGATGTTATCGTCTCTGACATTGAGCAAGAGGGCATTGATAGTTGCGCTGAAGTCTTCGCAGTTAACTGAGTACAGTACAGTTAGCATCAGTGACCCTATGAATTGGGGGGTCATAAAATATACCCAACTCACCACACACTAACTAACACTCAAACACTCAACATGTCTAAGTCTGTGATGATCTCGATGCTGGCTGAATGTGATAACGGCACTGAGATTCTGTCGATTCTTGACTATCTCACCAGTGACAATGTTGCTGAGGATACTGATAGTCTGGGGACACTGAATACGATCGAGTTCTGATAGTCTACTGTGTGCCCCTTGGTTGACACTGAGGGGCACTTATGTTATGCTTGGTGATAACAGTGATCGGCAGCGTTTTGCGCCGATTGTTTATATCGTCGCGGCGGCGTTGCGGTTATAAAAAACCCAAACTACCCTAACCTACAGAGGTGACAAATCGACCAAGTTATATCAATCTCTTAAAAATTTTCCGGAAGGTATGAGAAGAGCAAAAACCCCATATTGGAATAGGGGTCCCCACTGGGGATTCTGGAAGGTTGTCTTTGCAGGATGGTTAATACGGTATCCAGGGAAGGTATTCCGAATTATTGGAGTGCCCCTTGGAATACTGATAGTCATGATATATAATGCAATGACTAGATAAAAAAATTCCGAAAAAATTTTTTATGAGAAAAGAAGAGAAGATATATCACATATACGCAAAGGACAGGTGCATATATCACAGCCTTTCAGAGGATAAATTTTCTGAAACATGGGAGATGTTACACAGAATGATTGAGTTTCTTGATATGAATATTCAGAAGGAGGATTTGCAGTATGAGGAGTTAGTTATGAATAAGGAAGTGGTTCTAAATTCATCACACTAGAAAAATTGACAACGCATATATAGACTGTTAAAATTGATGTTGAAGGTTATTTTAACTTATGGCAAAAGGATTCACTGTTAAAGCTACTGCACCTAAACCCAAAGAACAAGAATGGGATTATGATGCAATTAAAGAACGAATGAAAGGTAAATCAATTGTCTTCTGTCTTCCTGGTAGAGGATGTTCTTTTATTTTTCTCAAAGCATTCGTACAACTTTGTTTTGATCTAGTACAGAATGGAATGAGTATTCAGATTTCGCAAGATTACTCATCAATGGTTAACTTTGCACGTTGTAAAGTACTCGGAGCAAATGTTCTAAGGGGACCAAAGCAGGTTCCTTGGGATGGAAAACTACAATATGATTATCAACTATGGATTGATAGTGATATTGTTTTTACAAGTGAAAAGTTCTGGCAACTCTGTGATGTTGCTCTCAATGAAGAGGGTGAGGAAAAAGAGATCGTTGCAGGTTGGTATGCAACTGAGGACGGTCACACAACTTCTGTCGCACACTGGTTAGAAGAGGATGATTTCCGTAAGAATGGTGGAGTGATGAATCATGAAACTGTGGAATCAATTTCAAAGCGTCGTAAGCCATTCACTGTAGATTATACAGGTTTTGGATGGGTTATGATTAAGAATGGAGTTTTTGAGAGACTTGAATATCCTTGGTTTGCGCCTAAGATGCAAGTCTTTGAGTCTGGAGCAGTTCAAGATATGTGTGGAGAAGATGTTTCATTCTGTCTTGATGCAAAGGAAGAGGGCTTCGAAATCTGGTGCGATCCTCGTATTAGAGTCGGACATGAAAAAACTCGCGTAATCTAATGAGTTATAACGTACTTTATAAAGGACGTAAAATTTATATGAACCTCACTGCCGAAGAATGTAGTGAGGTTCTTCAAGACTTCGCTGAGCGTTTTTACTCGGATGAAGATGTTGATCCTAATTTAATTGAACTGGAGGAAATTAACGATGGCTAAAGGTGGAAGTAATAAGACTGTGTTCGAACCCGGAGCACCGAAGAAGACTCGTCAAGGACGTTCTGCTCGCACACTACTCAGTGCAACCTCTCGTAATGGGCGTAAGAAAAGGTATCGCGGTCAAGGTAGAGGTTAATATTATAGATAGAGCAGGATTTACTCCTGCTTTTTTTGTATCATAATATGGCATATCTAAATCATAATCTTCCAACGATTACCTGTTATATTCGTAATGAGTTCCTCTACAATCACAAAAAAGGTCATGGTGAGGTAACTTTATGTGACGTACACTCCGTAGCGTCCTTAGAGAAGCATGTACCCCTCTTTGAGGCGTTTCTAGAGAATGGAGTCAACTGGACTCGTAGACCAATTCATGCATTTTGTTGGAAACCAAATGCACCAGCACCCGAATTAGAAGAGTGTATGTGGTGGGATTGTTTTTCTCCCTATATTGACATTCAAATTCGTTCGAGACTTGCTAACTTACGGGCCGAATTAATCAATTATCGCGGAGAAAAGAATGAAGGAACTTATCTTTTTACTCTTGATTGGTCGTGGGAATCAAAATCTACACTGAATACTAACTTTAGTGAAACTCCTGAGCATAAATGTGCTCACTTTTTTAAGATGGATAATGGAAATTTCTATGCATACCCAAATAATAAGATTTTATGGTACGATGATGCATGGACTAAGAACAGAATTACCAAAAATCCAGGGTATGAAATTGATTTAACCGAATATTCTGTCGAAAATCGTAGAAAAATTGAAACATCTGACGATTTTATGTACGAAATTACAAAAATTCGGGATAGCAACCCCGTAAAAAGTTCTGATTTTAACGAATCAGGAGCAAAAAATGACAAAACAAGTTGATAAAGACCAAAATTTTATGAAAAACCAGTGGGGGACCCAATATTTGTCTTCAGAATATGGTTGGGAGCAACAAATTCAGAAGCAAAAGATGCTTCGTGAGATTGCAAATGATGAAATAACTCCCAAAAAACACGATTTTTTTCATCAAAATGAAATTCACTCTAAAATCAGAAATGATGAGGATTATGATGACTGGGGTTATGGTACGGAACCCCTATATGAGGTAAAACCCTAATAAATAAGATAGATTTAAGTGCGATTTCATGCCTTTAGAAAGGACAAGCATAGGATTTAAAGACTTAAGTATGTCCTTTTTGGTCAGCCCTTTAAATTATGACTTAATCGCACTTAAAAATGAAACGGCTATATCTCGTTCAATTAGAAATCTTGTATTTACTTCTCCTGGAGAAAGATTTTTTAATGAAAATATTGGATCAAGGATTTCTAGATTTTTATTTGAAAACTTAGATGATAATACTGCAATTGCTATTAAAGATGAGATTGAATTTACAATTGTAAACTATGAACCAAGAGTTGATTTAATTGAAGTAAATGTAGTACCAAATTATGACAGTAATGAGTTTAACGTTACTGTCATTTATAACATTGTTGGGATCGATGTTCCCGCACAACAACTCTCGTTCGCATTAGAACCAACACGATAATGCCATTAGTTAATTTTACAAATCTAGATTTCGACCAAATAAAAAGTTCGATTAAGGAGTACCTTAGATCGAATTCAAATTTTACTGATTATGACTTCGAAGGATCAAATCTATCAGTTTTAATTGATACCTTAGCGTATAACACATATATTTCCTCATATAATGCTAACATGCTTAGCAATGAGGTTTTTATTGATAGTGCAACCCTAAGAGAAAATGTGGTTTCTCTTGCAAGAAATATTGGTTATATTCCTAAGTCTAGAACCGCATCTAGAGCAAATATCTCATTCTTTGTAGACACAACAGATCTCGCAACAAATCCCCTCACTTTAACATTAAAGAAAGGTGTAGTGGCTACGACACCAACAATAGGAGATCAAGGATATTCTTTTGCTATTTTAAGTGATGTGACAGTTCCTGTTGTAAATGGAATTGCATTGTTTGAAGATATTGCCATTTATGAAGGAAACTATGTAACCGACAATTTTACAGTTTCTTCAGAAATTGCAAATCAAAGATTTATTCTATCAAACCCAAATATTGATAGTTCACTTATTACTGTTACGGTAAGAGATAATCAATCAAGTTCAGTATCAAGAAAGTTCGTACAGTCAAATAATTTATTTTCTATAACATCATCTTCAAAGATTTTTTTCCTCCAAGAAGTTGAAGATGAAAGATATGAACTTATTTTTGGAGATGGTGTATTTGGAGAAAAATTAGATTCTCTGAATTATATTGAGGCATCTTATTTGGTGACAAATGGAGAATCAGCAAATGGCGTTAATTCATTTGTTTTTAATGGAAGAATATTAGATAATTCTGGGTTATCAATAACTTCTGGCATTTCTTTACTGACAACTAATATTACATCAAGTGGCGGGCAAGAAATTGAATCAATCAATTCAATTAAAAAGTACGCTCCAAGATTTTATTCGACCCAAAACAGAGCAGTTACTGCCTCAGACTATGAGGTTATTATACCCAGAATTTATCCAGAAGCTCAATCAGTTTCTGTTTATGGAGGAGAAACTCTAGATCCACCCGAATTTGGGAGAATCTTCGTTAGCGTAAAACCATATAATGGTACTTTTATTCCACAAACTATAAAAGAAAACCTAAAAGTTAAACTGAGAGATTATAGCGTTGCTGGGATAGTTGTAGACTTTATAGATCTGAAGTACATATACGTTGAAGTTGATGTTACTGCAAACTATAATGGAAACTTAGCTCCAGATGCAGATTCTATAAGATCTATCATCTACAATAATATTAATACTTATGCAAACTCCACTGAGATTAATAAGTACGGAGCTAAATTTAAGTATAGCAAATTTCAGAAAATTATTGATGATAGTCATCAATCAATAACTTCAAATATTACATTAGTCAATATAAGAAGGGATTTGAATGTTTTGGTAAACCAGTTAGCAGAATACGAAATTTGCTATGGAAATAGTTTTTATGTAAAAAGTGCCAGTGGATACAATATTAAATCTTCCGGATTTAATATTGTCGGCATACAAGACACCGTTTATCTTGGAGATATACCAAACGCCGATAAGCAAACAGGAACTCTTTTTATTTTTGCAACAAGAACAGGCAGTGATGCCATAATTGTTAAACAGTCTGTAGGTGTCATTGATTATGTTAAGGGAGAAATTAATTTGTCTCCTATCAATATAGCTTCAACAGTTAAAAAATCTAATGGAAATTCAATAATTGAAATTTCTGCAATACCACTTTCGAATGATGTCATTGGAAAACAGGATCTTTATTTGCAACTAGATATTAATAGCAGTGATTTAAAAATGAAGTTGGATGAAATTGAAACTGGTTATGACAGTTCTGCTTCATTCTATACGGCAACTACAAGTTACACAAACGGAAGTCTTATAAGAAAGTAAAAAATGGGAAACACACGAGTTAAAATTAGTTCAGTTATTGAAAATCAACTTCCAGATTTTGTAAAGGAAGAATTTCCATTAGTTGAAGAATTTTTATCTACATATTATTCATCACTGGAATATCAAAGTGGTGCTTTAGATATTCTCAATAATATTGATGAGTATGTAAAAATAGATAACTTAACTAAATTAACTAGTTCGACAAAAACTACATCTAGTATTTCTTTAACAGATGATACTATTAATGTAGTATCTACCGGAGGATTTCCCAATTCTTATGGACTTATCCAGATTGATAATGAAATTATCACATATACATCAAAGACAAATACATCTTTTAATGGTTGTGTAAGAGGCTTTAGTGGAGTAACCTCGTATGAAAATCCAAGTCGCAAAGATCATTTAGTATTTTCTACATCGCAAATTAACGAACATCTTGAAGGCTCAACAGTTACTAACCTTAGCATTTTATTTTTAAAAGAATTTTTTATAAAAATAAAAAAACAGTTTGCTCCTGGTTTTGAGGATAGAAAACTCTATTCTGATTTAAATCAGGATATATTTATTAAGCAGTCAAAGGATTTTTATTCATCTAAAGGTACAGATCAATCTTTTAAAATTTTATTCAAAGCATTATATGGAGATGAGATTGAGGTAATTAAACCTCGCGATTATTTACTAATCCCATCAAATGCTCAATATCGGATTGTAAAAGATTTAGTCGTTGAAGCTATTGAGGGAGATCCTGAAAAAATTGTAAATAGAACTTTATTCCAAGACAAAACTGACTTTTTTCAAAAAGCATTTGGTTCTATAAACAATGTTGAAAGAATTATTAGAGGAGAAAAAGAATATTATGTTCTTAGTCTAGATTATAATCCAAATGAAAGTAATAGTAATTCCGGAGAATTTTCTATACATCCAATCACAAAAACTATTACCCCAGTTTCAATTGGTTCTAGTGTTATAGATGTTGATTCCACACTAGGATTTCCAAATTCAGGAACTTTAATTGCAGATTTGAATAACGGAACTTCCATTTCCATAAGTTATAAATCAAAATCATATACTCAATTTTATGAATGCTCTGGAATTTCACAAGTTATTCCACAGACTCAAGACATTAGAATTGACTCTTATGCTTATGCATATTCTGGAATAGGAACAAATAATATCGTAAAAGTTAGAGTTACTGGTGTTTTATCTGATATTAATCTAGGTTCTGATACAAAACTTTTTTCTGAAGGAAATAATATAAAAATTAAGACGCTAGGAAAATATAGTGAAGATATTGTTGCAAACAATTGGATGTTTAACGTTGCAACAAGATATCAGATAGATTCTTTAGTTTTGATTGATACTCAGAATTTCACGTATCAAGTAAAGACCTTTGATGCTAACGATTTTCATATTGGAGATAGGATCTCAGTATTTTTGACAGATGGTACAAAAATTGAGTCTACCATAATATCAATTTCGAATCCAAAATCATTTAATATAAGTGGTCAGGGCGAAATAGATACGACTAAGAAAGATTGGGTTCATAGGGTTTTATCAAAAGGAAAATTTCAAAATTTTCCCGAAGCAAGTGTTTATACTGCAAATGTTCAGAATGTTTACGTTGATAATTTAGGAAATTATCTCGTAACATCTTCATCGATACCTAATTATTTCAATTCTCAACTAGAAACTAAAAAAAGATCAGTAACTTTTAGTGGAACTTTTGACTATTCTGAAAATATCAATGTAGGGCAGCACAACTTTTTAACGGGAGATTCCATCTTTTATAAACCAAAATCCACAGAAAATTCACTGAATATATCAGAAGGAATTTATTTTGTAAAAAAAGTTGACTCATCTACTATAAAATTATCTAGAAGTAGAGAAAATTTATATAAAAATATTTACATATCTCTTACAGGGACTGTAACGGATAATGAGATTGTTATGTCAGATCAGGCAAATAAGTACTTGCAGTCTCAAAAATTAGTAAAAAAATTAAAAAAACCACAAGAAGTATCTGAAGTAAATGAAACTAAAACGGGAACTATTGGCATACTTGCAAACGGTGTAGAAATTTTAAATTATAAATCAGATGACACTGTTTTTTATGGTCCATTAGAAAAGATAAATGTTTTAGCTTCTGGGGAGGATTATGATGTAATCACACCACCAGTTCTTTCAATATCAGATTCTGTAGGCACTGGCGCTAGTGCATATTGTGAAGTTGAAGGTTTATTTGAAAATATTGTTGTCATAGATGGCGGTTTTGATTATTTAAAACCTCCAACTGTTTCTATAACAGGCGGAAGTGGAAGTGGTGCAATAGCAGAAGTAGATTTATTCCCAGTCGAACATACAGTTTCTTTTAACTCTACTGAATCGATTGGACTTGTAAATCTAGCAAATAATACTATAGGGTTCACAACGTATCATAAATTTAGAGATGCTGAAGGCATTATTTATAAAACAAAGGGTCAGCAATCTATTGGTGGATTATCAACAGATTCTACTTATTATACTTATGTAATTGATTCAAATACAATAACACTTCATAAGACATATGAAGATGCTCTTGTTGGTATTAACACCGTGGACTTAACTTCTTATGGTGTGGGAATACACAACTTTTCTTCACAAATAATAAAAAAGAAAGTAAGTTCAATTAAAATTACAAATCCTGGAAAAGGATACCGAAATAGAAAAATTTCTGTATTTCCATCAGGAATTAGCACTAGTTCTAATTCAGTTTTTGCACCAAATCATAATTATAAGACAGGCGAAATTGTAGTATATTCAACAACGGGACAAGAAATAGTTGGTTTATCTTCAGGAAAATCTTATTACGTAACATCAATCGATGAAAATTATTTTAAATTATCTAGGGTCGGTACTGCATTAACAGTTGGTATTGGTTCTGCTGTTGTCGGTGTAACTACTACGCAAGATTTTTATTATAAAACAAAACAATTTGTAAATTTCAAAACAAAAGGATCTGGAATTCACAATTTCAATTATGAACCAATTACAGTAAAATTAGATGGAATAATAGGGGTATCTTCAAGAACAAATCAAAATTTTAACGCAATTGTTCAACCAATTGTGCGTGGAGAAATTAAATCAGTATTCATAGAAACTGGAGGATTTGGGTATGGTTCTGAAGATATATTAAATTTCAACAGACAAGCAACATTTACATTAAAAACTGGAAAAAATGCACAACTATTGCCAATTGTTTCTGGAGATAAAATATCCCAAGTAATAATCATTAAGGGTGGTTCTGAGTACAATTCTCCACCATCTTTAGAAATTGTTGGTAAAGGTTTTGGTGCGATATTATCTCCTGTTATTTCTAATGGTTCTATCTCAGAAATTAAAGTAATTAATGGGGGACAAGGATTTACAACTGCAACCACTGCGATTAATGTTATTCCATCTGGGTCTGGGGCAGCATTCCAATCTGTTCCAAAGACTTGGAAAATTAATTTAGTACAAAAAAATCTTACAGATAATATAATTTCCGATGATGATGGTATTATTCACCCAGAGATTGGTTCTAAGTATGGATTAGCATATACTCATGCATATGCTCCAAGATATCTAAGAAGGATACTGGGTAGAATATCAAATCTTAACGATACCGAAATTTTCACTCCAGATCTTAGATTAGATGCTGGTGTAGAATTACTTTCAAACACACATTCTCCAATAATTGGGTGGGCTTATGATGGTAATCCAATTTATGGTCCATATGGACACTCAACCTCTAGTGGAGGACCAATAAAACTCTTAAAGTCTGGATATACATTATCTTTAAAATCTGAGAGACCAAGTACATCTACGTATTCAGCAGGATTTTTTGTTGAAGATTACGAATATACAAATTCTGGAGATCTTGATGAGTTTAATGGTAGATTTGGAGTTACTCCAGAATATCCAAAAGGAACTTATGCATACTTTGCAACAATAGATACAAATAATAACGAACAATCTGGATCATTTAGAAATTATAGAAAACCAGTATTTCCATATTTAATAGGTAATAAATTTAAATCTATCCCTATAGATTATAATTTTAAACTTACCTCAAATCAAGATGAGGTAGATTTAAATAAAACGGAATTTTTTAGAAATACAAAACCTTACAAATTACAAAATAATAGAAGTGGTTATTACTTCTTAACTCAACCAGAAAAAATAAAATCGCAAAATTCAATAGTTAAAAAAACTAGTGTTGGTTTTATTGACTCTGTTGGAATAACTTCTTCTGGAAAAAATTATAAAATTGGAGATCGTATTATCTTCAATAATCAAGGAACTGGAGGACAAGAAGCATCATTTGAAGTTTCTCAATTAAAGGGCAAAGTCGTAAATCAAGTTTCTTCGAGCACAACCTCCATTTTAAATGTAGAATTTTATCCAAGTAACTTTGGAGGCAATACATTCATAGGTTTTTCTTATTCTCCACACAATCTTTCAGATTTTGACATAATAAATGTCAGTGGGATAAGTACATTTGGAAGTGGTTTAAATGGATCATACAGAGTTGGTGTAAGAACTGATACTTTAGTTTTAGTTTCTGCAGCAGATTCAATAACATCAACTGGTATTGTTACTTATTTTGAAGTTGCTGGATTTTTAGGATATCCTTATATAAGGGAAAATGATATTTTAGAAATTGAAACGGAAAAAGTAAAAGTTTTAAATATTGAACCAGAACTAAAAAGAATAAGAGTTGTTAGAGGTTATGAAAATACTGTTGGGTCATCCCATTCAATATCTTCACTGCTATCGCAAAGATCTAGAAAATTTGAAATTACTTCAGGAGTAATCACATCAATATACAGTAGATCTTTAAATCAAGAAATTTACTTTAATCCATCAGATTCTGTTGGTCTCGGAACTATAAATGGAATTGGTATAGGACACACTTTAGTTTTTTCCAATCCTGGATTCGGAAGAACAACTTTGTTTATTCCAACTAAATCAATTTTCTTACCAGATCATAATTTACTCACAGGAGATTCTTTAATCTATTCAAATAATGGTGGAACATCAATTTCAGTATCAACTGACGGACAATCATCTTTTGAATTATTAAATAACCAAATAGTTTATGCAGCCGTAACAAAAAATAATTTAATCGGAATTGCAACGAATCCTATTGGAATTGGTTCTGCTGGAAATTTTGTAGGAATAAACACCGAAATATTTACAAATACTTTATTCTTTACTGGTATTGGCACCGGAGTCGTACATAGTTTTAAAACCGATTATAAAGATATAATTGTAGGAAAAGTTGACAAAAACTTAGTTACTGTATCTACAGCATCTTCTCATGGTCTTCAGGTGAATGATAGAGTTACAATGCTGACCCTTTCCCAATTGAGTGTAAATTACGCTATCAAATATAATGGTTACCATCGTAGGATGGTAGTCAATCCAAAAGATTTTCTTACATCAGATGTTGACACAATTAAGGATACTATTACCATAGTTTCTCATGGATATAAAACGGGGCAAAAGGCAATTTACACATCAAATTCTCCAGTTGGTGGGCTAGAAAACAACCAAATATATTTCATTTTAGTTATCGATGAAAATAAAATTAAACTAACAACGACATACCATGAAACTACACTATCAGAACCAAATTACATAAATTTAACTAGTACTGGAAACGGTACTCTATCATTAATAAATCCAAAAATTGAAGTATTCAGAAATCAAAGTGTTATTTTTGATTTATCAGATAGTTCTTTGAGTCATCTTATAAATTCCATTCCATATCCATCTTTTGATTTTAAATTATATACAGATCAAAAATTAAAAAACACTATCGAATCATCTGGAGTTCAAAATTCATTTGAGATTGTAAAATCAGGAACTGTTGGTATAACTACAGATGCTAAAGTTACTTTATCTGTCTCCAATACTTTACCAAAAGTTCTGTATTATGGATTAGAACCAATTAATACAAATACAAACTATGCAGAAAATAATGAAATAATCAGAGACTTTGAAGATATTATAGAAAATAATAAAATAGAGATCAAAGATAGTGTTTATTCTGGAAGTCATTTAATTTCTGGAATTACATCAACAACTTTCTCATATAATACAAAGGATAAACCAGAAAGAGTTTCATATTTGTCATCTGAAGCTAAATTATCATACACAACAGATTCATTCTTCGCTGATGGTGAGATTGATAACTTTAAATTTATTTCGGGCGGAAATCAATATAAGTTTTTACCTAAGATCACATCAATTGCATCATCCGAAGGTAAATTTGCTTTAGTAGTTCCGAAATCATCAAGTGTTGGTAAAATTGTTGCAACGGAGATTGAAGACATTGGTTTTGAGTATTCTGCAGATAATACTATAAGACCAACTATCAAACTACCGTATATTGTAAGAGTAGATCCTTTACTTTCTATCAACAGAATTGGAATAACATCTGTAGGAAAGAATTATAACATAGCACCAGACTTAATACTAATAGACTCCACTAGAAATGAAGTTATTGATGATGTTGATTTAACTTTCGATTTGGGTGATAGGGTAGTTACTGTCATAAGAGACACTGCAAAACTAAGCGACCAACAACCAATAATTCTCCCAATTAATAATTCTAATGGAATAGGAATTAATTCAATCACTTTTAATCCAGCAACTAAAGATGTAATCGTTTCATTAGCTAGTACATACTCAAATTCTGAAGATTTTCCATTTTCTGTCGGAGATGAGGTTTTAATTGAAGGAACAAGTGTTGGGATTGGAACTACTCTTAGAGGATACAATTCATCATCTTACGGATATAGTTTATTCTCCCTAACCTCTGCAAATGTTAATATTGGAGGATATCCATACGTAACTTATAATTTATCAGAATATTTAAATGGCAATGAAAATCCAGGAGTTTTTGTAAATCAAAATTTATCGGCAAAAATAGTTCCCAAAAAGTTTTTCCCAATATTTGAAGCGGATCTACTATATAATAACTTTTTCAACAAAGAAGAAGTAAAATCTAAAAATTCTATAGGAATTGTTGATGAGTGGGATTCTATTTCAAAATCATTAAAAATTTTTAGCGATGAAACTTTCATTGTTGGAGAAACAATAAGAGGTTCTTCATCAAATACTCATGCAATTATATTGTCTGTAGAAAAATATGAGGCAGACTATTCAGTATCATCAAATTCAATAGTTAAAAAGGGATTTCAAACTCAAAGTGGATTTTTAAATAATGATTATCAAAAAATTCATGATAGTGATTATTATCAGTTCTTCTCGTACTCTATTAAATCGAAAGTAGAGTATAATAAATGGGATGAAGTAGTTACTTCACAAAATCATACTTTAGGATTTAAAAAATTTGGCGATTTAGTTGTTGAGTCCGGAATTGATAGTTTCACTGGAATATCTACCACACAAGACTTTGGCGAAATTGATGTAGAGTCATTTTCTCCCCAAGTTGTTGGATTCAATTGTGTTAATGATTTTGATTTTGTAAAAGAAAAAACAATAACTATAGATTCCGAAATTTTATCTAACGAAATTATATTCCAAAATACTGAAGTATCCAATTATACACAAGTTTTAAACAATAGAGTATTAATTGTTGATGATATAAGCAATCAATTTAATAGTGAAGAGAGATCTTCAAGATCTGTGGCAGTTAATAGTTTCAAGAGAAATACTAATAGAAGTAAAAAATATATTATTGATGTTTTTGATAGAAGATTTTCTAGCGAGAAACAAATCTCTTTGGTAACTATATTACATGATGGCAATTACGCTCATATAAACCAATATGCTAGGGTAGAAACTGTTGGAGATTTGGGGTCATTTGATGTATCTTTCATTGGAAACGAAGCTAATCTCCTATTTTATCCAAACCAATATAAAACAAATAATTTCAACATAAATTATATTTCATATGATTTAGAGAATGATGCATCTGGAATATCAACTATTTTCTTAGGTAATATTGTTGAGATTAAAACCTCAAATTATACAATTTCAGAAAATGATACAAATGCGACTAATATAGTTTCTATTGCATCATCTTATCGAGCATCAAAAATTTTAGTACAAATTTCTTCAGATAATAATACATTCTATGAATATAATGAAATAAGTGTCATTCATGATGGAACAGATGTTGTGTTTTTAGAATATGGATCTTTTAATAACAATATAACATCATCTTCATCAGGTTTTGGAACTTATGGAGCTTATCTTTCTGGATCTACCTTAAATATAAGTTTTACCCCAAATGTAGGGTTTAACACTTCATGCACCGTCAATTCTGTCGTATATTCATTAGCAAATGACTCTACCTCTATTAATTCCGGTTATTTGAATGTATCTACAAATAGATTAAAGTCTAATTATGTATCAGTAGGAGCAACTGCAATTCCTGGAGAAAATGTAATTTGCGAATACGATAAGAGAGACTTTAATTCTTCATATTATATTATTTCTATTTCCGATAAAGTAAACAATAGACATCAAATGTCTGAAGTTGTTGTTGCAAGCACAAATGTGGATGCAAACATACTGGAGTTTGGAAAAATTTATACAGATTTAAATCTCGGTGAAGTTAGTGCAAAAATTACTGGAGATAATGTTCAACTTTGCTTTATTCCAATTCAAAATACTGAATTGGAAGTTAGAGTATTTGAAAATATTTTAGGAGTTGGAATAACAGATCCAGGCGCTTCTAGAATAGATTTACTTAGTGGTTCAGTTGAAACTGGGAATGCAATTTATAATTCTACTTCATCCGAAGTTAGGAGAGAATTTGATCTACTATATAAACAACTTCCGATATTCCAAAGAACATTTGATGGAAACAATCCAAGTATTGTTAATATAACAGATAGCACCATCAGACTACCAAATCATTTCTTTGTCACTGGAGAAAGAGTAACCTATAGTTATGAAGGGGAACTTGCCCGTCCAATAGGAATTGCAGAAACTTCTTTTGCTGGAATTGGAGTTACTGATAAGTTACATTCTAATTTATACGTTGTTAAAATAAACGATTCGACAATTAAACTTGCTTCTACGGCTCAGAATGCTCTAAAAGAAGTCCCTCAAGTTTTAAATATTACATCAGTTGGAATAGGTTCTATACACAAATTAACATCTACAAATCAAAATTCAAAATCATTGATAACAATTGACAATGTTATCCAATCTCCTATTGTTTCTACAGCGGTCACTTCAACTCTTGCAGCACCGTTATTAATATCTGACGACGTTGTTCGTCTATCCGGAATAACTTCTATTTTTGGTGGTGATCTTCTGAAGATTGATGACGAAATAATGAAGGTTAGGAGTGTTGGATACGGCCAAACAAACTCAATTTTGGTTGATAGATCCTGGATGGGTACTGGTATATCAACACACTCCCAGAACTCTTTGGTTACAAAACTTTTTGGATCTTATAACATAACAAATAACAAGATCAACTTTATTAATCCACCATATGGACCAACACCAGTTCCGACATCAGCAAATAATGAAACTGATTGGACTGGAATAACAACTCATTCTACTTTTAGTGGAAGAATCTTTTTAAGATCCGGATTTAAAAATACTGCAAGTGAAGCATATTCTACAAATTACATTCTCGATGATATTTCAGATTCTTTCAATGGTATTAAAACAGATTTTATCTTAAAATCAAATAAAAATAATCTATCAGGAATTGTTACTAGCAATGGAATTTTATTAATCAATCAGGTAGCACAAAGTCCACAGAGATTAACTATACCTAAAACAATTATTGGAGATTATTTACTTGAAGAAAGTGCGGGAATTACAACAATAACATTTACAGGATCTACTCCAACTTCATCTTATGACATCAATTCAACAAATGTTCCTAAAGGTGGAATAATTGTATCGGTTGCTTCAACAGGTGGATTTGGATATCAACCTCTGGTTGCTGCAGGTGGAACTGCGATAGTTTCTGCTGCAGGTACAATATCTTCGATTAGTATTGGAAATAGCGGTTCTGGATATAGAGCAGGAATTCAAACTTTTGTCAATGTTGGAGTTTATACTTCATCAACTGGTACTCCGAATATTCAATTCATTGGAACAGCTGCAGTAAGTAATGGAAGAATTGTAAGTGTTGCTGTCACTAATCCTGGTATTGGATATACAAGATCAAATCCACCAAAAGTTGTCTTTGATAATCCTCTACCATATTCAAATATTCCATTAGTTTATAGCCAATCATCTTCAACTGGATTTGGAACTGGTGCAAAAGTTGATATTGTTGTCGGCAACGGATCAAGTGTAATTAACTTTGATATTAAAAACTTTGGATATGGATACGGACAAGGGGAAGTATTGACAGTTGATATTGGTGGAATTGTCGGTATACCAACAGATAATAGTTTAACTTTCTCAGAGTTTTCTTTAGAAATTGATAGAACAACATCCGACACATTCTCAGGATTGTTCTTTGGTGACTTACAAATTTTCGATCCTCTAGATGATTTGTTTGATGGAATTAGAACTTTATTCCCATTAACGTATAACGAATCTGCTGTTTCCATAAAATCAAGACTCGGATCGTTGATTGAAGTTCAGGCAACATTGTTAGTATTTTTAAATGACATCTTACAAGTTCCAAATAGAAGTTACATATTTGATGGAGGAAGTACAATACTATTCACTGAGGCTCCAAAGTATGGAGATACTTGCAGAATTATTTTCTATCAAGGAACATCGAGTGTTGATATTGCAAATGTAACTCCACAACAAAAAATTAAGATTGGAGATTTTGTAAGAATAACGAATGAATCTCCCGCTTTAAGTCAAAATGATAGAATAATAACTAGAATAAACTCTGTTGACTCAGTTAATACCAATAATTATCCAGGTCCAGGAATATCACAGAATCAATCGCTGTTAAGAACTATTAATTTATATCGACAGACAGATGATTTGTTTATTGACAATAAATTATTCACAAAAGATAGAATTATAAATGAACCAATTATTCAACCAACAACAAATATAATTCAAAGTGTTAGTGTTGGTTCTACTGAAATATACGTTGAAAGTGTAAAGACATTTTTTGACAGCAAAAAAGAATATCTTGTAGCACAAGAACCCCAAAATAAGATATTGGTCGCATCTCAAGATGTGATTGTTTCGGCATCAGTAACAGCAATTATTTCTTCTGCGGGCATTGTTTCTTCGATATTAATTACTGATGGTGGTATTGGATATGATCCAATAAACCCACCTTCAATTACCATTCAAAATCCAATAGGATTTGGAAGCGAGTATGCAGCAAGAGCGACAACAAATGTTTCTGTTGCAGGTACAGTCTCATCAATTAATATAGATTTTGTAGGGTCTGGATATACAACGTTGAGTTCTCCTGTTGTTTTAGTTGAACCACCAACACCCAAGTCTGAAGTAATTGATAATATTAGTTATTCTGGTGATTTTGGAGCTGTGGTTGGATATGGAAAAACTATGATTGGTATTAGTAAATATAAAATATTCGATTTCCATATTCCAAATAATTCTATACTAAGAGATGAGGATATTGTTGGAACTGCCGTCACAATTAGTCAGATAGAAATTGGAGATTATTTTGTCATACAAAATTCAAATGTAAGTCTAACAACAGAAACTTATACAAATTATAGAAATGATGACTCAGTAATTGGAGTTTCTACACAATACATTGATGGAATATATCAAGTAAGTAATATACAAACTATTACTTCTGAAATAGTTGGAATTGGAACAACTTCTGTTAAAAGAGTAGTTACAAAATCTGATGACGATTCATCTGTCGGACTTAGCACTATTGGATTCGGATCTCCTGCAATCACTTTTGACTCTACTAGTTATACTTTTGATTATTTCGACACATCTTCACTAATTCCATACAATACTGTTTACTATGGTGGTAATTTTACATGGGGAAAAATTTCCAATCTTAATCGAACATCGCCAAATGAATTTAACTCTTATGGAATTGGTGGAATTAGCACTTCCGCATCTGTTATTAGATTTAATCCATTGAAATATAATGACTACAATTAACTCATAAATATCTAAAAAAGGTATATCTATCAATGGCAAAATTAGGGATAAATACTGGTTCTGCTCCCAATGTTGGTGATGGTGATACACTATTAGTTGGTGCTATTAAAATTAATAGTAATTTTAATGAGTTGTATAGTTTTCTTGGAAATGGTGCAACTTTAAACGTTGGTATTTGGAATAAAAATTCCACCGGAATTAACACCACACTAAGTGTTGGTATTGGAACTACAAATGCAAGCAGTTCTTTGACTGTATCTGGTGATGGAAGTTTTACTGGTGTTGTGACATCAGTAACTTTTAACGGTCAAGTTAACTCTGGTTTTGGTACAATTGCAAATATTATTAATACAAATAGCACCATTACCAATTTAACCGGAACTGCAGCTACTATTACAACTTATTTTGGAACGGATTTAACTGTCACAAATTCAACCAGTACAAATAATAATGTAACTAATTTAGTAAGTGCTGCCGGTACTATAACAAGGCTTAATAGTTCTAGTGGAACAGTAACGAATTTAACAGGAACTGCAGCGACAATAACAACCCTTAATAGTACCGATGCAAATATTATAAATTGCACTCTTGGAAATTTAACAGTAACAGGGTCTGCTGCTACGATAACAAATGGAAATATCGCTAATATAATAGGAATAGCGGCTACTTTAACCACACTAAATGTTGGAAGTGGAGTAGTAACTAGTTTAACTAGTACAAACGCATCTATATCCAATCTAGATGGATCAAATCTAAATTATAGTGGCATATCTACACTAGTAACAATTTCAAATACAAATATTATCTCTTCTGGTATTATAACATCAACCCAATTTTCAGTTGGTTCCGAAGGTTCTGCAATTAATATAAACCAAAACACAATTAGCGGACCTTCTGAAATTATTATTGATCCATCTGGAGTTGGTAATAATACAGGATCTCTAAGAATAAAGGGAGATCTTTATGTTGATGGATCTCAATTTAGTGTTTCTACTGGAGAGATTACTATTGGAGATTTTACAGTTGGAATTGCTACAATTGTAGAAACAGATCTACTTTTAGATGGTTCAGGTATTGGTATTGGTTCAACTAACATTAGAAAAACATTCCTTTGGAACTACAGCAGTGAATCATTAAAATCTAGCGAAAATATAAATATTCCATCGAATAAATCGTATAAGATAGGTGATACTGAAGTATTAACCTCAAACCAATTAACAATTTCCAATATAAACTCAAGTGGCATCAGTACTTTAACCAATTCAAATATTACAAATGCGTCTATTATCAGTGGTATTATTACGAATTTCACTGGAGTTGCTTGCACCGTAACAAATTTATCTTCAGATCAACTCAATGTTTCTGGAGTTTCAACTTTATCTACTGTTAATACGATAAGTGGATCTACATTTTTTGCAAACCAACTTAGCGTATCTGGGGTTTCTACTTTTAGTCAACCATTATATCTCAACAATGATGTCAATTTTTCCGATCACGCATTTTTCATAGATGACAAAGAATTAAATTTAGGTAATTCAAATTCATTTAAAGTTTATCACGCTTCTAATGAATGGGTTGGTGGTAGAAGCAGTCATGTAAGAGATATTTCTGGTAATTTTCCAGTCATAGTGGGTGCTAAGCAAGTAAGAATAACTGATGAAACTGGATTGATTAATTATTCCACATTTAATAGTGCAGGTGTAGAAATTTATCAGAATCTAAATGTTTCTGGTATAGTTACATCAACTTCTACTTTTAATGTTGGAACTGGTGGAACTGTAATTACTACAACATCAAATGGTTTAGTTGGAATTAATTCAACATCGCCAAGCAAAACACTTGATGTTATAGGTGATGTAAAGGTTGGTATTAATACATCTCAGGGTATTATTCTTACATCGCCCAATGGTACGCAATACCGTTTAATTGTAGATGATGCTGGCACCTTAAGTACGGTTGCAGTATAACTCATAAATAAATAAAAAACTTAAAAATGGCTGCGATTATAACAAATCAGTTTAGAGTTTTAAATGCAAACAATTTTATCTCAGATTTAGACTCTGGAGAAAATAGTTATTATTCATTTGTTGGACTACCAAATCCAACAAATTATAACGAAAACTGGGATTTTAGTCCCCCTGCGCCAAAAGATAGTTTCGAGCAGGAGGATGATTGTTGGGATACTATAATTGCATTGAAGAGAATATTTAGTGAAGACGCTAGACAGGTGGTAAAAAAGAATGTCTGGTCGTCTGGAACAACTTATGATATGTATAGACATGATATAAGTAGAACTAACACATCAAAACCATCTGAAGCAACTCATCTATACGGCGCAAATTATTATGTTGTCAACGAAGATTATAAAGTTTATATATGTTTACATAATGGGACAGATCCAGAAAATCTTCTTGGTAGGCCTTCTTTGGATCAACCAACATTTACCGACTTAGAACCAAGAATAGCGGGCGATAGTGGAGATGGGTACATATGGAAATATCTTTTTACAATAAAACCAAATGAGATATTAAAATTTGATTCTGCAAATTTTATACCAGTACCAAGAAACTGGTTAACAAATACGGAAAATGCATCCATAAGAAATAATGCCGCAACAAGTGGGCAAATAAAAATCGTAACGATTAAAAACCGTGGTGTTGGTGTTGGAACTGCTAATGCGGTTTATACAAATATTCCAATTAACGGAGATGGTTCAGATGCGAAGGTAACTATTGTTGTTGATGGTGATTCCAAAGTTTCTTCTGTAACAGTTTCAGATGGTGGTTCTGGATATACTTATGGCACTGTAGATTTAGTAGCGGGGGGTGTTCCAACTGCAACTATTACTCCATCTTTTGATGTAATCATTCCTCCAGATGGCGGTCATGGAGCAGATATATATAGAGAATTGGGTGCATATCAGGTATTGTTACATTCTAGAATAGAGAATAGCGACCAGAACACGGTTTTTACCACAGGAAATCAAATCGCTAGGATTGGTTTGGTTAGAAATCCAAAAAATATAGATTCGGATTCTAATCTTACTGCAGATAAAGCAAGTGGTATTTATGCATTAAGATTAACTGGAATAGGATATAGTACAGCAGTTTTTCTTCCAGATACTCAAGTTAGACAAACAATTGGTATTGGATCAACTGCAGTTGGAAGAGTGGTCTCATATGATAAGATCACTGGAGTATTAAAATATTGGCAAGATAAGTCTTTGGTTGGATTTAATACAGATGGTTCACGAACTTCCTCCTCAACATATGGGTTTAAGTTAAATAAATTTACTTCTTCACCCGCATCTGGTGGATCACTAATTATAGATGGTGGATCCGTTACTTTGGGAATAGATACAAGTTTTAGTGGTATATCTACAGTCATAAATAGTAGGACATATTATCTTGGTCAAGTATTTACTAATGGTGTATCAAAACCAGACGTAAAGAAATACTCTGGAGATATAATTTATATTGATAATAGACCATCAATAACTAGGTCGATTAATCAAAGAGAAGACATTAAAGTTGTTTTGCAGTTTTAAAAAATTATGGCACAAGAGCTTAATTTAAACATATCACCATATTATGATGACTATGATAGTCAAAAAAACTTCTTTAGAGTATTATTTAAACCAGGATATCCAGTACAAGCAAGAGAATTAACTACTCTACAGTCTATTCTACAAAATCAAATCGAACAATTTGGAAATCATTTTTTCAAAGAAGGTTCTGTAGTTATTCCGGGAAATATAACATATAAAAATGATTTAAATGCCGTAATTTTAGAAGATGATTTTCAGGGAAAACCTTCCACTTATTACCTCGATACCCTTGTAGGAACTCAGATAAAGGGACAAACGAGTGGAGTAACTGCAGTAATTCAGGAATTTATTGCAAAAGGAAACGGCGTAGTTAATACTACACTATTTGTAAAATACCTTGCTTCAGGATCTACCGTAGGTCAAGCTAGATTTCTAGACGGAGAAAATTTATTAGTAGATGATGATGATACTATTGTAATAAATCCAGAAACAATAGAAAATGATGACGAAGAAGATATTGAAGAATTAAATCTATTAAGAGGACAAGGATTTGCAACAACATTATCCGGTGGAAGCACTTTTAAGGGATCTGCTGTATACCTAGAAGAAGGTATTTACTTTATTAGAGGATTTTTTGTATCAGTTCCTACGAGTATATTATATGTATCTCCTTACACGACGACACCAACTTGCAAAGTTGGACTTAGAATATACGAAAGAATACTAGATTCGTATGATGATGAGACTTTAAATGATAACTCTCAAGGATTTTCCAATTTTGCCGCCCCAGGCGCTGACAGATTATCAATTTTTGTAAAATTAGAGCAAATTCCATCAGACAGTACCGATTTAAGTAATTTTATTGTTTTAATGGAAATTGAAGATGGAAAACTTCTCAAATTAAACCGTAAACCAGAATATAATATCTTAGCACAAGAAATTGCAAGAAGAACTTATGATGAATCTGGCGATTATTATATTAATACGCCAGTAATTACGTTACAAGAAAGTTTAAATAATTTAAAGGGTAATGATGGTATTTTCAATGAAAATCAACTAACTTATGAAAATAATCAACCAAGCGAAAGTCTTGCGACATATGTAATTTCTCCAACAAAAGCCTATGTTAAAGGATTTGAAATTGAATCAATAAGTCCTGGGTTTTTTGATATAGAAAAACCAAGAACTACAAAAACATTAGCTGATCAGAGTATAAATTATACCACTGGAGCAACATTTACCTTAAATAGGGTGCATGGATCTCCTTCTATAGGTCTTGGTACAAGTTATTATATAACACTTAGAGATTCTAGGGTGGGGGTATCACCAACAACCGCTGCAGGAAAAGAAATTGGCATATCTAGGGTCTATGATTTCGCACTAGAATCTGGTTCATATTCTACATCAAGACCACAAGAAAATAGGTGGGATATATCTTTATACGATACTCAGATGTATACTGAGTTAACTTTGAATGAGCCCATAACACTAACTGCACCGGTTCATGTAAAAGGTAGACAAAGTGGTGCATCAGGATTTTTGCGATATTCTGTTGCCGCTGGTGTGGGTTTAACGGTTTATGATACGAAAGGAACTTTTTCTATTGGAGAAAAATTAATTTTTAATGGAGAAAACAACAACAGAATAATTAAAAAAACAAGAAGTTATAACATAAATGAGGTTCAGTCAGTATATGGAACTGTAGGAAGTGCATATACTTTCTCAGGCGACACTCTTCCCGTCGTATCACTGCAGCTAGATCAGGTAAACATATCAGCAAGATCCGGAGGAACTTCAATAGTAACTTCCACAGAAAACTTTTTTACTGGAATAGTCACTACCGGAAATCTAGTTGCATTTTCAAACCCAGGATTAACTACAACTACTTTAGCTGTAGTTCAATCGGTTTCTGGAAAAACACTAACCATTGTTGGTGTAACAACAGTTATTGGAATATGTGATGGTGCTCTCCCAACAACTGCTATAAATCCATCAGACTTTAAAGTATTATCATCAAACGTTCAAAATTCTATTGATAATACTTTATACACTGTTCTTCCTAAAAAAAATGTAGAAAGTGTCGATTTAAGCGAAACAAACTTAACTATAAGAAAACAATTTAATGTTCTTATAACCCAGGGGTCAACACAGACTTTAACTGCAGACACGGACGAAACATTTTTACCATTTGATGAGGAAAGATATGTTTTAATAACAGAGAATGGTACTACACAATCATTAAGACAGGAAAATTTTGTTTATTCAAATGGGTCAAAGTCTTTAGTTGTAACAGGACTTACTGAAAATGGAAATGCTAAACTAATTGCAACCCTTAGAAAAATTAATGTAAAGTCTAAAATTAAAAATAAAAATAGAGCTAAAGTTCTAGTAATAGACAAATCAAGTTCATCTGCTTCTGGAATTGGATCAACCACCTTAAATGATGGACTAGTGTATGGAAATTATCCATATGGAACTAGAGTGCAAGATAATGAAATTTGTTTACTTGAACCAGATGTTACAAAAGTATATGGAATTTTTGAGTCAAATGACACAAACACTCCGGATTTACCTTCCGTAGTACTAACTGCTCTAAATGGCCCAACAAATAAAGTTGGAGATCTACTAGTAGGGGAAGAGTTTATAGGTAGTACAAGCAAAGCAATTGGAATTTATGTAGAAAAAATAAATGATTTGAAATTAGGGTTTGTTTATATAAACTCAAACACTTTTATTGAGGGAGAAACTATAACTTTCAGAGAAAGTGGAATTACTGCGACTGTTTCTTCAGTTGATGTTGGTGATAGAAATGTAACTACTCTGTTCCGTCTTGATAGTAATCAAAAACCAACGATTTATGATTATTCCAAATTGGTCAGGGAAAATACAACAAAAACACTGACAAGAAAATTAAAAGTAGTCTTTGAGTCTGCAAGTTTTTCTTTCTCAGATACTGGAGATATAACAACAGCAAATTCTTACGATCAGTTTGATTTTTGTGAGGTTGAACTAGTAGATGGTGAAATAAGAAGTACAGATACTATTGACATAAGACCTAGAGTGTCATCAATAGTAGCAACAGAAGGTACAAGATCGCCATTTGAGTTTTTGGGAAGAGACATTACCGCTTTAGGTAGTTCCGCATCAGATGTTTTGGCTTCAGACGAATCAATATTATTAACTTATTCGTTTTACCTACCAAGAATTGATAAGATACTTTTGGATAAAAATGGTTTATTTTATGTAAAATATGGAATTCCTGCAGAAATTCCACAGGTTCCAACTTCAAATGACGATGCCCTAGAATTAGCGACGGTATATCTTCCACCTTATCTTTGCAATGCCGAAACTGCAGAAGTTGAGTTGAAAGAACATAGAAGATATACTATGGCAGATATTGGAAGACTTGAAAGTAGGATAGAAAATTTAGAGTATTATACTTCTCTTTCTGCTTTGGAAATTGAGGCTTCTAATTTTACAGTGACTGATGAGAATGGTTTAAATAGATTTAAATCTGGATTTTTTGTTGATAATTTTTCAACTACAATCGCTCAAAATAAATCAACAATTGTTAAAAATTCCATAGACACTAAGAATTTGGAATTAAGACCAACTCACTATACGACTTCACTTGATTTGCAATTAGGAACAACATCTAGAATAAAATTAAATAGAAATAGTCCAGCATTAAGACCAAATGCTGACGCTAGAGTTGATAATAATATCATAGGCTCCGGTGTAAGAAAAACAGGACAACTTGTAACTCTGGATTATACAGAAGTTAGACTATTAAATCAACCATATGCAACTAGGGCAGTTAGCGTAAATCCCTTTGCCGAAGATTTTTATACGGGAACAATTGATTTATATCCATCTTCTGACGTATGGGTAGATCAAGTTAGGGTGAAAGCAAACACTGTGGAGATTGGTGACGCATATACAGAAACTAGTCTGCAGACACAAAGTACACAGTCAGACCAACAAACAGGTCTTGCTCCAGTTACTTGGAATTCTCATGAGACTTGGGCTCCACCAAAAACAACACCTGCGACACAATCCCCTGCAAATTCGATATCTTCACCAGTGAATCCAAGACCAGTTAAGCAACCCGCAGCACCACCTCTTGCAGCAAAACCATTTCCCAAAGAAAGAATTCTACCAGCTGGCCCAGTAATATTGCCATCTAAGGACAAGACTGGTGGAAATATGGGTGGTGGAATGGGCGGTGGCTTCGGTGGCGGTGGCAGCATGGGTAGTGCGATAATATCTGACGCAAAATATGCAGAATTAAAGGGCAAGTATAAACCAGGAGTAATGAGACCAGCGGTATTTACTGAGGAAGATAGACAAGTTCTTGAATATGAATATGCAAAAGGTATTAAAGTTAGAAATACAGTTGGGACACAAATAGAAAAAGGTAAAAAAGGTTTGGTTGATAGAACAAAAGATCCATTAACTGGCAGAAATAAACGGGATGAAAGAGGAAAACCACAAATTAAGGATCCAAATATTCTCAGTAAACCAACAAACAATACTGGTTCAGTCATGGGTGCTGGTATGGGACTTGGTATAAAGGGTCCAAGAATGGGTACTATTCGTTGAGAGGTTCATCCATCATAAATAAAATATCTTAGATAAACGATTTACTTAATAGTAAAATTGTAGGTAATAAAAAATATGTCGATAGTAAAACCACCAACACCTAATAAAGAACCAGTATCTAAAACAGTATCTTTTGGAGATAGGGTTTTAGATACTAAAATCCTACCTTATATGAGGTCCAGGAATATTGAATTTATTTCAAAAAGAATGAAACCTTTGACAAGGGTTTTTGCATTTTTTAATGGAGTTGATGTTAATTCATTTGTTGTCCCAAAACTAATTGAAATTAGAATGACGAGTGGAGTCTTTCAAGTTTCAGAAACTGTTATTGGTTCTTTTGATTCCCCAAGTTTGCCAACTATTAGATTTAGAGTGGCAAAACAAAATCATAAGTATGGGGATTATACAAATCCCCAAGATATTTTTGATGTAAATCCATATAATTCCAATTTAATAATTCCCGAAAATTATTCATCAACCTCAACTATTTTAAATGTAGATACTTTTAGTTTATCCGACAGAACATCAGATTTTCTTGGATACATTGCCAATGGTATGAAATTAAGAGGTTCTACCAGTAAAGCAGAGGCTGTTGTTACTGATGTTAAGTTGGTAACTAATGATGAAGGTGTTGTTATTGGTTCATTTTTTATTCCAAACCCAAACGTTGATGTTAATCCCGTTTTCCAAGCAGGAACTAGACCTTTTAGATTAACAAGTAGCAGAAATAATTCTCTAGTTGTTGGTACATATACAACGGCGGCAGAAGAGAATTATTATGCCGAAGGTAAAGTTAATATGGTTCAGGAGAATGTTATTGTTACAAGACCAGTAAGAGTTGAAACTAATATTACTCAGGTAATTAATGTTATAGGTGGACCTGGTAACGAACCAGATTATCCATTTAACCCAGGGTTTCCACCATCTGATGATGGCGGCGGTGGTGGCGGTGGCGGTGGTGGCGGTGGCGGTGGTGGCGGTGGATCGTTTATTCCTCAACCACCAGCTCCACCAGTAAGTTCTCCAAACCAACCATCACCACCACCACCACCTACTACAGTTTATTATAATTATAATACTAAGCAACTATATGATGGTGGTGCAAACAGACTAAAAGAAATTGCAAAAGATGCTGGTCTTTCCAAAGACCTGAGAAAAATAATTGATGCAGATATGACTGCAAAACAACAACAGAAAGTTGTTAATCAAATTAACAAAAGTGAGTATGCAAAGAATGCAAATATTCAAGTCAGTACCGGCAATATCAAACATGGTGAAAAAACAGTAATAGGTAAGGATAATAAAGTGGCAGTGCGGGATAGTGATAGCAGAGTCAGTACTGGCACTGCTGGTCAAATGGGAGGAGCACCGTCTGGCGGTGGTGGAATGGGCGGTGGCGGCGGCGGTGGTGCGATGGGTGGTCCAGCACCATCTGGAGGTGGTGGCGGTGGTGGAATGGGCGGTGGCGGCGGCGGTGGTGGCGGTGGTGGAATGGGCGGTGGCGGCGGCGGTGGTGGCGGCGGCGGCGGTGGTGGCGGTGGTGGAATGGGCGGTGGCGGCGGTGGTGGCGGCGGTGGCGGCGGCGGTGGCGGTGGTGGCGG
>Ga0315901_10000411_pt1 | contig 63723 bp, 71 predicted proteins | sample LakEriMetagenome_10_FD_203761 | JGI IMG/M metagenome (GOLD analysis project Ga0315901, IMG submission 203761) | Freshwater fungal communities from buoy surface, Lake Erie, Ohio, United States - Buoy 2 MA116 | ecosystem: Environmental > Aquatic > Freshwater > Lake | place: USA: Lake Erie, Ohio... | reverse complement strand
CGTGTGCCGCACTTTAAACCCGGCAAGGATCTCCGCGAGCGCGTGGATCTTCCCCCGCAGTAACTTCACGCTTCCTTCAAAGGCCGATCGTGGAACTTGATCCGGTTTGGCTGCTTGTGCTTCCTTTAGTGTTTGCGCTTGGCTGGATTACTGCCCGATATGATCGTGGCCAGCAGCGCAGCGAAGGGCGGCATGCCTCCGCCGAGGTTCTATCTGCCATGTCTGCGTTAATGGCAAATGATGCGCAGGCCGCAACCGATAAGCTTTTGTCTGCTGCCCGCTCAGACCCAGATGCCAGCGAGTTGCATCGGGCAGTGGGTAACCTCTATCGCAAGCGCGGCTTAGTCGATCGTGCAATTGAGGTCCATGAGGCAGCACTTCGCGCACCCGCAATCGCTCTAGCAGACCGCCAAGAACTCATCATCGATCTTGCGCGGGACTATTTGGCTGCAGGCCTATTTGATCGGGCAGATGGTGTATTGCAAGAGTTACTTACCCAGGAATCCGCTAACTCAGCCGCAGCCCAGGCACGCAACTTACTTTTAGAGCTCTCGCAACTCACCCGTAATTGGACTGCGGCCATCCGCTGGGCAAAAGAAATTCAATCGCATGGCGGATCTTTTGGCAGCCACAGTGCGGATCAGCTGCTTGGGCATTTTCAGTGTGAGCTCGCGGTAGCCGCAATTGGCCAGGGTGACCAATCAAAGGCGCTTTCAGCACTTACAGAAGCTGAGCGGTATTTAGCCCCGGGCCCTTTAGCCCGAATGAAAGCGCTTCGGTCTCAGCTTATTGGCGGACAAACCAAATCCGAATCAGCCCAGCCATCTGCCTGCAGAGTCTGTGGCTTTCGGACCAAGCAGCAGCTCTGGCAGTGTCCGGGGTGCCATCATTGGGATTCTTTTCAGGCGATCGCCTAGGGCTGCGCAATGACTCCAGAGCAACTCAAAAACGCAAAGGTACTGGTAGTCGGCGATGTGATGCTGGATCGCTATTGGTTTGGGGATGTCGATCGTATCTCGCCGGAGGCGCCCGTGCCTGTGGTGCGGATTCAGGATATCGATGAACGGCTAGGTGGAGCGGCTAACGTTGCCCGCAATATCGCAGCCTTGGCCTTGGGCACGGCCCCGATGCTCATGGGCGTGGTGGGAGAAGATGAGGCGGGTAGGCGCATCCATGAGCTGATCAAGGCATCCGGAATTAGAGATCATGTATTTGATGATGCCCATGCGAAGACCACGGTAAAGCTGCGTGTGATCGGAAGACAGCAGCAGCTGCTTCGGGCCGACTTTGAGTCCCAGCCCGATCATGAGGTGCTGATTGAGAAGCTTGATCAATTTAAGGCCCTATTGCCTAGAGTGAAGGCCGTGGTGCTATCGGATTACGGCAAGGGCGGTCTTCTGCATATTCAAGAAATGATTACTGCTGCCAAAACCCAGGGGGTGATGACGCTGGTCGACCCCAAAGGCGATGACTATGCCCGCTATTCGGGTGCCACCATGCTTACACCGAACCGGTCGGAGTTCACCCAGGTGGTGGGTAAATGGAAGACCGAGGCCGAGATGACTGAAAAAGCCCATCGGCTGCGCCAAGAGCTTAAGCTTGTGCATCTGCTGGTGACACGATCCGAAGAGGGCATGAGCCTTTACACCGCGGAGAACGGCAAGCCCACGCAAGTCCATATAGCGGCCCAGGCCCGCGAAGTGTTTGATGTAAGCGGCGCCGGTGATACGGTAATTGCAACGCTCGCGGTGCTGCTTGCTGCAGGTGAATCGGTGGCTCACGCAATGGAGATGGCCAACCGTGCGGGTGGCATTGTGGTGGGCAAACTCGGCACTGCGACTGTGACCGCCGAAGAACTCTTTGCTAAAGAGGGCAGAGCATGACCATTATTGTGACGGGCGCTGCGGGATTTGTTGGCAGCAATCTAGTGAAGGCGTTAAATGATGCTGGCGAGAAGCAGATCATTGCCGTGGATGATCTGACCGAGGCCGACAAATTCAAAAACATCGTGGACTGCGAGATCGATGACTATCTGGATAAAGATGACTTCATCGAGCGGCTGGAGTCCGGATTTTCCGGCAAGCGCATCACGGCGATTCTGCATCAGGGGGCCTGCTCCGACACCATGGAGACCGATGGCCGGTTCATGATGGATAACAACTTCCGTTATTCCCGGATTCTTTTGGGCTGGGCCCAGCAGCATCGGGTGCCGTTTCTGTATGCATCTTCTGCTGCGGTTTATGGGGCGAGCACTGAATTTCGCGAAGAGCGCAGCTGCGAGGCGCCGCTGAATATTTACGGTTATTCCAAGTTTTTATTTGATCAGGCGGTGCGGCCGATGCTTCAGGCCCAGCGATCGGGCACAAATGCCCTGCGCGCGCCGGTCGTCGGGTTTCGGTATTTCAATGTTTATGGCATGCGGGAGCAGCACAAGGGCCGCATGGCATCGGTGGCGTTTCATCATTTCAATCAATATCGTGCCGAGGGCCGCGTAAAGTTATTTGAAGGCCATGATGGCTGGAAGGCTGGGCAGCAGGAGCGGGATTTTGTCTCGGTTGAAGATGTGACCAAAGTGAACCTGTTTTTTTTAAACAAAGCTCTCTCGGGCAATAGCACCGGTGGGATTTTTAATCTCGGCACAGGCCGCGCTCAGACATTTAACGAAGTCGCCCAGGCTGTGATCAACACCATCGAGAAAAAGAAGAAATCTGTCGCTGAGTTGATCAAAGAAAAAAAGATTGCCTACATTCCGTTTCCGGATGCGCTGAAGGGTAAGTATCAGAGTCATACCCAGGCCGATCTCACTAGGCTGCGTGCGGCGGGCTACAAGGCAAAATTTTTAACAGTGCAAGAGGGTGTTGCCCGCTATGTCAACGCACGCCTTGCCGCTGCTTAAGTATCGGCTAAGCCTGTATAGCCGCTTGGCGCGGTTTGATAAGCCGATCGGCACACTCTTGCTGCTCTGGCCCACACTGTGGGCCTTATGGCTTGCTGCTGGTGGGTTCCCTGAGCTCTCGCGCTTAGTGGTGTTTTTGTTGGGCACCTTTTTGATGCGGTCGGCAGGTTGTGTAATTAACGATATCGTGGATCGGGACTTTGATGTTCATGTGAAACGCACCCAGGATCGGGTGTTGACCTCCGGCAAGATCTATCTCTGGGAGGCGATCGCAGTCGCGCTTATGCTGCTATCCGGGGCCGCATTGTTGTTGTTCTTCCTGAATGATCTGGCCATTCAATATGCCTTCTGCGCGCTTTTTGTGGCGGTGATCTACCCGTTTTTCAAGCGCTTCTTTGCCATGCCCCAGGCCATGCTGGGCGTGGCATTTGGCTTTGGAATCCCCATGGCTTTTGCCGATACGCTGGGCTTTGTGCCGATCACGGGCTGGGTGTTATTCGTGGGCAATTTTTTCTGGACGATTGCTTACGACACAGCCTATGCGATGGTGGATCGGGATGACGACATTAAAGTTGGGATGCGTAGCAGTGCTATTAGTTTTGGCCGTTTTGATGTGCTTGCAGTGGCGCTGAGCTATGCCATATTCATGTGGTGCATGCTGATTGTGGGCCAGTCGCTGCCGGGGGCGGGTTCTGCACATATCATTTACTGGATCGGCTGGCTGGTGACCGCCGTTTACTGCGCCTATTTGACCTGGCGATTGCGTACCCGAGATCGGGATGATTGCTTTATAGTGTTTCGGGCGAATAACTATGTGGGCATGCCGCTGTGGATTGCGATTGCGCTGCAACTGGGATTGGGATAGCGGCTAAGGAATCCTTTTTGTTCCCAGACATGGCCCGTAAGGAAGCTCGTATCTGGTGTGCCCAAAAGCGAGTTTGAGAGAGCGTAAGTTCGCTCTCTTGGATTGCTACGGGTCCGACGGGCCCTTGCAATGACGGGTTTGGGCACACCGCCCTTATGAACCTAGCTTCGAGGGGCTCGCAATGACGATCATCAAAACCCCGCCTCTTTCTGATGCCTCACTACCAAGATAATCAAGTGCTGACCATCAACACGGTAGCGTGCGACATAACCACTGTCGCCAAAATCGATAATCCAGTCGCGGAATTCGTCCGCCATGTTTTCTACAGGTCTTCCCATGCCAGGCTGCGCAGACAGAACGTTTACGCCTTGGCGAATCGCCGTTACTGCGCGTTTAGCCGCTTCAAGATTCTTGGGAGCGAGAAATCGATAAAGCCGCTGCACATCAAGCAGGGCCTGGGGCGACCAGATCAGCTGCGGCATGCGGGCGGATCAATTTCGTTGCCCTGTTCGAGCTGGGCCAGCCAGGCATCTGCCTGGTCCGCCGGTACATGTTGGCCACTGGCGCGAAAGGCCTCCCAGGCATGAAGCGTGTCTCGCCGAAACGCCTCCCGCTTTTCTTCGCGCTCAATGTATTGCGCGATTGCCTCGCGCATGAGCCAGTGCGGTGTGCGCTGTCGCGATTCTGCCAAGCGTTTCAAACGGGATTTGGTGTCCTCATCGATCTTGATCGCTACGGGTTTGGCGGCGGCAACCGTCATGGCGGGGCTCCTTAAGGTATTAATAAGTATTATGTAATGATACTATGGGGCAGTTCTACTGACTTAAACAACGGGGGGTCTTGCGACATACACCCGAGTCTGGGCTCTCGCCCCTATTTTGAAAATCAGCCAAACGGCCTAAACTTCGAAAAAGATATACAATTAAAAACTGTAGATCTAAAGGAGGCCGCTATGCAAGTCGCTAAATGGGGCAATTCCCTGGCCGTGCGCTTTCCCGCAAAGCTGGTCGATGCTTTGGGCCTGAAAGAGGGTGAAGAGGTGGAGCTGCACTTAGTGGGTGAGCGTCAATTCGAGATCAGCAAAAAACCCGTGCCAGCAGAGTTGGTAGCCCGCCTGCGCCAGTTGCGCGGCCGTTTGCCAGCGGACTTTCATTTCAATCGTTTAGAGGCCAATGAAGAAGCCTCGTGAGCCAGGTTTTTTAGACAGCAATGTTGTGTTGTATCTGCTTTCAGCCAATGCGCGCAAAGCCGATAAAGCAGAAGCCTTGCTGGCCCAGCAGCCCTGCATTAGCGTGCAGGTGCTCAACGAAGTCACCTCGGTTTGCCATCGCAAACTAGGCATGCCATGGCCCGAAATTCAAGACCTGCTGTCAGCCTTAAAGGCGAGTTGCACCGTGGTGCCCTTGACCATTGATACTCATGCGCATGCCGTGCAACTTGCGCAGCAGCACCAACTGTCGTTTTACGACGCGCATATTGTGGCGGCCGCATTGGCCAGCGGCGCAAGCACACTCATGACCGAGGACCTGCATGACGGCATGGTGCTTGGGCCTATTAAGATTGAAAACCCATTTCGGTGATTCAGTGTTTCGCCTGAAATGAGCAAGAGCATGACTTCTTTCGCTCGCATAAGATCGTATCGGCCCGATGCGAGTAGCTGCGCCCAATCTATGATGAACTGCTTGGTCTTATATGAATCGCGCGGCGGTTCAGCGCGCTTTGCGTTTTGTTTTGGTTTCGAGTTGAGCAAGAAATTCTTTCGGTGCCTGCCCCTTTCTGCCCGATTTCAGCAATTGGCGGCCCTCTTCAAGTGCTGCGCGTGTTGTGGGATTGGGTACTTTCACAGAGAAAGGCAGGCCGCGCTGAGTCACCACCTGACGTAGAAAAAGACGAACCGCATCCGAGACATTCAGGCCGCAATCCGCCAATACAGCGGTGGCCTGGATCTTTAGTTGCGGCGAGATGCGGGTGCGAACTTCGGCGGTCATGTTCTGGGTGTCGGGTGTTGAAAGGATCATTTCGGACTCCGTTTGTCGCTACGTTGACGGAGTTTATCGTGTGTCATTTTGAGGCACAAGGGCATGTTAAGGTCGGCCGTGAGGTCTGAAAATCGGCCAGAAAGCCTAGGCATGGATTGCCACGCCACCACCCGTCATCCCGACCGGCGGGGCGCCGGGAGGGGCTCGCAATAAGGGGCTCGAATCAATACCCTCCAACCCAATTCTCAACCTTCAGCCCTTGAAACTCCCGAAAATCCGCTTCGTTGTTGGTGACCAGTGTCACACCCAGCGAGACAGCGTGCGCGGCGATCAATTTATCCAGCGTGTCTTTGTGTTGCTTGCGCAGCGGTCCATAGGCCTTTGCAGCGCGTGCCTCAAAGGGGGCCACCAAAATGTTCTGTAAGAATTTTTCGAGTGCGGCTTCATTCGCCTGCCGCGTGTTTTCCGAGCAGGCCACCCCGAATTCAAGTTCGGCCAAAGTGATGGCAGAGATCACCACATCGCCCACAAAACATTCGGCAAAACGTGCTCGAACCTGCGGGGGCTGATGTTTCATCAGATAAATACAAATGTTGGTGTCGAGCATGTACTTGGGGCTCATAGGCTCTCGCGCGCGCCCTCGATGTTCAGGCCTCGGCTTTCACTCATAAAGTCGGGTGAAAATCGTGCGAGTGCGCCTAAAACATCGCCTATGCGGCGGCGGGCGGGCCGGATGCGCAGCTCATCGCCTTGGCGCTCGATCACCAGTTCCATATCCCAGCTGCCGTAGGCAAGCTCGGCCGGGATGCGCACCGCCTGGGAGTTGCCGTTTTTGAAAAGTTTGGTTTTCATAATGGCCTACCTTCTTTTAAAGATGTACATGTACATCCTAAGCCTTTAGAATCAACTTGTAAACACATGGATGTACATTAACCAGAGGATCGCCACGCTCTGACCCCTATAAGTGCTATATTTGTCCAAATTCAAACAAACCTCCACACCAAACGTGGAGGTTGTTTTCCGGCTGCTGACACCCCCCTAAGGTGGCACCGCACGGCGGTAGCGTGCCAAAAATCCCATGAATCGCCGCGCCAAGCTTCAAGAGGACACCAGCTTTCGGGTGATGCGGCTGCTTGAAGAAAACCCAGACCTGACCCAGCGTGAGTTGGCTGAAAAACTTGGGATTAGTGTCGGCGGCATGAATTACTGCTTAAAGGCCTTGATGGAAAAAGGCCTGGTCAAGATGAGAAACTTTGCTCACTCTAAAAACAAGTTTGGGTATGTGTACATGCTGACCCCGAGCGGCATGGCCGAGAAGGCCGCCATCACCAACCGTTTCCTGCAGCGGAAGATGGAAGAGTACGAGTCGCTAAAGGCAGAGATTGACGCCATAAAGCAAGACTTAAGCAAAATATGAACCTCAAAAACCGCACTATCGCTGTCATCGGGCTGGGCTACGTCGGCCTGCCGCTGGCAGTCGAATTCGGCAAGAAGCGCCCGGTGATTGGCTTTGACATTAAGGCCGACCGCATTGCCGAGCTGCAGGCTGGGCATGACCACACCCTGGAGGTGTCGGAAGACGAACTGCGCGAGGCGAGTCACCTGACGTTTACGCCCGACGCTGGATCACTTCGCTCCGCTCGCGATGACGGAATGATCTTCATCGTCACCGTCCCCACGCCGGTCGATAAAGCCAACCGCCCCGACCTGACCCCGCTGATCAAGGCCAGCGAGACCGTGGGCCGGGTGCTCAAGGCGGGCGATGTGGTGATTTACGAGTCCACTGTCTACCCCGGCGCCACAGAGGAAGTGTGCGTACCGATTTTGGAGCGGGAATCAGGGCTTACTTACGTCACGTCCGATTCCGTCATTGCGAGCGAAGCGCGGCAATCTGCGCACGAGAACGGCTTTTACTGCGCCTACTCCCCCGAACGCATCAACCCCGGCGACAAAACCCACCGCCTGCCGGACATTAAAAAAGTCACTAGCGGCTCAACCCCCGAAATTGCAACCGCCGTAGACGCCCTTTACCAAGAAATTATCACCGCCGGCACGCACATGGCCAGCTCCATTAAAGTGGCCGAGGCCGCGAAGGTCATTGAGAAAGCTCAGCGCGACTTAAACATTGCCTTTGTCAACGAGCTCTCGGTGATTTTAACCGCATGGGCATTGACACCACCGAGGTACTCACCGCCGCTGCCACCAAGTGGAACTTTCTGCCCTTTAAGCCGGGCTTAGTCGGCGGGCACTGCATTGGCGTGGATCCCTATTACCTAACGCACAAGGCCCAAGAACTCGGCTACCGCCCGCAGGTGATTCTTTCGGGCCGGGCGATCAACGACAACATGGGGCGTTATGCCGCGCGCAATGTCATTCGCCTCATGCTTAAAAACGGCATTAATGTGGCCAACGCCACAGCTGGGGTGCTGGGCATTACCTTTAAAGAAAACTGCCCCGATGTGCGCAACAGCAAAGTTATTGACATTGTTCGCGAGCTGCAACACTGGGGGCTCACGGTTAAGGTCATGGACCCTTGGGCCAGCGCGCAAGAGGTGTGGAAAGAATACGGCGTAGCGCTTGCCCAGATCACGCCGCAAATCCCAGTGGATTCACTGATCATTGCCGTGGCCCATACCCAGTTTGCGCATATGTCGCCAAGCGATCTGAAAAAACTCTGCGCCACACATAGCAAGCCCGTGATTGCGGATCTAAAGGCAGTGCATTATCGCAAGGAGCTGGAGGCGCAGGGGTTTGAGGTGTTTCGGTTTTAATGATTAACCCCTCCTTCAAACGCCTCTGGGCCCACTTAGCCCCACGCCGCAAGAAGCAACTAGGCCTGCTTTTGGTCATCATGGTGATCACCTCTTTCGCAGAAGTTGTAAGCATTGGAGCAGTGCTGCCCTTTCTTGGCGCCCTTATGTCCCCAGAGAAAGTGTTTAGTAACGAATACGTTCAGCTAATTGTTACGATCCTACAAATTACGGAGCCGCAACAACTGCTCTTGCCCCTAACCCTACTTTTTATCGCAGCAGCCATGTCTGCTGGAGCTATACGGCTCATCCTTCTCTGGGCGCAGATTAGGCTTGGAAATGCAATTGGCGCCGACTTGAGCGTTAAGATCTACGAAAGAACACTGTATCAGCCGTATTCAGTGCATGCCTCTCGTAACAGTAGTGAAGTAATCGCGGGACTTTCAGGCAAGATTAGCTCGGTCATTTACAATAGTTTATTGCCGTTACTCAATTCGGCAAGCTCCGCCTTAATACTCGCAACAACTATGGCGGTACTTATTGCTATTGACTCTGTTGTGGCCCTTGTTACTTTTGGCGGATTTGGTGCTGTGTACATCGTGATCATGGTTTTTTCTCGTAAACAGCTCAATCAAAATAGCCAGCGCATTAGTAGCGAATCGAATCAGGTGGTGAAAGCGCTGCAAGAAGGTCTTGGCGGAATACGCGATGTTTTGATTGATGGCACTCAAGCGATCTATTGCAAGATCTACCGTTCAGCAGATTTACCCCTAAGAAGGGCGCAGGCGAACAACCAGATTATTGGCGCTTCGCCAAGGTTCCTAATTGAAGCCCTGGGCATTGCACTAATCGCTGCCCTTGCTTACGCGCTGACCGGCCGTGAAGGCGGTGTTGCTGCTGCAATCCCCCTGCTTGGCGCACTCGCAATCGGCGCACAGCGTGTCCTCCCGGTGCTGCAACAGCTTTACAGCAGCTGGTCAAGCCTACGCGGGGGGCAAGCATCACTCAACGATGTTTTAGACCTTATTGAGCAACCGCTTCCCGACTATGCAAGAGGTCTGTCGGGTGAACCGATCTCGTTTGCAAAATCTATAAAACTGCAAGACATAAGTTTTCGTTATTCAGATCAAACACCTTGGGTTTTAAAAAAAATCACCCTTGAAATCTCAAAAGGCGACAGAGTTGGCTTCATGGGTACCACTGGCAGCGGGAAAAGTACGCTCCTTGATATTTTGATGGCGCTTCTGCCCCCCGGTAAAGGTCACTTGTTAATCGATGAAACTCCGATTACCGAACAAAACTTCCGTAACTGGCAATCTCATATCGCTCACGTACCACAATCAATTTTCTTGGCGGATACGACAATTGCTGAAAATATTGCCTTCGGTATCCCATCGGAGCAGATCGATTACCAACGCGTTGAGGTGGCCGCAGAACAGGCCCAAATCGCAAAAACAATCGAATCCTGGGAAAAAGGTTACAACACCTTTGTTGGGGAGCGAGGTGTCCGGCTCTCTGGTGGACAACGTCAGCGAATTGGAATCGCAAGAGCTCTTTACAAGCGTGCAGATGTAATTGTTTTTGATGAAGCGACGAGTGCTTTGGATAATGAGACAGAGGCCGCTGTTATGCACTCTATTGAAGGCTTGGGGGATGACATCACAGTTCTGATAATTGCCCACCGACTCTCGACATTAAAGAACTGTGATCAAATCGTAGAACTATCAGAAGGCAGCATAAAATTTATTGGGGCTTATAACGAGATGATTCGCCGTGTTGCCTAATAAACCGATCAGTGTGCTGCTGCTGGCAGCCGGAAAAGGCACTAGACTGCAGCCATACACCAACGACTGGCCAAAGTGCTTAATGCCAATTAAGGGCAAGCCATTGCTCAGTTATTGGCTCGAAACAGCGAAAGTAATCGGTGCGTATAAGGTGCTGGTGAACTTGCATTACCAATCAGAAAAAGTTCAAGACTTTCTAAGTCGCCAAAGACTCAATAGTTCGGTAACTTCGGTATATGAAAGCGAACTTCTGGGAACTGCGGGAACTTTAAGGGCTAACATAGACTTGTTCAATGGATCCACTGTTTTGTTTGCCCATGCAGATAATTTCTGCAAATGTGATTTCAAATCTTTTATCCGCTACCACCAAACTGCTAGACCTGAGTGCACCGCCCTGACGATGATGACTTTCGACACAACATCCCCAGAAACCTGTGGAATAGTCGAAACAGACGATCACGGTGTTGTAACCGCTTTTTATGAAAAGGTTGCCAATCCGCCTGGAAATCGCGCAAATGGAGCTGTTTATTTGTTGGAACCCGAGGTTCTGGAGTGGATTATTGGCAACCCAGAAATCACCGATTTCAGCACACAAGTTTTGCCAAACTTTATCGGCCGTATTGCAACTTGGCACAACTCTGGTACTCATGTTGATATCGGAAGTATCGAATCACTGAGAATGGCGCAAGATTTGGCTGATTCAGACCAGACTGTTGAAGTGGATAGCTCCGTTGCAATTGATGATGCGTGGATGATTGCTTTCGCGAGGCATCCGATTCATCAGCTAATAGCGCAAACAAATTAAGAATTGAAGATAAGGGATTCTTGAAGAAATGAATATTCTTGTTACGGGCGCTTGTGGCTATAAGGGTAATGTTTTGGTTCCAAAGCTGCTAGAAGCGGGGCATACAGTCACCGCTTTTGACATCATGTGGTTTGGCAACGACCTTCCACAGCACCCCAACCTTAAGGTGATGCAAGGCGATGTTCGGCACATCGACTCAATACCGTTGCAAGGCATTGAAGCCATTATCCATCTATCTTCTATAGCTAATGATCCGGCCGGAGATCTGGATCCGAAGCTGACGTGGGAGGTAAGCGCGCTCGCCACGATGCAGCTCGCTGACAAAGCCGCTCGCACCGGCATAAAACATTTTATTTATGCCTCCTCAGGCAGTGTTTATGGCCTAAAAGATGAGGATCAGGTCACCGAAGACCTGACCTTAGTGCCGCTTTCCGAGTACAACAAAACGAAAATGGTCGCAGAAAGGGTAATGCTTAGCTATAGCAACGACATGGTGGTTCAGATCGTTCGGCCGGCAACGGTCTGCGGCCTTTCGCCACGTATGCGGCTTGATGTCTCGGTAAATATGTTGACTATGCAGGCCTTAACCAAAGGTGAGATCACTGTATTGGGGGGCGACCAGACTCGGCCAAATATTCATATTGATGACATAACCGACCTTTATCTCTTCTTGCTTAATCGGCCAGAGATAACAGGTGTTTATAACGCTGGGTTTGAGAATCTTTCCATTCGCAAGATTGCGGAGATGGCTTGTGAAAAAGCATCAGCAAAAATAATCGTTCTATCGTCGAATGATCCGCGGTCTTATAGAGTGAACTCCGACAAACTATTAGCAACAGGGTTTCGACCCAAAAAGACCGTGGAGATCGCAATCAATGAAATCTGCGCGGCCTATCGCAATGGTTTGCTTAAAGATGAGGATCGATTTCACACCCTTAAATGGATGCAAAAAACGGTCTTCACAGGCGCCTGTAAAACCGGGGCATGAACATGCAAAAATTTTCGGAATTTAAGGATTTTTCAGCAGACTATCTTTGCCGTCTCAAAAGCGCGCTTGACAAGATCCCCCATGAACCGCTTGAGGAGCTTGCCAAAGCATTGTTACGGGCTTGGGTGGAAAAGCGACATGTCTTCATTTTTGGAAATGGCGGATCGGCGGGAAACGCAATTCATCTTGCAAACGATTTTCTATATGGAATATCGAAACAATTCGGTCATGCTCTAAGGGTGACCGCGCTGCCTGCGAATTCTGCGGTTGTAACATGTCTTGCGAATGACGAAGGGTACGACGGGATATTCCTTCGGCAATTAGCAGTGCTTGCAGAGCCTGGCGACATTGCAATTGCGTTTAGCGGGAGCGGAAATTCACCAAATATTCTTCGTGCCCTGCAGCACTGCAAAGAGTGCAACATCACGTCTTTTGCGGTCTTGGGTTATTCGGGCGGTAAAGCGCTAGACATAGCCGATCATGCGATTCATATCCCGGTGGATGATATGCAAATTAGCGAAGACCTCCAGTTGGTGGTTGGGCACCTCATGATGCAGTGGCTATATTCGCACAAGGATAGAGTAGCTAAGAAAGCTACATGAGTTTCCTCATATTTTTTCCGACTAGAAAGCTCTAATGGGTACGATCCTTGTTATTGGTAGCAACTCGTTTTCGGGGGCGAGTTTTTGCAGTTATTTGTTAAAGCTGGGGGTTGATGTTATCGGCGCTAGCCGATCCTCAGAGGCGGCTGATGTTTTTTTGCCCTATAAGTGGCTGCCTGCCGACCAGCAAAAACGGTTTCAGTTCGTCCAAATCGATTTGAACCACGACCTAGAAAAACTCGTAAAAATTCTCAGAGAGGGAAAAATCAAGACGATTGTCAACTTTGCTGCTCAAAGCATGGTTGGCGAAAGTTGGGACAAACCAGATGACTGGATGCGCACTAACGTAGTGACAGCGGCGCTTCTGGCGGAAAAGCTCCGACATCTTGATTTTCTAGAAAAATATGTACACATAACCACCCCAGAGGTGTACGGTTCAACAGACGGTTGGATCTCAGAAGATACCCCGTTTAATCCATCAACACCCTACGCGGTATCCCGAGCAGCAGGTGACATGCTATTCAAGATTTATCAGGAGTCTTACGGTCTACCAGTCGTCTCAACGCGGGCCGCTAATGTATACGGGCCGGGGCAACCGCTGTATCGAATCATTCCCCGTACTATTTTCTTCTTATTGACTGGGCGTGTTTTGGAGTTACACGGCGGTGGTGAATCTGTTCGCTCGTTCATTCATATTGACGATGTCAGCGAGGCGACATGGATGGTTGCACAGAGTGGTCAAATAGGCCAGACACATCACATTTCGACCGACCGAATAATTTCTATTCGTGATTTGGTGCGATTAATTTGCGAAAAGCTAGGTAAAAGCTTTGAGGAATCCGTGAAGATTGTTGGCGAACGTTTAGGAAAAGATTCTGCCTACTGTCTTGATAGTAGTAAGTTGCGGGATAGACTTGGCTGGGCGGATCGAATCACTCTCGAAGATGGTATCGACCAGACTACTGCTTGGGCGAGTGTTAACTTAGCTGCATTGTCAAAGTTGCCGCTTAACTACATACACAAGCCGTGATTGAAAGGAAAACGATGGGAGTCGAAATAGATCTGCTTTTTAATTATCCGAAACCAAAGAGAAACTTAGATGAGCGAGCAGCGTTAAAAACCGAAGCAGATCGAGCGATTGCAAGGCGATTTGATAAGGATTTCTTCGATGGTGATCGTAGACATGGCTACGGAGGGTTTCAGTACTTTCCTCGGTTCTGGCAGCCCGTAATCCCAACGTTGCAAAAACACTTTGGGTTAACAGCTGAAAGTTCTCTGCTCGATGTGGGCTGTGCCAAGGGTTTCATGATGCATGATCTTGCAGAACTGATCCCAGGAATTACGGTTAAAGGGGTTGACATCTCTCAATATGCAATTGAGAACGTTATTGAGGACATGCGGCCGCATGTTCAGGTGGCGGATGCCATGAGTCTGCCATTTCCAGACAACTCTTTCGACATCGTCATATCCATTAACACTATCCACAACCTTGACCGTGAGGCATGTTCCCAAGCTCTGCGTGAAATTGAGCGTATCGCTCGCAATGGAAGCTTCATAACAGTTGACGCTTATCGCAACAAAGAAGAAAAAGAGCGCATGTACGCATGGAACCTTACCGCCAAAACAATTATGAGTGTTGACGAGTGGGTCGCGTTCTTCAAAGAAGTTGGATACACCGGCGACTATTATTGGTTTATTCCATGACGCCTGAAATTGCCAAGAAACTGCTCTTCCAGATGAAGCGAATCCGCTTGATCGAAGAGGAAATCGCGCGACGCTACCCTGCTGGATTCATGCGTTGTCCGACACACCTATCGGTTGGGCAGGAGGGGGTAGCTGCTGCTGCTGGTCTAGCGTTGTCGCGAGAAGACCTTGCTGTAAGCGGCCACAGGGCGCATGCACATTACCTTGCCAAGGGCGGAAGTTTAAAAGCAATGTTGGCAGAGATTTATGGCAAAGCGTCAGGTTGCTCTGGCGGCAAAGGTGGATCAATGCATTTGATTGATGAGTCTGTGGGTTTCATGGGTAGCACCGCAATCGTGGGTGGCACCGTGCCGGTTGGCGTTGGTCTAGCCTATGGTGTGAAGGTTAAGCGTAGTAATCAGGTCAGTTGCGTTTTCCACGGCGATGCAGTGGTTGAAACCGGAGTATTTTTTGAGTCTGTCAACTTTGCCGCTCTAAAAAAACTGCCGGTCCTATTTATTTGTGAAAATAATCTTTATTCGGTTTACTCCCCGCTCAATGTGAGGCAGCCTGATGGGCGCAGTATTGCCGCTATGGTTTCTGGTTTAGGCATCAAGGCCGAGAGCGGCGATGGGAACGACGTTTTAGCTGTTTATGAAAAAGTATGTAGTGCACTTACCGAAATTCGGGGGGGGGCCGGGCCGAGATTTTTGGAATTTTCTACTTATCGGTGGCTAGAGCATTGTGGCCCGAGTTATGACAACCATATAGGATATCGTACGGAAGCGGAGTATCAGGAGTGGAAGGCTCAGGAGCCAATTAGTCGGCTTCAGACTGCTTTAGTTACAGATGGAGCGATCACGGTAACGGAGCTCGAACAGATGGATGCAGCGATTCTGCGAGAGGTGGAAGATGCGTTTACATTTGCCGAGACTGCGTCTACGCCGCCCCCCAGATATGCGTACACCGATCTTTATTCAGAGGAACGCTCTGTGAACGTTAACGTAATGCAAATCGGGCGGGATTGATATGGCCGTCATTACTTTTGCAGAAGCGATTAATGACGCTTTGATCGAAGCGATGACAATCGACCAAAATGTGATTTGCTATGGCTTAGGGGTACCGGATCCAAAGGGGGTTTTCGGTACCACCCTCGGACTACAGAAAAAATTCGGTTCTGAGCGGGTATTCGATATGCCAACAGCCGAGAATGCTATGACGGGTATTGGCATTGGCGCTGCGTTATACGGGCTTCGTCCCGTTATCACGCACCAACGCCTAGATTTCGCGTTGTTATCAATGGATCAGCTCGTGAATAATGCTGCCAAATGGCGTTTCATGTTTGGTGGTCAACGTGGTGTACCTTTGACCGTAAGAATGATTTTGGGGCGGGGATGGGGGCAGGGACCGACTCACTCACAAAACCTTCAGGCGTGGTTTGCACATGTACCGGGTCTTAAGGTGGTCATGCCTGCAACCTCAGAAGACGCCAAGGGCTTGCTGCTTTCATCGATCTTTGATCCTGACCCGGTCATATTTCTGGAGCATCGCTGGCTGCACAGTCTCAAGGGCGACGTGCAAGCCGGCGATTATCGAATCCCGATTGGCAAAGCCCGACGGTTGCGCGAGGGTAAGGACATCACGGTTGTGGCTATGTCTTACATGACCATTGAGGCGATCCATGCGGTGGATTATTTGACTGCCCGGGGGATCAGCTGCGACTTGATTGATTTGCGCAGTGTCCGTCCGATCGACTGGCCAGCTATCGAATCGTCAGTGCGGCGTACCGGACGCCTGCTGGTGCTGGATACCGGCAATCTAACGGGCTCTGTCTCCGGGGAAATTGTTGCCCGTGTTGCCGAGAGCTGCTGGAGCTTTCTTACCTTTGCTCCGCAGCGCTTGGCTATGCCAGACTATCCGGAAGCTACCAGCCCTGCGTTGACCGAGTGTTACCACGTACGCGCGGAACACATAGCTGGAAGGATTTGCTCAATGATTGCGCGTGATATTGACCTAGCACCGCTTATAAAGAAGAGAGCGTATCCTCACGATGTGCCGGGCGATTGGTTTTCCGGCCCTTTTTGATAAACCTCGATCTACCTAAGATCTGATTCAGAAATGCTTCTCTTGAGCTAGAACACTATATAACCTCGGGAGATTAATGTTTCTAAAGCACCATAACAAACTTCAAGATAGTCAAATACCTAAGTTCTAATTTTCCGAGTTCGGGAAATTTGAAAAACTAAGCACACAACTGCCCTTACCCGTTCAACTTTCTTTATAAATCGACCAAGACCATAAATCTAAAAGGGATGCGTCGTTTTTAACAATTATGAATAATAAAAATTCTGAGAGAAAAGCGAGAGTTGCGATTCTTGGCACTGGTAAGATCGGCATTGATCTTCTTGTAAAAGTTTTGAGATCTAAATATCTCGTATGTTCTGTAGTTGCAGGTCGGCATGAGAATTCCCAGGGTATGCAGAAAGCGCGGGAGCTCGGGGTGCCCACGGCAATCAAAGGTATAGAATCTATCGTATCGAGAGTTGACCAAATAGACGTCCTATTTGACGCGACCTCAGCTTTCGCGCACGTGAGACATTGGGAAGTTCTGGAGTCATCAAATTTATGTGTGATTGATATGACGCCGTCGCAGCTGGGCGAGCCGATAGTACCCGCCGTCAATCTTGAAAAGGCTAGCTCTACAAAGCATGTCAATATGATTAGCTGCGGAGGGCAGGCAAGTATTCCAATAATCCACGCAGTATCAGAGGTCGTTGATAAGCTCGATTACGTCGAGGTAGTATCGTCGATCGCCTCAAAGAGTGCGGGGGCGGCAACGAGGATTAATCTTGACGAATACATCCAAAACACGGAACAGGCTATACGGTTTTTTTCTAAATCGAGGGCAAGTAAAGTTATATTAATCTTAAATCCAGCCGAGCCCCCAGTCGATATGCAGACTACCATTTCGTTCCAACTTGACGATCCGCCAATTGATCGTATTGTCGAGGCGGTCCGTGCTCGTGCAAACAAGATAAGGGAGTATGTTCCTGGTTATGAGGTTTTAGTCGAGCCCAAGAGAATTGAAAAAAATCGTGTAGTTACGATGATTAAGGTAGTAGGTCGCGGCGATTATCTTCCGAGGTATGCTGGAAACCTTGATGTTATCAACTGTGCTGCGGTCGCGGTCGCAGAAAAAATGAAACTTAATTTCTAACAGGATTATTGAGACAACCCCGTTCTGAGGCGCTAATGAATATCACCATTCAAGACTCCACTTTGCGAGACGGAAATCATGCTGTTCGCCATCAGCTTGGTTCCGATGATGTTTCCGCCTATTGTCGCAGCGCTGAGTTAGCTGGCGTACCAATACTCGAAGTGGGGCATGGCAATGGTCTTGGTGCAGGCTCGTTTCAGGTAGGTCTAGCCCGCACTTCAGACAAGGAAATGCTCTCGATTGCTCGTGAAAATCTTAGGAAAACCCGTCTCGCTGTGCATATCATGCCTGGCTTTGCGACGATTGAGCGGGATTTGAAACCTGCTCTAGACATTGGGGTCAACGTCATTCGCGTTGGAACTCATTGTACCGAGGCCGACATTGCCGAACGCTATATTAATTTTGCTGCTGAACGCGGTGTTGAAGTCATCGGTAGCTTAATGATGAGTCATATGCTTGATAAGCACCGTCTACTTGAGCAGGCAGAAAAGTTTCAAAGCTACGGTGCTAACGGTGTAAGTCTGTACGACTCAGCTGGATCATATCTGCCGAATGACGTTACCGAAAAGATTTCGCATTTAGTTAAGAATCTGAAGATATCTGTCGGTTTCCATGCGCACAATAATTTAGGTCTAGCGATCGCTAATTCCATCGCGGCTGTCAATGCTGGGGCGAAAATCATTGATGGAAGTATAAAAGGCTTTGGCGCAGGGGCGGGAAATGCTCAACTCGAGGTTCTCGTAGCGGTTTTCGGCAAGCTCGGAATGGAAACTGGCATCGATCTTTATCGTATCTTAGATTGCGCCGATCTTGCAGAAATGTCCTTTGTTAAGGAAACCCCAACAATTACACCTGTATCAATAGTTAGTGGTTTGGCTGGAGTTTTTTCAGGGTTCAGCAAGCATGTCGATAGAATTTCTAAACAATTTAATGTGGATCCTCGTGACGTTTTTTTCGAGCTAGGACGCCGTAATGCTGTTGGCGGCCAAGAGGATTTGATTATTGAGGTAGCGGAGAGTCTTCGAAAGGATGCCCGCATTGCTTAAGCGTAATTTTTTACTCCAAAAAATTAAGGAGACGTCAAAACCTTGTGTGGGTACATGGATAACTATTCCTAGTATAACGGCTGTTGAAGTGATAAGTTCGAGTAAACTTGATTTTGTAGTTATAGACATGGAACACGCTCCGATTGAGTTGGAGACCGCTCAGCTAATGACACTAGCGGCTGAAGCGTGGGGCGTCTCACCTATTTTGCGGGTTCCGGGCGAAGATCAGCGTGGTATCGCTCGTGCTCTCGAACTGGGAATCCATGGATTACAGATTCCAAACATCGACTCGGTAGACTCACTTGAGCGGTGCATTGCTGCCGCCAAGTATCATCCACGTGGCAGTAAAGGTCTCTCCCCTTTCACTCGCGCATGCAACTACAGCGCTGACAACGCGAGCCGAATGGTAAAGCTTGCGAATTCTAATAACATGGTTATCGCGCAAGTTGAGGGTCGCCTAGGGCTCGAAAATCTTGATGCGATCTTAAAAGTGAAAGATGTCGACATCATTTTTCTTGGTCTTTTCGACCTTTCGAATTACCTCGGTATCCCCGGTCAGCTAGATAACTCAAGACTTAAGGGTTTGTTTCGGAGTCTTGTAGCTAAGATCGACGACGCAGGCTTTGTAGTTGGGTCAATTTCGAACACCCTCGAGCAACTTGACTTCTTGATTGCATCGGGTGTTCGATATATTACGCATTCGGCTGATTGCCATATTCTCGGTGAATCGTATCGCAAGGTTATACAATCCGTTAGAAAAATAATCTAATATAAATTTGAGATGGGTGTAAATTGAAACTCGGAATCGATGGAAAAATTGCGCTAGTTACTGGCGGTTGTACTGGGATTGGGAAAGCAATAGCGTCAGAGTTAGCGCGCGAGGGCGCTCGCGTTACAGTCACTTCACGGATGGAAAGCCGCGTGCGTAACACTTTGGAGGAGTTAAACGCCATAAGCCCTGGTCACGATGGCTTTTCGCTTAACATAACTGACGAGGGTGAACCCACGCGCCTTATAGAGAAAATCAAGCAAAAGCACGGCTCTTTAGACATCGTGGTCAATAACGTCGGTGACACTCTTGGAATTCTCGATCCGCTCTGCTCGCTCAATGATTGGGCGCGTCTTTTCCGCCTGATCGTTGGAGTAGCCATTGAAGTCAACAATGCCGTAATTCCCATGATGAAAGAACGCAAATGGGGCAGGATCGTTAACATTACCGCCGGGGCAGGAATGGAGAACAGTGGTCCGGTGCCCTATAGTTCACTTAAGGCCTGTTTTACGGCTTATTCGCGCTCTCTTGGCCGCGTTCTCGCTCTTGAAAATACAGGAATAGTTGTATCTGCCGTTCTCCCAGGAGTCGTTTTGACAGAAGAAGGACACTGGTCAGAAGTTCTAAAAACTCGCCCTGAGCATGCAGAAAAGTATCTTGAAGATCGTACTGTCTTGCGTCGATTTGGTAGACCGGAGGAAATTAGTCCAATGGTAGCGCTTCTTTGCTCGGAGCATGCTTCCTTTTGCATTGGTTCGATCGTTCCAGTTGAAGGTGGTCAAGCCCGACATTACTTCCAAAAAGTTGACGACAATTAATGGCTCTAATCACTCAAAAAGTCAAACTTTCCGATTACGTTATTTCACAGCTTAAAAAGGAAGGCATAGACACCGTATTCGGTGTAACCGGTGGGGCAGTCGTCCATTTTTTTGACTCGATTGAAAAAATGGGCGATATGAATGCGATTTTTTTTAATCATGAGCAATCGGCTTCATTTGCGGTCGAAGCCTTTGCTAAAATGAAAAAATCTTTAGGGGGCGGAATTTTTACTACCGGACCGGGGGGAACGAACGCGATCACCGGTCTTGCTGCAGCTTGGCTCGACTCTATTCCTTGTATCTTCATTTCTGGGCAGGTACGTACCACTCAAACCGTCCGTGGGCGCAACCTCCGTCAGGTTGGCTCCCAAGAGCTCGACATTATTTCAATAGTTAGACCAATCACGAAGTATGCGGTGACGGTCTATGACTCATCAGAAATTCGTTTTCATCTTGAAAAGGCAATCTACCTAGCGCGCACGGGACGTCCTGGTCCGGTATGGATCGACATTCCGGTTGACTTGCAGTGGGTGATGCTCGAACCGGAAGGGCTAAAATCTTTCGATGCCTTGACGGATGAGTTTTCTCCACAAAAGCCGACTCTGACGCCCCTGCAGCTCAAAAGTGTTTTGAGGCTGATTCAGTGCTCCAAGCGCCCTCTCGTGCTTGTCGGCTATGGGGTTCGTTTAGCTGGGGCGGAAGAAGAACTATTGCATCTGCTAGAAACTCTTCAAGTACCTTGTGTGCAGACGTGGAGTATGGCTGACTTTCTGCCCAGTCAAAACCTTTTGAATATCGGACGGCCCGGCCTATCGGGTCAGCGAGGGGCTAACTTAGCCATTCAGAATGCGGATCTGATTATTTCCATTGGATCTCATTTGAACGCATCCATCACTGGAACTCGACCTGAACTTTTCGCTCGCGACGCAAAATTAGTTGTAGTTGATATTGACCAGAACGAGCTTGAAAATTGTGCTATCCCAATCGATGTTGCCCTACAAACCGATGCAAAAGACTTCATCCTCGCTTTAAGAGGGGCCAGTAATTGCCTTGACAGTCTCGGCTCTAACTGGCAAGAGTGGGGCGCGGTTTGTAGGCGATACAGATTGTTTAATCGCGTAGCGCTTGATTATGCAGACAATCAAGAGTACGTAAACTCCTACTACTTTAAGCATCAGTTAAGTGAGATTTCAAAGCCTGGCGACGTATTTGTGGTGGATGGCGGAGGAACAGTCGTTTATTCTGCCTTTCAATCACTTGAAATTAAAGAGTCTCAGCGAATAATTCTTTCGACTGGACTTTGTTCGATGGGCTCCGGTCTGCCCGAGGCTATCGGTGTCGCTTTCGCCGCTCCGCGCAGCAGGGTATTTTGCCTAGTGGGCGATGGAAGCTTCCCCTTTAATATGCAGGAATTACAGGTAATTAGAGATTGTAATCTTTCTATAAAGATTTTTGTTTTTAATAATAACGGTTATGTTTCGATTCGAACTACACAGAAAGATTTTCTGGACGCTAGGTTTATTGGATCTTCTCAAGAATCTGGCTTGCACTTGCCGGAAGTCGAAAAAATTGCAGCTGCCTTTGGTTTGCCCTTTAGGCGGATAGATAGCCAGATCAATCTTGCCGAACAAATCGGCATGATAGTCTCCGATAATTTCCCATTAATTTGTGAGGTTCTCGTTTCTCCGGATCAGGAGATCGTACCGAGACAAGGTTTTCTGAAGCGAGCGGACGGAGTTTTCGAACCGCAACCTATTGAGAACATGTATCCGTTCTTGGGGAAAGATGTTCTTGAATCTCTGATGATCGTGCCCCCTCTGGAGGAGGCGAAGTTGATCCCGTTGGGGAAGGAAATTAACCTGATGAGGCGTTATCCTCGTATACCAAGAGAGATCGATCATCGTACTAGAAGCAAAGAAAATAGTGCTAGTTACGTAGGAATCAGTGAGGACGGAAATCTCGTGAGTAGTGCCCTTTTCGAAGAGTTGATCTCGGAAAAATCGCGTATTTTTGGCCGGAATTATTTCGATGGCGAACGTAACCAAGGTTATGGCGGCTATTACTATGATGAGCGCTTCTGGCGTGATGTCGCGATAGATATTTCAACGCACTATAACCTTAAAGCTGGGAACCGAGTCCTTGACGTAGGCTGCGCCAAGGGATTTCTCCTTCACGAACTGAAAAAAGTTGTTCCGGGTTTGCTTGTCTTTGGTGTCGATATTTCCGATTATGCTGTGAGACACGCCCTTCCGACTGTGAGAAGTGATCTTTCGGTGTGCGACGCGAGCAAGCTTCGGTTTCCAGATCGCTATTTTGACCTAGTTTTGTCGATCAACACGCTGAGTGAACTTCCGATCCAAAATTGCAGGGAAGCTATTATGGAAATCAACAGGGTTAGCAAGGGGCAAGCCTTCATTACCCTTAATTCTTGGCGAAACGAACGTGAAAAAGATAGGTTGGTTCGTTGGAATCTTACTGCTCTTTCTAATTTTAGTGTTGTCGAGTGGAAGCGCATTTTGAGCGATGTGGATTACAGAGGCGATTATTACTGGTTTTTTGTTAATTAAGAAGGGGCACGCACAACGTGATCACATCAAAAGAATGTCATGTGTGTGGAAGCAATAATCTTGAAGAGATTTTCCATACGCCAAAGCTTCCTCTTACGGGTTTGTATTTCAAAACGCCCAATCTTCCCCCTTCTTCTAATTTTGATCAAGGCTTGATGTACTGCAATACATGTGGACACGGGCAGCTTCGAAACGTAATTGATCCCTCTGTCCTTTACGATCAAACGTATACTCATCGAACGTCGACAAGCCAAATCGCAACTTCTGGAAACGATTTTTTCCATAACAACCTCTCGCTTGTATGTCGGGGTCGTAAGTTCCGTTTTTTGCTTGAAGTCGGTTGCAATGATCTTTATCTTTTAAGGAAGACACGGTATCTAGCAGATCGATCTGTCGGTATTGATCCAATCTGGATCGGTAAAGACCACACTCTCGATCAGAATACCCGCGTACTCGGTCGATTTGTTGGAGATCTCGCACGAGGAGATGATCTCGAAGAGAGGCCGGATATCGTAATTTCGGCCCATACGTTCGAGCATGTTGAAAAATTTACGGAGGAACTTGAAAATCTGCTCACAATAACGGCTGATCGCTGTTTCTTTATGATTGAAATGCCGAATTTAGACGTATTGGTAAATCTGCGTCGCTTTGATCAGGTTTTTCATCAACACCTTCAGTATGTCAGTCTTGCCTCAATGCGGCGTCTAGTAGATCGTCTAGGTTGTCGCTACCTTGGGCACGTGTTTAATCATGCTTACTGGGGGGGCACTCTTTTGTTTTGGTTCGAAAAAGATAGTATCTCTCACGCTGACAGAGTCCAGACGACGAAACTCGACCGTCTGCATCCCGAAACAATTCGCGATAATTTCAGTCAGTTCAAGACAAGTTTGCGGCTTGCCGTCGAACAGGCTCAGTCGCTTCGGGAGCCGGTTTATGGATATGGGGGCGCGCAAATGCTTCCAATTCTCGCTTACCACATGGAATCTGATCTTTCATTCATGCGTGCGATCATTGACGATAACCCCGAGAGATCTAACTCTCGGCTCCCCGGAATTTTGCCAATTATTCGTGAGGCTGCGGTGAACGAGTTGAAAGATGCGGCTGTGATGGTGACGGCGCTTGATAGCAGTCGCGGAATAATTAAACGTTTACTTGACTTAAATCCAAGGCGAGTTCTCTATCCGCTTCACAATTTTTAAGATGATATTGAACATGACTAATACCTCATACTTTTCGCTTATTCGCGATTCTCTAATTAAGACTTAATTAATTTACGTCTAAATAACTCTCTGATTAACGCTAGGTGTAATTGACTTCACCCCAAAATCTTAGACATTTGAAAACCAGAGATTTCCGGCAAAACTACCCTCGGAAAGGGGCTCGCCGTGAAGCGCTCGAAGTTTACCGAGGAGCAAATCGCTTTTGCGCTGCACCAGGCTGATACAGGGGTCTCGGTAGAAGAGGTCTGTCGCAAGGTAGGTGTTTCACAGGCCACGTTTTACGCCTGGAAGAAGAGGTTTGGCGGTATGGGGGTCTCGGAACTACGCCGGTTACGCTAGCTCGAAGAAGAAAACCGCAAGATCAAGCAGCTGGTTGCGGATCTAAGCCTTGATAAGATCATGCTGCAAGGTGTTTTGCGAAAAAAGCTTTAAGTCCGGCGCAGCGAAAACAGCTCGTCGGCCTCCCCATCGACCGATATCGGATCAGCATCCAGCGTGCGTGTCGGGTGTGTCTTCAAAGCCGTGCAGGATGGTATCAAAAACCAAAAGATAAGCCTCTGGAAGGGCCGCTGCGGGCACGCATGCGAGAAATTGCAAACACGCGTATTCGGTTTGGTTTTTGGCGCATATATGTGCTGCTTAGACGCGAAGGCTGGAAGGTTAATCCCAAGCGTATCTACAGGCTGTATAAAGCCGAAGGCCTTAATTTAAGGACTAAACGGCCCCTCAGAAGAAAAGCTATAGCCAACCGTATGGATCGAATCGTACTCACAGCACCGAACCAGAGTTGGAGTATGGATTTTGTATCTGATGCATTATTTGACGGGAAAAAGTTTCGAGCCTTAACCGTCGTGGATAACCATACCAGAGAATGCTTAGCCATCGAAGTGGCCCAATCACTGACCGGTGATGATGTCGTTCGTGTGCTCACAAATATTGCAAAAGAGCGTCATCAGTATCCGCTTCGTACCCAGGCCGACAATGGGCCGGAATTTGTTTCTTTGGCACTCGATAAGTGGGCGTATGAAAACGGCGCGACGCACGATTTTTTCCGGCCGGGGAAACTAACAGATAACCCTTTTGTCGAATCTTTCAACGGAAGTTTGCGAGACGAGTGCTTAAACACCAACTGGTTCATGTCGCTCGAAGATGCCCAAGAAAAGATCGAAACCTGGAGACAGGACTATAATCACTTCCGACCGCATTCATCACTGGACGATGTCACGCCAGTGCTGTTTGCCAAGCAATTTTATGAATCTCAACCCAGCCGGATTATTTAGGTCTGATATGTCCAGTTCGTGGGAGGAGGTCAAACAGACAGAAAACTCTACATCTTCACTGTCGACTTGACGGGGAAGACTAGGTAATATTGTGTCAGCTAAAAAACGTTCACTAATCGATTTCGAAGATTTTTAGCAATCACTCTTCTCGCCAACTTCATCTAAGAAAACTGCTTTGGTTATTAATACCGCGCTTTTTATGGGTACACAGTCTGATGTTTGGTGCAAATCGTTATCTTTGTAGCTGTAGCAAAAGAGTGCGAGTAAAAAGGGTAGGTTGGGCTCTTAACCCTGTCATTTGCACGAAAAAACTACAGATTTCGATGCAGACCATATATTCTTGCTGCGTTAACGCCTGGTGTCTTTTTCTTTGAGGGGTTTAATAATGAAAGCAGCCGTGCTTACGCGGCCTAATCAGCCGCTAAATATCATCTCAGATATTGAATGCCCGCAACCAGGCAGAGGCCAAGTGCTTGTAAGACTGGCGTACAGCGGCGTATGTCATAGCCAGCTAATGGAAGTTAGTGGGCAACGGGGAGCAGACCCCTATTTGCCACATCTATTAGGTCACGAAGGGTCCGGACAGGTGATAGAAGTTGGCGAAGGGGTTACCAAAGTCCGTCCTGGGAATCTGGTGGTGCTGGGTTGGATTAAAGGAAGTGGTCTGGATGGGGGTGGATCGAAATACCGCTGCGGCTGCATGTCGCAGCCCCTGAATGCGGGAGGGGTCACGACGTTCAATGAGTATGCCCTGATTTCAGAAAACCGCGTTGTTCCATTACCTGATGGTGTGCCACTGGATGTGGCGGTTCTCTTCGGTTGCGCCGTTCCTACGGGTGCGGGAATTATCACCAATGACCTACGGCCGGCGCCGGGTAGCACAATCGCTATCTTCGGTTTGGGCGGCATTGGCATGAGCGCCCTGATGGCGACAATGCTATATCAGTGTTCAAAAGTCATTGCTATAGATGTATCTGATGACAAGCTTTCACTTGCCAGAGTTTTTGGCGCAACACACGCAATTGATGCTCGCGTAACTGATCCCGTTGCCGAGATACAAATCTTGACCGAAGGTGCCGGTGTGGACTATGCAGTCGAGGCCTCAGGCTTGACAAATGTAATTGAGCAGGCGTTTGATTCCATTCGGAGAGGCGGCGGTGTTTGTGTATTTGCCTCGCACCCACAGCACGGAAGCCGCATTTCGATTGATCCTTATGAGTTGATTTGCGGCAAGCGGATAAGGGGCAGTTGGGGCGGTAGCTCCGACCCAGATCGGGATGTGCCAATGTTTGCCCGGCTGTATCTGGAGGGAAAGTTGCCGCTCGAAAAGCTCCTTACTAAGCGCTATACGCTGGATTCGATCAATGAGGCGCTGGACGACCTAGAACATCATCGTGTAGCTCGACCTTTGATAGAGATTGACAAGAGTATCGGCACTCTTGTCCCAGCATAGTGCGGTGCTAGTAAAGGCTTAGCGGTATCTTAAGTTTGATAATGAAAAACGCAAAAATTCATTCACTGCTCGAAGAAATTCTCCCCAAAACTCAGGGGAAGAAGCGGGTTGTCTTTGTTAGCGGAACTTTTAACATTGTTCATCCGGGGCACCTGAGGTTATTGCGTTTTGCATCGGAGTGTGGTGACTGTCTCATTGTGGGTGTCTTGTCAAATGAAATAGCGCAAAACGCGCAATTAGATCAGAATACTCGCCTTGAAGGGGTAGTCGCCATTAACTGGGTAGAACATGCGTTTGTATTGCCGGTTCGCCCAGAGGAGCTCATCAAGGCGTTGAAGCCCGCTGTGGTTGTTAAGGGTAAAGAGCACGAAAACAGCTTAAATCCAGAGCTTGAAGCTGTTCAGTCATATGGCGGTCAATTGTTGTTTGGATCAGGCGATACTACTTTCTCGTCTCTTGAGCTGCTGCAAAGAGAATCGGAGCTAATTAACCATTCTTCGATCATTCGGCCTGCCTCGTATATTGCTCACCATGGAATTAATGTCGACTGCTTTTCGGACGTGCTTCAGAAAATTCGTGCGCTTAATGTGTGCGTGATTGGCGATGTGATCGTGGACGAGTACATTCAGTGCGACCCGCTCGGTATGTCGCAAGAGGACCCCACTATTGTTGTGGCCCCGATTATGGCAAATAAGTTTTTAGGTGGAGCGGGTATTGTTGCCGCGCATGCGAGTAGTTTGGGGGCAGGGAAGGTAAGCCTCATCTCCGTGACTGGGAATGACGAAGCTGGTGGATATGTCGCCGCCAAGGTTCACAAATATGGCGTCAAAGGTAATATATTGTTGGATGATAGCCGCCCAACCACTTTGAAACAGCGCTACAGGGCTGGTAGTAAGACTCTGCTTCGGGTGAGCCACCTTCGTCAACATAAGTTAAACAAAACCCAGCAGCTGAAAATTCTTGAGAAAGTCGATGCCGCACTAGATGACGCGGATTTGTTGATCTTTGCTGACTTCAACTACGGTGTTTTGCCTCAAGAATTAGTCGACCATATTTCGCAAAAATGCTCCCGTCAAGAGGTGATGATGGTGGCGGATAGCCAGTCATCATCTCAGGTGGGAGATATTTCACGTTTTAAAAACACCGCTTTGCTCACCCCTACAGAGCGCGAAGCAAGATTAGCGCTTGGAAATTACGCAGATGGACTTGTGGTGCTTGCTGAGGCTTTACGGAAAAAAACCAATACCAAAAACGTTGTTATAACTATGGGTGCTGAGGGCTTGCTCGTGCATGCGGGCTCCCCGGACCAGACAGATTGGCTTACCGATCGACTGCCCGCTTTAAATACAGCGCCAAAGGATACCGCCGGGGCAGGAGATTGTTTGCTGGTGTGTACTGCGATGGCGATGGCAGTAGGAAGTTCTATCTGGGAAAGTGTTTATCTGGGTTCAATAGCTGCGGCGTGCCAGGTTGGCCGAATAGGTAATGTCCCATTAACGGCTGCGGAGCTACTACTTGAGATTAACAAAGAGCATAAAAATCCATAGATCATTTCTAATAACCTAACATTAGAACGTAATTAATGACCTATAAAAATTTTATAAAGTTTGTTCTGCATTATCCAGTTCAAGTGATTTTTTCAGCCTGTAAATTTTTGGGCATTAAGATATTCGTAGGGCGACTTTATACCTCTCGCATCGGACATTTGTGTTTTAACGCTGAAAATTGGATTGCACATACAGAATGTTTAGGAGCGAGGACGTTGACTTTATTTATCACAGACAAGACGATTGCGAATACTGAACTGATAAAAATTTTAAAATCTAAAAAGTCACTTAGATTCCTTTCGCACAGGTGGTGTTTTCTTTATTCTATAATTGCAAAGAACCCTAAATCAGAGTATCTGGTCGATTGGAATATTGCGCATAGGGAACCAAATTTAGTATCCAAACAGAGCAAACGGTTTAATATCCCTGTGGCTACTGTAGACTTATTTCAAAAACTAAAGGCAAGATATTCCACTGCGTCACATCATGTGTGTTTTCACAATAGAGACAATGCCTACCTAGAAAAAAGTAAATTAATAGATGGTAATTTTCACGACTACCGAAATTTCCATTTTTCTTCTTTCAAAGCGGCATGCCAGTCAATCTCTGAATTGGGTCTATGTGCTGTTAGAGTGGGTAAAGTCGTAGAGGTATCGCACCATAATTTTAGCTATCTAGATTTAAGCGGAAACAACCACTCTGACGATTTAGATATTGGCGCTATCGGTACGGCTGAATTTCTAGTTACCGGGAACACAGGGCTCAGTCAAATAGCAAGACTATTCAGGCGCCCTGTTTTAGCGTTAAATTACGCGCCGTTTCGAGTTTCTGAATTTTTTGCTTTATCTGAAAATTCCTTGCTAATCCCGAAAAAAGTTTACGACAAAAAATCAAGTAAGTTATTAAATCTTCTTGAGATAATGAAACTCGCGGATATGTTTAACATACATTACAGTGGTGATTTTTTTTCTGATAACAATTATCATTTAATAGAAAATACTGAAACCGAGATACAGGAATCGGTTATGGAAATGCATTCGAGGCTTAAAAACTCAGAGATTGAAGCTGAGCAGGATTCGTTTATTGATTCGAAACTTTTGACCGTGTACGCCGTATACCCAGAGCTCAAGCGTCTTGCCAATGAGTTAAACATACGCATAAGCACCGCTTTTTTAACAAGAAATCCTTATTTGCTCTGCTTTAACTAATTGCGAGATAAAAATGACTGATCCAAATCTTTTTATTCTCGATGTCGACGGCGTACTGACAACTGGCCACTTCCATTACTCCGTTGATGGAAAGGTTATGAAAGTGTTTGGGCCTGATGATAACGATGGGTTATCCCTGCTTCGTCCGCACATCAAGATTCTTTTCGTCACTGGAGATAGAAAAGGTCTGGATATAAGTCGCAAGCGAATCGTTGATGATATGAAATATCCTCTCGAACTGGTTAGCACAATTCGTAGGATCGACTGGATCAAGGAAAACTTTGACCCGTCAAAAGTTATATATATGGGTGACGGAATTTTTGACCACTATGTCATGCGAGAAGTTGGCTACAGTATTGCGCCGGCAAATGCAGATTCGTTGGCAAAGCAGTCAGCACATTACGTTACCCAACGCTCGGGCGGTGATAGGGCAGTGGCAGAGGCGTGCTTGCATATTCTTAAGAAATTCTTCACACCATTTGATCCGGAAAACTTGCCTGATCGCCAAATTAAATTATTTGGAGAGTGGGCCGTATGATTAAACAGTATCTGACCAACTACCTGCAGAAAAATCGTTGCACGTTGCTGGGTGTTGGTCCCATGAGCAAAAATTGCGTAGACGCAACAATTGAGCTTGCGAATACCTACAAGGTTCCTCTAATGCTTATTGCGAGTCGTCGGCAAATTGACTCAGATGAGTTTGGCGGTGGCTATGTTAACAACTGGAACACGGCTGATTTTGCAAAGTATGTAGTAGATGCAGACAAGCATGGAAAGGTCTTGTTGGCAAGAGACCATGGCGGGCCCTGGCAGAATAACAAAGAACAAGACTCAAAATTAAGCTTGCGTCGCGCAATGGAATCAGCAAAGGTATCTTTTAAAGCAGATATTGATGCGGGTTTTCAAATTCTTCACATTGATCCGAGTCTTGATATTCACGGCACGCCGTCCTCCGCTGATGTACTTGATCGGGTATTTGAGTTATTGGAATTTTGTTGGGCTTACGCCCAAAGTCAGGGAAAGGAAATAGTCTTTGAGATTGGTACCGAAGAGCAAAGCGGTACAACCAACACTCAAGAGGAGCTTGACGCTACGCTAAAAGCGATTGAATGTTTCTGCGATCAAAACAAATTACCGCGACCGGTTTTCGTTGTTATCCAGACCGGCACTCGGGTAATGGAGACGCGTAACGTTGGCTCATTTGATTCGCCTCTGAGAGTTGCAGAGGAAATACCCGCTGAGATCCAGGTCCCCAAAATGATAGAAATCTGCGCTCAGCACGGTATCTTCATGAAAGAACACAACACTGACTACTTATCAGATGATTCACTGCAATGGCACCCGCGCCTAGGCATTCATGCAGCCAACGTTGCCCCGGAATTTGGGGTAACAGAAACCCTTGCCCTGCTGGATATCTTGAAAAACAACAAACTTGAAGCTCTCGCAGATGGATTTTTAGAGCTTTCTTTTAAGTCGCGGAAGTGGGAGAAGTGGATGCTTCCCGACAGCACAGCCACGGATCGAGACAGGTCGATTATTGCGGGACACTACATTTTCTCGACTTCTGAATGCCTTGAAATTAAAGCAAAAGCCGCTGCCAAATTAGACCGAACTGGAATCGAGCTCGACTCCTATCTCAAAGACCGGGTTAAGGAGAGTATTACTCGGTACATGCGTGGCTTTCGATTAGTGAGCACAGCATGAAAAAAGTCGCAACAATTATTCTTAACAGGAATTTGCCAGAGCCCACCAATAGGTTATATGAGCATCTTGCCCTGCACGACTCTGGCGCAACAGATATTTATGTGCTTGAGGCCGGTTCAGATCAGCATAAGCTATCGAAATACTGTTCATGGCACGCGGACACAGAAGAGATCAGGCAATGGGGGCTGCGCCACTCAAGAGGAATGAACTTTGCGCTGCTTAAGCTTTGGGAAGAGAAGAAATGGGAGCGGTACGACGCCTTTTTTTTGCTTACCAACGATACCGAGCTTTCAAATTCACCAACTCTAGTTCCATTGCTCAGCATACTAGAGGCACATCCACATGTCGGCATTCTCTCGCCGTGCTCTTCAAAGTGGGGGGAGAGACGTTTATTGCACGCACAGCCAACAAAATACTTCTGGTTTATTCACAATAACGCTTTTCTTTTGCGCAGGACTTTTCTAGAAGACATCATTGAGAAAAATGAACCGACTCATATGAATTTTGTATTTGATGGCTCTAACTTCAGGGGGTATCTCTCTGAGAGTGAGCTTATTGCAAAGGCCTATGCAAACGATTGGGCGGCGGCGATAACATCGAGTGTCTTTGCTGAAGAGAACGAGTCTTACCTGTTAACAAGGGCAGACCTAATCCGAACCGAAACCTATGAGGAAAATATTCGGCTTTATCTGCGCGAGGGGGAGCAATGGTTGAGAAGGAAATATGGTTTCAATAGCAGATGGTCGATGCAGCAATATGTCAAATGTTTTTACGATAAATTCTTCGAGTTTCATCCTGAGTACGAACAATATCGAATCTGAGGGAATCAAAAATGACTGTAATCAAGAAACCGTGGGGTCAGGAACAAGTCATCGAAATCAATGATCGCTACATGGTAAAGAAATTAACCATGTGGAAGGGCCACCGTTGCAGTCTACAGTTTCATAACAAAAAGCAAGAGACTATCTATGTATTGAGTGGAAGGCTCAAAATTTATATTGGGCAATCTCCGCAGGATTTGTCAGAGCGCATCTACCTACCGCACGACACAATCACGCTAACCCCTGGAATCATTCATCGCATGGAGGCGGTTGAAGATTCCGTTTATTTAGAGGCTAGTACCCCTGAGATGGATGATGTTGTGCGCCTATCAGACGATTACAGTCGTTCTACCGCGTAATGAGCTACCGAGTTGTAATCCCCACGGCTGGCACTGGCTCTCGACTTGGCGTTTCCACCAAGCATCTCAATAAATCTCTCGTAAGTGTTGCGCATAGGCCCACGCTGAGCCATCAGATTGAGATGTTTCCAACCGATTCTGAATTTGTTATTGCGCTGGGGCACAAGGGTGACCTTGTAAGACAGTTTCTTAATATGGCGTACCCGAAAAGGAAGTTTTATTTCGTAGAAGTATTTCCCTTTTCGGGACAAGGCTCCGGCCTCGGGCACAGCCTCAGTTGCTGTGCTCAATATCTTCAACAGCCCTTTGTGTTTTTATCCTGCGACACACTAGTAACAGAGCCTATCCCAGAGCCGAACAAAAATTGGATGGGCTACGCAAACCTCACTGAGTTCGATCAGTATCGCGCGCTAGACATAATTGACAACAAGGTGAATGACATTTTGGAGAAGGGGGCCTCTAGCGAGGGTCTAAGGTACCCTTACATCGGGTTATCCGGAATATTCGACTACGAGATATTTTGGAACGCGATTATGTCAGGGAGCGCCTCAGCTGTCGACCAAGGTGAGTCATATGGTCTCAGAAATATACTAAATCAAAGCTCAATTAGCGCACACCAATTTAGTTGGCATGACATAGGAACGCCAGATTCTCTTAGGAAGACTCGAGAGCATTATCGCGCGATGGACGAGCCAACTATTCTAGAGAAAGAGAATGAAGAAATCTGGTTTGTGGGGAAAAAGGTCATAAAGTTTTCTACTGATGAAAAATTTATCAGGAACCGGGTGGAACGTTCTGAAAAGTTAGCTGGATTTGTGCCGACAGTCTTGCAAAACACGAAAAATATGTACGCATACCACAAAGCGAGTGGCAAGGTGCTATCGCAGGCAATAACGCTGCCGTTGTTCGAAAAATTTCTCGCCTATAGCAAGCGCTTTTGGGAGCCGGTCACTCTTAGTTCAGTGGAAAAAGCAGCGTTTCAAGAGCGGTGTCATAGGTTTTATTTAGACAAGACTGTTGAGCGAGTAAAAGCATTCTACGAGACGTTTGGGCGGTCAGACGGTAAAGAGTCAATTAATGGTGAATCAATGCCAACTCTAGCTTATCTGCTCGAACAAGTGGATTGGTCCGATTTAGCTAATGGGCTGCCGGGGCGGTTTCACGGAGATTTCCACTTTGAGAATATCTTGTGGAACGCTGAAACCCAGCAGTTCACATTGTTAGATTGGCGTCAAGATTTTGCCGGTGATCTACAGGTTGGGGACATTTACTACGACCTAGCCAAGTTACTGCATGGACTAATCATATCGCATGATTTGATCGTGAAGAATCATTATCACGTGAGTTGGCTGAGCAAGGAAATTAATTTCAGCCTGCTACGGAAACAAGATCTTGTCGAGTGTGAACAGCGTTTTTATCATTGGTGTAAAGACAACGGGTTTTCAGATAAAAAAGTGAAAATTCTGACAGCACTAATTTATTTGAATATCGCGGCGTTACATCATTTCCCTTACTCACTTCTGCTATTTGTTCTTGGAAAGAGAATGCTGAACAGGGAGATTAGTAAGCCGTGAGACTAATTCAACGAGGTACAGACGCAATTTTGGGAGGCTCAGATCTTGAGCCACTATACAAATTTAGCGGTTTCCCAGTCTTTATGGGGTGTACAGGTAAGCCTCAAGAAACCGATTTATTGTCAGACATGGCCTGGTTTATTTCTAAATCTTCTGGAGCAATTCAACTTAACCCCCTGCTACCACTTGACGTTATCTACCCGGAAGCTCATGGATCAGGATGCGTCGGCAAATTGTGGGACATTCACCACAAGTCATTTGCTCTTTTCGTAAACCGATTCCGTCCGGAGACCGTACTTGAAATAGGTGGCGCACACGGAATCTTGAGCCGGGAATATGCAGAGCTTAACCCAATATTACCTTGGACAATCGTCGAACCAAACCCAATGCCTGTAGAGGGTGTGAAGGCAAAATTTATTAAGGGATTTTTTGATGACAATTTTTCATTAGAGTTTTCCATTGATACAGTGGTACATTCCCACGTATTCGAGCATGTGTACGATCCTAAACTTTTCGTTCAGCACCTTTCTGCGTTTATCGAGCCAGGCAAGCATCTTCTTTTTTCGGTGCCTAATATGGAAGAGATGATGAAAAGAAAGTACACAAACTGCCTCAACTTTGAGCACACAATTTTTCTAACAGAACCTTACATAGAGTACCTTTTGCAGTCACATGGGTTTCGTCTGGTCGCAAAAGAGTATTTCCTCGATGACCATAGTATTTTTTACGCCTATGTTCGGGACTTGTATGTTCAGTCAGCGGACCTTCCCGATGGTCTCTATGAGCGAAACAAAAGACTCTACTTAGACTATGTGCGCTACCACGAAGAACTCATCAAAGATCTAAACGAAAAAATAGCAAAGCTTTCTCCAGATCAGAGCCTTTATCTTTTCGGTGCGCATGTTTTTTCTCAGTACTTGATTGGGTTTGGACTGGACACGAGTCGTATAGAGTGCATTCTCGATAATGATCCGCACAAGCAGGGCACGCGTCTATATGGAACCAGCCTGATGGTTTCCTCACCAAAGATACTAGAGAAAGTTGAAAACACCGTTGTAGTCCTGAAAGCTTGCGTTTATAACGACGAGATTCGCAAAGACATTCTTGAGAACATTAACCCTAAAACGGTGTTTTTTTGAGTAGCATTAGCGAGCCCACCCTTTGCGTATTTGCGAACTTCTTCATTGATAATGGAGAGCGTTTGCAGCGAATGAAGGATTCTTTTTACTCTTTCAGAGATGTAAATCCAAAAGAATGGAGAATTAATATTCGTGGACGCTTGCAGGCTGAGGCTGGAGATTTCTTGCGAAATCATCTTGGGGAAACGCTAAACCTTTTTTTCCTTGAAAGTTCGAGAGGCTGGTTTCACGACTCAAAGGAGGTAATGAAGAACGCGAGCTCAGACTATGTCTTTTTTTGGATCGAGGATCATGTTTTACTGAGAGACGTTAATTATCTCATAGGCTCTTTGTCTGAGTTAAAACGATATAATGTCGATTATCTTCTATATTCTTTTTTAATTGATGAAATCCTCCGACAATTTAACTCTGCGGGCCATCCCCAGTCTAAGAGTTTTATTCATATTTGGAGGTTGAATAAGCGGTCCTTCCAAAAAGTCCGGCAAACCTTGGGCAGAGATTTTTATGTAATATCATGCGTATCGATAACGAATATAACTTTATTCCAAAAAATCCTTTCTTCAAGGCGACCTCTACTTCGCAGATGGCCGATTAATTTACCTTTTGATTTCGAAAAACGATGGACAGATCATTTTGTGGACAATTTAGTTTGTGCATTGCCGAAAAAAGAATTATTCGTCTCAATAGATGATGATCATGGTCAAGAAAATTATTCTTTAATTTCAAGAGGATTGTACGAAAACCGCATCAGTAGAGATCAACTGAAAAGTATTGAGTTCTCAGGGTCATACTTCGGTTTTTCTAAGAGGTTCCTGGAGATTTCTCTGATCCGTGTTCTTCTAACTTATATTCGCCGCTTTTTTTACACGCTACACTTTTTGCTGAGGGGTTAAGTGTTATCAAGTCTCGCTGCGTCAGGAGCTAAGGTGTCAGAAATCCATGCTATGAACCAACTCTACCCTATAGTGCTTTTTGTTTACAAACGTTTTGCGGTGACTCATCGTGTTATAGAAGCACTGAAGGAGAATCCAGAGGCACCTTCTTCTGAGCTCATAATTTTTTCAGATGCGCCGAAAACGACATTTGATAGCCCCAAAGTCGAAGAGTTACGGCGTTTTCTCAGAACTATAAAAGGCTTTCGCACGATTCAACTTCGGTTTCGTGATGAGAATCTTGGACTAGCGAGATCATTTATTTCTGGCATCAGCGAAATTTTACAGGTGTACGAAGCGGCTATTATTTTGGAGGATGACAATCTCGTCTCGAAAAGTTTTTTGTCGTACATGAATGAAAGCATAACTTACTACAAGGGAAATCCAAGGGTGAGTTGCGTTACCGGTTACTCGTACCCTCTGATACCAAAGATGCGCGGTGCTTATTTCTTGAGAGGAGCTGAAACGTGGTCAATCGGGGTATGGCGAGAAAGTTGGACTGGAGTTGAGTGGGATGAGAAGAAATTAATTCAGCAACTCAAAGAATTAAAATCCTATTCTCGATTTAGTTTTGGAGGATTCGGAATTCCAGAGTTACTCGAGCTACAACGCAACGGTAGCGTTGATTCCTGGGGGGTTAGGTGGTGGGCTTCGTCGTATGTGCGATCACTACACTGCCTATATCCCCCAGAGCCCCTTTGCGTAAGCATTGGATATGGTGATGACTCAGTCCATTGCAGCGGCGATTGGAATCCACTGTACCTTAGGCCAAACCAGCTCGCACACGATTATGCGTTTAGTCCCGCACCCAAATCCGTAAAGCAACGGTGGACAACCACGATAAGGTGTTTACTTATGAATCTCTTCACGCTTCCACTTTACACTCGCGTCCAAAATAGGTTTGCAAAATGAGTAATTCTCCGGATACTCTATATGGGCGGGTATTTCATGAGTCCCGAGACGTTGAGACACGGCTAATGGCAGAAAAGATACTTAAGGCGCTCACTGAGAATTTGGGGCCATTTAGGAAGGTGCTAGATGTTGGTTGTGGCGTTGGGACTTTCCTTAGAGCCGCACTTGCTGAAGGTGCGGAGGTCATCAAAGGTATTGATGGCGACTGGGTGGAAAGCCGTATGTTAGTAATTCCATCTGATTGCTTTAAAGGTGCCGATTTGAATAACGAATTTCCAAAAATTGAGCAATCTTTTGACTTAGTAATTTGTCTTGAGGTTGCCGAGCATCTGCATGAGAGCAGGGCGGAGGATTTTATATCATGGTTAACACAATGCTCCCCCGTGATTCTTTTTTCTGCAGCTGTCCCTGGACAAGGCGGTATCGGTCATTTAAATGAAAAATTGCAAAGCTACTGGGCTTCCATTTTTAGTAAGTTTGGATTTTCAGCTTATGACATAATAAGACCAAGAATTTGGGGTGATAATGCAATACACTTTTGGTATCGTCAGAATATTCTTGTATACGCTAGAGCCAACACTTTCTCTGTGATCTGCTCTCAAGCCATGCCCAGCCTTGATGTTGTGCATCCCGAGCTTTATCTTTCCAAACTGCAGCAAAAAAGAACTTTTTCTTCTCGTGTCTTGGGGTGGTTTCTGAGATGGATTACTGACCGTAAATCACATGATTGAATTTACTCAGGGGTCATCGTGATTGAACAAATAGTATTTGAAGAAAAGTTTTTCGCACTTGTATTACGGAGTGGTTTTGCGTGCGAAGGGATAGAATTTTTTACCCCCAACGACTTTTCCCAACAACTCGGCTACATGAACCGCCCGCAGGGTTATATTATTCCGCCCCATGTGCACAACCCCGTACCCAGGGAAGTGCAGTTCACTAAGGAGGTGCTCTTCATAAAGTCAGGAAAGGTGCGTGTCGATTTTTACGACGACGCTCAAAACTACCTTGAAAGCCGAGTCCTACACCAAGGCGATGTGATCTTGTTGGCCTTTGGCGGTCACGGGTTTGAAATGTTAGAACCGACCGAAATGATCGAGGTCAAGCAGGGCCCGTACGCTGGCGAGGCTGATAAAACCCGTTTTGGGCCCATTGCGGCAGATCAAGTTCGGCTGAAGGATTAGCGCAAAATGAGCCAATCCGTATTTAACGCGTATAGCCGATATTATGATCTGCTGTACCGCGATAAAGACTATGCAGCGGAGGCAGCTTATGTGCGCAGTTTATTGAACCGATATGGCGTGAGCTCCGGCGATCTTCTGGAATTTGGCTCTGGTACTGGCAAACATGCCCGCCTGCTCGCGTCGCAAGGCTATACGGTTCATGGTATTGAGCGCAGTGCTGAAATGGTCGCCGCTGCGCAGCCAGCCCCGGGGTTCACCTACCAGCGCGGTGATATTGCGGTTAGCAATATGGGCCGCACCTACAGCGCCGTGCTTTCTCTCTTTCATGTCATTAGCTATCAAACCACCAATCAACAACTGCAGGCCGTATTTGCCAATGCTGCGGCCCACCTGAACTCGGGCGGCGTGTTTATATTCGACTTTTGGTACAGCCCCGCGGTGTATGCCCAGAAACCCAATGTGCGCGTAAAGCGCATGGCAGACGATCAGGTGGAAATCACCCGAATCGCCGAGCCAGTGATTAACGCAAACGAAAACCGAGTGGAGGTGTACTACACAATATTTGCGCGCGAGCTGGCTACTGGCGCCGTGCACACCTTACAAGAGGTTCACCCCATGCGCCACTTCTCACTGCCCGAGATCGATATGCTAGTTGAAGTTCACGGGTTTGAGCAAATCGGCGCGGAAGAGTTTTCAACCGGCGAGCCGCCAAGTGAAGATACCTGGGGTGTGTGCGTAATTCTGCGGAAAGTTTGATTATGAGCGATTTCGTCCCAGTAAATGAGCCGTTGCTCGATGGCAACGAAAAGAAATACCTCATGCAGTGCATTGACACTGGGTGGATTTCTTCTGAAGGGCCGTTTGTTAAAGAGTTTGAAGAAAAATTTGCGGCGCGCATGGGCCGCAAGCACGGCATTGCGGTTTGTAACGGCACCGCCGCACTTGATGCGGCGGTCGAGGGGCTGGGAATTGGCCCGGGCGATGAAGTAATTCTCCCGACTTTCACCATCATTTCTTGTGTGCTTCAGATCGTCCGTTCTGGCGCCACTCCGGTGTTGGTCGATGCCGACCCCCTGACCTGGAACATGAATGTCACCCAGATCGAGGCAAAAGTTACCCCGCGCACAAAGGCGATCATGGTTGTACACATATACGGCCTGCCAGTGGATATGGACCTAGTGCTCGATATCGCGAAGCGCTACGACCTAAAAATTATTGAAGATGCCGCCGAGGGGATCGGCCAAACCTATCGCAAGCAACCCTGCGGCTCTTTTGGCGACATCAGCACGGTGAGCTTTTACCCCAATAAGCATGTCACCACCGGTGAGGGCGGAATGATCCTGACCGATGATGATGAACTCGCCGAAAGGTGCCGCAGCCTTCGCAATCTGTGTTTTCAACCTAAGCGACGATTCGTTCACGAGCGGTTAGGGTGGAATCTGCGCATGACTAGCATTCAAGCTGCGCTGGGGCTTGCGCAGCTGGAGCGGCTAGATGAGTTTATTGAGAAGAAGCAATGGATTGGAAGACGATATAACGAGTTTTTTTCGGGACTGTCGGGGGTGCAGCTTCCGCAACCTGCAACAGACTATGCAGAGAACATTTACTGGGTTTACGGCTTAGTGCTTGACGAATCGCTTAGGTTCGATGCGCAAGAAGCGATGGCGCGATTAGCGAAGCGGGGCATTGGTTGCAGGCCATTTTTCTATCCGTTACATAGGCAGCCTGTGCTGAGAGAGAAAGCTTTGTTCCATGGTGGGCACTATCCGGTGGCCGAGAGGCTTAGTGAGCGCGGGTTTTATTTGCCGAGTGGTTTAGCACTGTCTGAAAAGCAGATTGATCAGGTTGCACTAGCATATCGGGACCTCGTTAGTTGCTAAATCTTTGAACCGCGTGGTTCTCACTTTTTTCAAAGACGGCCTGATTAACCCTGCGAACGAGCGTGATTGACCGAGTTGTTGGAGTTGGTACTTATGATGCTCAACTTGGGTTCCGTATTTGAGAAGGGCTACCGGTTTTTCAAACAGGGGGTTAAAAGGTGTCTGACCTGCTCTTGTGGGCGAAGATATCGCCCGGATATAGGTGAGCAGTGCATGAGAAGACCGCGACGCAACCATACTTCGGCGTTCAAGGCCAAGGTGGCCCTAGAAGCGGTGAGGGGAGCGTAGACCTTGGCGGGAGCTGGTCCAGGAGTTCGATATCTACGCCACGCAGATTGCTGCCTGGAAGGCCGAGTTACTCAAAGGGGCGGTCAACGTCTTTGACGATAGCAAGCCTACCTGCCGGTGGGCCCCGCGAGTTCGACAGTCATTGAGCTAGTGCAAAGATCTTATCTTGGTTACGAAATTTTCTCGTTTGAAGCGGAGCATATGCTGGGTCTGAACTCTGCAAAAATAAATTCAGAAAAAAATGGCACTGAGAACTCTTATTTTTTTTCCCTCTATTACTTTTGGTTTACTAAACGCAGAAATTTTTCCTTGGTGCTTAATATTCTATTTAGTTTTCATTAAACAAAAAAACCTTTCATTTTTTTTTGTAAGCATAATATTAGTTTTAGTATCAATTTTTAGTATTCATCTATATTCGCCTAGCACCTCAGACTTTTTGCGATCGTTTGGAGCGTACTTGAACGCAATTGCTGGGTTCTATATCGTGCTACATTCTCACTCAAGCAAACACGGTTCTATCGCAATTTTAAATGCTTGTAAGATTGCTTTTGTAATAATGACCGTAATCGGCCTTTTGCAATTTTTATCTCTTCTTGATTTTTTTGGGGAATGGGTATCATATCTCGTTCCGCGTGCCTCGGGTGCAGTGATTGGCGGAACGAGGGGTGTAACATTACTGGCATCTGAGCCGTCAAGAGCCTCCATACATTATATTATTGTTTATTTTATATTGAGAGAATTTTATATTGAATCACCAAGTAAAAGGCTCTACGGTGACTTATTTGTAATTATGTTCTTGCTTCTTGTCATCAAGGCCGCCTCGGCTCTGCCCTTTCTATTAATTTTCATTCTTTACACATGGTTTACTAGCCCTGTTAGGGCTGTGTGTACGATTATTGCCGCTGTAGTAACTAGCTTTTCAGTTGAATCAAGGATGGCTGAGGTTGTCAACCTTCTGCTGTCAAATGGGTCTAATTTATTTGAAGCAATAAGCTTACAAAGCGGGTTTCGCTACCTGAGTGTGTATCTTGGTTACTCAGCCGGATTTAATTATCCACTCGGATGGGGTGTGGGAAATTGGTTTGAAGGCTATTCTAATGCCCTGTCGACTCTCAGTGTAAGCGAAACGATGGAGCCTTTCCTCCATCCAGTCCGGCCAACTTCATTTTTTGCCTCGCTCTCCCTGGATGTTGGATTTGTAGGGGTTAGTGTATTTATTTTATGTTTCGTATTGCCACTCAGAGGATTTTCAAAATTTATTTTACATCAAATGAAATCGGATCATATCGTCGCAGCTTCGATGTTTAGCCTTCTTTTTCTGGGCGATGTTGGTGACCCAGTCGTGTGGGTAGCGATGGGCTTCTCATACACAGCTTATCGGGATCGGATGCTTCGACGCCCCGTGCTCGCGCCCATCAAAGGTCTTCCGTTCACGTCCGCAGCAAGAGGAAAGTTGGTCGATCGGATTTGGAAGAAGTAAGTCTTGAGTGGTTTGCGTGTGGACAACCCGAGTTCGACACTTTTGAGCGCAAGTGGTTCATTTGATTGGGTGTCATGTTTAAACGCTCCACTACAAGTTGGCGTATTGGTGGGCGATGGTGGGTTTGGTGACTTGGAACACGTTGAGTATGGGAAACTGTTCGTCATCAAGATGAGAGACACCTGTGATCGGGGCCTTGCTTGCGCCAGGCGTAACTCGATGGGTCTGAACACGACGCAAGATAGAAGGCGCCCGCTCGGGTGACTACACCTCTTTGCTGGGATTTTGTTTTAGTCATGCTCGCATCACACGTTGAAGGATGAGGGCCATAAAGCAGATCATGGCGTGTGCCGGGATGCGCTGCGGCAGTCGGTGGTGAACAGGAGTAATCTCAATCTCAGACTTCAGCGCCTTAAAGCCGCGTTCAATGTCGGCAAGGGATTTTTAGCGGAACACGATGTCGTCAGGGCCAAAAGAACTACCCAAAAATACCGCAAACCGAATACCAACAATGGTTACAGACGAAAATCAACCCTCAAACTGTCGAACTCAGCCGGGCAGACGTTGATAGCACTTACCGCTTACTTCGGGTTCAACTCCCGCCGGAAATAGCGGCCTAAATCCGGAGGGTAGATGCTTTCATTAATATTTATGAAAATCTGTCTGACTAACCGGGAGCATTTCTATGATGATTAAAAAAAAATTTATCAAGTTGGTAAAAAGCTTAGGTCAGTTTTTCGGCCTTAATATTACTAGATATGAACCATTCACTGATTTTTTTTCCCAACTTGATCTCATCTTTAAAATTGCAGAGATTAATTTAATCTTTGACATTGGTGCGAATAGGGGGCAGTTTGTCGAAGGAATATCCAATGCTGGTTACTGCGGCAAAATTGTGTGTTTCGAACCTCTTTCAAGTGTTAGGAAGGATTTAGAGAATTTGAGTAATCGATTGCCTAACCTCTTCTTGCACCCTCAATGTGCAGTAGGAGATTCAGAAGGTTTAATTGAGTTTAATATAGCCGGTAATTCTGTGTCTTCCTCGGTATTGCCAATGTTAGAGATACATTCACATTTAGCGAATAAATCGGCTTATACGAACTGCGAGACTGTTAGGTTAATTCGGTTAGATAGTGTGCTAGAAAACTATTTGAAATATGAATCAAATCTCTTTATCAAGATTGACACGCAGGGTTATGAGCTTCAGGTCCTTCGTGGTGCTAAAGTTGCTCTCAATCAAGCGCGCGGGGTTCTCTGTGAACTTTCGTTTGTTTCGCTCTACGAAGGTCAAGCTCCGTGGCGGGATATCGTAGACCTGCTTGAAAATGAAGGTTTTGTCTTAATGGCCTTGTATCGAGGATTCGTTGATCCTCGGAATGGTCGTTATCTTCAAATGGACGGAATCTTTCTCCGGAAAGAATTTGTTGCAGACTCAGTTTGAAGCGTCATGGCATTTACTTCGGTTCTACCCCGGCGGCAATAGCCCCCTAGACCCGCAGGACAGAAACCTTCATTAACATCCGTGAAAAAATGTCCGAGTAACCGGGGCCACTTCTCATTATAGAGATTTGATTGACGAGAACCGCCATTTCAAATCTAAGTTGCTTGGAAATATTATGATTAATAAAATTAAACTTGCCGTATTCTTAGAGCACAACCTGATGGCAGGCGGAAGTCACCATCAATCTTTGAACGCAGTGAATCTAATGCGAACATTTTCGTGTGAAGAAATTGATACTATCTTTGTTGTTACAGAAGAGACAAATAAGATTATATTAAAAGATATTGGAATTGATTCAATCGTTTATAGACCAACAAAATTCGCAAAATTATGGTTAAATTTTATATCCTTGATTTCATTTGACCTATTAAAGTATTTAAGAAAATTTATAAAATATAATTCCCTTGAGCGATTCTTAAAAAACTATAATATCGACCTGGTATATTTTACGTCTCAAAGCGGCTTAGCTGCTTGCTTAGAATCTACGAATTATATATACACGCTATATGACCTGTGCCACCGCGACTATCCAGAGTTTCCAGAAGTAAGGCATCACAGGCAATTTGAGAGTAGGGAGTTGCATTTTAGGAGAGTATTGCCGAAGGCGCTAGCGGTATTGTGTGAGTCAGCGCTGGGAAAGTGTAATGCAATTAATCGCTACGGTCTTGACCATTCAAGAGTTCATGTTTTACCTATGAGTCCCGCATTGAACATTAGAGCACCCTCAGATGAACAGCGAGAGGAAACCATAAGCATAAAAAACCAATACAAGATTGATTCGGATTATATCTTCTACCCAGCTCAATTTTGGGCTCACAAAAATCACATATATATATTGCAGGGAATGAAATGGTTAGAAGCGAGTTATGGTATTCGGGTATCTGCAATATTTTCGGGTTCAGATAAAGGCAACCTAAGCTACATCAAAGAAATGGCAAGGCAACTTGGGATTTACGAACGCGTTCGGTTTACTGGCTTTGTTTCGAATACTCAAATGAGGTATTTATATGAGCAGTCCCTGGCCTTAGTTATGCCGACTTATTTTGGGCCAACAAACCTCCCCCCACTGGAGGCATTTGCTCTTGGAGTGCCTGTTTTATATTCGGATCTTCCGGGTCTGAGGGAGCAGGTTGGAGATGCTGCTCTCCTACTCGATCTTGATAATCCTGAAAATCTCGCTATAAATCTAAAAAATATTATCTCTGATTTGTCCCTTCGCCGCCGATTAATAGAAAGCGGGTTTAAACGACTAACGGAGATTGACTCCCCGGATGAAAATCGGCAGGTTATCACGTCAATAATTCGAAAGTTTTTGAGGCGTCGTAGATGTTGGGGGTAGCAATCTTACTGCAACCAGAACATACATAGGCTAAATTGAATGATTTCAATTGTTTCAATAATATATAAAAATTTGACAGAAATTGAAAAAACATGCGTTTCAGTAGATCGTCAAGACGCAAGGCTTTTGGAGCATATTATTGTCGCTGCCGGTTTCTCCACGGAGGATAAAATTCTTCTTTCTAACAACTGGAAATCCTCAAACCGTATATTTATATTCGACCAAGATAAATCATTATACAATGCAATGAATATCGGACTAATAGCAGCAAAAGGCGACTCGATACTCTTTCTTAACGGTGGTGACACTCTGAAGGATCATAATTCAGTTTCCATGATTTTCAATAAACAGAAATTTTCTTGTATGGCATTTTCAACTCTTCAACGGTATGGGAATTCTGTATACCTTCGGCCTCCTTGTAAATACCGCAAAAGAGAACTAGTGAGTTGCAGTCATCAGGGTTTTGTTGCCCCTTTAGATCGGGATCCGTCACTTCGTATCCGCTATAACGAGAACAGCTACATTTCCGCTGATCAGGAGTGGATTCGAGAGAACGTAAAGCGCTATGGAGTTGATTTACATGATGAGGTTTTATCAGAGTTTCAACTTGGCGGCCTCTCAAACAGACCGTCACTCAAGGCACTTCAATTACATCTGAAGTCGAGCGATTACCTTTCGGTGATCAAGCTATTTCCAAAGATTATTTTATATTTTTTACTACGTCCCGAGCGTTACTATCGGTGGCTAGCAAGATTTAATCGTTATAAGTTTTTAGCTGGTTAACATACATAGACAGCACAAATCCTCATGACGATCCCGTTTTCATCGGGGTTTGATTCCTGTTTCTGATGGCTGTAATCCCTTCAGGTAAGGGCTAGGTTCAAAACCCTCTGAATTAAAGTTTGAGGGTTGATCTTCGTCTGTGACCATTGTTGGTATTGCTTTTCCGGTGTTTTTGAGTGGTTCTTTTGTAATTGCTGATTTAGTTCTCGCTTTCACGCAGCTCAAAGAGGATTTATATGAGTCGCCATTAACAATGAATAGGGGTAGGGCAATGAGGTACCTTGTAACAGGTGCGGCCGGCTTTATAGGGAGTTCTCTGGTCGACCGCTTGCTGAGTGAAGGCCATGGAGTGGTGGGGGTAGATAACTTTTCTACTGGTTTGCGAGAATTCCTTGCTATTTCTCGACCCAATCCAAACTTTAAATTGATTGAGGTGGATATACTCGGCAAGGAGTTTCGCGCGCTCTTCTTGGATAATATTGATACTGTATTTCATTTAGCGGCAAATGCGGATGTCCGGTTCGGCACATATCATCCTCAAAAGGATCTGGAGCAAAATACAATTGCTACCTATAACGTACTGGAGATGATGCGCGCTAACGGCATCAAGAAGATCGTCTTTTCCTCAACGGGCTCAGTTTATGGTGAAGCTTCTGTTGTGCCAACGCCAGAGGACGGGCCGTTTCCTATTCAGACTTCGCTATACGGTGCGTCCAAAGCTGCCGGCGAAGGTTTGATCGCAGCTTATTGTGAGGGCTTTGGATTCCAGTCTTGGATCTTCCGCTTTGTATCCATCTTGGGAGAGCGGTACACGCATGGCCATGTGTTCGATTTCTACCAAAAACTAAAGGCTGACCCAACGCGCTTGCCTATTTTGGGAAATGGCAAGCAGCGCAAGTCGTATCTCTATGTTCAGGACTGTATCGATGCGATCTTGTTAGCGATGGATAAGGCCAAGGACAAAGTCAACATCTTCAACTTAGGAGTAGATGGCTACTGCGAGGTCAACGATTCAATCGGCTGGATCTGTAAAGAACTTGGAGTTCAACCCGTACTCGAATATTCAGGCGGTGACCGTGGATGGATTGGAGACAATCCGTTCATCTTTTTAGATACTAAGAAAATTCAGTCTTTAGGGTGGAAGCCTAAATTCGGGATAAGGGATGGCGTAATCAAAACGGTTGAGTATCTTCGGGCCAACGAGTGGGTGTTTGAGGCGCGTTCATGAAGATCTGTGTGCAGGGCTTGTGGCACCTCGGCTCGGTTACGGCTGCGGCTCTGTCCTCGATGGGCCACGAGGTGGTCGGGCTAGATTCTGACGCTGCCGCTTTGTCGGGCCTGAAGAACGGCAAGGCACCGATTTTCGAGCCCGGGCTTGATGCGTTTCTGCGCACCGGCATCGATACTGCCCGCTTGCGCTTCATCGACTACCCAGCTGAGATCCCTGCCGATATCGAATTACTCTGGGTTACCTTCGATACCCCCGTCAATGACGACGATGTAGCCGATGTTGAGTTCGTTATCGTGCAGGCAAGTGCGGCACTGCCGCACTTGCCTATGGGCTGCACTGTGCTTGTGTCGTCGCAGTTGCCGGTCGGCTCGGTGCGCCGATTGGAAGCCGCTGCTGCCGAGTTGTGCCCGGGCAAGCAACTCGGCTTCGCAGCATCCCCTGAGAACTTGCGCCTGGGCAAGGCGCTCGATGTCTTTCTGAAACCCGACCGGGTTATAGTCGGCACCCGCCACTTCCGCGATCGCGAACGTATCGCCCAGATGCTCAAGCCAATCGAGGCCCGTCTCGAATGGATGTCGGTCGAGTCGGCTGAGATGACCAAGCATGCGATCAACGCCTTTCTCGCCACCTCGGTGGTCTTCGCCAACGAGATCGCCAGTCTTTGCGAGTTTGAGGGCGCCGACGCCAAGGAAGTCGAACGCGGCCTCAAGTCCGAACAGCGCATCGGCCCCAAGGCCTACCTGGGTCCCGGCGGCGCGTTCGCCGGCGGCACGCTGGCGCGCGACATTGAATTCCTCAAGGCTATCAGCCAGCGTCGCCAGTTGCCGATTCCTATGCTCGAATCGGTGAAGACTAGCAATGATGCGCATAAGAACTGGGTGCGACGTCGTCTCGTTGCCTTGTTACCGATACTGAAAGAGGTGCCAATCACCGTGTGGGGTCTCACTTACAAGGCTGGTACCGACACCTTGCGCCGATCACTCGCCGTCGAGCTGTGCAACTGGTTGCTCGATCAGGGAGCGAAACTGACTGTGCACGATCCGGTCGTTAATGCTTTGCCCAACGAATGGCAGGGCCGCGTCCTACGCAGCGACGATGCACTACAAGCTTTGCGTGGAAGCCGTGTGCTGATCGTCGGAACCGAATGGCTCGAGTACCGCGAAGTATCGGCTGCGCAAGCCTCAGACGCCGCACCCGGTCTGCTGGTGTTGGACGCCAATCGCTTCCTATCCGAATGGATGACGCAACCAGGCTTCACCCACATCGCCGTGGGTACCCCATCGAAAGGGTTTCAGTTATGAGCACCGCCGTGCTTCAAGGCAAGACTGCCATCATCACCGGCGCAAACCAGGGTTTGGGGCGCGAGATCGCCCGGGTCTACGCTCAGGCAGGCGCCTCGCTGCTGATATGCGCGCGCGATCTTGAACTGTTGCGCGCGGTCGAACAGGAGCTGAGCCGGTTGGCCTTAACCGGTCAGGCCATAGAGGCCGTACAGGCCGACGTATCCGATGCCGGAAGGGCAAGCTTGCTTGTAGAGCGCGCGGTGGACCGCTTCGGGCGGATCGATATCCTGGTCAACAACGCCGGCATCTACGGCCCGATGGGCGCGATTGAAGAAGTCGATTGGAAGGCTTGGCTCAAGACCATCGAGATCAACTTGTTCGGCTCGATCCATATGTGCAAGGCCGTGCTGCCTCACATGAAACGGCAGCGCGCTGGCAAAATCGTTCAACTCTCGGGTGGCGGCGCTACCATGCCTATGCCGATGGTAAGTGCCTATGCGGTGTCCAAGGCAGCCGTCGTGCGTTTCACCGACACACTAGCCGAGGAGGTGCGCGAGTTCAATATCGACGTTAACGCGGTCGCGCCGGGCGCACTTAACACCCGAATGCTCGACGAGGTACTGGCTGCAGGCCCGGAGAAGGTCGGCAAAAGTTTCTTCGACCGTTCGACGCAGCAAAAAGCCTCAGGTGGCGCTGGCTTCGAAATAGGCGCGGCACTCGCGTTATTCCTGGCCTCAGCGGCTAGCAACGGCATCACCGGGAAGCTGATAAGCGCGCAATGGGACCGTTGGGAAGATTGGCCGAAGCATATTGATGAACTCCAAAGCAGTGACGCCTACACCCTACGTCGTATTGCGGGTAGAGATCGTGGATTTGTGTGGGGCGATAAGTGAGTACAAGAGATAAACCCTTGGGTGTTGGCATTGTTGGTTGCGGTTTGATTGGTCAGAAGCGTGCCAAAGCTCTGGGGCGAGGTTGTGAACTGGTGGCATGTGCTGATCTTGATGTCACGCGTGCAGAGAGCTTGGCGCGAACAAATGGTGCCAAAGTGTCCCGAGACTGGCGCGAATTGGTGTGGTCTCCTCTGGTGGATGTGGTCATCGTGGCCACTTTGCATGACTCGTTGGCAGAAATAACTCGCACAGCCGCTGAAGCGGGGAAGCATGTGCTTGTTGAAAAGCCGGCTGCACGGAATGCCGCTGAACTCGGTCCGGTGATGGAGGCGGTAGACAAACATGGTGTGAAAGTGCACGTGGGATTCAACCATCGCTACCACCGCTCTTTGCGCAAAGCAAAAAAGCTTGTGGACTCTGGGGCCCTTGGCGAATTGATGTTTATACGAGGGCGATACGGTCACGGTGCACGAGTTGGGTATGAAAAGGAGTGGCGTGCCGATCCCGCACTCTCAGGCGGTGGTGAACTAATTGATCAAGGCCCCCACTTAATTGATCTCTCTCGCTGGTTCTTGGGCGAGATAACGGAGGTGCAAGGCTTTGCGCATACTTACTTCTGGGATATGCCCGTAGATGACAACGGTTTCATGCTGCTCAAAACGGCCAAGAAACAGGCCGCGTTTTTGCATGCGTCTTGCACTGAATGGAAAAACCTGTTTTCCATGGAGATCTACGGCAAGTTAGGTAAGCTGGATTTGTCGGGCCTGGGTGGAAGCTACGGTGTAGAAAAAATTACCTGGTACCGGATGCTTCCGGAAATGGGCCCGCCTGAAACAACCTCTTGGGAATACCCGATGGGTGATGATTCATGGGCGGTTGAGATGGCAGAATTTTTTGAAGATATTCTCTTGAACCGTGAGCCTTCTGCAAGCTTGCGAGATGCCCAAGCTGCATTGAAGGTTATTGAGTCAATTTACCGGGAGTCTGGCTATGATCATTGCGCGTAGTCCATTGCGCATCACATTGGGCGGTGGGGGCACCGATCTGCCATCATATTACCGGGACCACGAGGGTTTTCTGGTGTCGGCGGCGATTGACAAGTATGTTTATGTGAATGTCATGCGGCCATTCACGGAAGGTATTTACCTCAAGTACTCCCAGCTTGAACATGTAGAGCAGATCGCCCATGTCAAGCACCCGATCATCCGTGAAGCAATGCAAATGCTCGGCTTCAAGACGCCACAGGTTGAGATCACAACCCTTGCGGATATTCCTGCGGGTACAGGACTTGGTTCATCCGGCAGCTTCACAACCGCCTTGCTCAAAGCGCTCTATACCCATCGCAAACGCCATCTGCACCAGGAGGAACTGGCCGAGTTGGCTTGCCATATTGAGATTGATCGCCTGGGCGAGCCAATCGGCAAACAAGATCAGTACATTGCCGCAGTAGGCGGAGTGACCTGCTTTACCTTCCATAAAGACGACAAAGTCACCGCAGCGCCTTTGGGTATTAGCATGGACACCATGTTTGACCTCGAGGACAACCTCTTGCTCTTCTTCACCGGCTTCTCACGCAGCGCAAGCGGTATTTTGAAAGAGCAGAAGGTGAAGTCACAGCAGAGTGATGCAGACATGCTGAACAACCTGCATTACGTCAAAGATCTGGGCTACCGCAGCCGGGATGCATTGGTGGATGGCAAGACGGATCTATTTGGTGAGTTGATGCACGAGCACTGGGAGCACAAGAAGCGCCGCTCTAGTGGAATGAGTAACCCGAAAATTGATGAATGGTATGAAATTGGGATGAAGAACGGTGCTGTCGGGGGCAAGTTAGTGGGCGCCGGTGGTGGTGGTTTTCTCATGTTCATGGCGGATGACCGTAATAAGCTTCGCCATGCTATGGCTCAAGCCGGTTTAGAAGAGGTTCGTTTCAAGTTTGACTTTGAAGGCACGAAGATCGTGCTGTCATCTTAATCGGAGCGAAAAAATGTTTTCCGTTGCGATCTTGGCTGGGGGGCTGGCTACACGGTTGCGGCCAATAACAGAGACTATTCCGAAGGCATTAGTTGAGGTTGCTGGCAAGCCGTTCATCGTTCGTCAACTCGACTATCTTCGCGATCAGGGGATAACCCAGGTGGTGCTCTGCGTGGGGTATCTCGGTGAAATGATTCGAGATCTAGTTGGCGACGGTTACGACCTCGGCCTTCACATCCGTTACTCCGAGGACGGAGCACGCTTGCTCGGTACTGGTGGCGCTCTCAAAAAAGCAGTCCCGCTTTTGGGAGATAACTTTTTTGTGTTGTATGGGGATTCTTTCCTGCCAATTAGTTTTTACGAGGTGCAGAGTGCGTATGTCAACAGTGAGCAGAAGGCTCTAATGACAGTTCTAAAAAATCAAAATCAATGGGATACAAGTAATGTGCTATTTGCACGTGATCAGCTAATTGAATACAACAAGCGCACACCGCGACCTAACATGAACTATATCGATTATGGTCTGGGTATCTTCTCATCCGCGGTGTTTGACCCCTTTCCAGCAGAGCAACCCTTAGATCTTGCGGATATTTATCAAGGGCTATCAGTGCAGGGGCAACTCGCAGGATTTGAGGTTTGTGATCGATTCTACGAAATAGGGTCTCCTAGTGGTTTGAAAGAAACTGAAGAGTACTTTTTAATTAAGGATAGAGTATGACCTACGCAGCGCAGCACATGAAAGAGGCGGTAGAGATCATTCAGAAAATCGATCTAAACGCCATCGAAGAACTAGCAAGTCTTCTTGCCACTATCAAATTGAAAGGCGGGCGAGTTTTCTTTTTGGGGGTGGGTGGAAGCGCCGGGAATTGTTCTCACGCGGTAAATGACTTTCGTAAAATTGTTGGCATTGAATGCTATGCCCCTACGGACAATGTATCAGAATTGACAGCAAGAACAAATGATGAAGGCTGGGCTTTAGTCTTTGTTGAATGGCTCAAGATCAGCAAGCTTTGTGCAGATGACATGATCTTTATTTTTTCCGTTGGGGGTGGCTCTCTTGAGAAAAATATTAGTCCTAACTTAGTTGAAGCACTGAAATATGCGAAAAGCATAGGCTCGAGGGTAGTAGGGGTTGTGGGAAGAGATGGTGGCTACACCGCACAGGTTGCCGATGCTTGCGTAATCATTCCAACCGTGAACCCTGAGACAATCACCCCTCACTCAGAGGCTTTCCAGGCGGTTGTTTGGCATTTACTGGTTTCGCACCCAAAGCTCAAGGAATGTGAAACGAAGTGGGAGTCTGCGGTTAAGTAGGCGCAGTTAGCGTTTAAGTATTATGCGCCGAGCCGTTTTTTTAGATCGAGACGGTGTGATTAACCGAGCTTTGGTTCGACAAGGTAAGCCATACCCACCTGCTAATTTAGACTCGCTAGAAATACTTCCTGGCGTTCCAGCTGCTCTACAGGCTCTTCATGAGGCCGGCTGGTTATTAATTGTTGTAACAAATCAGCCGGATGTCGCGAGAGGCACCGTTCAGCGCGAAGATGTTCAGTTGATGCATGATCATCTTCAGAAGCGGCTGCCAATTGACCAATTTAGAACCTGCTACCACGACAGCGCAGATAATTGTTATTGTCGAAAGCCTTGCCCCGGCGCTCTCATAGATGCAGCTGAGGAGCATGGAATAGATCTTGCCAGAAGCTATATGGTAGGCGATCGTTGGCGAGACACCGAAGCGGGAGAACGGGCAGGGTGCAAGACGATTTTCTTGGATTATGGCTATGCCGAAAAACAGCCAGAAAAGTTTGATCACCGTGTGCGTTCTCTTACCGAGGCCGCAGACATTATTTTAGGAAGATGAAATGAAAAAAGTAGAAGATCTCAAAGTACAAATTTTTGCTGATGGTGCGAACAAGGTGGGCATGCTAGAAATGTATGCCAAGCCCTATATCAAAGGTTTGACTACCAATCCAACTTTGATGAAGAAGGCCGGCATTACCGATTACCGCGCGTTCTGCAAAGATATTCTCACGCATATAAAAGACAAGCCACTATCCTTCGAGGTGTTTTCTGATGACTTCGCTGAGATGGAGCGTCAGGCCGTGGAAATCGCTAGTTGGGGCGATAACGTTTATGTCAAAATCCCTGTGACCAACACCAAACAAGAGACTTGCTATGCTTTGGTGAAGAAACTCGGCGCTCAAAGGATCAAGATGAACGTAACGGCCATCTTGACTATGACACAGGTTCGGGATGTGGTCGCCGCGCTTAACCCTAACGTTCCAAGCTATGTCTCGGTTTTTGCTGGCCGTATCGCTGATACGGGTCGGGACCCAGTTCCGATCATGGCGGCGGCGGTAGAAATGCTTAAGGTTGCGCCAGCGGCAGAGCTAATCTGGGCAAGTCCGCGTGAGTTGCTTAACATCTTTCAGGCGGATAACATTGGTTGCCACGTAATCACGGTAACAAACGATATCTTGAAAAAGCTAGGTTTAGTTGGCTATGACCTAGATGCGTACTCACTCGATACCGTGAACATGTTCTATTCGGATGCGGTAAGCGCCCGCTTTAGGCTGTGATCGTCTTTGGCTGTCTGGATATAGTGAATTGACGCTGACTTAATGGATATAACGGTCGCGATCACAACATACAACGAAGGCGAATATCTAGACCGCCTTCTAGACGATATTTCAAGACAGGATCTTGGGACTCTGGAAATTGAAATCGTGCTTCTTGAGGCTGGAAGCTATGATCGCCTACGTGCCGGGAAATATCTTCGGGATCTCTCTGAAAAACTCGTTTTCCTGAATTATCCTGGCTTATCGAGGACGGAATCGTTGAACAAGATATTTTCTGTTGCAAAAGGAAGCTTGATAGTTCGGTTGGATGCGAGATCGCACATCACTCCAAAATATCTAGCACAAGTCGCAAAATTATCTGAAAACACGGGGGCAGAAAACGTCGGTGGCGTGATGCAACCGATTGGTCTCACAGAGGAACAAAGGCTTATTGCGGAAATTATGAAACATCCATTTTCATTTGGTGCGGCAAAGGCGCGAATATCCGGTTATTGTGGTTACGCTGATTCGGTCTACTTGGGGGCATTCAGAAAAGATAGGTGCAAGTATGGAGCTGAATGGTTTGATTCGGTAAATCCAAAAATTAGTGAAGACTCAGATCTGAATTATCGGCTCCGAAAAAATGGCGGTAGGATTTTTATCGACTCCTCTGTTATTGTGGAGCACTACACACGTGAAAATTTGTCACGCTTCTTTCGCCTTTGTTACAATTATGGGATTGGCCGTGGGCTGTTCCTAATAAAGCACAGGACCTTCTCGGCATATCGGCAAATTATTCCCCCAATTTGTTTACTTCTAGCGGCGGCTTTGTTGGCGACGGGTTTTCATGATCACTTTTTTCATGTTGTGTTACTCTGCTTGATGTTAATTTACGCCGTAATAATTTTTTATATATCAGTCGGAATCAGTTCGAAATTAAAGCCTCTCACCAAGATTGCGTCGGGCTTCGCAGGATGTCATTTTTTTTGGACGCTTGGGTTGCTGGTGTCGCCATTTGTGCATCGTAGAAGTATTCAAGAACTTCATCACTCACAATATCCATGATTGTTGTAGTTGGAGGTAGTGGGTTTATTGGGACCCGGCTCATGGGAATTCTCGATACAAAAGAGAAGGATCGCCTGAGAATCGCTGATAAAGCTCCCAGCAAGCGATTTGCTAGTCATGCGGTCGTCTGTGATGTCAGATCAGTCGATGATCTACGATCTGCAATTCCCGTTGGTTCAATATTGATTAATCTTGCGGCCGAGCATCGTGATGATGTAACACCTCACAGCTTGTATGGGGAGGTGAACGTCGGAGGCGCAAGAAACATCTGTACCGTGGCACGCGAAAAAGGGGTGAAAACAATTATCTTTACCAGTAGCGTGGCTGTGTATGGTTTCGCGCCAATCGGCACGGATGAGTCAGGAAAAATCGGTCCGTTTAATGACTACGGACGTACCAAGTACGAAGCTGAGCAAATTTTCAAAGCTTGGCAGGCTGAGGTACCAAACGAACGCACCTTGGTGATTATTCGGCCAACCGTGGTGTTTGGGGAGCAGAACAGGGGCAATGTCTACAACCTGCTGAGGCAGATCGCGTCGGGCAGGTTTGTAATGGTGGGCAGCGGAGAGAACCGCAAGTCTATGGCTTATGTTGACAATGTTGCCGCTTTTATTGAGTACAGCCTGAGCTTTGAGCCGGGCGTGCATATCTATAACTACATTGATAAGCCAGACTTCACCATGAATAGTTTGGTTGCTAGGGTGAGCCGCATACTTAGCCGCTCAGAGAAGATTGGTTTCAGGCTTCCCTATGCTGCAGGGATTTTGATTGGCAAGTGCTTTGATCTGGTCGCAGCGCTGATCGGAAAGCGGTTTGCGATTAGCACAATACGGGTTAAGAAGTTTTGCGCGAACTCGGTCTATAACACAGCTATTGATCAGACAGGTTTTGTGCCCCCTGTGCCTTTGGAAAAAGCCCTTGAGCAGACAGTGCGTTATGAGTTTATTGAGTCTCACGAGGGTGAGGTCGTGTTTTATACTGAGTGAGTGCGAGCGGCTGAGGCGGTTAACTGGCCATTGCGAGGAGCTGCATGGCAGCGACGCGGCAGTCCAAGTTCGCATATTGTCACGGGCAACTTAGACTCCCTTCTATCGATACTCTTGCGACATCTCCGCACCGCGATCACGAGCAGCTTTTAGCGCTTCCTCAACGATCTTCATAAATTCTGCCTGATCCAGGCTGGCAAGCGCTGCCGCGGTGGTGCCCCCTTTTGACGTTACTTTTTCGCGAAGCTGTGCGGGGCCCTCGGGCGAAGCCTTAAGCAGAGCAAGCGCACCCTGTAGCGTTTCAACCGCCAGGGTCTCGGATTGCTGAGGGTTTAGACCCAAGCAGGTCCCGGCTTGACTGAGTGCCTCGATAAACAGAAACACATACGCGGGCCCGGAGCCGGAAAGTGCCGTTACGGCATCCATCAGAGATTCATCGTCAACCCAGACGGTCTGCCCAACGGCTTGCATGAGTCGATCCGCTTCTTGTCGTTTTTCTTCAGAAACAGGTTCGTTTGCAAATAATCCGGTAATCCCCTGCCGCACCAGCGCGGGGGTATTGGGCATGGCGCGCACAACCTGGGCATTGCCGCACCAGGAGCCGATCGCATCGATTGAGATTCCTGCGGCAACCGAAAGAAGTGATGCTCTAGATAGCAGTGATCGAAGATTTGCGGGTGCCTTTTCGCAGGCTTCACGCATCTGTTGGGGTTTGACTGCCAGCACTACCCAAACCGAGTCAGTGTTTGCGATTAATGAGTTTGGCGCATCGGCCGAATCGACGGTGAATTGAATCCCACGTTTTCCCGCTTCTTTTGAGAATTTCTTTTTCAGGATGTCGCGTGCGGCATCATGCGGCTCAATCACATGGATATGGCGGATGCTCGCACCGCCATCAATCAATCCACCGATTAAGGCGCTGGCCATATTGCCACCCCCCACGAAACATAGATCCATGCTTTATTCCTTTTTCAAAAGCCGCATCCAGCGGATACCGAGAATCCGCAGAGCCGAGAAATATACGACGGCTGCAACTAGAAGAATGATGGCAAGCCATAAGGTGCGAAGTAAGGGTGAGTTGGCTAGGCCCGACCAGTCGAATTCTAAAGCGATGATTCCGATCGCGAGTCCCATAAGCAGCGCGCTGATTGAGGCTTTCAGAATTAATCCCAACCAGCCAGGCTTGGGCGCATAGATCGATTTGCGCCGCAACCCCCAGTAAAGCAGCGCCGCATTGGCGCAGGCAGCAATGCTCGTGGCGAGTGCTAAGCCTGCATGGGCAAACATCGGCACAAATGCAAGGTTTAAGAGTTGGGTGAGTACCAGCGCAAAGATGGCGATCTTCACCGGGGTTTTGACTTCCTGCTGGGCATAAAAACCGGGTGCGAGCACCTTGATCGCAATCAGTCCTACAAGCCCCACGGCATAGCCCACCATGGCCTGGGCGGTCATGGTTAGGTCCTGATGATCAAACTGCCCGTAATGAAAAAGCACGGCGGTGAGCGGCACAGAGAGCACCGCTAATCCCACAGCAGCGGGTACTGACAGAATGACCACAAGCCGCAGGCCCCAGTCGATCAGCCGGCTGACTTCTTCCTGATTGCGTTCGCTGTTTGCCTTGGTCAGGCTGGGTAGAAGCACTGTGCCCAAGGCCACACCAAGAAGTGCCGTTGGAAATTCCATTAGCCGATCGGCAAAGGAGAGCCAGGAAACGCTGCCTGCTTGAAGCCTTGCAGCTATGTGGGTGTTGATGATGAGGCTGATCTGCGCAACCGAGACAGCAAGGGTTGCGGGCACCATCAGGGTCAGGATTCGGCGTACAGAGTGGTCACGCCAGGCGGCGCGAATGGACCAATCGCTTGCTTTATTCACCCGTTGTCCGGGATTGCCACGCCCGCCTTCAGCGGGCGCGCAATGACGGGCTTCTGCATCATCATGTACAGATCCCAAGATCCGTCTCAGCGCGACTACCATCAGCCCCAACTGGGCAAGGCCACCTGCGATTACGGCAATTGCCAAGGCCCAGATGGGTTCATCTAAATGGGGCGAAAGCAGAATCGCTGCGCCGATAAACGACAGGTTTAAAAGCACGGGCGCAAAGGCCGGCGCCTTAAACCTTGACCAGGTGTTGAGCACCCCAGAGGCAAGCGCGACTAGCGAGATCATCAGGATGTAGGGAAACATCCAGCGGGTCAGCATAACCGAGAGATCAAAGGTCTGGCGATCGCCCCCAAAGCCCCCCGACATCATCCAGACCAGGATTGGGGCGCCGATTATTGCAAGCAGGCTGACTAAGGCCAATACGGCGGTCATCAGCACCGCGCAGCGGCGGGCAAGCTGCAGGGCCTGGGCTTCCCCTTGCTCGGCCTTGACCTTGCCTAGAACCGGCACAAAGGCCTGGGAGAAGGCCCCTTCCGCGAATAGGCGCCTTAGCAGATTGGGCAGCCGAAAGGCTACAAAAAAGGCGTCTGTCTGGCTGCCGGCGCCGAAATACGCGGCAGTCAGGGTCTCCCGAACCAATCCCGTAATGCGGGACAGTAGGGTCAGCCCGCTGATAGTCGCGGCGGTCTTGAGCAGATTCATATTCGGCGCTATAGTTTAGGGCTTTTCCCGAAAAACATAAGGATTTTCAACGACATGGCCAATTCCGCCTCCGCCCGCAAAAGCGCCCGTCAAGCGGCCGCCCGGCGCCTCTTAAATGCCGGTCTTCGCTCGGAATACCGTACTGCCGTGAAGTCGGTCCGCAAGGCCGTTTCCGCGGGTGATGCCAAGGCAGCCTCGGATGCCCTGCGCTCGGCCACCAGCACCATTGACCGCATCGCGGATAAAAAGATCGTTCACAAGAATAAGGCCGCCCGGCACAAAAGCCGCCTGGCCGCCGCCGTGAAGTCGATTGCGGTGCGCTAGTTCTTAGCCGGTATTTGGTTTGATGAGAGGCCCACCGTTTGGTGGGCTTTTTGTTTTTCTGGGGGCTACATCGCCAAAAGGAGGCTTTTATGCATCAGGCGTGTCAAATCTTGACATGCCCACTTAGGGCATTAAAATGCCTCATATGGGCATAAACCAGACTGAGTATTGCAATCTCTCAGACGCACTTTTCACCACCACCCAGCAGCGGGTGCTGGCGCTTTTGTTTGGCCAGCCCGAGCGCTCTTTTTTTGGCAATGAGCTCATCGCGCTAACGGGCTCCGGGTCCGGGGCCGTGCAGCGTGAGTTAAAGCGTTTGACCGATAGCGGCCTTGTCAAATCGAAGCGCATTGGCAATCAGCGACACTTCCAGGCGAATTCGGTAGCGCCGATTTTTACCGAGCTCTCGGCTATTGTTCAGAAAACATTTGGAGTGGCAGAGCCGATTCGCAAGGCATTGATGCCCTATGAGCAGGCAGTTCATTGCGCTTTTATCTTCGGTTCTGTTGCTAAACATCAAGACACCGTTGAGAGTGATATTGATCTGTTTGTAGTAAGCGATACGTTAACCAGTGCGGATTTGGTCAATCAGCTGCTAGCAACTGAGATCAAATTATTTCGAAAGATCAACACCATCATTTATTCGAAACAAGAGCTCGCGAAGGGTCTGTCGGAAAAGAATACGTTTCTTACTCGCCTGCTTGAACAGCCGAGGATTTGGGTGGTAGGTAATGAGTCAGATCTCTGAACTGGATAACCTGTGTGGGCCGAATAAGCCCCTAAGCAAAGAAGCGCCGGATACCAAAGAGATTGAGGGGCTCATAAAGTCGGGTAGATTGCGCCTCATTGATTCAAGAAACGAAACGCTTTCTATCGAGAGTCGATTCGATTTAGCCTACAACGCCTCGCATGCACTCAGTTTTGCAGCTTTGAGGAAAGCGGGCTATCGCTCTTCGAATCGTTACGTTGTGTTTCAACTTTTACAGCATACATTAGGGCTTGGTCCCGAAGTATGGCGTGTGTTGTCGAAATGTCACGATGTGCGTAACCGTACTGAGTATGGGGGCGAATTCGGGGGTAGCGAGGGGTTGTTGCGCGATTTGATTGATGCTGCAGCAAAAGTGCTCACTGCTATTGAGATAAACTGAGCACCAGTCCATGGAGGTCACCGCGAGTTCGCCGACAGGCGAGCGTGGCGGCCCAATCTGGGTATAAGCCGCCGCAAGGCGGCTTTTGCACATCTGGGCATCGGCCAAATGGCTGATGGGTTTGACAAACCCGCGAAACATCTCTGATAATGTTTAAACATTGTTTAAACATACAGGAAAACCTGATGACAAACGCCGTTCTCGATATTAAACGCTGGGGAAACAACCTCGGTGTGCGGTTACCTATGGGGATTGCGCGTGAGGCGCATTTGCATGCTGATCAGCGTGTACGCGTTGAAGTGGACAAAGGCCGCGTCATTATTACCCCCATGGAAAACGAGTGGCCCACGCTTGAGCAACGCTTAGAGCAATTTGATGTGACCACGCATGGAGGTGAGGCCATAGCCACCAAACCAGTTGGTGCCGAGCGGTGGTAAGGTCCAAGAAAGACTGGGTTCCTTCGCGGCAGGAAGTTATTTGGATTGACTGCAACCCGCAGGCGGGCCGGGAAATGCGCGATGTGCACCCGTTTCTCGTTTTATCCCCACAAAAGTTTAATGCAAAGACTTCTTTGGTGATTGGCCTCCCAATGACCACCGCTGACTACAACGTTGATAACCCCTTTGCGATCGCGGCGGGCAAGTCCAAGGGCAAATCTGGCAAGATGAGCTATGTGTTGTGTCACCAGCCCAAGTCGTTCGACTGGCGTGTCCGTGATGCAGCACCACACCCTATCGGCGAACTTTGTGATACGGTGTTTGCAAAGGCGTGTGCTGTGCTTGAACAAATTGTTCAACTTGCGGGACAGTCAAGGTGATAATCCGCTCGTAGATGAAGCGGTCTCATCCGGGTAAAGAGGCCAGGCGTTATCAGGTTGAGGGAGCCCGCGAACTATTGGAACAGGAGTGCAGCCATGAACACCATGACCTATAAAGGCTATACCGCGCGAGTTGAGTACGATGAGCGGGACAACCTTTTTGTTGGCCGCGTTCTTGGCATTCGTAACATCATCAGTTTTCACGGCGAAACGGTTGCGCAGTTGCGCGCCGAGTTTGAGCTTGCGATAAAAGACTATCTTGCAGACTGCAAAGAACAGGGCATTCACCCAGAAAAGCCTGCCTCTGGAAAGTTGTTATTGCGCGTGCCGCCTGAGGTGCATGGCCGTGCGATAGTTGCTGCACAGGCTGCAGGAAAAAGTCTCAATCAATGGGCGACCGAGGTTTTGGAGGATGCGGCCCAACCGGGGTAGCGAGACATCACGTCACCGCGGCCCCTCCCGCTCCTGCATCCAGGCCGGAATATCCCGCTGACTGTGTAGCACCCGCCAAACGTCAATGTGATCGATCCGCTCGACGTAGAACACTAAATATGAGTAGTGCTTGAGGGGCCAGTAGCGTAGGCCCGGCAAACTCAGTTCATGGGCATATCGGGGCGAACCGGTCGCCGGGTGGCGGCTGATGTGGGTGTAGGCCAGTTCCAGCGCATCGACAAAGCCAAGAGCTGCCGCGTTCGTACCTTCATCGAGATAGCACTCAATGGCTTCATCGACATCCCGCCAAGCCAGCGCGCGCGGGATGACAGGTTTAGCCTTCACACCTTGCTGCGAGACTTAGCGTTTCTGTGCGTCCTGCCGCGCAGGCCGTCGAAATAGGCTGCTGTCGCAGGCTGCGCAGGTTCTGATCCAACACCGGCTAGCAATAAACCGCGGAGCTGTAATCGATCCTGGTCCTTGCGGATCAACTCGCGCACATACTCGCTGCTGGTGCCGTATCCACGTTGACTGACCTGCTCATCGACGAAGGTCTTGAGTGCGTCCGGAAGAGAGATGTTCATTGTGGTCATATCGTGATCTTAAAGAGTTTGGCAAAATTTGGCAAGATTTGGAGCGCCCCTGACCGCTGTACCGAGTACTTGCCTTTTGGCACTCAAGCAGTGCAGCCGACCCAGTCATCAAGGCCTAAGTCACCGCAAGGCTTTCTTTGCCCCGTATCCAACGGTTGATTTGTGAATTCATCTCGCTGCCCGAGAACCAAAAAGCGCAGTACCGACCCGTACCATGGTGGTCGCATGCGGCAGGGACTCGGCAACCGCCGCTTCTAAGTCGGCCGACATGCCCATGGAAAGGGTGTCAAACAAGGCTTGCTGCGGTGTGGGCAGCTTGGCGCGAATTTCTTGAAAGAGCCGTGTGAGTTCCGCAAAGCGGCTGCGCTGCAACTGCTTATCTTCTGCGGGCTCGGGGATTGCCATCAGGCCCCGAAGCGTGAGATTGGGCAAGGCAGCAATGGAAAGTGCGAGTGGTAAAGCCTCGCTGGGTGAAACACCGCTTTTTGAGGCCTCGCCGCTGACATTGACCTGCGCACAGACCTGAAGCGGTTTTAGGCCCTGCGGCCGTTGTTCCGATAGCCGCCTGGCGATCTTCTCCCGATCAATGGAGTGCATCCAATCAAAGTGTTCGGCGACCTCTTTGGTTTTATTACTTTGAAGTGGGCCGATGAAGTGCCACTCGAGCAGCCGGCGGTGGGCAATGAGTTGCTGGATCTTCTCTATACCCTCTTGCACATAGTTTTCGCCGAATGCGTTTAGGCCAGCAGCCAGTGCCTCCTTTACTGAAGATGCGGGGAAGGTCTTGCTGACTGCAAGGATTTTGATTTGTTCAGAATCTTTTCCGTGCTGCTTACAAGCAGCATCAATCCGCGCCTTAAGCATCGCTACCCGTTCTGTAAAAGAATTTGATTCCTGGTTCTGAGACATTAAGAAATCTCTCTGTCACGTTCGCGATTTGATCCCGTCACCATATCAAATCGCATCCAGCGGCATTCAATATCGCCATTAAATACCGGAACCCGGCGGCCTGCTTTGAGCCGCATGCCGGAATCCAACTTTAAATTATCGGAGAGTATCCAGGCCTGCCAGCCCGCGAAGTTTTTTTTGAGCACCTCGCCCAGGCCTCTCTCAAAATCTGCAGCCTCGCCCGGCTGCTCAAGCCGCTTGCCATAAGGCGGGTTGGCCACCAAAAGACCCGAGGCCGCAATTGGATTGACCTGATCCATTGCACCGGTGACCCATTGAATAGAAGCTGCTGCCACTGCCGGGAGCGCACGCTGGGCATTACCCTGGGCTACTTGCAGCATGCGCGGGTCGATGTCACTGCCCTGCATGGCGGGAGTTGCGATGCCGCTACCTGCAGCGGCTGCATGTTGCGTTAGCCCCTGGGTGATGCGATCAAATGCTTCTTTGGCCTCCGCCCGCAGATGACGCCAGTTGACCTGGCCCATGGGTGATTGGGCATGAAAGTGCTCGGCTGCAAACTCTCGGGGGCTCTGGGGAAGAAACCCGGGTGGCAGTCGCAGGGCCCGCTGCATCGCCTCAATCAGTAAGGTGCCGCTGCCGCAGAAGGGATCCATCATCGGAGACTTACCATCCCATTCTGTGAGTGTAATCAGTGCGGCCGCTAGATTCTCGCGTAGGGGTGCCTCGCCCTTGGCCTGCCGCCAGCCCCGCTTAAAGAGTGGCTCACCGGATGTGTCCAGATAAAGCGTGATCTCGTTTTGATCGATAAAGGCCCAGACACGAATATCCGGGTGTGTGGTGTCAATCGATGGCCGCTCACCACGCACAGTGCGAAACCGATCGCAGATGCCATCTTTGACCAGCAGCGTTGCAAAATTTCTGGCTAAAGGCTTCTCTAGCTGTGGCTCTCTGCCCACGGCCAGATCAATGCGCAGGGTCTGCCGAAAGGTGAACCATTGCTCCCATAGAATTTTCGTGGCGATATTTCGGATGTCTTCTGGATTCCGAAATCGCCCCTGGCCTGCGCGGACTAAAAGCCGTGTCGGGATTCGCGCCCAGATATTCGCTCGGGCGATTGCTTGCGCTGAGGCACTAAAGCTTGCGCCACCCCGACCCTTGGATACTGAGACAAAGCCCGGCATGGACGTGAGTTCCTGCACCAGGGCATCTTCCAATCCACTGGGGCAGACGGCAAAGCCGGCTAAGGCATCCTGCGGCACTTAGAAGGGCTTGATGATCACGAGCGCAATGATCGCAACCAGCAGCAGCACGGGGACTTCGTTGTACCAGCGATACCAGACATGGCTGTGGCGCCGCTCACCGCGATTAAATTCTTCGAGCCGATTGCGACACGAGATGTGGTAACCAATGAGTGCTAACACCAGCACAGCCTTGGCATGCATCCAGCCCTTACCGACGCCAACCTCATAGCCAAACCAGAGCCAGACGCCCAAGACTACTGCCAGAACCCCCAGCGGGGTCATGAATCGAAACAGCTTATTGGCCATCAGCAGCAGG
>Ga0315901_10000409_pt1 | contig 63830 bp, 81 predicted proteins | sample LakEriMetagenome_10_FD_203761 | JGI IMG/M metagenome (GOLD analysis project Ga0315901, IMG submission 203761) | Freshwater fungal communities from buoy surface, Lake Erie, Ohio, United States - Buoy 2 MA116 | ecosystem: Environmental > Aquatic > Freshwater > Lake | place: USA: Lake Erie, Ohio... | reverse complement strand
ACAATGGATGACGGCTATTACTGCGTTATCTGTGGGCGGTACATCGAGGCCGTTGATGGTGTGGTGGTGCATGACAACGTGCCGCACCCAGACATGGCATTTGACGATGAGGAGAGGCCGCAATGACTACACAACTGGTTCGTGATTCTATGAAGTTGATGGCCGATGCTGGTGTAGACATTGTGGACATCAAATGGTTTGACCTGTCTGGTGCATTCACGGACAAGCAACGGGCAGACCTTAACCCCGTGATGACGCACCGACCACCTTTTGACAAATGCTTTGTTGTTTGGCAAGGAAAGACAAGCCATCACCCCAGCTACACCGTCTTGATGATGGTGGCCGGAGATGATCCAGTTGAAGGCATCACGGTGTCAATGTGGAAGGGGCCAACCGGGACTCGACTGATGCCGATCCCTGCCATGTTTTACTTCATTCAGGATGATGACATTAGATATGGGTCTGTCAGCGATGACGAGCCAGTGGACAAGGAGCTTGCAGAACTGATGCTAGCTCAAATTGGCGCTTGGTACGGTGCGATGGATAGACGTATTGAGGCGCACATCCCAACAGTGCGTGACACCTTCACCAACCGCCGTAAGGTACAACAAGGCAAACTGCCAACCTACGACTGGACAACGGTGTGGATTGAGCCATCCAAACCCCGCCAAGAGTCCAAAGGGGGCACACACGCATCACCCCGTCTGCACGACCGTAGAGGCCACCTGAGAAGGCTCAAGACGGGAAAGAACGTCTGGGTCAAGTCCTGCAAGGTGGGTGACGCAAGCAAGGGAACAATATTCCACGACTATGCAGTCAAGGAGAACACATGAAGACCGTATTTGAATTGATTGAGGCCAATGGGCTGACACTGCATGGTGATATTGAGCACTTTGCCGAGCTTGTCCGTGCTGACGAGCGTGAGGCGTGTGCTCAGATTGCAGAAACGGCTGAACCGTACCAAGCTGCTGATTTGATTCGAGCAAGGAGCAACACATGACCTGTAAACACCGTTGGGAGCAGAAGACATGAACCGACTCCAGCAATCGCGTGAGTACTTGAGACAGTACCTCGGTGCGCGTAACTACCCTTGGTTTGTATGGCCTGCGCACCATGACCGAGCACGGTTTTGTTTGTTTGATCTTGGCGGCATGGCATCAGACTGGCGCACTGACTTGCCGTACACAACGTACTACTACCCGCAAAAGGAGCAGAAGACATGACCAACTGTAAACACCGCTGGGAGCCTGTCGAAGACAAACCCCTGTACAAGTGCGCCAGATGCGGCAACGTGATCTGGACAACACTCAAGGAGAAGACATGACTGAAGACGATGACGACATTCAAGACTACGTTGATCTTGCAAAACAAAGAGCCTTTGAGAAAACATTCCATCAGGTTACCCGAAACCATACACTGGAAGAAGTTGCCAGAGAGTTCGACAAGATGCAATCGCTTGGCGATACCGCCGCATCCTTTGCGGCATACGTGAGGAACATGAAAAAATGAAAGATAATGTGTTGAAAAAGCTGCTGGAAGCGCAGAAAAAACGCAGTGAGTACGCAAGCAAGATGCGCGAACGTATGTTGCATGAGGGGGTTGAAACGGTAGGTCTCGACGAACGAGACTGGGTTATCTTGCGTTTGCTGTTCTTACTGTACAAAGAAGGACGCAACGCCAGTGAACCGGAAGCAATAAGAGTAATCAACTGGTTCAATCGGGAGCACCCCGGCTATGGACAGGAGGTATTGCTGGCTGCTTTCTCGCGCCTTGCTGGCGAGAACCGTATCCGCAAAGAGAAGTCGTTTGAACCCTACTGGAAAGAAAAAGGAAAATGGGAATGAAATGTAAATGCCACCCCGATGTACCGTTCCACTGGAAGCACAACCCCCGCCCAAGCATCTTTCTTCAAGACCTTGCGTTCAGAGCCAAGGGCGTAACAGTCAGCACGGATTACAAAGCGTTTGGCATATACAGCCGAGCCAAGCCACACATCAAGCCGTTCCTAAACAAGCACGAGATTTAAACAAGGAGAAGACATGAGCAATACAAACACAGGTGGGCCAGCGTTTCCAGATGGCACAAAAAACGAATGGGGTCATGCACTCAACAGCGGCATGACCCTGCGCGATTACTTCGCGGGAAAGGCAATGCAGTCCTACATGCATGAGGAAATATGGAGCGCTGACATTTACAAATTGGCGGCAAAATGTTCTTATGAGGTAGCCGATGCCATGCTGAAAGCGAGAGATGCATGAACAAAGACAAGATGCAAAACTTCCTCGGCAAGAGCGCGGTCGAAGACGACGAGGGCTGGTCAGAGGAGGTTTGGAGGGCTGGATACCGGGCTGCCGTTGCTGACGCCATAGATATGTTTAAACATCTTGGATCAATTCCGTTTGACGCGGATGAGGTGGTCACGCAGCTTGAGAAGCTCAAGTGAAGTGTCCCGAGTGCGGCACAAAGGTCTTTGACGTTCTGGAGACCCGTGTACGCAAAAAAGATGGTGTCATCGTCAGACGCAAGGAATGTGGCAACGGCCACAGATTCACAACCGAGGAGAGAATCGTTGTATCGAAACCAAAAGCTATTAGAAGCAGTGAGGAGCAGTCCCTGTCAAACGTGTGGCACTCAAGACGGGACGGTAGTCGCAGCCCACTCTAACCAACTGCGTGATGGAAAGGGAAGAGGGCTAAAAGCCCACGACTACCGGATCGCAGCACTGTGCTTCCGGTGTCACATGGAGCTGGACCAAGGCTCCAAGATGTCTAAACAAGAGCGTGTAAACATGTGGGAGGAGGCCCACCGGGCGACGGTGGGCTGGCTCTTCGAGAACGATCTTATTGAACTGAAGCGATAGCTTTCTTGATTGTCTGGATTTGAGAGGTGACGGCGTTCTCTGCTTTTGTGATCTCAAGCAAAGCGTCTCGCTTCTCATCTCCAGTCATCTGAGAAATCCGTATTGCGTTACGCATATCTCTCAAGTCCTTCATGGTCTTCTCTGTGTCGCGGATGTAGTCCTTGAAGGCCAATGTCCCCTGATTCTTGGTCAAGTACTCCACATACTCCTCTGACTCACCCTGCTTCTCCAGCAGGTTCATTGTCCTGACTGTCGTATCGACTGCGTCTTTGAGTTGGTAGTACTGAGTCACATTGCCCCGCGCCTCATCATCCAAGGCAAAGCGCTTGATCACAGGCAGTTGCTCAAACCGCTTGGTAGGCTTGGGACTGTCTCCGAACTGATCCAAGACCATATCTATGGTGTCGATGCCATACATACCGATGGTCCCGGTGTAGCCCTTGATGATGTGATCTACCTTGAGTGGTGACAGGCCGAGAGCCTGACCAATACCCTTGGCGACAATCGATGTGCTTGGCCCGACTTGGAACTTAGGATCAACGTCCTTCATGCCCTCGCTGACGATGGGTCTCCATGTAAACGTGTTGAAGTTGAACGCAGCCTCAATGATCGGCTTTGCCGTCTGAGGGATTGGGTTAAACGCAAACGTGGACATGGCGTTGCGGAACAGAGAGTCACGCAGGTCTTGACCTGTGTCGTCCCCGAATGTGTAGGCGGCAATCCGCTCAGGTATGACTTTAAACAGCACACCTACCTCGAAAGGAATTGGGATACGGGCTCCGATACTTGGGATGATCCAGTTGCTGTCCCGAGTCTCTTGCTCTTGCTTCTTGTATTCCTCGTCATCCGAGACCATGAACCAGTAGGCAGTGGACAGAGCCATCATCGTCATGCCCCGGGCAAAGAACTGGCGCTGGATTGCGGCAGCGTCCTTGTTGTTCATGTTGCCTGTGGAGGCTCGGTAGAACAAATCCAGACCTTGCAGACGGGCGTTGAAGAACGGCACAGCCGCAGTCAGAACTCGGATCAAAGGAGAGTTACCCTTGCGGTGGAAGTTCATCACCTCAAGTGAGCGGTACAGGGCTTCAGCCTCGTTGCCTGTGTCTGCCAAGACACGCTCGTAAATCAAGGCGCGGGTAGCTGCATCAGAGGCGGTGGTTCCTGTCTCCAGAGCATCCCACACCGATGTAAACGGACGGAGCAGAAGAGAGTCAGTGCGCTTGCCTGCTTTGCGCTTGAGGTCTTCTTCCAGTTTAAACCCGGACTGCTCGACGTTGGCGCTGAACTCGTAGCCGCCGATGATGCCAGCGTTCTGCATGGCCTCAAAGCCGGGAGAGTTGCGGGTCAGAGCCTTGCCGAAGCTGATGACCGTTCCTACGATAGGGGTCATCTTTTGGCCCGAAGTTACCCACGCAGACAGTGAGTCACGCAGCAAGTTAGCCATCATGAAGCCGGGGTCCTTGGTCACCAAGTTACGCAGCAGATCGGCTGGCGCAGACAGGATGCCCATGAACGGAAGCTCTGAGAGGTTTAAACTTTTTGTGGCCTCGATCAGCAAATTGTCTGCCGTGCGGTAGGAAACAAGCTGGCCCTTCTCCAAGACATTGATGACGTTCGGCTCTGTCGATGCAACTGGCAAACGCTCTATCTCCATGCCGGGGGCTTTGACCTTACTCGCCACATCAATCGCCCGCTGGGCTGCGTAGTTCTTGATGCCAGCCTGAATGGCTGACTGAGTGTTACGCACCATCGTCTCAAGGAAGTCAGCCAGCGGAGCCTCTTCTACCTTCTTGCCTTTGAGCTTCTTGGGTGGCTTTACGCCCGACAGGGACTGGAACAGGTTTGGTCCCAGAGTTTCCTTACCGTCATCCATCTGACGGTAGAAGGGGATGTAGTCGGCATGCTTGGTGTACTCGTAGCCGCGCTCTTTGGAGAGAACGCCAGTGTCCACCATGTACTGAACCAGACCATTGTTGAAAGCGATCAAGTCTTTCTGAACGTTTACAAACAAGTCCTTTGGGTACTTCTGCTCAAGGAGCTTGGCAAACGCGACGTCGGCCGAGTCAATGCCGCCGAGCCTACCTTCTTTGTTTAAACGCACGCCACGTTTGACCATGGCCCAGTATTGATATTGCTGGTACACCACCGGGTCTCCATAAGCTGCCAAGGGGGCCAGAGAGGCGATCAGTCCCTTCACCTTGGTGTCGATGGTCGTGATGCCGTTACGAAGGATTGGAATACCACCATTACGATCCCCAAGGCCCATAGCGGAAGCTGCAATACCCGCCCCGAGGTCGGACATCAAAGCCGCAGACTCTGCGCTCTGGTCGGCGAGAAGGGCTGCACCGCCCATCTGCTCGGCTCTCTTCTTGTCGTAGACCGACATCTGGTTGTAGCGGTTCAGGTAACGCTGGCGGAAGCTGGATGCGCTCTCAGGAGAGATGGCAGAAACCATGCGCTCAATAAAGCCCTCTCTTTGGCGTCTGGTCGTTGCCTCGTTAATTCGGTCAGTGATCTGCTGCGGGATGGTTGGCAGGCTGTACTTAACCGCAGAGCTGTCGGCAATAGATTTCCTGTACACCACAGTGCCATATTCGGTGTTGTCAAACTCTGGGATGTGACGCACATCAACACCGTCAAACCCGAGGCTCTTTATAACCCGGGTAGAGGCGGAGTCAAGGTACGTGTTGGTAAACATGACATCGTCAGTCAATTCCTTTTTGGCAGACTTAACGGAGGTCAGAATTGCTTTGCGGATTTCTGCGTTGGATTGGTTGAGTGAGAGCGAGTACTCAATCAAGCTTGCAGCTTTTTGCAAATCTTCTTCAAACTCGGCGCGGCTTTCGTAGCCCTTGCCCACCATGCGGTTGACGATTTTTAAACCGTCATGCAACCTTTTGGCCCAAAGATCACCTAAGGGCTTGGCTAAATTAAACTGGGATAAGTCGGCTTGCATCATGGGCCGATCAGCTCGCGTATCAAAACGATTGCGAGCCTTCTCGGGGGTGCTGACAAGGTAAACACCAGTACCAAAATGACCTGTGCCCCTGCCTTCCATCCTGCCAAGAACTGTATCCCGGCCATAACCCAAATCACCAGAGTGAAAGCCGGTGTTCTTCAAGCTGTAACGGATGTCCTTGGACTCACGGCTGAAGTCGCCAATATTGCCGGTGATGGACTTGACTTGGTTGGCGCCATAGACGGCAAGGTTTCTCTCGCCGCTTTCCTTTACATAGAAGGAGTCGAACCCAAGAGCCTTGATAGCGTCTTGCACATCCTTGTCCTCAATGCTTTCCCAGTGACCGAGATTAAAGAAAGCTGGCTGCTTCCCCTTGAGCGTGTTGTTCTGAGCCATCTTGTCCATGACTTGCTGGACATGCTCTGGGTTGGCGTAGTCGAACGGGGTCTCTGCGCGTACCCACAGCGGATACACGTTTACATCCTCACCCTTCTCTGCTCGCCTGCTGCCATAACGCTCGGCTTCTTCTGCGCTGGGGCTGACGAAGATTGGCTTGTTCTCACGGAACTGCGTGAAGATGTCCTGCGAGCCATGGAACATTGGGACTGCACGGCCCTCTTCTACGATCTGGCTGCCGCCCAAGAAGAGTTTAAACTCCTTGGTTGATGGAGGAGCCTTGCCATATGCCGCGTCTTCCGCCTCTCTTGCGGAGGGAAAGTACGTGCGCAGGCTCAGCTTCGGCATCTGCTTTCTAACCTCTGCGGCGTACTGGCTTGTGGCCGGTAAGCTGCCGAGCTGCTGCTCCGGAGTTAAGGTTGCAGCAAAGTCTGCCATCACCTGATCAACGTCAGCCTCTCCAGTAAAGGTGAAATTGACTGGAGGCAGCATAGCCTTCTGATCGGCATACGGACGATCCTTAAGAGGAACGTCTTCCACGCCTTCTCTGAAGTTCTGCCACGCATTCTGCGCCCGTGTTTCGGCGGTAAGCGCCCACCGAGCCAAAGGATTGGCAGTGACGGACATGTGGTTGCGCCAAGCAGCAGCCTCGCCCTTGGGGCCAAACTGAATGTCGGAAAGATTGTGAGCATAGTAGTCATGCACGGCACGAAGCACATCATTGAACAGCATGGCCTTGCCATCTACATCTTTGACGCCAGAGTCTTTTAAGAGCGGGTGGTCTTTGAAGTTAAAGCCTTCAGGACCAAATGTTCCGGCCTCAGTCTTGTAGACCTTAAACTTGTTGTTGTCACTTACATCTCTGCGCATCTCTGCGCTGTTTTTGTAGATGTCAATGAAGTTGCCATCCTCATCCCGTTGGCCCTCGACAAGCTCGACCTTGATTGGCATGGCGTTGTACTGCTGTACAAGCTCTTTGTTTAAAGCGTTGTAGGCGCTGCGCACCAAGGGATTCTTCAGGTCCTTGGTTGGAAGCTCATCAAAAACTTTTGCCAGCAGTTTCTGGCTTTCGACCTGCTTGTTGGTCAGGTCCTTTTGTTTAAATACCTTTATGGGCTCGCCCCGCAGGTATTCGGAAATCAGCCTTGGCGTGACTGTGTCCGTTCCTTCTCTGGGAAGAAGGTCGCTTTGTATGTCTTCATAGGAGATTCTTGCTCCCGATCCTTCGCCGTAGACGTAGAGGCGTTCAACAGATTGTTTAGGTTTTGAACCCTCGACTCCAGCCAAGGCCTGTGCTGCCCTGACGGCTTGCTCGAAACTGTCGAAGCTTGCGAATTCTTGTTCGATGTCATTTGGTGCTACCCAGTATGCGGTTAAGAAGTTTTCTGTGACTGTCTTGCCTTGGGCAACAACTTGCCTCTCGGAGACAGAGAAGCCTTGCAAACCCGTCTGATTGATTATGTCCGAAATCTGCGCGTTGTTCAATTTCTTGCGCAATGGAATTTCGTACACAGGTGTTGCGTAAGAGCCATCTCCGAAGTCATGACCGACCTTGCGAATGGTTGGGACTCGGACATGGATTTGTTGCTGGTTGTAGTTCTCTGCAAACTTGGCAAGAGCACCCATAACAGCTCGTTGGTTGCGCTCGTCAAATGCAGCACTGACAGAGATGGAGGGCTCGCGGTCAGAAAGATAAACACCCTTGGCGTAATCAATCTTAATCTTTGCGCCAGAGCCTTTGAGCAAATACTGCAAGGAGCTTTCAGCGACCTTTTGCAGCAGCTCGTAAGCCTTGTCATCACCTTTCATGGCCTTGCTGTAAAGCTCACGCAGGCCCGGGATGCTGTTGGTTACTGCCGACAAGTTAAAGGTAACCTTCTCACGAATCTCTCGCTCTTCACGCAGGCGAACACCACCAGTGGGTGTAAACGTCTTGTCGTAGCTTGTGCCACCATCGGACACAAACTGACCTACGCCGGAATCAATCCAGTCTGGCTCGTCAAGCTTATCGGGCTGACCTGCAATGTCCAAGACATTGTTGCGGGTTTCATCAAAAGATTGCTGCCCGGTTTTGTATTTCTTCCATTCAGCGCGAATCTTTGGCTTGATGGTTGCCTTGACCTCTTCAGAGAACAGTGCCCGGACAGCTTCCCAAGTGATGGATTGCATCTCTCTGGCGCGAACGCCAGCCTTCTTGGCGGCTTCACGGTAAGCATCGGCGATCAAACCATATGTGCCGCCCACGCCAAGCACATCAGAAGAGCCTGTGCCACCAAAGTTTTGCGTCACCTCGGTGTCCGTCCCGGCCAAAGCTTCAAACAAAGCAGCAGCTACGGCATGCGTGTCGATGGTGACGTGATCAATCTCGCTGTTGGGGTTAGCAATGTTGTTGTAGAAAGAACGAATCTTGTGCTCAAAGCCAAGTTGCTGACTCACGTTTTCACGGCTTCCATCACGGAAGATGCTGACGGCCTTCTCAATCGGGCCGTAAGTTGACCACATCATTGTGGAAGGTGTGCCGTCATTGTTCTTAACCAAGTCACCGAACCCACCCTCTGGGGTAACAATTCGATAGCTCCTTGAGTGGAACGCCTCGTCATATGCTCGAACAAACGCTGCGGCAGACTTCTCGTCCATGTCATTTAGGACGGTGCCAGCCCGAGCAACCCTTTTAATCTTCTCGAAAGCGTCTTGGCGCTTCTCGCGCTCTTTCCTGTCTTTTGTTTCTTTGACATAGCTTTCGGCGTACTTCAGCATGTCGGGCGTCCAAGCCTGATCACCTTGGTTTTTCAAGACATCAATAGCCCGTTCGGCCATCGATACGTTTTGGAACCAATCTTTTTGTGGAGACATTGCCGCCATGATTGCGGCAATCTGACGCAACGACATGTCGTAGTTATCCGCCATCTCTTTGGCGATCTTGTTGGCTCCGTCGTACCAGAGTTTGCTTCTGTTGCGAATGCTAGATGGAACCTTGTTGTACAAGAACATCAAGTTGTTGACGATGTTTTCCCGAAACAACTCAAGGACCTTGTTGTTCGGTGTGCCGTCAGGAATAAACCCATAAGACTTGATAGCCTGAATGGTTTTTTGGGCCATCTTTGGATTGGCCTTCATCGCCTCACGCACAGCCGCCTCGTCAATCGACAACATCTCAGTGATGGGGTCGTAGATGCGTTTAACGCCTTGAGGATTCTGCGTGGAGATGTCGATCTCGTCTGGGTGGGCCTTGCGCAGCAAGCTTAGGCGCTCACCCATAGTCTGCTCTGGCTTCTCGGCTTTTTCTTCTGGCTTGGCTTTCGGCTCGGCCTTCTCTGCCTTTGGCTTGCGAGACTTTAGCTCACCACGCTCAACGCGCTGGAACACATCATCCGCAGACTCAAAGCCAGCACCACGCAGGGCTTGGCCGAAGTTGGCAAAGAAGTTCTTCAGCTTCTTAAACAACGCAGCAATCATGCCGGGAGGCGGTGTAGCCCCACGGTCGTAAGCGCCAAACGCATCAGCGATGGCTTCTTCAACAATCTCTTCCTGAGTCAGCCCAATCTTCTTGTAGGCATCCAGACGGCTCATCTGCACACCGTCCAACTCAGAGGTCTGGCCCTCCAAATACTCCTTGATCCACTTCTGGTTGGCTTGCTCGGTCAAAGCCTTCCATTGCTGCGGAGTGAAGAAGCCCAAGTCCTTCAGCGCATGCATGGACTCATGGCGCATGGTCTGGATGGGGTTTTTCTCTTCCAGAGAAACCTTGATTAACCTGTCGAGGTAAGCGCCACCCGCATTGTTTTGTAGCTGCTCAACAACGTTTAAACCTACGTCGCCAAGATTGAACTTGGCCAGCATCGGTTTGAGGGTCTTCTCCAGCTCCTGCGTGCGGGCAGTGACCTCTGCCTGTTTAAACACTTCGGGCTCACGCTCTCGCAGCGTGGTCTCGGCTTGCTCCAGAGTTGGGAAAACGCCGACAGGCTCTTCGCCACGGTTAACGACAAACTCATTCTGCACATCGGTACGAGAGCCGATAGGGGCAAAGCTCAGGGGTGCTGAATAGCTGTTGATCTCAGCAAATATCTCTGCAAACCTGTCATCTGCTGCTTGCTCTTGTTGAGTGAGCAGCGCCTTGGCTTGCACATATTCATCGGTGTTGGCCTTGCCTGTGGCCTCCATGACCTCAAGTTTGCGACGAGCCTCCTCAATCGGCTTCATGATCTTGTCGCCCTCTGCCATGAGACGCTCTTGCTCTTGCTGGCGAATCTCGGTCAGGGTTTGAAGCTTCTTCTCCACCTCTTCTTGGGAGGCAACAGTGGTCAATGGCTTGTCCGAGCCTTGGGCAAAGATGCCAAACGACTCAGGAACCTCTTGGCGGGAGATTTCTCTGCGGGTGGCCGTGTAGCCGCCGGGGAACTGTGTGGGTGGCTCGACTGGCTCGGCTGCACGCTCTTCAGCAGGGGCAGCAACTGGCTCAGCTTTACCAAAGCCTTTGCGGAACTCTTCCTCTTCTTTCTTAAAGGCATCCACGGACTCTGGAGGCTTGACCTCGGGACGGGCCATCGCAGCGATGGGGGCAGCGCCCAGAGCGCCTGTAAGCGCTTCCTGCGTGGCAGCACCAGCCGCGCCTTTAAATGTGTCTACGTCGTACCCAGCTCGCTGCAATGCGATGTTCTGGGCAACGCGCTCTTGACCGCCTTGGGCGGCTTCTGGGACAGATTCTTTGAGAACCGTCTCTCCAACTCTACGGGCCATGCCGGGGGCTGCCCCTGCGCGGCCAGCTTTGGAAAACAAGTCCTCAACACCCTTGGAGCCAGCAACAAAACCAAGACCGCCGCCAAGGGCGATCTGATCAAAGTTCCCACCAAAATAGGATTGAGCTGCGTCAGCCTTTTGCTTGGCAACCTCTGGGTCTACACCAGCTTCGATCTCAGCACGAAGAACGCCGTCATAGATAGAGCCTTTGACAGCGCCAGCACCTTGGGCTGTGCCGATAATTTTGGGGGCTTGCTGGGCAACGGCTGTAATCGCGCTCAGCGATCTTCCGGTAAGACCCATAGCAATCGCAATAGGAGATGCCAGTAGAGCGGGAAGATAAGGAACAAACGAGCCAATGGCCTGCGCGGCAGACTGCAAAGGAGCTTCAGCAACGTTTAAAGCACCAGCCTTGATCTCTTGCAGGGTGCTGCCGGACTCTTCGGCAGCCTTCATCCGGGCTGCTTGGCGCTGCATCTCAGCTTGACGCTCAGGGGTCATGCTCTGCTGGAGGCTTTCTACACCCTTGCCGAGCTTAGACGAGACAACGTTCTCAGCACCAGCCACATCGGTAAGCGCCTTGGTGCTTCCAACAGCACCAATACCAAACGACTTAGCTATGTCTCCAAAGGAAAAGCCAGCATCTTTGACTGGCGGGGCCGCTATGTCGTCAGTCAGCCACTGGTTGTTTACCAAATAAGCCTTCTGGCCCTTGTCATTGGTTGCAGTTTGACCAACTGGAACCCACTGATTGTTAACCAGAGCGACCGTTTCGCCCGTCTGTGGATTGGTGGCTGTTTGGATTGCCATGTTCAGTTCACTTTAAAGCCGGGTGGAGGTGGTGGAACTTTACCTGATTGGCTGGCGCTACCCGAGCCTCCGCCTTGCTGCCGTTCAAGCGCAGCAAGGTTGTCCAACGCATCTTGCTTCATTTTTGGCGACATCGGCATAGAGGCAATCTCCACCCTCTTCTTCGCAATCTCTTTGCCCAAGGTGTCTTCCTTGTCTCCGCCACGCTTGATTCTTGAGATTCTTGCGAGAAACTCTTCAGCTTCTTTGGGTTTGTTTTGGGCAATCAAACCAATGTAGGTGGCCTCAATGCGCTCGGCCTCGCTAGGACGAGACTCAGCGGCACTACGCAACTGAGCAATTTGCATGTTGTTTAAACGATCAAGCACAGAGTCCATTGACCGCTGATCCACATTAGCAAGCTGGGCCAAGGTTTCTGCGCGTGATTTCAGGCGATCTTGGAACGACTTGTTAGCAGACTCCATGGCTCTGGTTCGAGCACCAAACAGCTCTTTGCCGCCTTCGTATTCGCGTGTATCAATTGCCGTCATCAGTTCGTTCTGACGTCTCTCCATTGCCAGCTCTTGAGCGCGTTTTTGCTGCTCATTTGCGGTGTATGCAGGGCCAGTGCCGGACAAGCCTTTGTACTGACCAGCCTGACCGAACACACGGATCAAGTCATCCAGACCTGATGGACGGGTCCTCTCGAACGCAGCACGTTCACCAGCAGCACGCTCCCTTTGCTCTGCCATGCGTTTTTTCATGAACTCTTCTTGCATGGCTTCTGGAGACAGGGCTTTTTGCTCCGCAATGATTCCTTCTGGCGTGGGCTTGACGTTTGGCTCGTTTAAAGCAGCATCTGCCTGCGCGAAATATGGGGAGCGGCTGGCTGCGGCAGGCAATCCTGTTTGTGCAGGTTGCGTGGCTGGACGAGCGGCATCTGGACGAGGAGCTGGGCGCTCTTGTCTGGGCGCAACAGGACCCGCACCGCGAACATATGTTTGCTGGGTTGGTTGCGGACTTTTCATTGCCGGGACTGGTGAAGATGGCCGCTGTGTGGCTGGTTGATCGGCAGTGAGAGCCGCAATCTGAGCGCGAACTTCTCCAGCCATCTCGGGGGCAACATAATCCAACTCATTTGCCTTTTTCTCAAGCTCCGCTATTTTTGCGGCAACGGCTGCTTTCTTTCGATCCTCCGCAGCCAATTCAGCCGCTTGCGCAGCCAAGTCTTGGTCTCTTAAACTTGGCGTACCCATGGTGTCTCCGCCATTACTAAAAGCAACGATGCCGCCGGGTTTAAACGCAAATTGAACAGGCACAGAAGCCAGACCGCCGCGAGCTGCCATGAATGGGGCTTGGGGCTGAGCTTGAGGTTGAGGAACGCCAGCGGGTGCAGGCATAGGGCCGCGAGGCTGCTGCTGCTGCGCTTGTTGCTGCTGCATCTGCTGAAGAGCCATCAAGCCAGCCTTCTGCTCTAGCTGTTCCTTAATGCTGGGCTGGGGGCCTTGCGCTCCACCCTGCGTGGCAGCCATCTTCTTCTCCGCGATCTCCCGGCGCTGCAACTCACCAAGCGCCAAATAAGGCGGAACCTCGGGATTCATGCCGTCGGCATATTGCTTGAGCACCTGTGGTGGCAGGTCTTTTAAACGTTCGTTGATTTGTACGAGATTCATAACACCGCCTTACTTGGGGGTTGTTGGAGCAGGGGTCGCTGGGGCTGTTTGACCCAAAGCTGCAAGTTGTTTATACAAAGCACCCAGCCCAGCAATATCGCTTTGGACTTTAGCAAGGCCAGTTTGATCTGACGATGTGGTGTTTGCACCAATCGGGAGACCTTGCAGCAAGTTAAGCTGGTACTGAGGAATCTTGTAAGCAAAGTCACGCTGCTCTTCAAACTGAGTTTTGTCAGCAGCCACGCCTTGAGCGGTAATGTCGCGCTGAGTTTCGCCCAACTTGGCCAACTGATCGACAGTCTTAAGACCAAAATCTGCACCGTACCTGCGAGAGGCTTCCTCGGCTTCGGTTTCTTTGTTGAACTGACCAAGGCCTGTGTCGTAAGCCGTCTTGTAGCCAGTGCCGATTATCCCGGCCTGCTTGTCCAGCAGGTTTCGACGGGCCTCCGACTCCATGATGGCTTGGCGACTTCCGCCGTAAGCACCTGCTTTGGTCATTCGACCAGCATCAGCCAAACGCTGAATGTCCGATTGACGCTGCAACTCTTTCAATTGGGGGTCAAGTGAAGCTTGCAGATACGGGTTCATGTACTGCTTTGCCTGATCCACTCCAAACCCGCCAACAAACTTGCCGGGCTCAAAACCAGCGGAGGCGATGTCGCTTGCCCCAAGAAAAGCTTGTTTCTGGAGGTCGGATTCGCCAGCCGTCAATGGGCCTTTGTAGGCTTGGTAAGGGGCCTTTGCCAGCGCAGCGCCTTGCCCCAGAGCGTTGGTCACATAGTCGCCCACCCATGGAGATAGGGTAGATGTGCGGGAGGTATCCAAAGGAACGCCTGCGCCAGTAGAAGCGCCACCAGAGCCACTTCCCCCTGTTGCATTCACTGAGCTGCCTGTTGTTCCATCAAATCCTTTAACGGAGCCGCCGCCAGCGTAAGCGGCAGCCAGTCCACCCATGGTGAACTCGTCAGGGTTGATTTCCTTGCCCTGCTTGGTCGTGCCGGTACGGGCCTGACGGATGCGGTCCATCATCTCGTAGAGCTTTTGAGCGCCAGCATCAGAGTTACCGTTGCCCAGATGAGATACCACATCAGCCGGAATGACAAACTCTCCATGGCTGAGCGCAGCAGGTTGCTCGCCATCAATGCTACTTGGGATTTCGTCAGCCATTCCATCTGTTTTTCCTTGCAGGTAACGTCCTGCGTCAGCGATGCCGCCTTGTGCCATTTTGATTCCGCCTTGATCAGCGTATTGCTCTGGTGTGATAACTGCGGGCAGGCCAGTGGATGCCTGCGCACCAGTTGAGCCCCCAGTGGTTGCTGGTTTTGGATTCCAAGATGTTGGCATCTTGCCTACATAGGGGTTTGGAGCCTGAGCAGGAGTGGCTTGATAGGCGGCTTTAATGCCAGCAGCCTGCTGATTGGATGCGGCTTGAGCGGCGGCAGTGTCTCCTTGCGCTGCAAAGCGCGGGTCGGTGAAATACTGACGGCCAGCTTCACCGGGGCGACGATTGGGGTCGTTGTATTGAATCTGCTCACGGACCACGTCCATCTTGGGAACTGGCTTGTTGTAGCCGCCAGAGTCACCCCTATTCATTAAGGTGTACGCGCCAACGCCAAGGGTTGCCAATTTTGCCGGATCAAATTTGCCGTTTGTTTTAAGCAAATCAATTGCTTTTGCGCCGTATTTTTGTATGTAATTGGAAATGGCATTACTGCCACTAGAAAGGTTACCAGCCTTGTCTGCAAAGCCGCCTTTCTCTGTGTTGTATGTAAAGTCAACGCCGCTACTGTCTTTAAAAGTCAAGTTACCGGAGTCATCAAGCTTGTAAGCGTTGCCAAGTTCGTCTTGCAAAAAACCTTGCCCCGCCAAAGCTTCGGATGAAGTCAGATCGTAATCTTGTGACTCGCCCCCGGTAAAGTCAAATTCGTAGTCGTCCATTTTCGTTCCTTTAGCGTAAGAGGTTTAGCAGGTCATCTGCCGTCATATCCTCCGCCAGTAGGTCGTCAATGTACCCACCTGCGGCGATTTTAGTCGTTTGCTGTTGTTTTGTGGCAGCTTGTTTCTCAGGACTTGGCTTGAAAAAACCAAAGTCCAATTCACTGCCAATATCCAAATATGGTCCCATTTGCCCGTAAATTGGCGTGCTGACCTCTTGGGCAGCCTGAAGGGCTTGTGGCAACTGCTGCTGAATGCCTTGCAATTGCTGCCGCCCTTGGGACAAATTGGACCTGATGTTGGCTCTTCGGGCTTCTTCTTTGGCGGCAGCATCTTCCCGCTCTCGTTGGCGCTGCGCCTCCAGCAAGTCCGCATCTCGCTGGCGCTGAGAGCTGGCCAAATCAGCTTGCCTCTGGGCTTCATTGGTTGCCAGTTGGCCATACAAACCTGTTGGGCCAAGGAACGAACCGACTGGGGCGGTCCAATCCGTCTTCACTCCGCTGACCACCTGAGTCAGGAAGTCAATATCGGCTTGCGTAACTTGCTTGTCACCCGTCACATCATAGGAAAGATCAACCGCACGCTGACCGCCAAGCATTTGGCTCATGGCGTCGATGTCAGCCTGTGTGGCCGCACGGCCCTGAGTCCCGACCAAATTCTGAAGCTGCTGGTTCTTAGTGTTCAGCTCCCCAATAGCCTGCTGGGTGGCCTGCTGGTAGGTCTGGCCCTGCTGCATCAGCTCGTTGATGCGGGCATCCACTTGCTCACCAAGGCCGGTAATCTGGGCTTGGGTTTGCTGCTGCGCCAAGTTGATGGCAGCCGTCAGGTCCATACCCTGCTGGGCCATGTCATTGGCAAGGGCTTTCTGCTCGGCAGTTAGGGCGTTGTACTTGGCCTGCATGTCCGCAGACAGTGCGCCAATCTGACTTTGGGTCTGCTGTTGCGCCGTCTGGATGGCGGTCGCCAGATCGGTGCCTTGCTTTGTCAACTGATCGGCCAAGGCCTTCTGCTCAACCGACAGGGCATCGTAGGCAGCCTTTACCTCTGCGCTTACGCCAGCCAACCCGGCGCCAAACTCAGTGCGCAAAGCGGCCTCGGTCGTGCCCAACTGGGTGAGCAGGCTGGCCTTGGTCGTGCCCAGCTCAGCAGCCACAGACTCGACGGCAGCAGTGATGGCTTGATCGCGGGTTAGCCCCATGGCTTCAGCGGCTGCAATGGCTTCCGTTAGTCGGGTCTCGACATCAGCAATCTGCCCCGCAGTCTCAGCCTTTGCGGCAGCAATTGCGTCTTGCAATGTCTTGCCTTGAGCAACCAGTGCATCGGCGGCAGCTTTCTGCGCAGCGGTCAGGCTGTCGTACTGAGTCCGCATCTGGGCCTCAAGGTTGGCCTGTACTGCGGCAATCTCTTTGCCAAGGTCTGTGCCAAGCCCGCTGATGCTCTTAGTCAGAGCTGCAACGTCTTTCTTCTGGGCGGCTGCAACAGTGTTGATGGCTTTTTGAAGCGCGGCATCGCGGGACATCCCGGCTTTTTCATTCTTCGCTACTTCAGCAAGAATATCCCTCTCGGTTTGGGCCAAGTCAGTGGCAAACTGCGTCTTTAGGTCGGCGGCAGTCGTGCCAAGCTGCTTGAGCAGATCGGCCTGATTGGTTCCAACTTTCTGAGCCAAGCTGTCTAAGCCAGCTTGGATGGCTGCGTCACCCTCAAGACCAGTGTCTTTGGCGGCTTGGATTTCGGCAGACAAGCTGTTTTTCAAATCTGCGAGTTGTGTGGCCGCAGTGGCTTGTGCTGCGACAACAGAGTCCAAACCAGCCTGCAACTTCGTTACATCCCCGCCGAGTGCTGTGATCTGCGCATTCAAGTCGTTTTTAATGGCTTCCAGCGCAGCAGGATCAATATTGGACTGAGCGCCCAACTGCTCAATCTGCTGGAGCAGTGAGTTGTATTTTGCAGCGTCCAAGTTTTCTGTGGCTTTTCCGGTAAGCCCAGTCTCGTCGTATTGCCCAATAAGCTTCAAAATGTCAGCTTGCGTTGGCTTGTTTAAACCTAGAGCTGCATAGGCGTCTTTAGCTTCTTGCTCAGTCACCAAGCGAGGATCAATGTACTGCTCAAGCTCGGCGCGAACATTTTCTTGGTTGATGCCAGAACCTTGGCGCACATAAGAAGCCAACTCTTCTGGTGTTGGGACGTAGTTAAATTCAGCAAAGAACTTCTTTGCCTCATCCTGCGTGATCTGACGTGGATCAACGTAAGCTCCAACATTCGTCCGAGCATCAGCTTCTTTAATCTTCCCAGCAAAAGACATTGCCTCTGCGTCGGTGAAGTTCGTGTACCCGAGGTCCCGCATCATCTGCTTGGCCTCTTCAAGGGTTGTGGCTAGTGGGTTGTATTGTTCTTGGATGGCTTTGAGAGTGGACGTTTCGTCTTTTTGCCCAATAAATGCATTTATTTCATCCGGTGTTGGATCGGTATAGCCAAGATTTATCAACTCCTGACGGGCTTCTTGCTCATCAACAAACCTTGGATCAACGTAAGCTGCAAGCTCATTCTTGACGGTATCTTGATTGATACTTGAGCCTTGGCGAATAAATTGGTCAACCTCTTCTTTGGTTGGCTTGTAACCAATTTCTTTGAAAAATTGCTCAGCCTCTGCTCTTGTTACCTGCCGAGGTTTGGTGTAGGTATCAACCTGAGCTTTGATCGCTTCCCGTCCTGCGGGGTTATCTTTTATCAACGCCCTTACTTCTGATTCTGTGAATGTGTAATTAGAGTCATCTAAAACGGTTTTAAGGAAATCGTACTGAGCTTCGTTTCTTTGCTGAGGCGTTGTCGTCAACAAGTTGTTGAAAACTGTGTCGTAGCTCGTTTTGCTTGTAACCTGATTGGTAAGCATGTCCAGAGTTACGGGGTCGCCAAGCGCGTCTGTTCCGACAATGTAATTTTGGTTTGTCACCGAAGACGGCAACACATCCTTCAAAAACTCATAGCTTGGCAGGCCACCAACAGGGGCGGCTGTTAAGGTGCCCAGCGTTATCGCATCACCATCTTTTGATTGCCCAATTTGCGCGGACAAATCAAGCGTCTTCAGGTCAGCCACCTTTGTGCCGGAAGTAAATTCCTTCCAAGTCATGTTGTTGCCAGCAGTGTCCTTTGCAACAACGACGGCATCGCGTATTGAAGTTGGGGCAACAAGGGTTCCGGTTGTTCCTGCGGAAACCATGGCGGAGTAATAGGTTCCAGCCAGCGCGGCATTTATATCCGTCTTGCCATTGATGAGATACTGGGAACTCAGAGCAGTAGGCAGTGTCTGCATCATCTCTGCGGCAACTTGAGCGCTAACAGCACTTCCGCCCCTTGCAATGACTGTGCCTATGGTTGCGTCTTTTACGCCCTTGAACCAAACGTCAACCAAAGCTTTGTTGGCAAGGTACTCGGTTGGAATTGTGATTGCAGCAGCAAAAGTCCCTTGCATCAAACCGGCTTCTCTGGCTTGGTCAGCAGGAACATTTTTTGCCAAAAGGGAGCGCTCTACCGCAGCACCTTCTGCACCAAAAACCTCAACAGTTTCAAAGAATGTGGTTGCCGCTTTAACAGCCCCGGCAACAGCAAAAGCAGGAGCGCCAGCGATTAAGGCCGCACCAGCCGCAAGGCCAGTTAAAACAGTTGGCGCTTCTTGTCCAAACTCTTTTCCAACGTCACCCCAGAAGCCAATCGGATATTTAGCTGCGCCTTGAGCAAGAATTTTCCAGCGATCAAGTTCACTGTCAGCCTCGGCAGCAAGTTTTTGAACTTGAGCCATTCGTTCTGTTTGAACATCAGCGCCATAAACCTGCTTTTCTTTGCCGTAGGCCTCCAACATTTGACCGGCTTTGTAAACGGAGTTACCTAGACCTTCTCCTGTAGCCAAAGAATAAGCGTCGGCATAAGACTGAACCAGCTTACCCAGACCTTGCGCCGTGGTAGCAAAGGTATTGGCAAGAACAGTTGAGACTTGATCTGTGACGCCCGGCTTGCCAGCGGACATGAGCCGCTGCGTTTCGGCCATGGACTCGTCCGTGGCTGGCTTGATAGCTTGGCGCAGCAATCTGTTGGTTTCAGCTTGCGACTGATTTTGCGTCTCCAAAATGGTTTTGGCTTGCTTGAAATCAACCGCATACACCTTGCCGTCTGGGCCAACAAAAGAAAGCTTGTTGTTTGCAACGGCAAGCGCTGCGGCATCCTCGTTGGTCGCAGCCTTCGAGCCATCAAACGGAACATTCTTATTCGTGGTGGCGTATTCAGTTTTGTACGTCTTGGTTTCACCCGTTTTAGGGTTTGTCCACTCAAACGTTTTACCGGGGCCAAGCCGCTTCATGGCATCGCCAAATGCCTTGTTAAACGATGACGAATTTTTTATCTCGTCTTTAATCTCGCCCTCTTGCTCAGGCGTCATGATCTTAAATGACTGGCCACCCCACGTATAGGCCTCATAGCCCATTTCAATGGCTTCGTTCTGCGCTTCAATCTGGCTTTTGTATTCACTGCCATCAAAATACAACTGGCGCTCTACGGCCAAGTATTGGAAGAAGTCTGTAACAGCTTTTTCTGGCGCACCGACCACGGATTTGATTTGAGCTGGTGTGATGTCGGACTCTTTCAATCCAGCACTTTTCAGCAGTTCAATTGCCTCGGCCTCTGTGGTTTCGTTCTTGTCTTTGATGTAATAATTGTAAACAAGATTTTCACCCTGAGCATCGGAGCGCCCAAGCATGTCAAAGGCTTCTTCGCTGGCAAGCCACTCCTTTGTTGGCTCTTTGCCGTACACAGCTTTATAAGCTTCAGCCAATTCACTGGAATCAAAAGTGGCTTCGTCGTAACGAACATCAGAAACAAATTTTTCGTACCCGTTTTTAATTCCACCTGACTCTGCAAAATCTAAAAGTTTTTCATCAGTCAAATCTTCGCCAAAGTTTTTCTTGTAGTCCGCTTTTACTTCTTGAACTTCCTTGTAATATTCTTTGACTTGCTCGTCAGCTTGTCCTTCCGGTATAGAGAGCAAATCGCTTGCGTTCTTTTCCGACAAAGGGATGCCAATTTGTTTTGACGCATCCGAGAGAAATAATCCACCTAGCTGAGCTTCTTTCGCAAAACCAATGGACGCAGAGAGCATTGAGGCTGGGTTGCCTGACTTTAAAGCCCTGACAAAATTTGCTCCATTGACTGCAACTTTTACGTTGGAGTTACCCGTCAATGTTGCCGCCGCCAAAGAAGCGCCCGTAAAATCTCCCTTGCTAATAGCCGAGGCAACAGCGGCATACTGCACTGGACGCATTAAATCTTCGGGAATTGAAACGCCAATCTGAGGAGAAAGGCCCGCCAAAGAAGAGATAATGCCTTGCAGGTTGCCTTTATCCAATGCGTTTAAAAGCTGAACACCCTGCGTCACTGTTTGAATTGTGCCTGCGTTTGTTGCAAGCCAGTTGGCGGCGGTGTTTTCTACGCCTGCGGCCACGTAATCGTCAAGGGTGTCAATGTCAAACGACTGCGTGCCAATTTCAGTGGGCAAAGTATTGTACGCTTGACCGTATGCCTTAGCAGCCCCAAGAGCGCTTAAAACCGCACCCAAGGTATTGCCGTTAGCGGCTTGCCCAATCGCATTCAGCGCCATGGTAAATGGCTGATGCGGACCGGGGATCATTGAGGCTACGCCCAAAATACTGGAAATCGCGCCCCAGTCGCTTGTAGACCCACCGTACTGGGTGTAGAAGACGGGCATCCCCAACTCATTAAAACTAACCCCGAAGCCCGTGGAACCTTTGCCTGCGAATGTACCGCTCCAAATTGCGCCCCCAGACCTGTCATACTCCGAGGGCATTATTGCGCCAGTTTTTTTGTTGCCGTAAGTCTCTCCGAGCTTCAAATACGCCTTACCATCCTTGTTCACAACGTAATTTAGTTCGTTGCTGTCAAGAGGACGTTGACCATACACAGTCCCGCCACTACCATCTTCATTTGCGCCCCCTAGATCGACAGTTGCGGTGTATACAGATTCAACTTTGGCGTTTTTGGGAACCTCATTGAATACGTAATAAGTTACCCCGTTCATTTCATCATAACGAGTCTCCATGGTGTAATCACCAGCAGGTGGCTTATCATTATTTATGATATATGCGGGATTTACGCGTGGCGGGGGATTCGCAGAGTTAAAAACTTGACGCCCGTTGTAGTAACGAGCTTCATTAATAGGCTCAAGAATCGGAACTCTGCCAAAATCCTCAAGGCGCTCAATACCTATAGAGGCCAGTTTACTTGCCATAACGGATGCGTTTGCATCGGCAGACCCAAAACCCTCCCCTGACCACTTGCCCGTGGTTCCTTGTTTTAAGATTTGAGATTTTAAGTTACCTTGAACATCTTTGCTTTTTTCTGTAATCCTGATTTCTTCTCTAAGCTTATCAAAATACTCAGTATCTTTTTTAAAGTCTTGACCTCTTTCAGGCGCGGTTTCAGCTACTCTCTTTTTGCCTAAATCGACTTGCTGACTTGGTGTTAAGCCTTCATATTTTTTATATTCTTTTTCAAAAAGTTTATATTGTCTATTTGCCAAACTTTCTAAAGATAAGCCTTTGTCGGCAATTTTTTTAACTGCCGCATCTAACTCTCGCTCGGTTGCTGCGATGTCAAAATAGCCCGGCTTTTTCTTATTGTAATTAACGCGATATTCCAGCAGGTTGTATGCCCTGAGTGCTAATAATTCTTCTGTCGTGGTGGTGTGATATAAGGACCGGTTAATATCACCATAAACTGCTGTGGTTAAGCCTCCTTTTGGTGGAGGCGGTTTTAATTTAAGTACTGGATACTTTGCCGTGAGCATGTTTGTTGTTCCGGTCATAATTTTTCCTTTAGCCAACTTTCCAATTTGTGCCGTCAGAATAAACCGGAACAGCCACTGCTCCACCGCCCACTACCGTAGCGCCAAATGCCGGAGCCAGCGCGTTGGTCACAAAAGACCGAGCGCCAACACCTGCGGTAACCGCGCTGGGCAGCGTGGCTACAGTGTAATTTACCAGCGGTGGCAAAACATCCGAAGACTGCAACTGATCCAAAATTGCGTTGAACCGGTTGAAGTACAGGCGCAAGACGTTGTTGAGCTGGTCTTGGTATGGCCGGGAATACTCGTCTGTGGCCTGCGGCAAAGCAGGCGGAGCTATCCTTTGAAGCTGGGAATCTGTTGAAACAACCATTGTCATGCGCTCATCTCCTGCCGTCTGCACGCATATCAATTCGCGGAGAGCCAAGCTGCCAGTTCACGCCCACCCCGGTGGACTCTACCTTGATGATCAGTTGACGTCCACGCACACGGGTGAATATCTGGCCCGTGAACTTTTCAATCGGCAGGATTGCGGTTCTTGTGATGTTTTTAAAGCTTACCCCGCCGACTGATTGGTTGGCTTCAGTGTCGGGCACGTTGTACCCGGAGCCTGAGTTCTTCATTGGCAGCAGGTACATGGTGGCCTGTGGGTTCTCTACGCTTGACCCGCTGAAGGTAATGTCCGGCAAGACGCGCCACACGAACGAAAACTGATGACCGTCGTCCAGATCAAACTCGGCAGATGAGATGTATGAGGTAATGGCCAACGGCGTACCAAGCACGTTGTCATCAACACCCAGCTCATGGTTGACGATGTTGTGCTCGTAGGTGGCAGCAATCGGGTAGTTCCGGATGCCCGAGTCAAGCCAAGCCGTGCGGCCCATGCTTCCGTAGTACCAGATGTCTTCCAGATAGTTGTAAACAACATAGCGATCTACGATGTTTGAGTTGGCCGTGCAATAGAACCACCATATTTCATTGAAACCCTCATTGGTTCCGGCAAACACTTGCTCGTACTGGACCGTGTTGATGTCTTCAAAAATGAACTTGCGCAGGTCGCAGCGCAGCGTCTGGCTGCGTCCGTCATACTTGTAGAACTTATCCTTGCCCATCCAGTAAGCCACGCCGTTTGCGAATGCCACGGCGTTCTGTCCCACGATGGAGATGTTGTCGCCCATGAGCTGAGCGCCCCACCCATCAGGCGCTCCAAGGAACTGCAAGGAGTACAGGGCGGCATCCGTCCAGACAAGAATCTCCTGCCGGGACTGGGTTGCTGTGATGATCTCTGACCCTCTGGATAGCTGCAAAGAACCAGCTTGAGTTAATGCAGAAGGAACCCAGTTTGTCGCGTCTTCTTGATCTGACCAGCGAACCAACATGGGGTTGATCGTGGAGGATAGATATTCATTTGTGCCAAAAGCAAAGACAAACCGGCTTACGTCCGACACCAAAAGGAAGTTTTGCTGAAGTGGAACGCCAGTTGCGCCGACCTCTGCGGACAACAAGGTTGCGCGAGTTGTCAGGCCCGTAGAAGGCTTCCAGTAATAAATTGCTCCGCCGCGAGGCCCGAACACAAGGTTCTCGCCAAAGTTGGATTGACTCCAGAGGCGAAGTGCTTCTGCGGTAACTTGCCCATTACCCCATGTTCCAAAGCCCCATGGGCCCGCACCCCAGCCCGTCAACGGCACAACAACAGCAGGGCCAACATTGATCTGGTAAGTCGCAGTAACCGTGCCCCCGCCCGTCGCCGTGGATGTAGCTGCGGTAGCGGCTGTGATGGTGTAAGTGTCATCGTCCACCACGGTGACTTGGTACTCGTTGTTTAAATCCAATCCGCCCACGGCAGTCGCGCCGCTGAATGTCACGTAGTCACCGTCCACGCAGCCGTGCGCAACGTCAGTCACCGTGACAAGGGTTAGGGTGTTTGTGGTGGCAAATGGGTTTGTCAGGGTCGCAGTGCCCCGGATGGGGGTGATGTCGTAATACGCACCGCCAAGCTCCAAATAAAACTTCTCGTTTGTGCCAACGCCCAAAATGTTTAAATTGCTTAGCGTGAACCAGTTCCACAAAGAGCGGCAAATTCCAGCAAATGTGGAGGATGACAGGCGAGCCCAGCCGCCAAGCTTTTCAGGCGTGCCTTGGCGAAACCGAATTTTGTCGCACTCGTACCACCCGTTTTCGTTGGTGTATCGGGTGTTTTCCCGATTTACGCCGGGTTTAAGAGTAAGTTTCTTCAGGGGCATGATTTACCTCAGTTTGCGTCATTTTCGCACTTAACTCAGAAAGAGCGCAATCTCAGCTTCTCTGCGCTTGACCAGACCCGGCAAGACTTTTCCGCCACCTTTTGTCCATACTCTAAAGGCATCGGCTGCACCCTCCCAGTCACCCCGGTTGGCCCTCATCCTGATCGTACTGCGCTGGAGGTTGCCTAGCCCGAAATTGAAGGATATAGAGACCAAAGCGTCAAAGCTGCCTTGACGGCCAACACAGCCGGGAACAAGTCGAAGAACACCCCGTTCAAAATCCCTGACATCAGTTCGGAATAGTTCGTTGATCTCTTCTTTTGTCCAGACACGGTTGTCCTCCGGTTTCAGCGGGTACTCGCTGCGAATCATAGGAATGTCAGCCTTGGTCTTGCCCGGAGGCCTGACCATGGGAAGCCTGATCTGCTCTTGGTACAGGACATGGCCGTAGCCAATTGTCCAGATGTGCGCTGGGCACAGGTATGGCTTGTTCCTGCACCCCTCATAGCGGTGCATCAGGTCAGCGCCAGCCTTGGACAGCTTCACTTCTTGCTCCAGCCGCGAGAGCCAAACCAGAAACCAATGATCCCGCCCAGCATGGCCATCTCATCGCTGGAGAAGATCAGGTCTGCGTACTTGATTACGTCATCAATACTCTGGATCAGGTGGGGATGGTTCCACAGGTAAACTGCCATAAAGGCGTTGATCGCCACCAGCTCCAGCACAAAGATGTAAGTCACCGTTGGGCGCACAGTGCCCACGTAGCTGGAAACCCATGTAGCGGCCTTCTCCAGCACCTTAGCATCATGGGCAAGAGCGGCCTCAGTCATCTTGGCGTCAGTCTCCATCTGGACCTGCTCGGTACGGATTTCCTCGACCTTAGCCTGTGCGGCAAAGCCAGCAGCAGCCAAAGCCAGTTCACGCTCGGTCTGGACAGCGGCCAGCTTCAATTCGTGCGCTTGGTCAGCCTTGTTCTGGAAGTATTCCAAAAGCTTGGGCAGGCCGGAGATCAGCAGACCTCCAAGAGTTGAAAGTAGTGAAAGCATCAATTACCCCTTTTGGTTAGCATGGCGCTGGCAATCTCCAGCATGAATTTTACTTGTTCGATGTCCTGTGGCGGCTCCGCCCAGCCCACGGTGATCTGCCCAACAAACCGGTGGTTGTCAGGCGGAACGCTGACGCGGCAGGTGTATGCCACTCCCTTCTCCAGATACCATAGCCCCACCTCAGACTGTGCGTAGCGGTACTCCGAGCAAGGAATCTGGTTGGTCATCAGCTTGATAACGTCGGCGTTGTTGGCTTGGTTCTGGCTAAAAAGACCAACGTCAATGTCTTCGACGCTCTTGTCTCGCCCGTCCTTGGTGTATGCCTTGTACAGCACCCTGCTGCCAAAAAGCGGGTTGACCTTAAAGATCGCCACCACATTGGCCCCCGTCTTTTTAAACAGCATGGCACTGGCGTCGTCGGCCCGGCTGGTGTTGATCTCTGGTAGCTTCTTGGACTCCTTGTAAGCGTCCAACATGAAAGTCTGGTTCTGCCACAGAAAGTATCCCGAGAACGCAATCACACCCATCAAGATGATGGCAAACAGTTTAAACGGCGAGTCCACATAGGACAGCACCTTGTCAACGATGGATTCTGGTTTGTCGCTCATCGCAGGTGCAGCATGTACAAAACGATGCCGTAGATGATCAGGGCCGACAAAACCACAGACGCCATGCCAAGGGCAATGTACTCAATTAACTGCGCCAGTCGCTCAGCCCTGAGCCTTTTCTCTCTGGCTGCTGCTTCAGCGTCTTCCCTGCGCTTACGGGCGGCAGCGGCTTGGAACTTCTGCCAATCGCCCCACATTCCCGGCCTACCAGCATAGACCATGCGCTCACGCAATTCTTCCTCTTGCTGCTTGAGCTGCTCCAAAGCCATGAATTCTTCAAGGTCAGAACCGCCGCCCTTCTTGGTGACGTTCTCCTGAATTTTGGCCTTGTTGTCGAAGTAATCAAAGACCCTAGAGCCGAGCTGGTGCAGCTCCTTGCCGTTCGCCAGAGCACCTTTTATTACTGCAAAGGCCGCATTGGCGGCGGCAATTTCTGCCAACATACTTCAACCCCACATAAGAATGACGGTCCGCACCGTCCAGACAGTCAACCCAATAAGACTGACCGCTGCAACGAATGCAATCAGCCAGTCCTTCATGTTACAGAAGCAGCATGAAGCCGCTGTTTTGGCCCGTACTGGCAAAGTTCCAGCCAGTGTTGTTGCCGCCGTTCACGTTACCTTGGGATGTTGGGGCAAACCAATATCCAGCAGGTGTAGCAGCGGAGTCCGTGATCGAAACGTAGCTAACCAGCACCTTGCCGCCAGTTCTTTTGGCAAGGCCCCACTGAGTTCCGGGCGTTGCGCTCGTCATAGTCACAAGGTTGCCAGCCGTACCAGATACGTTGAAGTTGTTGACTGTCTGTGTGGTTCCAGCCTCAAAAACTAAAGCAAGCGGTTGAGCGGTGTTGCTGATGCTGTTGAATGTGCTGCTGTTATAAAACCCGCCGGGTTGCCCGCCGGAATAAACTACGTTGTAGTACGTTTTCCCGCCACCATAAAAATCTTGCCGAGTCGCTCCCGTAAACGCTTCTGCTAAATAAATGGTGGAAGTCCCGGCGTTAATCGTGAGAGCGTATGCGCCGTCTTCCGCTTGCCAAGCGGCGTTAAGTGAGGAACCTAACAATGTGACTGCGCTCGAGCCTAAATTTAGGGTTCGATTGCCCACAGCAGTAGACGCTTGTGCTTTGTAGTCGGTAAAAGTAAGGGCGTAATTATTTGTTGTAAGCGTCCCAGCCCATTGCCGTATATTACCGTTCGTTGCGCCAAGTGTTAATGCGCTTCCAAGCTGCCAAGTTCCACCAATGCCACTAAATACCAATTGACGGTCAATTGTCACACCGTTTGTGGTGATGGTCTTTGTTCCAGAGGTGGCGGCAAAGGTGGTCGCGTTTGCAGACGAAGTAATTGTTTGCGTGGGCGACAAAGTGAGATTGCCGTAAATAAACCCGCTGCCGAACAAACCTGTCGTTCCGCTGAACCCTGTGAAGTTTAGGTTTCTGACGCTGTTGGGAGCTGTAGCAGTCCATTGATCTGTTCCCGCAGTGACGTTGAAGTCCACTACGTTTGACTCGGTAGCGCCCGTCGCTCCATTGTTGATTGTCCGAGTTCCAGTGCCACCGCTGTAGGTGAAGTTCACCGTAGGCGTTCCTGTGTAGCTGAAGTTGGTCAGGTTCTCACAAGCCCATACGGTTGCGGCGTTGCCAGTGACGTTGATCTGACCGCCGTTGAATGCAAGGACGCGCACCTCAAGGTCGGTGAAGGTTGAGTCAAACGTGACGCAACTGAGCGTTTTGCCGTTGAGGTTAAGCGTTCCAGCGACAAGGCCAACGACGTTTCCCGTGGAGGTAAAGTTATCCCCAAGCACCAGCGTGTTTGATGTCGCGCTGAAGTTCACCGTGGCAATTGGAATGCTGACACCAGCCGTTGTAATTGTGCTGGTGGCGCCTAATGAGGACACCCCCCAAGCGCCCGATGTGTAGGTGATGGTGACTGCGCTTGATAGCGTTACATTCCCAAAAGTATTGGCAGTCAAATTTGGAAAAACATTCCAATTGATGGTTAGGGCGTTGGTTAAAGAGGCTGCGCTTAACGAACCAACTAACCACCCATAATCCATCGCAATCGTGGACGATGCGCCAACTCCAGTGTTGTCAAGAATTACTGAATCCTGCGCAAGAGGGAAGTTGTTTGCTCCTACTGCACCACCGCTTGTTAACGCCCAAGCAACATCTGACCAATTTCCGCCTGCTGGCTGGTTCCAATAAACCGTTTTTGGTGTCGCAAAAGTAATACTGGTATTGCCACCGCCATTGCCAAGACGTGTTCCAGACCAAGGCGATGAAACGCCTGCTGCAATGATGTTGCCAAAATCTGTATCAGCCAAAGACACTGCGGCTGCGGTGATGGTCGTTCCAGTGTTGCTTCCACTAAGCCTTGGCCGAGAATTTGCCGCAGAACCCACCGCCGTCAATGTGCCGTTGACGGTCTGGTTTGCAGTCAAGGAAACCGCACGACGACCAGCGGCGGCAGGTGACGCTACGGTGAGGTTGTTGTATGTGTTTGCGCCAGTAAGGGTGTAGTTGTAGTACGTTGCCCCAAATGTGACGTTGTAATACGTCAAACCACCGCCGTTAAAAGTTATTGCTGCGGTATTGCCAGTGGTTGTAATTGAAGACGTACCAGCATTCAACGTCATGTTGGTGGGGTCAAGGATGGTCCAAGGAGTGCCAGTGCTGGACAGAGTGACCGCGCTTGCGCCAAGATTCAATGCGCGGGTGTTAGTGTTGCTGGATGAAAATGAGGCGGACGATACTGCATAACCGTTAGTAGTCAACGTGCCATTGGTAAGTGTCAGTGCGCCCGTCAGGGACAAAGCATCTTGAAGGCTAACTGTTGCACCGGGAGCTTCAACTGTTACGCTGTTGCCAATCGTTTTTCCTGCGCTTGTAATTGTCTGAGTGCCTGATGTTTTGGCAAAAAAGAAACCTGTAGAGCCAATACTTCCCAAGGTCATTCCGCTTGAAAACACCAAGTCTCCAAAATAGCGGGAGTTTGATGCGTAAGTCAGCGTACCAGAAAAACCAGTTAAGTCAAAAGTCAAGAACCTTGCCGCACCACTTATGGTTAACGTATCAGACCCAGTGGTCACATAAATGTTCAGGACATTTGATTCGACTGCGTTTGTAGAAGGCGGGGTAAGCGTCCTCCCTGCGCCACTTGCGGTAACTTCAATTCTCGATGTACCTGTATAGGTAAAGTTTGTAACCGTTGACATCGACAAAGGCGTGCCTGTTGTAGTGGTAACGACTATCTTGCCAGCGCCAAAAGCCAGTGCTCTGACGTTGCTGTTATTGGAACTAAACCCTCCAGAGGTCAACGTATAACCAGCCAAATCCAACGTGCCGTTGGTAAGCGTTACCGTGCGAGTGGCACCAGAAGTCAGTGCTGCTTGAAGCTGCCAAGTGCCACCTATACCGTTAAAAGTAAATGGGCGGTCAATTGTTACGCCAGCAGTGTTGATTGTCTTTGTGCCCGATGTGGCGGCAAAAGTTAAAACACTTGTTCCAGCATTAACCGTCATCCCAGAAGCAAATGTTGCGTCGCCATAGATATTTAATGCGGTGTTTGTTAGCGTCCCTGTAAAGCCTGTAAAGTTAATATTTTTAACAAAAGCGACGGCAGTAAATACAACAATATCAGAGCCAGATGTAATATTAAAACTTAACACGTTAAGTTCTGAGCCTGAAGTATTATTGCAAAGTAATGTCCTAGTTCCAACTGAACCAGAATAAATGCAATTTACAGTTGGCGTTCCTGTAACGGTAAAATTTGTTGCGTTAGAGTTAGTCCAAACCGTCGCATTATTTGCGGTAATAGTAATATTTCCAGAGCCAAAAGCCAGCGTTCTGATGTTGGCGTTAGAGGCAGCAAATACGCCCGTGGTCAGTGTGTAGCCATTCAAATCCAGCGTGCCGCTTGTCAGTGTTGTTGTACGAATTGAACCAGAAGTAAGGGCTGAAACAAGCTGCCAAGTGCCGCCTACGCCGTTGAAAGTGAATGCGTTATCAAACGTAACACCAGCAGTGTTGATGGTTTTTGTGCCTGATGTTGCGGCAAAAGTATATGTGGTAGCCCCTGCGGTTCTGGTCATGCCTGTAGAGGCTTTGAAATTTCCATAAATAGTTATTGAAGAATTATTGAGCGCACCAGCATACCCCGTTGGATTTACCCCATCAGTAAAGTCCAAATCACGCACCGCTTGGGTGCTTGTAATCGTAAAAGTACCGGTTCCGGCAGTAACCCTAAAAGAAATGCTGTTGGCTTCAGTAACGGCTGTTGGGCTAATTGTCCTTGACGTTGCGCTTGAGTTGGTGCAGATAATCTGCGGCGTACCTGTGACCGCCATGGTCGTAGCGCCAGTGAAGATCGTGCCTGTGCTGTTCAGCGTAATCGTGTTTGTGCCAAAGGCAAGCGTGCCTGTAAAACCCGTACAAGTCAGGGTTTGAATCGTTGGGCTGATGTCAAGCGTGGCCGTGCCTGCGCCAGAGGAGGCGTCAAACTCTGCCGTGTCAGCCGAGCCGGGCACAGACGCACCAGAAGCCCCGCCAGAGGTCGCAGACCAGTTGGTTGTGCTGTTCCAGTTACCTGTGCCGCCTGTTACCCAAAATCGTGCTGCCATGCTTACTCCTCAACAGGTGCATCAGTGACCACAGGAGGGTTCTTGACGAAGGCATCCCACTTGTCGTAACGGGCTTGCTTCATTGCATCAATCTCGGCGTCAGACAAACCATGGTCATCAGCCAAGTGCAGGGCGTCACGAAAGCCGTTAATTTCAAAGTCAATCTTGATCATGTCAGTTCCTTAAAAGCCAAAGACCTTAGCAACCATCTGCCACTTGGCGGCGGTGCTGTTGTAGAGAAAGCCAACGTAGTCGTACAAAGAGGAGCCGGATGTAGCTGTTGGCAAGGCAATGTCCGCAGAGCCTTGGAATGCTGCGTTCCACGAGAACGTCTGCACGTTGGTTGACTGGATTCGGATGATTAGCCTCTGCCCGTTTATGGGCGTCCCTGATGGCGCTCCAATGGTCAGCGTACCCGCCACTTGTGTGTTGACTTGCGTGGCGATGTCCGTGGTGTCCGAGTTGACAGTCAGAGAGGTTGCATCCGCAATAACCGTTACGCGAGGAGACGACAGGGAGATGATTACAAAGTCGGAACCATTCCAAGCAATCAAGGCCCGGACCCCCGCAGGAATGCTTACGCCTGTTGTCGGCGTAGCGCCGTTCACGATGACAGGGAAACCGCCTGTGGTTGCATTGATCACCACGTAGGCCTTGCTTCTGGCTGGCGCAGTGATTGTCCGAATCGCCGTTCTTGCACCACTACACAGAAGGATGGCTTGACGGGATTGGTTGGCTGCGCCGTCCGTAGTGGTTAAGGTGACGTTGGCATCTGTGCTCAAGCTTGTAGCGCCAGCAATAGCCGAGTCTGTCAAAGATGTAATCTCATCGTTAACAGTGTCGCCCCACTGACCGGAAAGATCGCCGGTAACCGGAAGGGCGAGACCCAAGAGGGATGTATATGCTGTCATGCTGTTTCCTTATGCGGCAATTTGCTGCCAACTTGCTGATTGTGTGTTGTTTACATTAACCCAAACTGGCGTTTGCGCATTGTTGATATTTTGCCAGCTTGCGATCTGAATGTCATTCACCAAGCCCCAGACATTTACCTGTCCAACGTACATCGTGGCTTGGACTCCAGTGACAATAACCAGATTGTTACCCTGAACCGTTACAAAGCCAATCTGCCCATCGGCACTGACCCCGGTGACGGGTACAACAATCTCAAGGTTGATCGTTACAGTGCCGAGCGCCGTGGTGGCCTGTAAGCCTGTGGCGGAAATAATTGCGCCGCCCGTAACATCAACATTGCCAATTTGACCCGTAGCTTGAACGCCGTCTAGCGTGTAAACGCTTGCTGCGGCAACCGTTACGGAGCCAATTTCTCCCGTGGCTTGCACCCCGGTAACAAATACTGTCGTTCCCTCTTGGACAAATACCGTGCCGAGCGCAGTCGTGCCGGTAACGTTTGTGTGGCCAACACCCCAGCCTTGAGCGCCCCAGCCTACGCCGGAAGCGCCCCATCCTTCAAAGGCTACGATTGCATTTGCCACCTGCTACCCATCAAGCAATACGAATCAGAGCGTTTGTTGCGTCGTTCGTAGGCATTTGGATTGTGAAGCTGCCGGAGGTGCTGGTCTTGTCTGCGCCAAAGTTAAGGACAGCAACAGCCTTGTCCGACTTCGAGCTGTTATAGATCAACGCGCCACGGGCGGTGATGGTCGCCAAGGTCCAAGTGGTGTCCGCAAAGTCTACAAACGCCGTTGTGCCAGACAAGGACACGGTTGTACCTGTCAGTGTGTTGCCGCCAGCGGTGTAGTTTGTCCCGGTCTGCGTAACCTCGTCGGTACTTGTAGGGTTTGCAGCAGGGTCTGCTGGCGCTGTGTACTGGGTAGTCGCAGCACTCAGTGTGGCCAACGATGTGTACAGTGCGATCTTGAACGTATCCGTGTCAAAGTCGTGCTCACCTTTGAGAAGCTGCTCTTTAAACGAGCTGCACATTGCTTGCGTGATTGCCATTTCTTACTCCTGTTAATTGACTGCAATACGGACTTGTCCGTCGCGGTAGGCGTCCATCCTCTGCTTGCCATCGCCCAAGTTCTTGAGGAGTGCAATCGCTTGAAGATACAAATCTTGGTACAGCTTGACCATGTCTGGCTCACCCTTCATGTACCGAATGGCCTCAACCAAAGCGCCATTGAGCAGCGCAGAGTCAAAGTTATCACCAAGCCATGTGGTTCCGGCGGTGACAATCGACTCTGGGTAGTAGTAATAATGCAACTCTACCGAATACGCTGCGTTTGGCGTTGGGCCAACGATGAACGACAGTTCGCTCGGATCATTGGTTCTTGGGCCAAAGATGGCGTAATGCTTTGGCAATCCCGTTGAGGTTGCCTTTGGATACGCCTGACGGATGAAGTTGACATCCTTGTTCAACAAGAACGTGTAGGTTCCGTTTGGCTCAATGACTGCCACCGAGTAAGTTGACAGAAAGTCATCCGGGGCCTGAAGGTATTGATTACCTGATGTCAGGGTTCCGGTGACGTTCTTGCGCAAGTTGGCCAACTGCACCGTGTTGTATATACGTTGCTCCGCCTGCTGTGCAAACAACGCATAGTCACTTTCTGTGAATTCGTTTTCACAGACATCGGCAATGTTTTGCTTCAACTCGGTGTAGTTCATGTCTTACGCCATCGGGCCTCGGGCCATAGTCCCTTTGGTGGCCGCACCAGTGCCACGGATTTTGATTCCGCTGGTTTTGGTAGCCATGCCATCAGGCTTGTTGCTGAACGCGCCCACACTCATATTGACTGTAGACACATCGCTGTGGTTTGGTTCCTTGCCGGGGTTGGTTGTGGCTCTCACAACTTTGCCCGTCATTGTGTGCGGCTTGGCATAGACGCTTGCAGGGCCAACTTCTTTGCCCATCATTTTTTGACTAAATTTAGCCATGATTAACCTCGCTTTTGTGCTGCAATTTTTGCCAACCCACGGCCCATTGTCTTCATGTCAATGTTCCGTTTGCCGCCACCGCTTTTGCTGGGCTTACCACCCATAAGCTCTTTGACTGTGGGGCCGCTGTCGCCCAAGTTTTTGCCATCGGTTTTACCTTTTTTGGCGATGCCGTCAGCAGATCGTGTGAATGCCATGATTAACTCCTTAACTCGTCACTACTGTGACTGTACCAATAAAACCCGCCGCAACCAAGTCATTTGGAGTCAATGCGGCATCAAAGCCTCTTGACCCGCCAACAGGGTTCCAGCCCCACTGAAACTGTCTACTGCCATCGCCAAGACTATTGGGGGAAATAGCACCTGAAGTCAAATACGTTGTGTCCCTGCGAGGGTTGCGCAACGCTTGCGGATCGTCTACCGGGAACGTGCCAAGCATCAACTGCGGCTGATCCGGGTCCCAGCACTCATGGCATACAAGCAGTTGGTATTTCCTCTGCTTGATGATCTCTGTCTTGAGCTGCTTGAGTTTAAACTGCTGACCACAACGGTCGCACATGGCAATCGCCTTATGGCCTGCTGCAAATCTATTCGACATCAGTAGCCACCGCTTCCTATGTGTGTGGCACGAGGAACAAATCTGACCGCCGCCTTTTCACGATCCTCGGTAGATGCAAGGTCCCAAGCCTCGTCATACTGCTGTTTCAACACAGACAGGCGATCTATAGCCTGCGGAATCTTGAGAGCCATTTGATACGACAGCCCGGCTACCATGGCATTGATGAACCTAAAAGGCACGTCCATGACGTTTACACCCTCTCCAGCATCCTGTGCCCGGCGTAGACGCCAGTAAATGAATTGGTAGGTCTGCGAGTTGTCCGGGGTAGGCCACACCGTAATAGCGGGGACCTGCGACCAGTAAACCACTGTGCCGCTGATGTGTGATGCAGCCGTGGTGTTGCGCTGACCACGGGAGCAGTTATACAGAGTGTTCCCGGAGATATAGCCGTAGGCAATCAGCTCACTGTCCAAGGTAATGAAGCCTGCGGCAGGAAGCTCGGAAGCGTCATCCACAACAATTGTGGTAGCAATGGCAGTAGTTGCCCCAACGGTAAGGGCCCCGGAATCGTTTGTTTGGCCGGACATGCGCTGAATCCAAACTTGGATTGGGCGAGCCTGCTGAATCTTGTTGGGGATTGTGGCGTATGTGGAGACGCTGATCCGGGTGATGGTCAGGTCCGCCTGCGTCGATGCCGTATTGGCTCCAGTGCGGATTACATGCTCCATGAGATCAACCGTGTCGTCTGGCAGGGCATATGTGTTCTGGCCGGGGACCAAGTTAATGGTCCCCTGCTCGAACGTCCACATGTTTAAACCACGATTGGCCCACTCCGCAAACATCAAGTTCAGCGACCGGCGAGCGGTGCGAAGATCATAGCCCGTCCGCAACTCCGAGCCACAACGCTCGTAAGCTTCCTCCACGATTTCTGTTAAATCGAGATTGAATGATGCGGTTCCGGAGGTGTATGCCATGATTTACTTCTTTGCTGTTTTGGCAGAGTCAATGAAAGCCTGAGCCGTCGGAGCACCCTTTTGCCCCGGCTTGCGCATTTTCTCACCTCGCGCACGCTTGGCGTGGATGTTGGCATATAGCCCAACCTGCCCTCCCGCAGCATACTGCGTGAAGTCGGTGTCATCCCGGCGAGCTTTACGCTTACCGGAGGGCATCTTGGAGGGAGCAATGGCCCCCATACCGCGACTGGCAATCATGTCAGCACATCCCGCCGCCAGCCATTTTGATCATCTTGCCCTTGGTGTGGGCTTTGGTGATGCAGCCATCTGCGCGAGTAACGCTGCCACCTTTGGCGTAGGCTTTTGGTTTTCTGGACTTTGGCTTGGGAGCCGAGCCACCATCGATGTCCTGTGGAGGAGGAAGGCCGGAGTCTTCTGTGTAAACACCATCTTTAATTCCACGAGGTTTCTTCATCATCATGTCGTTCATGTCAACTCCTTAGCAAATTTTGCAACGTGTTTTACCGCGAGAGGCGATACCATCGGCACGCTTTGAGGCTGCCGATACTGAACCGCCGGAGGCATACGCCTTACCGCCCCGTTTAAACTCAATGCTTGACTCAGAGTCGTCAAACTTCTTGGTTTTCTTGGATGGGTTCTTTTCTGTGGCTTTTGACTTTGAGGTGAACTTTGTAGGCTGCGCCTTCTCTTTCATCTCTCGGGCAAGGTCAGCAGACTTCTTGGCTGCGGCAGCTTTGCGGGCAGCTTCACCGCCACGCATCTCCATGCCAATTGCCCCGATACCAGAAAGCTTTCCGGGCCCAAGAGCAGAGATGGTGTTGGCAACATTCCGCGAAAGATCGCTTCCGCTGGTCCGCTCACCCTTTACTGTGGGCATGTCTGTATCGCGTGGAATATCCTCGACAGTGCCCATGCGGGACTGGACTTTCCCGGGTGATGTGCGGCCCTCATTGGAGTAATTTGGGTTGGAGGCAGGAGCAACCCTGGGAAAAGATGCGCGATCTTCTGCCGTTGCGCCACCGCTGCGAGTATAGGTTTTAGCCCGATCATCAGCAGATGCGCCACCTGTGCGGCGGTAGCTTTGCTCTTGCATAGCAGGAGACTTTGCCGGGGCAGGTCTTGCTGGCGCTGCCCTTGCTGGCGCAGACGAAACGGCTCGTGGGCCTGCGGGGACAGGGATTGGTGCGCGGGCGTTGGCAGCCTCCATGTCGTCCATCTCGGCTGGCGCTGCTGACGCAGCCTGACCAACAGGTGTTGCCACTCGGTCTTCAACAGGTGTGCGGCTTGCTTTGCCACGACCAGCACCAAAACGACGATAGGCTTCAGAGCCCTCTTCATCGATGTTACCCATGCGGAGACGTTCAAAGAAGCCAACCTTCTCATCTTTCGATGCTTCCAGTCCACGGTCTTTGTCAGACATTCCGCCTTCTTGAAAGCGTTTGATCTTCTTTGTCGCCATGACTATTCCTTAGCAGGTTTTGCCACCACGGGCCATCTTGACCATAGTGCCTTTGGTTTTGCCTTTGGAGGCAATACCGTTCATGCTGGGGGCTGCGGTTTTAACTGCGCCCATCTTGGTTGCCATGCCACCGGCCTTCAGGCCTTTGTGGGCCTTGGATGCTGGCATAGAGGCATGCTTAGCCAGAGACATACCGCCTTTGGCAAAGGGTTTACCCTTAGCTTCGGCCATCTCGTGCTTAATCATGGATTTGGGAGCACCAGCTTTTTTCATAAAGCCGATCTCTTTTTTAACCATCGTTTTGGACTCTTTCATATCGCCACCTTTTGAAAATTTGCGGCCCTTGTCCGCGTTGGAAAAATCCTTGCCCACGGACTGTGGGACGCCTGCCTTCTTGGCAAAAGCTGGGTTATTAGCTACAGCCGCCATGAAATTATGCTGCGCTTTACTCTTGCTTGGCATCATTTCCCCGCTTGAATAAGCTGGTCAATTTTTGCTTCAAGGCGATTAAAGCGCTGGTCAATGTGGTCAGTAATTCTTTGCACTTCTGCGTTAGTCGTGTAATCACGAGCTATCTCCTCGCGGGTTTTGTTTAGCAGGATGTCAAGCCGTTTGAGTTCATCAAACTTTTCGCGCATAAAAAACCAAACCGCTCCCATGATGAGAGACAGTCCAGCGGACCAGATGGTGTTGATATCCATATCAGCACTTCCATCGTTTTAAAGCCGCAGCCTTGCGGGTTGGTTGACCTTTTTCGTCCTTCATTGGACCGGGCATACCCGACATCCTTGCGCAGAACGAATCCTTGCGAGGGCCACCTTGAGGCTGTGGAGCCTTGAGGTTGCTGCCCGTCGCAGCGTTGTACTTTGCGCGGCCTTTGGCAGTCAGCCCTGCGCCTTTAGAAACAGGCAGCTTCTCGCCGCGACCCACCGCTAAGGATGGGCCTTTCTTCTTGGGTGTTGCTTTAGCCATTGACCACCTTCAGCTTTGGGGTGCAGTGCTGCTCGATCAACGGCATCAGCACAGACTCTTTGAAGCTGCGGTGATACTCTTGAGAGCCAACGTGCGGCAGGGTAATCTCGGGGTCAACAAAGACCGTAAACCCATCTGCCCGCGCACGCTTGCAGAAGGTGTAGTCCTCGCCAATGTACTGGCCGTTCGACAACTCAAAGTCAAACAAGGCGTACTCATCCCGGCTGTAGGCGTCATTCAGATACCTCCACTCGGGGTGATTCTGGATCATCGTCTCAAGCACATGGCGCTGGATCATCATGAACCCAGTGGCTACGTTCTCAACACGCAACATCCCGTGAGCGTCAAACTCAAGGGTGTTGTTTTGGTCAATGTAAATGTCCAAGAAGAACTTGCGGTCTTCTGCCCTGCGGGTGTACATGCCAGCCGTAATGTCCTTGCCTGTACTCAGTGCCAGCAGGCGCAAAACAGACTCAGCATCTACCACGATGTCGGCATCCACAAACAGCATGTCTGTGCAGTCCGACTCAAGGAAGTTAGCCACCAAGACGTTGCGAGCCTTGGTGATAAGAGAGCAGCCCGACAGGTGCGATAGCTGAACCTGAACGCCAAACTTCGATGCCTTGACCACGAGATCGGCCAAGGCAAAGGAGGTTTTGATGTTCAGTTTGCCATCGTAAGCAGGGATCGCAATCATCAGTTTGCGACCTGCAATGTTCATCGGGCGTTCTTCTTCAGCCATAGTAAATCTGCGCTGCGTCAATTGCACTCATGTAGGCATAAATTCCATTTACTGCCAACACACCTTCGCCGGGAATAAGTGGAGCGTTTTGGAACTCGTCTGATGAGTGGGTTTCATAGGTCAACAGCCAACGATTTGCACCACTGACATAAATCGCTGCTGGAGTGGCTGTAATGTTTCCAGTGTTGATGTCTGTGAGTGTAAATGTGTCGGCGTCTACTCTGGTAATAGGGTAGTTTCCATCGGTGGCAGCACCGCCAGTGCCAGCAACAAAGTGAATGCCTACAATAGTGCCGGTTGTTAACCCGTGAGCCGTTTTACTTATCGTTACCGTGGTTCCCGAGCGACCATATGTAACGCTTGAAGTTACTGGAGCTGCGGTTGTATCAAACAAAACCAAGGTCCCGCTGCCACCAAAAAAAGAAACGCCTTTAACACGGTTTCTTCCAAGAACAAAAAAACCACTCTGGTTTAGATGCGCTTGTTTTACGTCAGTTTGCATGCCCATATCAATCTCCTGTAAAGCAGGGGCCAAAGCCCCCAGATTGATTAAGCGTCAGCGAATGGGGTGACAACCGAGCCGGAGGCCAGCAGCACGCCAGTGACCATGTACTTGTTGGCAGCCAGCACAGTCACTGTGATGGTCGAACCAGCGATACCGCCAGTGGTGGAGCCGTCCAAGTTGATCACATCGTTGGCTGCGGCAGGGGCAAAGCCAGTCACTGCGCCAGAGCTGTCGGTGTCAACCATCAGCAAGGAGCCAACAAACTTGTCGGTGCCGTTGGTCTTCAAGGCCCAAGCAGTAGCAGCAGTCTCAACCACGAAGGTGTAGCTGGTGCCCACGTTGTTCACGGTGTTGGGGTCTTGGCCGGGGCCAGAGGTCACAGGGTTAGCTGTGGTGTTGATTGCGGGCAGGGTGATGACCAATGTGGCATCGTTGGTGCGAATGGTCTTGCCAGCGTATGTGGCAACGTCCAGAGTCACGGTGTTGGTGCCGTTTGCCAAGTTGACAACGGAAGCTGGGCCTTGGGTGTAGAAGCCAGCCAACGAACGAACTGGGCCTTGGAAAGTAGTCTGAGCCATGATTTTTTCCTCATGCGGTTAAGGCGTATCTGTCTGCATGACGTCGGCCCGGAGCCGTCAGATACACCGGAAAGTCCGGGGGTGGGTGCAATATATCACTGCGTTTAAACCAACGCAACAAAAAGGGGGCCTAAGCCCCCTCTTTTTTTCTCACCATTAAGCTCCGGGAGAACCGAAGATACCCAATGGATCGGACACGCCGAACGAATAACGCTCGCGGGCCTTGTAACGGACGTTGCCAGTGTCGAAATCACCATCCATGGAGTTCTGGAGGGGAGTACGAACAAAGTGCTTCAGGCCGTTTGGCACATCAGTCAACAGGAACCAAGCGTTGGGATCAGTCAAGAAGTTGTTGACTGTGTAACCACCGGGGATGGAACCGTTGTTTTTGATGGCGTTGATGTCGTTGTCCGCTGTGCCAACACGCAGTTCAGTTTCCAACAAACGAGTGGAAACGAATTGCAGCGATGGGGGAACAACCAGCTTTTTAGGCTTGGCGGCGATCAACAGACCACGTTCGTCTGTCCAAGCTGCGATCTGAATAACAGCGTTTTCCAACGATGTTTCGTTCAAGTCGGCAGCAGTGGCTGGACGGTTGCTGTTTACACCACCGGACACCAGAGGGTGAGCGGTCGAGCACAGGGTAACGCCGTCACCATAAGTCACGCCAGCGGTGAACGCATTGTTCAACACATAAGCGGATTTGACTTGCTTGGTGTAAGCCATACCACGGGCCAGAGCCTTGGTGTAGCGGCTGGAGAGGCTGTCGTACAAGTTATCTTCCACAGCTTCCTCAGTGATGGAGAAGCCCATCGCAATGGTTTCGTGGTTGTAACGTGCAGTCCAAGCTTCTTGCGCATTGTCATAAGCAATGGCAGCGCCTTCGTTCTTCACCGGAGCGGCGTTGAATCCAGACAGCTTGGTTTCCTCTTCAAAGCTACGCTCCGAAGTCTCGGTCTCGTAGATTTCCTTGTGCTGCTCGCCGTACTTGGCGTACTCCAGACCAAACAAAGCGTTCAGGCCGGGGAGCAGTTCTTTCAGCAGTTGTGCGCGTGAAATAGCCATGATTTACTCCTTAAACACCAGTGGTGTCGTTGTACTGGTGTGTGTTGATTTTCACCAACAGCTCGGTGTAAGTGTCAGCGGCAGTAGCTGTCTCTGGCACAACGTCGATCACACGGATTGGGATAGTGGCGGTAGTGCCTGCGCCGGTCAAAGTGACGGCGAAAGCAGAGTTGCCAGTGTTGGTGTTACCAGCGTTCAAAACGAGCGCCAAGTTAGAGCCAACAACGGTACGACCAGCAGTACCCATGGTAGTGCCCGAAGTCACAACTGCGACTTTGAACAAAGCCATTGGGTCATCCACAACGTAGGCGTAAGCATAGTTGGTGGAGGTCGATTGACCTGCGGGGATGTACTGCCCTTGAACGGTTTGGCCGCTCGAGTTCACGTACTGACCGCCAACACAAACGCCAACGATGTCGCCGGAGTTGGTTGTGGTTGATTTGACGAGATAACCATCGCTGTTGATGACTACGGTATCGCCATTGAAAATGGCGGTGCCGAAGCCAGCGGCTACGGGAATCTGACGGATTGCACCTGCGTATGGCATGCCATCAATACGATTGATAGGCAGAAGGCCATAGGGTGCCGAAACGGTGGGGTAAGCCATGTTTGGACTCCAAAAAAGTTAAATACCTTTACCGAAAGTGACTGTGGACTTACGCTCTTTGAAGAGCGGCATCCTCGGATCACTTTCACGCATGTAGCTGTTGTCCACGGATTGCATCTGCTGTTCGGCCTGCTGGCCATAATGGGCATTACGCTGATCAATGAACTCAGCAGGTGTTTTGCAAAGCAATAGACCTCCAACCAAAACTGCGTCTGGGAAGCGAGCATCTTGGGTGCTGCCAAACAAACGAATTTCTGGGTGATCTGCCGCTTTAACGGGTTCCCATCCTTCGCGGAGTTTTGACGAAACGTTTAGCGGATCAGCCGTGTTTTGTGTACTGACACGAATCCAGCGGTAAGCATAGCCCGGCTCAGGTACTGGGTCGGGTAGAAGCTGGGGAGGCAACCACTTCGCTGGGCGAGCGGCAGCTTCACGGGTATCAAGAGAACGCTTTTCACGATTTTGTTCAGCCATTTTCATTTCCTCATTTCTTCCGCAACCTTACGAGCATAGAGTTCCAAAGGAACGCCGAGCCGCTTGGCGATTTCCACCTGCGATTTGGTAAGTACGACCTTTCGGGGAGCAGTACTTCTCGTTGCCGGTGCAACAACATTCGATCTTTTCGGGAGAGAAGTAGCATCTCCCGGTTTATCAGACTCGAATACATCTGAAAAACGATTTCTCATTTCTGCGTCGATTTCTTTGTAGTAATCGTCGCTTCCAGAGGAATATCCTTTTGCAACCAGCTCATCATGAAGACCCAATGCATAGGCCGTCATTTTCTTGTTGGGTCCAAACCACGTATTCTTTTCTGTCCAATTACGAGTTTTGTCATCCAACTGAATCGCTGGAGGCGATTGAGGCGGTTGTACCTCAATTTTTTCTTCCTGTAAAGGGGCTGGCTTGAAATTGTTTACACGCTCAAGCTTCATCTTTACAGAGGTCATTTCCTCTTGGGCTGCGGTCAGCGCCTCGGCGTCGCCACTTTCGTAGGCTGCCTTGAACTTGTCCTTGGCCTCCTTCATTTCATTGGCAACGACCTTCTTGGCCTGCTCAAGAAGCGCACTTTGGCCTTGATGCAGACTGCCTTTGAGTTTTTTGTTCTCTTCAACAATCTGCTGAGCCAGCTTAATAGCCTCTTCTTTTTCTCGAAGGGCCATCTCCTTTGCTCTGCGCTCGTCGTGATAACCGCGACCCAAATGGGCCAAGCGGGTTTTAAGCCGCTGGTCGGTGTATTTTTCCAACTCCTCGTCGGTAACCTCTTTTGGAGGGTCTTGAGGTGTGCGGTTTCTGTCTTGTTCCGGGGTGTCGTCAACAACCTCAATTTCTGGCTCGGGCTCTACAACCCTGCCGCCTTCACGAGGATTTTTTTCTTCCGCTTCATCCGGGAACTCAAATTCAACTTTTTCCATTTCTGCCATGATTATTCCTTATGGGCGTTGAATACCACGGGGGTCTTCCACCACGGCCTCAACTGAGTCGTCGTTGATAATCCGCCATTCAGTTCCGTGAATTTTCATTCGCGTACCAGAATTGGGTCGTACCAGAACAAAATCACCAACCTTACAACTCGGCCCACTTGGAAAGCGTTTCTCGTCTTTAAATGCATCCGGTCCAATCTTGGCAACGAATAATACGGGCGACAGCAGTTCTTCAAACTGCATTGTCTGGCTGGATTTCAATAATCCACCCTCGTATTCTTCTTTCGCCTCTGGAAGCATGCACAGGAGGTGATAAGTTGCTGGATCGGGAATCTGTTTGGCTTTATCTGCAACCGGCTGGTTGAGAATGCCAGACAGGTCCACGGCCTGCACATTAAAGTCAGTCATCGTTTACCTTTATCTTTCGCACAAGGTCTTCAATTTCAAGCTGTGCGGTCTGAAGACCTCGGATAAAACCGCACAACTCTTTGTAGTGATCAAAGGATTTACACGCTCCGTCACTAACAACTCTTACCAATTCGGATTCACGTTCCTTCAGCTTCTTGCTGATGTGTTCAAGTAATTCCATTATTGGCTCCTACCGCCTGCTGGGGGCGTTCCTTGTTGAGGTGCTGCTTGCTGCGCCATCTTTTGCTGGGCCTCTTGCTGCTGGATCATTAGCTGCTGCTGCTTGGCAGCCATTTCCATGGCATGCATCTCTTGCATCTGGGAGATTTCTGTCTGCATCCGCTGATATGCAAGCTCTGGGTCTTCTCCAACCTTTTGAGCGGCCTCTCGGGCTTTGAGGCCCAGCTCTTCTGCCCTGAGCTGGAGATCGCCCCTGACCTTCATAGCCTTGATCTCGGCGTCCTTCATCTTGATCTGCAACTCTTGTTGCTGCATCTGGATGAGCGGGTCTTGAGCTTGCTGCTGGGCCTGCTGCTGGGCCACTTGTCCCTTACTCTGGGCCAGCACCTGCTGAGAGGCTTGAGCGACCAAACGAGACAACTGCACCTCGACATCCTCCGGCAAGTTCTCATCAGGCGCAGGCATGGGCACACCAAGCTGCTCTTCAACTTTCTTGCGGTACGCAAACGCCAAGTGCTCTGAGATGTGAGCCGTGATTTCGGCCTGCATCTTCTGGGCTTGTGGGTTCTGGCCTATCTGCGCAGCCATCAATGGGTCTTGCATTAAGGCTGTGTGGACTGCGATGTGGGCGTCATGGTCTTGGTAGATAAACGCCTTGGTGGGTTTTCCGTTCAGGAAAGCCATGTTCTCCGAGACTGGGTCACGAGGCCTCATGTCATCATCAATCGGCACAAGCTTGTCTGCGTTCTTGATTCCTAAAACCTCAATCATCTGACGGTGCAACTGCGGCAGGTCATAGATTTGAGGGGCCTGCGCAGACAACTGAATTACAGCTTGGTACTGCATGATCCGCTGGGCCATAGTGGCGCTGTTTGGATCAGAGACTGGGATTACCTCGACGAGGTCATAGTCTGCCCGCTTGGCGGCAGGCTTACCGCCCATGGGCATGTAGTCATACTCTTCCGGGGTGTTGTCCCGGATGATTTCTTTGAGAAGTTTAAACTCCTCTTTCATTGAGTTGTGTACACGCGCCTGAACCGCGCTCATGGTCTTGAGCTGGCGCTCCAAAAGAGCCAGAGTCGTGCCCACGGGTGCGTTTGCACCCATGTCGCTGACCTTCATGTCTGCGACTGAGCCGAGCCTGCGAGCCTCTTCTGTGATGCGTTCAAGCAACCCAGCCAGAACCTGAGATGGTTCTTTGTATGGCAGCGGCATTAGGTTGTCGCGCATAGTGCCGGATGGGAGGTCCACATCACGCCACTCGCCGGGAGAGATGGGTGTGTCATCTCCCTTGATGCGCATGCCACGGGTCTTCACACCGCCGGGCAGGTTGGCCAATGTGCCTGCGTCCACCAACTGACGAATGATGGAAGTTCCCGCACGGGCATAGCCGCCGATAACGTGGATCAGGCCCAGACCATAGACGCCAAAGCCGGGGATGTAGGTGTACTGCACAAAATGCTGACGGCGCAGCTTGAGCTTGTCTTCCTCGTTCCAGTTGCGGCGGATAGACAGAATCTTTGTGGTGGCTCTGTCGATAGTTACAACATAGGGAACGGCAATCTCATCCTCATCCTCATAGCCGGGCATGTCGTAGTCAACGCACATCTCCAGAAGCTGGTAGCGGTTGTCTTCGTTTAAATCATAGCCCTGCTCTTCGGCCTTTTTCTTTTCAATGTCGGTGCTGAACATCTGGGGCTCGCCCAGATCAACATCGCGGTAAAAACCCGAGACCTGAAGTTTTTTGATCTCATTCTTTGTCTTGCGCATGACATGGGTAACACGTTCTGCGGTGCGGGAGTTCGAGGCTCCATAGGGAATTATCAGGTCTTCTGCGGGGATGAAGAAAGCGACTTGCCTGCCGAGGCTGGGGTCAAAATAAACCTTCTTGAAGGCTGAGCCTGCCAGACCCAAGTTGTAGAGCATCCTCTCGTGCTCTGAGCGGTACTCAGGCATTTGCTCGGTCAGCTTGTAGTTCATGTCGGTGCGGACACGCTCGGCTGCGTCTTCTTTGAGTTTGTCGATTGCGCCGATGATCTGCGTCTTGACCGGACCTTGGGCCGGGAAGGTCTCAATGATGGTCTCTGACTGAAACCGGATGGCAGCTTCCGTCAGGACTGTTGAGTAAACCCCGCAGGCTCCAGTCCAAGGCTCTGTGCGCTCTTCATACTTCATGCCCAGCACTTCAAGCCCTCGGACATACATGTCTGCCCAGTCTTTGCGGGAGGCGACATCGCTTTCATATTCGCCGATAAGGTCGCTGGCCAATTTACCCAGCTCACCCTCATCCATGTATTCGGCAAGGTTTGCGCCGAAATCTTCCGCAGTCTCTTCCTCTGGCATGAGGTCGATGGTCACGCCGTCGATGCCAATTTCAACATCATCCGGGTTATCAATCATGATCTCAACTGCGGGGCTGTTGTCTTGCTGGATGTCTTCAAGGCCAGAGGGAAATCCCATAGGGGCTCCACCAATACCGGGGACCATATCTGATGCTGCCATGTCAATTCCTTAATAGAAGGCGTTACTCTTGCGGCGAAAATACCGCTGTTCATCCGGCTCATCCGATTCAATCGGGATAAAGCCTCCCCTTCTAAACCGAAGCAGAGCTTGGCTTGAGGAGTCAACAAGGTCGTCGTTGTCCCCGTTAGGGAACGCCGCCAGCTCTTCCATCAACTCATCTGCCCATCTTGTTTCTGGGCACCAAACAACTCCCGAGGCAAAAAGGTCCGAGATTGCGTTTACACGCGCAATCTTATCGCTTCCTTTGCCCGGTGTGTACTCTGAAAGAGGAATTCCCATCTGCCTTAGCTCATAGATGAGCGGAGCGCCAGCGGCCTTCTTTTCCACAATCAATGTGTCTGGCTCCCATTCCTTGTACATCTCAAGAGCCTTCTGTTTCAGCTCCGGAAACTCCATACGAGCCTTCACTGCGTCCAGACAGATGATGTTTGGCTTCAAATCGCCTTGTTGGTTGGGGTGTTGGAAGACACCCCATGTTGTGCAAGCTGAATAATCTGCCCGATTTGATTTTTCAAATGCGGTATCCCAGCTTTGGATAATATATTCGCACTGCGGAGCGACATCAGACTCCCAAATCCGCCAGTGGTCGCGCTTGATAATCGCATTTCCCTCGGATGTGGGGTTCTGTTGGTACTGCGCTTCCCATTTAGAGACGGGAATCTCAGCTTTAATAGCTTCGAGTTCCTCTTTCTTCCAAAATCCGGGCCATAAAGGCGATCCAGACGGCAAAATAGCGGGAAATTCAATCACCTCCCACTCATTTACGCCGTCTTTTTCCGAGTTTTTGAGAATCTGCCCGGTCAAATCTCTCTTTGACCAGCGTGTCATCACAATAATAATGGCTCCCCCCGGCTGTAAACGCTGCCGAGGGCCAGATGTGTACCACTCATACACATTATCAAAGACTGCGGGGTTACCCTGCTTGGCTTCCTGCTCAGAATGCGGGTCATCAATGATGAGTAGGTCCGCACCCTTACCCGTGACGGCTCCCCCAACGCCGATAGCGAAGTAATCACCTCCGGCTCCGGTGTTCCACCTTCCTGCGGCTTTTGAATCAGAAGAGAGCTTGGTGTCAAACACCCGGGAAAAGGTTTCGGAGGACACAAGGTTCCTCACCTTCCGGCCAAAGCCCACCGCAAGCTCTGCGGTGTGGGCCGTCTGAATGATCTTCTTCTCCGGATACTTACCTAAGAACCATGCTGGGAGGAGATACGAGGCAAACTCAGACTTGGTATGCCGAGGAGGCATGTTGATGATGAGCCTCTTAAGCTCCCCCTTGGCCACACGCTCAAAAGCGTTGGCCATGATCTGGTGGTGCTTCCCGGAAATAAACCCCGGCCACATGTGGGACGCAAAATAGATGAAGGACTCTTTGCACTTCTCCACTCTGTCGTATTCCAACAACATCATGATCTTTGCTCTCTCATCATCTGCGACGAGAGGGATCAGTTCCCGGTATCTCTCCACTTCCTGCCGGGTCATCATAGGGAGGCTACCCCCTTCACCGTCTTATCCAATAGCTTGATCGAATTGAACTTGTGCGGCTTGGTCACCAAGAGCCCCTCATCCTGAAGGATGTGGATCACCCTGTGGATGTTTGACTTGCTCTTCATCCCTAACCCCCGAGCAATCACGGAATACGACGGCGGCACGCCGTGTAAACGCACATACGCACGGATGAAGTCCAGAACCAATTGATGTTTATCTTTCAACATGCCGAGAGTTTAAACGCACAAACGAACGTTCGCAAGGTGTTTCTGAAAAATATATATACCCCCGGGGGGTGGGCATTTGAAATGCATGGGGGGTATGTATGGGAATGTGATGGGATGTGTGGATTAGAGCGTAAGCGGGAGCGGGGCCGTCAGCGAGAAATTTGGGGTGTCGGGAGTGGGTGGGTTCGCCTTCCCAGCCGTTTACACGCTGATGACCGATCCTCCTCCCAGCGTTTACACGGCCTTGCGCTTGAGAGGCTTCACGTTGTCCAGTAGCTTGAGATGCCCTGAGAGTTCCTTACGCAACTGCTCTGCTGTTGGCTTGTCTGCCACCACTTCAGTGCTCTGCTGGAACATTCCTGCGGCTCTGCCCATCAGTTCCAGTGCTTTCAACCGAGAGCCTTCCTGCTTGGCTCCTTTGCTGAGTGCCAACAGTTCCTTCAGCACATACCGTTTGGATGCGGCGGTATCCTCTGCCAGCACTTCCACTGTCTCACCCCAAGCCTCTTGGAGTATCTTCTGTATCCTCTGATCTCTGCTTAGTCTGTATGCCGCTGATGTGATTACCTGATCACTTCCCTTGGCGTTGGGGTATGCATCCCTGTAGGCTTGCCTCATTGTTTTCCCAATGATCATGCCCTTTGCGAACTCCATTGCTGATGGCGTGAGAGGATGCACTCTCTTGTAGTCTTCACTCCCTCTTGGTTTCCCATCTACCCTTATTACTGGAGGTTCTGCATGAGCCGCCAACCGTTCCGCTTCGCTGAGTTCCGGGCCTTCATCCTCCCATTCATCCCCCGGCAAGTGTGCCGCTTCCAGTGCCGCCAACAGTTCATCTTTCGATGCCCTCCCGGCCTTTTCGGTATCGCTCATGGTTTCACTCCTGTGGTTTCATCCAGCCTGTGCGTTTACACAGCTTCGTTCGCATTATCCACAGCCTGTGGATAACGTCAACTTGTCCACAACCTTCTGTGGATAACTTGAATAACTCTGTCCACAGCTTGTCCCCAGCTTTATCCACACCCTCTTTTCTGTGTACCTGAGTGCTACTGTAGCCACCGAATGTAAGCTAGTACTGTATAAAGATACATGGCTCTAGAATCGATTTAAACGCCCCTTCCAGCCACTTTGACCCTTACCCGCCACTACCCCCCTAGGAAGTGATTTGACCCCCCTTGCTGGCCGTTTTAACGAATATCAGTACTTGCTTATCCTTAACGAAAGTACTCAGTTTTACGTTAATACTTTTTAGTCCAACTCACTGGAACCCACCCAACATATATAGATGCAGTGCATTTGGCACTGTCCCTGTCACCCCCTGATCTGGAGTACCCATCACTGGCCCGTGGACTAATAACCCTACGGTTTGCTCGGGATTGTGTTGACACCTGTTTACACACTAGTGATATCATTCGTCCATGCACTAGCAATGGTGCTGGTGATCTCACCCAACGGCTCTTTAAAAATTCAGAGACATAGATGCAACCGTGATGCCCTGTGACAGAGGGCATTGCAGTGCCATCTTGCACTTCACTGGAGACCATCATGCAAATCACCACAGTCCTGTCCCCCGCCGCTGTTGTTGATACCCTCAAGGCTCAAGCCCAACAGGCCAGCAAGAATTTCATCAAGAACCCCAACGCCTTCCACTGGAACAGGCAAACCCAGACCGCCTTTGTCTACCAACAGGCTTACTACTTCTTTGGGAGCGTGACCCGCACCCAAGAGCAAAAGTTCAACCTGTTGGTTGCCCTGTCCCGTGACCCTGATGGCAACTGGGGCAATGCCATCTGCCAGTCTGCGCTGGGTGTGTCCCTCATCTCTGCCTTGCGTGAACACGCTGTTTGCCCATGACCCTAGTCGCCACACTGGGCCGTGCGGCCCTGTTCCGCAAAGAGTCCTACAACCATCGCACTACCCCTCTGGTTGAGTGGGTTGTGCGAGTCGGCAACCTCACCGTGCGTGAGTGCCGCACCAAGCGTGATGCCATGACATGGCTCGACATTTACAAAGACTGATTTCAGCCTGATGCCCTGCGGGGCATTGGAGTGCAACCCGTTTAAACAACCGAAAGGAACCTCATGCCTACCATCACCCTGCGCCGCAAGGACGGCTCTGAAATCTCCACCGCCAAGTCACACCTCTTGGTCTGCCATGCCGGGGCGGTGACCCACACCCTCCACCTCCACAAGGACAGCCTCGGTTTCTGGGTTGTGTCTGACCCCCGCTCCGGCGGCAAGGTCTTGCACGTTCAGGGCCAATACAAGGGTGTGCCCTGCTCCAGCAACGGGATGCTCTTGCGTGACATCCGAGGCCTTGCCCAAGCCCAGATCGATGCCCTCATTGAGCGTGTCGGGTCTGAGCGTTTCAACAAAGTGTTGACCCCTTCCATTTAAACACTGTACAATCACTATCATTGGAGAAACGATATGACAATCAACAACCGTGAAGACTGGCTCAATGCCGCTGTGAGTGAACTGCGCCCCTTCTTTGATGCAGTGTGCTCACCCCTGCCAGCGAACGTTCGGGTTTCGTGCGGGTTCCCGTCCAACGCAAAGCGCTCTGGCGCCATTGGTGAGTGCTGGGCAGACACCGCCTCTGCTGATGCGACCTTTGAGGTCTTGATCTCCCCCGTGTTGGATGACCCCCTGCGGGTGTTCGATGTGCTGGTGCATGAGTTGTGCCATGCCACCGCCGGGGCAATGAACCACGGCGTGAACTTCCAGAGCATCGCCAAAAAGATGCACCTTGCCCCCACCGGGGTCAAAGGCTGGAAAGCCACAGCCCGTGCCGACTCATTCATCCCTACATTCGGGGCAATCGTGGACTCACTGGGTGCTTACCCCCATGCCGCCCTGACCATGAACAGCAAAAAGGTGCAGACCACAAGGATGCTCAAGGCCGTGTGCCCATCCTGCGGGTACACCGTGCGACTGACATCCAAGTGGGCCGCTCTTGGCCTTCCCTCTTGCCCTGTGGACAGCGATGTCCTGAACCTTGTTTAAACGGAGATAAACCATGACTGACCTGCAAATCAAAATCGACATCTTGAAGCTTCCCATTGGCACGGTGCTGGGGGCTTTTGCCCGATTCTCAAGCGCCACTCTGACCGGGACACCAGCCGAGCAGAAAAGCAAAGCCGCCGATTACCTTGTGACTTGTGTTCGGGCCAACAACCTGACCCTTGCCGAGATCAAAGCCTCCACCCCTGTGGTTGTGTCCACCTCCCCCGGCGTGGACACCGCCGCCGTGGATGCTGTAGCCGCCGCCGCTACCCGTGCGGAGGATGCCGCCCTCAAAGCCATTGAGGCCGTGAAGAAGCTGGCCCAGCGCTTTGGTGATGAGATCGCAGATGAGCGCTCCCTTCGCCTTCAGGACTCGGAGGAGTTGGGCAAGGCCGTTAAGGGTCTGACCAAGAAGCTTGGCGAGACCACGATAGATGACCGTAAGGTTGAGGCCGCTGTTTCCAAGGTTGTCGCTGATGCCTTCGCCCCCTTCCGCAAAGCGGTGGAGGCCGCTGGCGCTCAGTCTGTGATCGCAGACCTGTCTGGTGTGCATAAGGTGAATTCTTTCACCTGTAAGTTTTTGTTCGGCGTGGACGTGCTGGACGCCAAAGGCAATCATTTGATGGTGGATGTCTGGAATGACCCCACCGCCCCGGCTGTTGACCCCAACTTCATCTGGACTGCTGACATCCTCCAGCACCTGATCTTGTCTCAGGACTCAGGCGAAAACGTCTGGTTCGGTGGGCCAAAGGGCACGGGCAAGTCTGAGACCGCCCGTCAGTTTGCCGCCATGACAGGCCGTGCGTTTAAACGCATCAACTTCCACAAGTACACCAGTGCCGAGGACTACATCGGTGCGGTGGGTCTTGAGGCTGGGCAGACCGTGTTCAAGCGGGGTGACTTCTTATCGGCCTTCACGCACCCCTCGACTGTGATCCTGTTGGATGAGGTGACCAACGCTGACCCCGGCGAACTGGCCCCTCTCAACGGGTTCCTTGAGCCGAACAGCGCTGTCTCATTCGGTGGGTCTGTGCAGACCCGTGCCCCCGGTGTGCTGGTCTTTGCCGCCGACAACACGCTGGGCAACGGTGATGACTCGGGCCGATACGCTGGCACTCGGGCCATGAACAGCGCTTTGGTTGACCGCTTCGCCCGTGTGGTGCAGTTCGACTATCTGCCTGTGCAGTCTGAGGTGGATGCAGTGGTGCGCCACACCCAGTGTGACCCCAAGCTTGCCGAGCATATCCTCAGTGCCGTGCGTGTGGCCCGTGAAAAGGTGCAGACAGGCGAGGTTATCGATGCCCCTTCTATTCGGTCTGTGATCGCCTTTGTCCGTGCCCTGCGGGTCTTGCCCGTGGAAAAGGCTTGGGCAACAACGATTGCCGCCCGTCAACCAGCCGAGTCCTTGCCGGGACTGACTGCCATCTACCTGTCTTGCATCTGCGAGACAACCATCCAACAATATCTGTGAGGTTCATATGAACATCGAAACTATCCTTAACCGTCCCACTGTGCGTGGCCTTGAATTCAGGCTGGGCCTTGAGGCTTTCGCCCACAAGGTGGGCTCCGCTCTGGGTCTGCCCCGTGTGCGTGTCCACTGGAGCCGTGATGTCCAGACTGCTGGCATCAACGACAACGGCGAACTCTACCTTGCCGGGGTCTTGGATGAGGCCACGGTGAGCCGTGCGATGGTAGTCAAGTATGCTGGCTATGTGGTGCATGAGTTGTTGCATCACAAGTACACCGACTTCGGCGTGTCCAGCACCAGAGGCCTCCAGTACATCCGAGTCCTGCACAACGCCGTGGAAGACGGGTGGATTGAGAACACCGGGATTGCCTCTGGTCTGCTGGGCAACATTGGTTCCCTGCTCACCGAACTGGTGGATGGCATGACCAATGAGGCGCTGGCATCAGCGGTGGATTGGAATGATGCCCGTCAGTACCCCTACATCCTTGCAGTGGCTTGCCGTAAACACGCCACGGTTAAGGTTCCCTGCAACCCCCGCTTGACCGCCATCTTTGATGAGGCCGCACGGCGCTGTACCAAAGCCAAGTCCAGCACCGACACCCTTGAGATTGCTGAGTGGGTCTTTGACCAGATTCAGCAAGAGTCCAAGAAGCCAAAGCAAAAGCCGCAAGAGCGCCCCGGCAAGCCAAAGAATGACCCATCCAAGGGTCAGGATGGGCCTACAAGCCCCGATCAGGGCGAGGATGAGGACAAGGGTGCAGACCAGCCTTCCAAGCCCTCTAATCCCTCCAAATCCTCTGATGCCCCGGTGGATTCGCCTGATGACAAAGCGGCGAATGAGGTTGAGCCCAAGCTGTCCGAGGGTGGCCTGATGGGGAGCTATTCGGTGGACTACTCCAAGCGCAAGTCTGAGTACGCACTCGGGTCTGACAGAGAGGGTCTGCCCAATGCACCCGTCCCTGCCAAGCTTCGCTATGAGGTCAAGCGCCTGTTCGACAACTCGGGCTTGACTGAGTTCAGCCGCAACCGCAAGGCTGGTGTGGTCAACGTCCACGCCTTGCCATCTGTGGCCACTGGCAACGACCGTGTGTTTAAACGCCGCCTTGATGTAGAGGGTGTGGACTCTGCGGTTGTGATCTTGCTGGACATCAGCGGTTCGATGTTCAACGGTGATGTTGGCAAGAAGCGCATTGACCCTGCCATCACTGCTTGCCGTGCCCTGTTGGAGACCCTGTCAGCGGCTGGTGTCAACACCGCCGTGATTGGCTTTGCCAACCATGTCTATGAGATCAAGCCCTTCGCCATGAATCACAAAAAGGCAAGCGCTCTGATCGGCAAGGTCATACCCTGCGGCGGAACCAACGATTACACCGCTCTGCGCTACTCACATGAGTTGCTTGCAAAGCGCAACGAAACCCGCAAGCTGGTCTTTGTGATCACTGACGGGCGAGGTCAGCCTGATGCTGTGCGCCAGCAAGTTAACTCTGGCAAAGCGCTGGGTGTGACCACCATCGGAATCGGCATCAAAGCTGATGTCTCCGACATCTACGGCAACGCCGTGGAGGTGAACAACATCGCCGATATCGGTGCTGTTTCGTTTAAACAGATCAAGCTTGCCGCTTGACCCCCGCCCCCTCGGGGGCTTTTAAGGAGAAGCAACATGAGCAAATACAAAGTGCAGGTGGTGATGTCTTACTGGCAGACCATTGAGGTGGAGGCTGAAAGCAAAGAAGAGGCGGGGGCCACTGCCCTTGATTGGTTTGACCCGACACGGGCTTGTGTGCAGGGTGAGGGCGAGGTTTACGACATTGAACTGATTGGAGAAGCGCCATGTACACCGTGACCATCACCTTCATGGACGGGTCTACCCGTCAGCGCACCTACGCCAGCAAGCGAGAGGCTTTGGCAGAGGAGCGCCGAGCCATCAAGAGCCGCATTGTTTTATTCGCAACAACCAAAGGAGAGGCCGCATGAAATCAGCCAACCGGACTCAGCAACTTATTGCATTAGTTAAAAGCGGCACTCACCGCATCGACCCAGTCCACGGACTGTGCAAATGGATCGAATGCCGCCAAGAGTGGATATATACACAATGCGGATACCGAAAAGATGTCATTAACCGTGTAGCCAAGGCAACATCAACCACCAAAGGAGAGACAGCATGAATGCAGAACATCAGTGGCACATTGAGTTGGAGCACATTCTGTGCAAGGTACGTCACGCCAAGGCGTGGCTTGAAGATAGTAACCAGCAAACCGTGAGTGCCAGACAAGCCATCTATGAACTGGAGCCTGTGATTGAGATGCTTGAGGAACTGTGCGAATTAACCAAAGGAGAGACAGCATGAAAACCTACCAGATTGAATTGAAGCGCACCTCTTACGTCAACCTGACCATTGAGGCCGAGAATGAGGATGAGGCCGAGGCATTGGCATGGAGGCAGATGGAACAAGACTACTACCGAGATGACGGGGCATGGGACATTGAGTCCATTGAACTGGATGACATTGCAACTGACGAAACCCGCTCATATGGGCCACAAGGAGAGACAGCATGAAAACATTGAACGAACTGCGAGTCTTCTGCGAGGGCTACGCCAAAGGGCTTGCCAGCGAACGTGACTTCTACGGAAACACGCTGGCTGAATGCGATGACTGGGTTGTTTGGGGTGAGTACGACATCAACTTTTCGGGGTCTGTATGTTCATACCACGCCAAGAACGACAACGACCTGCACGTTGACGCATACAAGGCTGGCTGGGTTAACACTCCCGGCGAACCCATTCACAGCTTCACAATCTTTGGAGAGACAGCATGAAATACACAGGCCCAGCCAAACCCATTCGTTTAAACAGAGAGATCATCAGCGACCAAGCCGAGTCGGTGATCTTTGTTTTGTTTGCCATCTTCATGTTGGCCTACCTTTTCTGGGAGGCATGATGACCGTTCTCTCTGAAGAGATAAACAGGATCAATGAGGCCTACGAACAAATCTTTGATGTCTTCGAGGCCAACAGACTAACGCCCGAGATGACCTTCGGCTTGCTGGTCAAGCTTGTAGTTCAAATTGCGGGGGATATGCCCAAGCCCGAGATGATGGGCATCATCTCCGCCGCCCATGACCTTGACCGATTTATGAGACCCCGTTCTGAGGAGATACATTGATGAAAGACCTGATCCAAAAATTGCGTGATGAACACCTCAAGGTCACCATCCACGACATTGGAGAGGACAAGGCCGTGTTCGCTCTGGCTGTTGTCATTGATGAGCCCATCGACATTTGGTATGTGGCCTTCGTGATGGGCTACAGCTTCACGCCAGTGATGATTGGCAAACTGCTGGTGTTCCCGCAATTGGTGGTTGATGTAAAGACCTACGACTTTATCTGTGCGTAAGGTCAAGACGCTGATTGATCCCTGCCCTCACTTCGTAAGACAAGCCGCCAAGTATGACCACCTTCTTGAACTGCACAACACCACGCAGATGTTCAAACGAGGTGAGCGATACATCAGATATATCCGCCTACACTGGTGCGTTTACACGCACAGAGACACTCCGCAAATCTGCGGTAGATACGACAACGTGATCAGCGCCGTGTTTTATGCGCTGAAATGAAGAGGGGGGCTTGATGCCCCCCTTCTCTTTAGAACATATCCAAGTTCTCTGAATACGTCCCTGCGGTCTTGTTGAAGATTAAGGACGTTTCCCCTTGTGTCCCTACCCAGCGGTAGCGGCACTTCCAGACTGCCAACTCGGTAAACGTATCCTTCCTGTGGATCGTGATGCCACAGTCTGTCTTCGCCCACCACGCCATCGACCCACTGATCGACATCCCGTCTGGACGGGGCTGTTCGACACCAGAGCGGTTGATCTTGCTGGGATGGGCGACAAACCATGTGTGTACATCGTGAGCCATACAGAACTTCTTGACCTTCGTCAGGATGTCGCTGATGGCATTGGTCTCGCTCTTGTCTGACCCCGGCATCTCAATGTAGTTGTACGGGTCAATCACCAGACCACGCACCCCCATTCTCTTCACCGCCGCCTTGGCCCTTGTCAGGATTGACTCAAGGGTGCTGGGTTCTTCGCCGTTGGTGTCGATGAAAAGAAAATGTTCGTTGACCCATTTAAACGCCATCTCCTTCGCACTCTGACTCATCCTATCCCGGCCTTCGTAAAAGGATTGGAACGAGTAGAGTTCCATGAGTCGGGTGATATGGACTTCGGGTTGATTCTCAAAGGAGCAGACCGCAAACTTCCAGTCCGATGTCCTTGCGAGGTTGACCATCAACTGGTCAACAAAGTTGGACTTGCCACTGGACGGGTAACCTGTGACCACAGTCAACTGCCCCGGTGCTACGGTGTAAATGTTATCCACCGATGGGTATCCCGTGCTAAACCCTTTGCCCGATCCCTTGGTGTAGAGGTCATTGATCTTGTCGAGGTATGCCGTTGCTTCTGAAATGCCGTTGATTGGGTACGGCTCTGCGTCATTGATGATCTTGTTTAAACGTTCAGTCGGCGTGTCGTCTGCCGTCGGGTCGTCGTCCATCCATGCTTCGTTTAAATCCTTCCATGCAAACTTGGCGAGTCTGCATTTTTCTTTGCCGATGCGCCTTGCCAACTCTTCTGCCAGCGCTTGACCGGGAGGGTCTTGGTCTGTTGCTAGGATGACGTATGGAGCCGCATCGATGATCTCCCTTGCGTTCCAGACAAACCCGAACTTCTTGTCTTCTGTTGGTAGCACCTTGCCATCTGCGACCTTGACGGGGGCGCCGCCGGGAACACTGACCACGTTGTGGATACCCGCCTCAATGGCAGTGAGGCAATCCATCTCTCCTTCGACAATGATCAGGGGCTGGCCCTTCTCTACCTTGTCGATGCCAAAGAAATCATGTGCGCCCCCTGCGTCTTGCGTGAAGTCCTTTGCTTCGATGCTTCGGTACTTCGCTGAGACCAGCGCACCACTGCGGTAGTAGGGGAAGCCGATGGCTTGTGTTGGTTTGCTGAGTCGGCTGAAAAACTTCTCCGCTGAGAACAGACGCATGGCATCTGCGGTTATCTCTGATATGCCCCGTGACTTGAGCCACTGGTAATGTTGATGGGTGAGCCTGTTGTTGACTATTGTTGCGGCAGGGACTGCGGACAATTTGTTCTCCTTGGGTTGCACTGAACCCGATGCGTAGCAGTGGTGGCAGTGATAGACAACGGCCCCGTCATCCTTGCGGGTCAGGGTCATGTCCTTGATGTTTTGTTTTCTGCGGTCTGGTGTGCAGAATGGGCAGATCACCCGTGTCGAATCATTGAAGTATGTATCCGCTACGAGTGCTTCAATCATTTGATCGCCCCTGTGGAGGTGCGTTTAAACGAGCGATTGGCCGATGCAGGCTTGGCTCTGAGGTTGCTGCGGGATGTTGTTCCTCCCTTACTGAGAGGGGCGATGTGATCGACATCCTTGCCGTCACCCTTGCGGACAACCCCTTCACGTTCCAGCATTCTTCGGGCTTTGTTTCTCTGCGCCCGTTTTTTCTTGACCTCGGGTGTGCCATCGTAGTTGGCGTATTCTTGTTTGTAATCTCGCATGTTGCTTCCTAAATGAGAGGGGCGATAGGTGGGGTACTCACTGCGGCTGTTTGCTCTAGGCTTGTGCCCTAGTGCGTGAAGGTCTCCCAATCACCAGCACCCGCTTTCCCCCGGTTAATCAATAATCCATTGCGTGTCGAATGTCACGAATTCGCATCTTTAAAAGCGGGGCTAAGTCCGCCTTGCTTTGCTGCAACCGTTCAATCTCAGCTTGAAGACGTTTAATTTTTACGTCAATGTTTTCCTCGACAGTTGGGTTGCGATCTATGGAATCAATTTGATTTGCATAGGCCCGTTGCTTTTCTTGCACAGCAAAATCGTATCCAGATTCAATCATTTGCCTCTCCAAGTTAAAAACAGGTTGTCGTGCAGTTAGTGCCATAACAGCAGGTAGTGCAAATAACCGTCCGATTTCCTTGGATGTATGTGTGCGTGGTGCAGGTCGCCCACACTGCGGTGGCAGATGCGGCGAGGGTCAGGGCTAAGACAATCTTTTTCATTTCAGTTCTCCAAGTTTAAATGCGGGGTGGTGCGGGGTTGATGTAGCTTCCGGTGTATGCGCCTCTAGGCTCATCATAGAAGACACGATCCTTGATGCTTGTCTCCGTGTGGAAGAGGTCGGGGCGCTCTTCCTGAACCATCCGGATGGCCGCATCCAGTTGGCTGGTCTTGGCGGCAAACTTCAAAGTGGTTTGCAACTTCATTGGTAAAAGGGTGTGCATGGCTCAGTCCTCCAAGTTAAGTTCAGTTTGCTCTGGCGCACGGTAGTTTTCCACCTTGACCCCGCTGGTCAACGCAATAACCAAGTCATCCTGACTTGCTGTGCGTACAACAAACGAACTCTGTGCAACGTACATCAAGGCTTGTTGCCTTGTAGATGCCCTGACCAGACGGGTATTGTTATCCGATGTGCCGATAAAGTAAATGCGTTCTTCTCTCATGGTTTTCCTTGGTTGATGGCGATCTTTGTCGCCTCAATAAATCTCCCTGATTTCGCCGGGTGGATAATTTCCACCCAAAGACCCCCTACCCCACGGGATGTGAGGAGAAGGGGAAGGTTCCACCCCTGCAAAGCAGGATCATCATGTGACGGATTCTCACCGTCTACCCTCGGCTTGATGATGCGACCAGCCGCACGGATTATTCGGGAACTGCCCCCTAGACGTAGGTCATACCGTGTCGCGGTTTTCTTCCGAGCGGCCCCACTTGCGGCCCCTGCTGTCGTGCGGAGTACGGAAGGCGTAGAAAGTACAGACGAAAAAAAGCCGCTTGCAACTGCGATCCCGGTCGAAACCTTGCCAAATATCCCTCCCACGAGAGTATTTGGTAAGGCGGAAATCGCATGTGTAAGCGGCCTCTGTCTCTGTTGCTTTCGACGACAACAACTCCAATGTATCACAGCTTTTTGGAGCTTGCAAGATAAGATTGCGAACGTTCTTAGGGATAAACCCTTACACCCCATTCAAGGGGGTATACCCCATTACGGGGGATACCCCATCACGGGGTACACCCTCCGCAGGAGCGTGTCTGTAACTTTAAATCGCTGATTTGGAGATACATTTGTTTAAACAGGGTAGCTCACCGGGTGAGCCCGCGTGCCTGCACGCTGCCTGCAATTCGTTTACACTGGCGCTGCGAGGTCACTCCCCCTTGCAGTTGCTTCTCTTTTAACCCCGGCCTTTGCGCTGGGGTTTCTTTTTTGGGGCAACCTCTGGAATCTTCTCTATCAATATCTCTGCCCTTGGGTTCTCTGGGTCAAGTCCCCAGTACGCATGGCGCTCCTTGACCTGTCGGTCGTTCTCGTAGATTAACCCCTGCATCAGGTCGAGGATCAAGGTCTCGTCCAAGTCTGGCCTTCGGCTTGCGTAGTAGATATGCAGCGTCACCCGGAGGTCGCCAGTCATGAGCTTGGCCAGCGGTTTGCATTGCTGTTTAAACATATCCGAGTAGCTCAGCGCCTTCTCTGACTTGATGAGCCGGGACATCCCTCCAAACCTCACCATCCGCCGACTGTTGCTTTTTGATGCTGGCTCACCAAAAATAATTTGCACTAGGGCTTGCAATTCTGTTGTATCATCACTATCATTGAGTTTCTCAGTCATAAAAACCTCTGGAGTTAAGATGCAAGTTACGAACGTTCACAATCTACCAGAACCACTGGTAACCCTCGCAAAGCGGGAATATTACAGCAAGGGTGAGGCCCAGTACAGCGTCACCGAGATCATGTCTCCCCCCAAGATTCGCAGATTGCGTGAGAAGCACAACGACCAGATCACCCAAGATGTCAGCGACATGATGTGGACTCTGTTGGGGTCTGCCCTCCATGTAGTGATGGAGAGGGGCGAGACACCGGGATGGATCAAGGAGGAGCGCATCTTTGCCGAGGTGTCTGGGGTCAAGATCAGCGGGGCAATCGATCTACAAGAAGAGGCAGAGGGCGGGATCATCATCCATGACTACAAGTTCACTTCCGCATGGGCAGTCATGCAAGAGAAGGAGGAGTGGACAGAGCAACTCAACATCTACAAATGGCTGGTCGAGACCGTCAAGCAACGCAAGGTTGTTGGCCTGAAGATTTGTGCGCTGGTCAGGGACTTCAACAGGCATGACCGTAAGGAAGGCTACCCAGCCTCCCCCATCTGCGTGGTGGATGTCCCCATGTGGGACAGCGTGAAGACTGAGATGTATATCCGGGAGCGTCTTGAGATGCACCGTGAAGCAAAGATGAGAGCGGACTTTGAAGAGGAACTTCAGAACTGCTCCAACGAGGAACGTTGGATGTCGGAGACGACATTCGCCGTTAAGAGGGAAGGCAGGAAGACTGCCATCCGTGTGTTTAAAACCATCGAAGAAGCCACAACGCTGGCAGAGAAGGAAAAAGGATATGTCGAAACAAGAACCGGAGAGCCACGCCGTTGTACAGGTAACTACTGCGGAGTGGCAGAGTGGTGCGCCCAATACCAAGGAGAACTCAATGTCCCAGCTTGACCTTTTGAAACTGAACGTGAATGAGCACGTTGAGAAGAAGCAAAACCTGTCCTACCTGTCATGGGCATGGGCATGGGCAGAAGCCTTGAAGGCTGACCCTGCCGCCACGTTTGAGGTGAAGACCTTTAGGCATGCAGTACAGGATACCTATATGGAATTCCCTTACATGCAGATCAATGGCACAGCAATGGTCTGGGTCACCGTCACCATGTTTGGCAAGCCCATGACTTGCTTCTTGCCTGTGATGAACAGTAGCAACCAGCCCATTTCCATAGAGGGCCGGAAGTTTAAAGACAAGTACGGCAACGAAAAGGTTGAAAAGATCGATAGCTTCAACATCAACACCGCCATCATGCGTTGCATGACCAAGGGCTTGGCGCTACACGGATTAGGCCTGTATATCTATGCGGGTGAGGACTTGCCCCAATCCGAAGAAACAGCGCCTGTAATCGTCAAGGCAGTGACTCCAGACGGTACTGCGATGGCAGATGTTCAGGTCAACACTGGACAGGCAGATGCAAACGCAGAGTTGTTTGCCGAGGGAATGATGACATACACAAACCATTGCACTGACGTCAAAGGTTTAAACAGTTACTGGAAGGCCAATCAAGGTCAGCTTGATGGGCTCAAAGTAAGTCACCCCGATCTTTATGACCGGGTTCGCAATCGCTTCGCAGAACTGAAGAAGCAACTTTCGGAGAGTAAATAATGGCCTACCAAAAGACGGAATACAAAGCGTTTCCTGACTCGGGTTCCTTGAGAGCCTCAACAACCAAGAAGGGGGCAAAGTCCCCCGACTACTGGGGGAACATTGCAATCAACCTTAAGGACATGACCAACATCAGGAACGAGGATGGCCTGACGGTTATCAAGCTTTCTGGTTGGAAGAAGGTGGACAAGCAGGGCAAGACATACCTGTCAATCTCTGTTGACCGCTTTGTCCCCAAGCAAGAGAGCGGCGGATACACCCGTCAACCTACCCGCCAAGAAGACAGCTTTGGCGATGATGACGTCCCCTTTTAAGGAGAAGAACCATGTTGGATTTTTTAAAGACCGTTCCTGATATGACAAACACACCGGAGATAACCATGATTGAGACCCCAAAGACTTCCATTTCGCAACGCATCCGCGACTACAAAGCCGCCAACCCAGATGCCACCGCAAAAGAAATTGCTGATGCCGTTGGCACGACCGCCGTGTATGTCTACCAAATCTTAGCCAATCCGCCAAGGAAGGCCAAGAAGGCTAAGCCTGTTGCCGCCAAGCCAAAAGAGAGCAAATCGGTTAGCAATAAGGAGCTTGATGCCCTCAAAGAGGAAATCGAAACGCAACGCATAGTCATTGATGCGCTGAAAAGAACAGTTGAAAAAAATCTGGCCGTCATTGAGTACCTTGAGGGCAAGATTGATGATCTAGGCGGACTGGTTTGCTGAGATGGCACTTCAGTTTGAAGCACGAAAGGTGGCGTTAAAACAAGACCGCACAGGTTTTGTCTTGACGCTGGCGATCCACCCTGACGAATGCCCGGAAGAGATTCTGCGTGACTTCGTTGGGGCGCGATACGGCTGTGCTTTGGTGCGGATTCAAGATGACGAGTCCGCTACCCCGTACACCAACAGGGTTCAGAAGGCAGGGATGCTCTGCAAAGAATCCAAGTTCCATGACTTCCTTGAGGTCAACACGGAAAACGAGGCAGCGGTAGAGCTGTGTAAACGATGCGGCATTGAAAGCCGTACCGAGCTGCACGGCAACGAGGTCGCAAAGCAAATCTTTGATGATCTGGTCAAGGAATATGAAACATACAAATGGCCGGAAGACCCTTTCTGAGGAAAGAAAATGACATTTTCACCAAATTACAAACCATTCATGACGTACCTTGAGCCCAAGAACATCGCCAGACTCAAGCGGTTTTCCAAGGCCAACAAGATGCCAATGACGCAGATTGTGCGGGAGGGAATTGATGCCCGTCTGTCCTCTGGGAATCAATACACCAGCGGTTTCAACGAGGGATTGCTCAAGGCCATCAAGGTGGTGGGCAGTATCGAAGCCGCCCAGATGCGCTTCCCATCAGGCCTGTCTTTTGCAGAACTGGTAGAGCAAGAGGTCAGCAAGAGCCTTATGCGAGAGGGGGCAGATCATGAAACTGACGGGCAGTCGTAATCAATGCCAAGGATGTAAGCAGTACTTCAACAGCACCACTGCGTTTGATATGCATCGCACAGGAGAGCACGGCGTTAACCGCCGTTGCAGAACGCCGGAAGAAATGACGGCCCTCGGGATGCTTATCAACCACGCAGGATTTTGGATAACGGAGCAATATCATGGAAATATGGACAAGCGAGAAGTTGAGCAATCAGAACCCAACGATGGTGAAGCCGCTCAGGCACATCACCAGTCCAAAGTTTAAGTGGCTTGACGCCTCTAAGACTGACGTAACAAAAACATGGCGCAAGGCAAGACTGCTCATGCGTTTAAATGAAAGCGCATATGAAAGCCGTACTCGAATTCAACTATCCACAGGATACTGAGAAGTGCCGCAGAGCCATACACGCAGATGAAGCCTTCAAGGCATTGCAAGAAATCAAGTCCAGTGTTGACCGCAAGTTTACACACAAGGCTGATCTTGAGGATGTCTTGAAATACGTCTACGAGGTATCAGACTACGTCTTAAAAACCACAGGAGAAGAGGAATGAACAAAGGACTTGAACTTGGACACGCAATGGCCGAGGTTGCAGCCGCGAATGCCGGAGATGACTGGAGTCTTCTTGCCTTGGAGGCAATCCGCCAACACGCTCTAAGGAAGCATCTCTTCACGATTGAGGATGTGCGTAAAGCTAATCCCGACTTCCCCGAGCCTCCCGACAAAAGGGCTTGGGGGGCGATTGCCAGACTTGCAAAGAAGGAGGGCTACATCCAACCAGATTCATGGGTGAGGGCTGAGAGCCTTACTGTGCATGGAATGGTTGTGACCCTGTGGGAATCCAAGATTTACCGGGGGGTCGAATGAGCAAAGAAGCAATGAAGCTGGCGCTGGAGGCGTTGGAAACATCTATGTATCCGCAACAAAAACAATTGCAAGCCATCACCGCCCTGCGAGAAGCACTGGCAAACGAAGCCCTCGACAAGATGGCAGAGAACGCCAGAGAGTTGGGGCTAAACTATGAGCCAGCACAGCCACAGGTTCGCACAGGTAATTGTTTGCGGGTAGGTGTGTGCGCTTCAGAGGGCCACAAGATTCAAGCACAGCGCACATGGGTTGGGCTGACGGATGAGGATGACATTGATTGGGAAGAAGGCGGCAACTTGAGAGATTTAGTTAAAGCCATCGAAGCCAAACTCAAGGAGAAGAACAATGGATGACGGCTATTACTGCGTTATCTGTGGGCGGTACATCGAGGCCGTTGATGGTGTGGTGGTGCATGACAACGTGCCGCACCCAGACATGGCATTTGACGATGAGGAGAGGCCGCAATGAC
>Ga0315901_10000408_pt1 | contig 63876 bp, 55 predicted proteins | sample LakEriMetagenome_10_FD_203761 | JGI IMG/M metagenome (GOLD analysis project Ga0315901, IMG submission 203761) | Freshwater fungal communities from buoy surface, Lake Erie, Ohio, United States - Buoy 2 MA116 | ecosystem: Environmental > Aquatic > Freshwater > Lake | place: USA: Lake Erie, Ohio... | reverse complement strand
GTAATGAATGTACCCAATCAAGCTAACCCAAGAGGTCAAGTTGTACCTTATCCTATGTACCCAAATATGTACCCGGGTATGTATCCTAATCAAGTAGCTCAAACAACTTACCAACCTGGTGCTCAGACTACTACAACTGCTCCAGCTACTAAAACTGAAGTAACAACCACAAAGACTACTAAGACAAAGAGCGAACTTCCTTCTGATGCAATTATCGTTACATCTTCAGACGATGAAAAAATTACTCTTGATAATGTAAAAGCTGGTAAGATTTACATTAAACAAGAAAATGGGAAGTATGCTAAAGCTACAGGGTTTGCACCAGTGTCAGCTAGTAAGAGCGGATTTGAAAATTACAAACCCATTGGTGAATCTGTAGAAGCAGATCTTGAAAGAGCTGAAGGTATCTTAGCTAAACTTGAGAAAGCAGGTAAAGCTCAGAAGGGTAGTAATACCAAAGGTGAAAAAGGTTGGATAATTGGTAAAGACGCCTATGAAGTATTATCACTAGACGATATAGAGTTTATGACTCGTATTTCTAGTGTTGGTGGTCCTAATTATAAAAAGTTAGGATTTAGAACTCCAGAAGGTAAAGGATTTGATATTGTACTTCAAAATAAAGGTAAGGTAGGTTCATATGGTTGGGCTCACCCTAAATTCATGGAGTATCAATATTGGAAAGGATTATCTCCTAACAACTATCAGACAACAGCGGAAGAGTATGAAAAATTGATGAAGGAGAATCCTGATCTTATGGTTGAAAACCGTAAGAACATGTTAAAGTTTTATGGTTTCGATGTAAGTAAATTTGATGAAACAAAACTTAAACAACCTGCCGAAGCGTTTTACACTTCAGATATCATTAATGGTAAACCTGATGCAAAAGCAGTTAGAGAAGGTAACCGTTTAGTTAATGGTAATGAAATCGGACTTGTAAGAGCTACTCAAGAAATCTTTAAAGATGCGGGTTATAGACCAGCTCTTAAATCTGATAACTTCTTGGGTCTCGAGCACTTGGAGTTAATTAAACCAGGTGTTACATGGGGAGAAGCAGCAGATAGTTTTAATGAAACGGTAGAGAAAACATCTACTACTGATGATGGACCTAAGACTGAAAAATTAAAAACTCCTAATGTTGAATTTGGTGCACCTTGGTGGTTACAAGATATTATCAAAGTAGCTGGTGCAGCAGGTGATTATGCACGTTTGAAGAACTATTACCCATGGCAGGCTGAAGCTAACGTAGTAACTCCTGATGTTACTTTCTATGATCCTACTAGAGAGTTAGCAGCAGCAGCTGAACAAAGTGCTATCGCAGCTAATCAACTTGGACAGTTTACAGGACCACAAGCATTTAATGCTAGATACGCGGATCTTCAAGCTAAACAAGCTGAGAATGCAGCTAATATTTTAGGTAGATACAACAGCTTAAATGTTGGTGTTTCTAATGAACAAGCTGCTCAAAATGCTAATATCTATAATCAAGCTGCACAAATGAAAGCAGCTAGAGATACTAGTCTTTGGGATAAATATCAAACTGTTAACCAAGAGTTTGATAACTCTAAAGCTAAAGCTCGTGAGACATTAAGGAACCAGTATGTAAATGCTATTACTAATAAAGCATATACAGCTAACCTTAACACTCTTACTCCTCAGTTTGCAGTTGATCCTTCAATTGGTGGGGAAATGATCTTTAAGAACCCAAGGGAAATATTTGCAGATCCTAGTAAAAAACAGACGTATCAGGATGTCTTTAATGAACTTATGGATAACCCCAATTTCCAAAGTGACCCAGGTAAAACAATGGAAGTCGCTTATAAGATTTGGTCAGGACAACCTTTGTATACTAGTCCTTTTGATGTCTACGGACAAAACCCAGGTATAGCTTACCCTGGTATGCAGAACTATCAAGGTAGATCTCAAAGTTCTGAAGGATAACTATAAACTTTTAAAGTGAAATAAACCTACTAGATTTTTAATTAATTTAGTGTGCGATGGCAACTTATATTCCCGGTACTACAGATTACGTTTCCCAGTTTCAACCGTTTACTCCGGATTACAACTTTTTGGGAAACATTCTTCAACAAAGACAATCTACTTATGATTCAAACTACAACGCGTTAAATCAGAAGTATGGTACTCTCTTGAATTCTGATTTGTTGCGGGAAGATAGTCTTGTTAAAAGAGATCAGTTTTTTAAAATGATTGACCAAGACATTAAGAAAATGTCGGGGTTAGATCTTTCCCTACAACAGAATGTAGATGCTTCACACAAAGTCTTTGATAGCTTTTATCAAAACAAAGATATCTTCAAAGACATGGTCTATACCAAGGAGTATAAGCGTCAGCTTCAAATTGCTGATAGCTATAAGAACTGTATTGACCAAGAGAAGTGTGGTGGTAAATATTGGGATGTAGGAGTAAACTATCTTAATTATAAAGCTGACGAATTTAAAAAGGCATCAAAAGAACAGATGATGTCTATGTCTCCTGGTGAATATATTCCTCAAATAAATATTCAGGAGAAAGCAATGAAACTTGCTAAGGATTACGGTTTTTTTAGTGATAAAGGTGGTCCTGGTAAAATAATGTGGTCTCAGGATGGAAAATATACATACATCCAAAAAGGAGGAGCAGTATTACAAACTCCCTTTCATGAAGTTCTTAGAAACATGCTTGGTAAAGACCAAGCTGTTATTGACATGTACAAAGCTCAAGCTTATGTAAATAGAAAGGATTATATTCTTTCTAATAAAGATAGGTTTGGAGGAGATGAGAATTTAGCTGAGGATGATTATTTCAGATCATTAGACCAATACGCAGCTGACCTTCAGAAAAAACAACAGGAAGATTTAGATAAGCTCATTGGAGCAGAAGCTAAAAAAGAAGTCTTAAAGAAAACTATTGAAAAAGAAGGAACAACTGGAGACGATGATCTAGGTATTGACTTTGCTGCTGCAGGTTTAGATTTTGACTTTGCTACTAAATCATATGAGATAACCGAAGAGCAGACAAAAGTAGCTAAGTCAATTTACGATAAAGGTTTAGACAGAAATCTTAGACGTGCTAGATACGATAGCATGTTTGCCAATGATCTTCTTAATAGAGAAATGTTTGGTGCTGCTACTGGAGTAGCTGCTTTAACAAATTCTCAAGAATCATTACAAGCTGATCCATATGCTAAAAGTTTGTTTGACTTTTCTTTAGAAGTAAAGAAAATGCAAATCAAAGCTGATTTAGATGACAGAAATGAGCAGCGTAAAAGCATGTATGAAATGTCAAAGGAACAAGCTTTGATGGACTACATGACTGGTGGCTCAATGATTGGAGGAGCTGGTGGTGGTGCTGGTGGAGGATCTGAAAACGTTCCTACTCCATCTGAATTTAAAGGTGGTAGTACTCCAGAAAAAGATGAATATGGAGCATTAGCAGAAACTCAAACTGTAGCATCTAATGACGTTATTGGTAATCAAAGACAATGGGTATCAGGTCTAACAAAAAACTTAGAGCACACAATTAAAAATTCAAAAGATAAAAACAGTGTAATTGTTGCTCAAAACTTTCTTAATGGTTGGTTAGGTAAAGCTGAAAAAGATTCACAAGGTAATGTAGTAAAAGAAGGTTACGACGCAGCTTCTCAAAAGTATTACGTACGTGATCCTAAAAGAGGCGGTTTAGTTGGATTGAATTTTGATCAAGCTTTTTCAATAATTCAAAATGTAGATCCTAGTAGATTGTCAGAAATCTATAATAAAGGTATTGTAGCTAAAAATGAAATTAGAAGTTTAGGAGAACAAAAAACATTTTTTGAAAGCAGAGGTAACCAGCTTGAAAGAAGTGTTGCTGTAGCTAGAGATCTAGTTGAAGCTGCAGAAATAACAATGAGTGATAACCTTAGTGCAGTAAAAAGTCTTCTTACTATTGAAGATAAAGATAATCAAGTAGTTCTTGATGCAATGACTTTTACAGAAAATGGAGTAACAAAATTAAGAAGTAAAGAACAGTTTAACGAATTCCTTAGAAAACCTGAAAATGCAGATTTAAGAGAAAAACTTTCAGAACCAGGTTTTTGGGATGGATTTTTTGGTAGAGTTACAAAAGGTATTGGAAGAGGTTTAGTAGCTGCACCATTAAATTTTATACCTGTTGTAGGTCAAATTGCAACTGCAGGAGTACTTGGTTATAATGTATACGATGCTCTTTTTGGTAGTAAAGAAGGATATGAAATATTGAATGAGTTGTATGACACACAACTTGAAATGATTCAAAATAAATATAATGAGAATCCAACAGTTAATGGTAAACCATTAATCAAACCCCTTACTACTAATCCTATGTTAGGTGTTGGAGGTGGTACTACTGCTATGGGTGCAGGATATACTTTTAATAGTGTTCAGTTTAGGAGTCAAGGCTATCAAGGTACATTAGGATTTATTAATGATTTTAATAGTATTAGTGATGGTACAATTCACTTAGGTAAAGAAGTTGTTAGAGCTGATGATGCTATTGCTCCTGAAGATGAAGTTGCTATCGCTAAAATATTACTTAACGGTGTTAAGAATGATATGATGACAAGTGCTCAAATGATAAGAATGAAAAAGAAAGATTTTGAGCCAAATAACTTTACTGTTAAATATGGTGATGTAGCACTTGAAAGTGAAAATGTAGTTGGATTACATATTCAGCCATCACAAAAATTAATTGATGAATTATTTAAAGGTGAAGATGGTAAAAAGACATTAAAAGCTTATCCTAAAATTGCTGAAGGGTTTACAATGTATGTCCCTAAAGAGAAAGCTACTAATGCATTTACACAATCTCATAAGTATCAACCATATGATATAATTCTGCAACATAAAGATGTTGATTTAGAATTACCTAATGCTGGTAAAGTAACTATTAGTAAACAAAAAGCAGATGGTAGTTTTGATGTCACAGCTAATATTATGGGAGTTAAAAATGGTAAACTTGAACAAGTAGATAACTGGACAATGAGTACTCCTCCTATGTCTAGAGGTCAAGCTGTTTATGAAACATTTTTCCCGGTTTTACAAGAAATGGAAAGATACAATAAGGAGGTTATGCAAACAGGTAGAGGTAGAATTTACAATACTAACCTTTTAAATTTTGCACCTGATGGCTCATTAATTCTTTCTGGAGATCCTAAAGTTTCTCAAGGAACTTCATTACAAGAGTTGTATCAGCAAAACCTTGAACGTAATCTTCAAACAGTTAGATAATAATGGAAGAAAAAAATATTCCTGAAGGATATAGTGCAGCTCCGATCGAACCAGTTAGTGTTTCATCTGATGCTACAGCTTTATTAAAAGCTCCCATACCAACATTAACAAACTATATACCCGATGGTATTCCTCCTACTATTAATATAAATCAACAGCTTCAAGGAGATTTTAATACTGGTCCTGTACCAAGTCCTAGAGCTAGAGGTAATAATTCTTCTGGAGATTATATTAAAGCTTTATCAAGTGGTCTTAAGAATCTAGATCATACAAGAGATAAATATTCTTATACAAGAGCAGCATCCTATGGTGCTGGATATAAGAATATGAATTTTGAGCGGTACTACCGCCACGGGATGTATGATAAGCTTGGGTTTAATCCTTATAGAGATAACGAGACTCTTTATAATGAAAAAGGATCATGGTGGGATGATGGAGTAAGAGCTTTTGTACCTACTATGAAAGGAATCGGGTTAGGATTCTTAAGTGGTCTACCCGGATCCTCTTTATGGGGTGATGAAGATTATTGGAATAAAGAACTTGAAAAATCCATGGCGATAGGTACTACTACCCGCGGTGGAGTAGGAGGATGGATAACAAATTTTGGGTTAAATGCTGGTTACTCTATAGGTATTCTTGGTGAAATGGCTGTTGAGAATCTAGCTTTAGGACTTATTTCACCCTTTACTGGAGGTACGTCTTTAGGAGCAGCAGGTGCTAGATCAGCATTAAAGTTTGATAAATTAACTAGAATGTTGAATGGTAGTTATGATACCATTAAACAACTAAAAAATATTGATAGTGCAAAGTCCGTATTTGATATTGCTAAAAGTGGCGCAAAAACCGTAGGTAACTTTCTTAATCCTTTAGAAAATACAACAGAGCTTGTTAGTAATGCTATAAAGGGTAAAAAGTCATTTGAAAATATGACTACCCTTGCTAAAATGTCAAAGTCATTTGGAGCTTTTTATAATGATGCACGACAACTAGATTTAGCATTTTCTGAATCACTATTAGAAGGAGCTGGTGCTAAAGCTCAACATATTCAAAATTCACTAGATGCTTATTATGCTAAACATGGTGAATTACCTACAGGTGAAGAAGCTCAAAAAATAGCAGACAGTGGCGACAGTATTAAATTCAATACTGTAATGTCAAACGCAGCATTAATCTATACAACTAACAAGTTTGTATTTGAGGACATGTTTGACCGCGTACGTGCTAAAGGTAGAATGGCTGCATCATTTTTAGAAGGTGATAAACGTGCATTAACTAAAACAGCAGCTAAAGAATTTAAAGTTGGTCAGACTCAAGCATATAAAGCTGCTGAGGAAGCAGCTAAATGGAGTGTAAAAGGATCACTTAAAAAAATAGCTACATCTCCATATAACCCTGTAAGTCTTAAATATCTTTCTAAAAATATAAGTGAAGCATTTCAAGAAGCTGGTCAAGAATCAATTACGGCGGGAATGCTTGATTATGAGAGACGTAAGCTTGAAGACCCAACATATGCTAGTTCATATAACTGGTTAAGTGGGATTGCTCATGGTATGGGTGAGCAGCTTTCTCTTGAAGGATTAAATGTCTTTGCTCAAGGTTATTTAACGGGTGGTATTCTTGGTCCTCTTCAAGGTGGTATCATTAAAGGACTTAATGCTGCAGATAATATTTTTCAAGGAAAAGATAGAGCTACAATTGAAAAAGAACGTACTGAACGTCAGAATAAAATACAAGAAAGAAATAATGAAAGAATAAACGCAGCAAACTTTATTACTGATAACATCTTTGTTCTTGATAAAAATAGAAGAGCTGAAAACAATGCTAATACAATTACAACAGCTCAAGACGCTAAACAGGCTCGTCAAAACGGTGATGTAAAAGCAGAAAAAGATTTAAATTTTGAAACAGAGTTTAATCATATGTGGACTCTTGCTTCATCTAACTCAACCAATTTGGTTATAGATCACTTTAATGATATACTAAAGTTAGATGATCAAGCATTTGCAGAAGCACATGATTTAGATATTTCAGATGTAGCTGATGGTAGAAAAACAGTACAAGAGAAGATTGATTTTGCTAAAAAACTTCAGAAACAATATAATCTTGCTAAAGAAAAGTTTGCTAATCCATATGAACCATGGACTATTAATAAAGAAGAAAATCCTATTGAGTTTGCAGAAGCTGTAAATGCATATCAAGGTTGGGAAGATGGTGTTAAGCACATAATTTTTAATGTTAATGCTGCAGAAGATACCGCCTCGAGAATGAGTTCGTTATCTGATACTTTAGGTAATAAAAAGGGTTTTTTCAAAAGTTTGTTTACCGGATTTAAAAATGGTAAACCGTTTTCAGAAGTTAACTCTGAAGATGTTACAGTTCTCTTAGATCATTCTCAAAGAGGACAAATGAAAAAAGCTTTGTCTTCTCAAATTTCTATTCTTGAAACTGGTACAGATGAGCAAAAAGCAGAAGCTGAAAAGCTTAAGAAAAAATTAGATTTGTTAAATGCATGGGATGCTAAAGCAGATCATAATTCTCGTTTAATTAAAACAACAGAGTTATCTGAGTTTTCACCTCAAGAAAACGAGCGTAGAAAAAAGTATGCTCAATTTAGAAAAGGTGCTAAAGTAGTTGATAAGAAAACTGGAGAAGAATTTACTATAGCATCCGTACTTAAAGATGGTACTGCTACTTTAAAAGATTCAAAAGGAAAAGAAAAAACAGTTAATCGTCTTGATGCTGTAGATGCATATGATGTATCTAAAGAGTCTACTATGCCTGAAAAATACGCAGGTATGGGGGATGATGTATCTGAATCATTAGCTGACTTATATGATACGTATGTAGAATACATGCGTTATATAGCTAGTATGAATGACGTTGAGATTATGGATAGTTCTCTCAACGAAGCATTTGATATGATTAAAGACTTTTATTACTTAGATAATGATAGACAAGCTCTTGCTAAAACTATCAATATGTTAAGTGATCCTCAGTACTTTAGTCGTTATGCTGATATAAGAAAGAAGATTAGAGAAGAGTTAGCAAAGAGAAAAAAAGAAATTGTTTTAAAGGGTTACAACAAATCAAAAGAGTACGAGGATAAGAATAGCTTGTTAAGTAAGCTATTTGATCTTGGTGTATTTGTTCCAGAAGACGAGATGATCTATTTGATCAAAAATGATCTTCGAGGTGAACAACTTCAAGATGGTAGCTATGGTGGTGTAACATTCTATGATACTGTAAATAAAAAAGTAGTGCCTTTTAATTCTGAACTCTTCAAGAAAATTCTTGATGTAGTTGAAGAATATGAAAAGAATAATGCTGCTACAGTATTAGGTAAAGCAATTATAGAAGAAAAAGAAGTTGTAAGATTTTTCAACTTAGGAAAGTACCAAGATGACGAAAGAACTTTAGCTGATTTAGGTGAACAATTTGGATTTGATCCAAGAGCAGAAAGTACTACTGTATCTGCGCAGGAACTTATTTTAAGTTTAATTGATAGCACATACATTAGAGATCAGCAAAGTAGAGCTTTATTAAAAAGATTATTAAGTGTAATTCCTGAAGACGCAAAAGTCACTTTTGTAAAAAATCTAGAGTCGATGAATAAATATGATCCTTCTACGAAGGAGCTATTTATTGATGCTAGATATGCTTCAAGTGATTACATGGGTACGACCGGGTATCCAATTGAATCTTCAATCATTCACGGGCTTGTTACCAAAGTTGCTACTGAACAAGTTCTTGACGATAAAGCTACAAGTGATAAGATAACTGATCTTCGTGATCTTACTATTAAACATTTAAAAGGTAAGACAGATATTGATCCTCGAATTAAAGCTTTAATTGAAGAGGATGTAGCTTTATCTGATAATGTAAACTTCGTAGCTGAAGCTATGATGAATGAAGCTTTTCAAAAGCTTCTTGGAGAAATAAAGATTGATCCTAAAGAACGTCCTCAATATAAGAATGATGTTTGGAAGGAGTTTATACAAGCTGTTAAAGAGTTTTTAGCTAGCGCATTTAAAATTGATTCTAATGCTACAGTATTGGAATCAGTTCAAGAACTCTTTGGTCAAGGTTTAGAACAAGTTAGTATTCCTTCAGAAACTGAAACTGTAGCTAAACCTGAAGGAAAAACTCAAACAGGAAAAGAAGTAAAAGTTACTACTCCTGTTGAGAATATGGATAGAGAGCTTCTTGAAAAGCTTGTTACTCTATATAGAGAAGAGTTTAGGGAAGATGATATAACCCCTAAATTTGATGCGCCTTATGATGAAATTGTTGTTAGTACAACATTCAAACAAATGGTACAATCAAACTCTAGAGCTCGTGATATTATTAAAAGATATAATGAGGAGAAACAGTTTGTACCAGCTGAAGAAAAGAAATCGCTAACCAAGATTGAACCCAAGAGAAAAATACCAAGCAAAGGGGAAACTATTCTCTTTAGTGGACCTGCTAGTAAACAAGGAGAAGCAGATACTGTAGTCCTTGTAGATAAAACTTTTGTAGTAGAAGAAGTAAAGAGCGATTGGAATGATGAGTTAAATAGAGAAGAAAAACTCATTAGATTAAGAGATCCTGAAACTAATGAGCTCTATTTGATTGATATGAAAAGCGAAGACGCTTCTCAATATGTAATTGAAAAAACTACTCCAGTCACTACCGCAGGTACGTTTACTCCTACAACTACTTATGGTACTCCTACAGGTCCTGAGCTTACTACTGCTACTACTCCTGTTTCTGATGTAGAAGCTAAGAAAGCTGATATTATATTACCTATTGGTACTTCTGGAAGTGGAAAATCTACTTGGATTAAATCTGTAAATAAGAATAATGAATTTGTTGTAATTTCTCCTGATGAAATGAGAATAGAATTTACTGGAGATATTAATGACAAAAGTAAAGATGACGAAATATATGAAGCTGTAAAAGAGAGAGCAATTAATGCTGTTAAAGAAGGTAAGAGAGTAATTATTGATAGCACTAATCTTAGAAAAGATAGAAGAAGACCTTTTATCAATGCTGTCAAAGAAGCTCTACCTACAGCTAATATTAAGTATAAACTAATGCCTTTAAATCCTGAATTAGCAAAACAAAGGATTAAGGCAGATATTGCTGCTGGTGTTGAGAGAGCTGATGTATCTGATGCTACAATAGATAGACATGCTGCCACATACATCGAAATGCTACAGGATATTAAATCTGAAGATATTTCTAATTATGATGCAGAACCAGCTACTTTAGAAGCTAAACCTGAAGTTGTACCTTCTGCAGAACCTGTTAAAGCTCCTGATATAGAAAAGGAAAGACGAAAAGAATTAGGTGACACAGCTACTCTTAGATTTAGTCCAATTGGATTCGTAGGGTATGATGTCTATGGTAGGAGATATGAGATCATATCGAAAAAAGATAAGTATGGTAGAAGTTTAGAGTATACTAAAAATGGGGAAAGGTTTACATTCAACCCTCTTACAGTACGTGAAAACGTATTGTCACCTTACAATGTACCTGATGCATTTGTAGAATTATACAGCAAGGATCCAAGACCTATTAATGAAAAATACGATGCGATGTATTTAGATGCTGTTAGTAAAGGAGAGATGTCTCGAGAACAAGCTATGCAAGCTCTTGAAAAAGCTGGAAGAAAAAATAGTGTAGTATATAAAGAACTAGCGAGTTTAGAACAAACAGCTAAACCTAAAGAACCTGTTGAAACAGGTAGAACATTTAATACTGTTGAAGAATTATCTGAAGCATGGAATGATATCCAATCTGTTGAAGATGCAAAAGCTTGGTATGATAAAGCTGTTCTCTCACTGGGTATAATTGATAATAGGTTTACCGCAGAGGTTATTGATGAAATGTATCAGAAAGCTATTATCAAGTTTGCTAAGGAGGTTAAATTCAAAGATCTTACCGTCGGTAAGGTTGTAATTATGTTTGATAAAACTCTAAGGAAGGTTGTGTCAAATAACGGAAAAACAGTAGTTTTGGGTTCAATCAACGCTCAAGAATCAAGTCCTAAAGACCTTAAACCTTTAGAGTTTACTAAAGGGACTTTCAAAAAGAATGGTATTATGTATATGGCGAATGAAAACCTTAATACTGTTCTTGAAGAACAGAAAAAAATTACCCCAGAAGACAATAAAGCATCTAATGAAGTTGTCAATAGTATGGCTGATGATGATATGTCTGCTGATGAAAGATATGAGTATGTAAAGACAAAGTCTTTAGCTGAAATTGAACAAGAGTCTTTAGAGATTTTAATATCCTGTAATGTTAAATAACATGAAGTGTCTTCTTTCTCCGGAACAGCGCAGCGCTTTAGCAAATATCATTTTTAAAAGAGCTGACGTTATAGCAGAGTCTAATAAGAGTATCGACCTAGACAACTTTATTAAAGAGTTGTACAATTTTCTTTTAAAAAACGGTTTAGCAGAAGATACCGCTCTTGATGCTGCACGTATAAGCATTTCATATTTGAATGCTTACCAGGGAGCACTGTCTACTAAAAAACCTTCTCTTCACGATTCCTTTATTAGTAAGGATCAATTTATTAACCTCTACGATAAAGTTAAAGCATTTAATTCGTCAGATTCTGGTCTTGATGCTGTTCGTTCTGTATTGGGGTTGAATGTGAACTTAGCTGAAAAAGCTAATACATTACAGCAACAAATTAATAATACTAAAAAAGATGAGGAGTCTATTTCTCAAGAACAAGAAGTATATGAAAGAAAACTTAAATCAATTACAGCAAACCCATTAAGAACTAGAACTCTTTATGCTTCTACTCCTGATGAATTTAAAAACAGGAGTGTCGCAGTAATGAATAAAATTATCAGTCAATTAAGAAATGAGAATTTAGAAGACAGTTCAAGTATTGGGATTTATTTTAAAGCGTTAGCTGGTGAAATTGTAAGAGAGCAATTAAAGAATTCTTTGACTAGTGAGAATGCTAAAAAGTTTCGATTTGATCAAATAATTCAAAGAAACGATACATACATTGTTCTTACTGATAATGATGGTAATATTTTACTATTTGATGAAGATGGAAATGTAACAGATGATAAATCTCAGTTTCCTGTTTTTTACCCTTTATCTACTTTTAATGCATATAATAGTGTATTAAAAAATAATGAGTTAAAAGAAATTTTTAATGAAAACTTTCCTGTCTCTAATGAGAAAATAGCGTCATTGATGCAAAAATTAAAAACAGCAATGACAAAATTGAATATAGATTTTGAAAAAATAGAAAATGAATTACTAAACTCTTTTGTAATACTTGAACAGGTTTACAATAAAGAGCTGCAAAAAGCTGTAGTAAGCAAAGGGGTTTTCTCTTTAGAACAATTAAGCGAAGAAGAAAGAAAAACAGTAATTGATGAAACTATTGATTCATCTAAAAAGGTCATTGAAAATTTTGGAAAAATACAAGCTGCACTTAGATCTTCTACACATAAAGCTAAACGTAGTACAAAAAACCTTTATGGTAGAGATACAGTAGAACTTGATAATCCCTCAGATGGATTATCAGGTACTATTTTAAATACAAGTGGTGGGCAGGTTGTTAGAATTGCTCAGAATCTAGTACCTCTTGAAAGAATATTCAGAGGTAGAAAAGGACTTTTTAATCCTTTTATTGTTAGGAGTGAATTTACAGGTGTACCCTACTTTGAATTCCCAGGTATTCGTAAAAGGATTCAAATTGAAGAAGCTGCTTATATAGATAATCAGGATATAGTAAATACTATATTAGATTTATTTACAGCTGAATTATATGATAAGGACGCAAGTGGTAAGATTGTACCCATGTCTTTATTTAGAAGAAAGCAGCTTATTAGTCAATTTGTTTATTCTGGTAAAGAAGAAGAAGAAGCTAGTACAGTTACTTGGATTCAATTTAATCCATCTAAAGCAGTAGTTTCGATTGATGATGTATCATATAAAATCAATGATCAAGATTGGTCTAAAAATAAAGAACTACGTGAAATATTAGAAAAACGTTTAAACTCTAGTTTAACTAAATCTAATACAGAATATAGTGAAAGTCAATTTAAACTGATTGAAAGAAATCTCAATGCTAAAGGTATTGATGTACAAGTAATTGAAAATGAGTCTGAGTTTAATTCTGCTCCTCAAGGATCTTTTTATAAGTACCAAAAGGATGGTAAAACATTTTATAAAATGTTTTACAAAACATCTATTAACGTAATAGATGAATTACTAAATTTTCCTTCTGACTTTCTGTTACCTGTATATAAAGAAGAAAACGGTAAACGTGTTCTTGATACAGAAAGTTCTAAAAAAAACTACCATGACTTTCTTATTGAAAGATTCAGCACTGAAACACAGATAAATGAAAACGGGGACATCCAAGAAGAAAACCCTGTCTTTGACTTAATGTTTTCTATTGAAGCAGTTTCTAAGATTGCTAAAAGAGAAAAAGAAATTGAAAAACTTAAAATAAGAGAAGCTGAATCTAAAAAAGAAACAGCTCAACCAACACCTGTAACTGAAGAAGAAGTCCCTGTTACTAAGAAAGAACCTACTACAGGATTTCAAGGATATAAGTTTGGATTTGAAGATAAAGGTAAAGGAACTCCTCAAGGTGATGGTAAAGACAAAGCAATGCGAGAGGTTGCTGATGGAGCTATTGTAGAATTATCTTCTGATAAGGATTCTTCATCAAAAACTAGTTTAGGTGCAGTAGGATCACCAAAAGAAGGTGATAAAGTTATAATGTTAGCCAGAAACGGTTCTCTTTCTGGAAAACCTCTTAGAGCAGAAACAAAACAACAAATAAGAGAAGCTAATTTAGATGGTGCTGAATTTGTAGTAGGAGATATGCCGGGAGTAGATAGTCAGTTTATTGACTACTTACAAGAGATAGGTGCTAAGTTTACCATTTACCATACTGGTCCAGAGGGTACCTCAAGGATTAAAATTGAAAAACCTTCTGAGCAACCTACTACTCCTACTGTAACCGAAGAGCAGCAAGCTCCTGTTACTCAAGCTCCTGTTACTGAAGAGCAAACTAGAAAACGTAAAGGAGAACGTTTTGATATTAATAGCCCAGACTTTGTATGGAATAAAAGCTATTTACAAAGACTTAAAAACGAAAAAGTTACTGAAGAACATATTAAAGCTGCTGAAGAATGGTGGAGTAAATCTCCTCTTTCAAAGTTCTTTCCTGTTGATACAGTACTTAAAGCTATTAACTCTTCTAAGAATGGTCCATTAGCAGAATGGAGTGTAAATGGAATTATCCTTTATCATTATTATCAAGAAGGTGGTAAAGTAGATAAGTCTAGAAGTGGTGACTTTACTGATATCTATCACGAAGCGTGGCACGGGTTTACCCAAACCTTCTTAAGTAAAGAAGAACTAAATTCTATATATGATGAGTTTAGAAAAAGAGAGGGAAGCTTTGTAGACTATCAGGGTAACTATGTACTCTATAAGGATGCTAAACCTTGGCAAGCTGAAGAGTTCTTAGCTGAAGAGTTCCGTCGTTATGCGATGGGTGGAGGTAAGGTTATTGATAAGACCAAGTCCCCAGTTAGAAATACAATCTTCCGGAGAATCCTCAACTTCCTTAAAGAACTCTTTGGTAAGACTACAGTAGAAGAGTTTGTCGCTAATCCAATGGCGAACTCTAAGATCTTCGAGATGTATGATAAACTCTATACGGGAGATCTCAGTGGTTATACCTTTGATCCATCTAGAGTACAATCTAATACTCCTCTTCAGTCTCCATATGTAGAACCTGCTACAGATACTACTGAAGCTAAGATTTGGTCATATCAGGATTCGATGCTGATGGTTAGAACCATTGAATCTTTGATTTCTGATACAATAGATGATTTTAATAGAGCTGGTAATGATGATAGTAAAAACGTCACTGCACAGTTATTGACTAAGTCTTTACCTATTACAAGAAGGCTTTATAATGAAGTTCTGTGGAGGTTGGATAATGAAGTTCTTGAGGACTTAAATATCAAACTTAAAAATGCGGCTAATCAAGCTGAAGCTTTAGAGATTTCACATTATATCAATTTGGTACAAAATACGATTGATACTTTTGGTGATCCTAATGCTATTGATGAAACTCTTGAGGGTGATGGGTTTCTCTATTACCATATGGAGAAGAGTAAGATAACGGATGTCTTTCTTGAAGAGTCGGAAGACCAAGACCCCGAAACCGTTGATCTCATCAAAGCTCTGAACAATTATGAAAGAGGGGGTAATGAATCCTCTCTTAAAGATATTGCTTCTGATCAAGTCAAGCGTCTTCTTAAATCTATTAAGCGTTACGATGAAAAAGGTAACGTTGTAAAAAACGTTATTGGTAGAGCAGAAACAGAAAACTCTTCCGTTGTATTCTTTAAGTTAGCTAAGCTCTTAGGTGGTACTCTTACTAAACCTGAGATGTATAATAAGATGCTTGTTGCTGCAGAAGCAGATCCTATTGTTAAAGAAGTCTTATCTAAGCTTGGAATACCTGACTCTAAAACTATGTCTAGTAATGTGCTCTGGACACAGTTTTGGAAAGTATTCAATAGCTCTAACGTTAAGCTTGTTCAAATGTCTGTTCGTGAAAAAAGCGATGGACACCCATTTGATAAGTCTTATAAATATGAGGTAAGAATTGGATCGGGTCATAGTTCAGAAAAACCGATACTGAATAAGTGGCACAATACTTTCGGTATTCAAGAGTTTAAGAACTATAAAAAAATCGATCCTGCTAAAAACAAAGCTTATGTGAATATAAACTCTCTTGTAGAGTTTCTAAAGGACAAAAAACTTGATCCTAAAAAAGTTAGAGAGTTTTTAGCTGCTGTTGGTGTAGACTTATCCTACAAACAAAACATTAATGACTTTTTATCAAAGCCAGAAACATATGAGAAAGTAGACGCAGTGTTTCAGAATATTATCAAAATGGCGGATATGAAAGTCGAAAGACTTTATACCCTAGGAGAAGTATTCGGTGAAGCTACTGCAGCTAGTCCTTTCTTTGGTAAAAAGGAAATTATCGGAATGGGTAGTTTCTTAAATGAACTAGCTGTTATAGAATCTACATACGGTAACTATACAGGTACCTTTTCTCAAAAGAATGCCGAAGGTAATGTTCAATACGAGTTTACTCTGAACAATACCATTAGCATTATTGTAAATACTGTTAACTCAGTTAATAGCTATAAGGAGCTGATGGAGCATCCGGAGATGCAGCATCTTAATATAAAGAACAGTCCTTTTGTAAACTCTTCTCTATTGTTTGAGAGGTTGTTTGATATGGAGGATTATAGAAAAGGAGGAGAAGGTAGAAGATTAAATAAAATAGAATTTAATAATCTTAGTGGTGTAAAGCTGATAGGTGAAAAAAGTGACGTTGGTGTTGCAGCAGCTAAGTCAGATGAAATCTCTAAGCTTATTACTGATCTACACCTTACCTTAGAGGGGCGTCAAGAATTAATGCGTCACGCCGACAAGGGTACCTCTTTTACTCTTTATATAAAAGGTAAAGGATTATATGTTGACTTAAAGAAGTTAAGCTCTCCTACGAATCCTTTTGAATATACTTCTGAACTTGTCTATTCACGATACTTTAAAGCAGAGTTTGAAAGAATTAAAAAGCTTGACGAACTGTACAAGAAAAGTAGAACAACTAGTATTGAGTACGACCAAACGTATCTAGACAAGGGAAGAGACTTTCATATTTTTGAATCAATCTTAGATGATAATCTTAAAACTGAAGTTTTAAAATACAACAGCTTTGATGAGATCCCCAAGTCTTTAGTTAGCAATAAGATTATCCCAGCTATTAATCAGTACTTTGAACGTCAAGTTCAAGATGTATCTAACAGACTAGGTACTGAAACTTTTATTGATGATAAACTTTATGCAGCTGCTAATAAAGCTAATGACAATCTAGTACAAGATAATAAGACAGTAATTCTTAGAACATTTGTTGTAAATAACTGGATTCATAACGTAGAGACTCTTTCTCTTATTTATGGAGACTTAGCTTTATATAATCATTTAAAAGAAGAGTTCCATAAGCGTAATGCTGGTGCTGGTTCTACTGGTACACTCTTCGCTTCTGATAAAGCCTCTATTAAATATGCTTTGTCTAAAGGAATGATATATGCTAATAATCTTCGTAGTAAAGATCCAAACTATGTAAATGAATACATTCCTGTTAATGATGATGGGTCTTACAACTCTGCTGTCTTTGAAGACAATAAGATTGCATCTATCTACTATGATGAATTAGTAGAAGGCTACAAAGAAGAACTGTACGAAAGATTTAAAGATAAAATTGATAGTCTTAGTGAAGAAGAAGCTGATAAGTTTAAAAAAGAACTAGATAAGAAAGCTGAAAAGACTTATAAGGAATATTCTGGTATGACTGAAGGTGATGCTCAAGGGTGGATTACCTTTGATGCATACCGCGCTTTTAGTATTCTTGAAGGTAACTGGTCTAATGATCAGGATAATCTTTATAGAAAGATTGCTCAAGGTGAAAAAATTAATCAAGAAAAAATAGCTGAGTTTTTCCCTACACGAAAGTTTCAATATTGGGGTCCTCTTAAAACAGAAGAGGGTGTACCTCCCTTGATGGGATTTCATAAGTTCTCATTGGTTCCTTTGATTCCTACAATGATTGAAGGTAAAAACCTTGAGAAGTTGCATGACAAAATGATCAAGGAGAACATTGCTTACTCATTGTTTAAATCAGGATCTAAAGTAAGTACGATCGTAAAGATTGATAACGGGAAAGCTATAAGTGATAAGTTTTATAGTAATTCTGAAGAACACACTTTTGATGATTCTAAAGAATACACTAAGAATACAGCTTACTTACATTTCTTAAAGAACCAGTTAGAAATTGCTTCTAGCTTTAAAGAGAAAGTAACTTTTCCTACGCAAATGAGAAAGCTCGTTTTCAACGGGCTTATGATTGCAGGTATTCCTACTGACTTTGAAAAAAGTTTACCGCTATCAGAAAGAATTAAGAAGTGGGATTCAATTACATCAGAAGAAAAGAAAAGAGAAGCTTCAAAGTTTTATAATGTTTTAAAAGAGTACGAAAACAACATTCAAGCTTTAAGTAATCTTTTAAAAGAAGAACTTAAAAAGAAAGCTACAATCACACACGAGGATCCTAAAAATCCTAATAGTCCTATTATTCTTACCCCAGAGCTCAAGAAGTTTATTCTTTCTGAACTTGATAAGCAAGATCTAGGTGATCATGAACTTGACTTCATGAAGACTGCTCCTACTGGTAAAGTTATCAGAGATCTTTCTTTTAGTCTTTCAACTGATAAACTAGATAGAGTACTTAATAGTATTGTTACTAAAAGACTTGTAAAACAGAAGTTTACAGGTGAAGGTCTTATCCAGGTATCTGGTGCAGGATTTGAAAGTTATAATAGGGGTATTGAATCTGAAGTTCTTAAAGATCTTGTAAAACAAAGAGATTTTAAAAACATTGAGCTTTTAACTCTTTTACAAGAACAAGAACTTAATGAACAAAGATTAGAAGTTGTTGTTGCTCTTAGACTACCAAAAATTAAACCTGATAATGCTAGAAAAGAAACAGGTTTAGGTGTAGGAACTAAAAGAGATATTAACCCTTCCCTACTTTCAACCACAGGAGTTACAGTTGAGAATGCTGCCGAACTTCTTATGGAAGATATGAATGAGTTAGGGTTTCAAACTGATGAGCAAGAACTAAGAGATATTATTATTGATGTTCTTTCTACTGGAAAACAAGAGTACCTTAATCAATATATTAAGTCTGATGAAATAGAAATTTTAGAAGAAGAAATTAAAGATCTTAATTCTAAAATTAAAGACCTTGATTCAGGAGAAGAGATAGATGCAACTCGTATTTATCTTTCCGAGAAAGATTATAAAGCTGCTGTAAAAGAAGCAGATAATCGTCCTCTTACTGAGAGAATTCCTCAAAATCTTATAAGTGGAGAAACAAAATTTGGAACAACTCAATTTGCTCGTCCTGAAATTATCAAAGCTTTAGGTACTAAAAAACCTAAGTCAATTGATATGATTGAGGGAGGTTATAGAACTAGAACAACAAGAACAGAAGAAGAACTTACTAAGTATAATATTACAGAGGGATCATATACCTATATGTATGGTTCTGATGCTAACAAGAATATTAAAAAAGTTCTTGTTCAAATAACTAAGATTACAAAAGGTACAGAAAAAGAAACTTGGTATAAAGAAGGATGGACTGATGAAGGATTTAAAAATCTTGAGCGTTTCAAAAATCCTTATGTTATTGAGTTTAAGTTAGTTCAAGAAGGAACTTCTAAAAGAACATTTAGAGGTAAGCTTTCTAAAGAAGAAAGCTTTAAATATGGTACTAACGGTTTGAGCTTTTACCAACGTGATTTTACCGTTGATGAAAATGGTAAAAAGGTTTATGGTAAAACTAAAGCCATGAAAGTGAAGATTGCTCTTCAAGGTCCTTTTAGAGCTCTTCTTCATCTTAATCATAATGACGGTAATAAGATTGAAAATCTTGATCGTCTTAACGATATGATTAAGAATGAGGAGTGGTTGAATAAAGATAATCATAGAAATATGATTACGATCACTGGTCCTCGTATTCCAGTGCAAGGTTTGAACTCTATGGAGTTTGCTGAAGTCTATGAGTTCCTTGATGAATCAGCAGGTAATATTGTTGTTCTTCCTTCTGAAATTGTAGCAAAGTCTGGTTCTGACTTTGACATTGACAAACTAACTTTTATGTATCCTAATCTGGAAACCTATCCAGATAAAGCATATTGGTTAACAGAAGCTGGACAAGAGAAAGCAAAAGAAATTGAGAGTATTCTTAAAAGTAAAGGCTTCGATGTAAGTATCACAAAGGATGTTATAAGCAAGCTTGTTACAGAAAAAAGAAAGGATCTCTCTACTGAAGAAAAGAAGATTTATGATCTTCTTGTGAAACAGGGTCCTATGAATGTTAGGTATGATCTTTCAACTAAAACTGAGGAAGGTCTTCAAAATAGGATTCAGGAAAATATGAGGGAGATGTTGAGTTTTCCCGAAAACTTCTATGCACTTGTTCGTCCTAACGATAAAGATATTGTTGAACCAATAGCTAAAGATGCTGCAAAGTTTGCTCAAAAAAGAAACTATCGTACGGTTACTGATAAGACAACAGGAGATAAAAGAATATCTGCTACTAATATTTTAGAGATTGGTTATAACCTTGATAAACATCAGCAAAATAGAATTGGTAAAGACACCCTTGGTTTAGGTGCTGTAGACAATACATATAACGCATTGTTCAACAGAATAGGCATGAGATTAAATCATGGTTATTCAGATACGTTTGGTAAAAATACAGAGTACATCCCTTTAGATATGTATCTCCCGCATAACAAACTGCAGGATGAAAAAGGTAGAGATGTAATTTCTCTTTCACATATCTATGATGCTGAAAACGAACATAGCATCTCAGATATTATTTCCCAAATGATTAACGGTTGGGTAGACGTAGCAAAAGATGCATGGATCTTTAATATTCAAGGGAATAAAGAAATTGCACCTACTCTTCTCTTTATGGTACAAGCAGGTGTACCAGTTCGTCAAGCAGTAATGCTTGTATCTCATCCTCTTGTTAGAGAGTATGTTGAACTTCAAAGAAAATATAGAAGCACATTTGCTCGTCCTTTAGGAATGGAAATTGATAATCCCAATTTTGCTCAGTTCAAAACTAGAGCAGATATGATTAGGGATTTGTTTCCAAACTATGTTTCTTCATTTGAAGTATATAAAGACAGTTATACAAATGGTTCTATTTATTACTTATCTCAAGATTATCTTCATGATAATGAAGAATCTAGAAAGCTATTTAGTCAAGAGAAAAATAAAGAAGGTAAAACTGCTTTTGAATCATTTATAGTTGAAAGTCAAAATAGAAAGGGAGATTACTCAGATCAAGATAAAGCTTTGTTTTTGCATTTTCTTGAAATTGAGAATATGGCTGGAGCAGTTAAAAATGCTAAGCTTAAATCTAACTTTGATACTAAAACAAGTAATACCACTTTTGAAGTTAACAAAGCTTTGAGTGAGTACGAAGCTATGTTAATGAGTGCAATGTTGCCTACTAAGATTGTTAAAAAACTAGGTGACGAAACTATTTTGAAAAGCTTTAAAGTACAAGATTTTCAAAAAGAGATTTTTGGTGGGTTGTTTAGTTTTAAAAATTCTAGTCTACTTTCTTCAGTAGATGAAGACTACCATAATGAGATTCGTAGTTTATTTAAAAACGATGAAGAGGTAGAAAGAACATATGTAAATGACTTTATCAGTTATGCTTTCCAAAATTCTATTAGAGAATTTAATCTTAACAATGTAATTGATAAAGGTTATAAAGGATCTAAAGTAGTTGATGACTCTGAAAAGGTAAAACAAGTATTTGGTGTTGATTCATTAGCTAATGGTGTTTTTGTAAAAGAACAAAATGGAGAACCGGTTATCTATGTAGATAGAAAACAATTAGATAAACAGTTTTTTGATTTAAAAAATAGCGGGGGTAAATACCAAAGAAACCTAACATTACCTGATGGTACTGTAATCAAATTAGCTAATCTTGATGTTTCTGCTTTTGGAACAAAGGATGACTATTTGGCTTTTGTATTTGAAAGAGAAATGCTCAGATACAGATACAGAAAGGAAGCTAATGGTCTAGAAAGACTTAAGTCAAGAGAAGACTATAAGAATAAGTACGCTAAAGTAAAAACCCTTTTCCCGCAGAAAGAAAGTGAATCCAACGAGAGTTACAATAATAGGATTGACATACTTACCTATGATGTGGTTCTTAGGGATATGGCGCTTGATAACGTTTACAACTCTTGGAAAATGTTTGAGAGCGAGGATACATATGCGGATCAATTTCAAAATATCCTAAATAAGTACGGTAATAAGCTTAAAAATAACTACAGTCTATTTGAGTATATAAGTGTAAACAATCTTGAAAATAATGGTATTAGGGAAATGAGTAATCTTTTCCTTAATAATACTATGCTCGAATCAGATGAGATAAATAGGCTTAACCAAAACATCTTAGAGTTATCAAATCCTTCTGCTATTAGAATAGATGAAGAAATCTCTAATGAAGAAAGAATTAGAATAGCTGAGTTCTTTAGTCGATTTTCCATCTATGCATTCCTTCAATCTGGGATGGATGCGAAATCAAGTTTTTCATTGATTAGAATTTCACCGCAGGATAGACTCCATGCGATTATAGATTCTGCAATGGAAAAATATAAAAATGGAGTTGATCCAGTAGAACAAGCTTATTTTACTGCTCAATTTATTACTAATAATACCGACCGCAGTAAAAGATCAAGATTTAAGAACTATAAACTTTCTAGTGAAAACATAATTAATGTCAAAGGTTACGATCCTAATCGTATATCCGTAGAGAATGATAATAGCGTAAAACTTGATACTACTAATCTTAATGATGTAGAAGCATCTTCGATTGCTAAAGACAATCCCAATTTACTGTTCATATCTGATGGAACGTTAAACCAAGATGAAACAGTTGTTAGAAAAAACAATCTAGCGCTTAGTAGCAATTATGTTTTATCTAACACACAAAACGTGGTTACTATTCCAACACAAATTGGAGTTGATTTAAATAACCCAAGTAACCAAGTAAATGATGTTACATCTAGTCAAGCTGAAAAAGAAAAAGTAGAAGTTATTGAAGGTACACCAGATTATTCTACTAGTGTTTCAAAAGAAGTTGATTATCAATACTTTGGAAAAAATTATAAAGTACTAGTAGTTAATGGTGTAGGTATTGAAGTAGTTGATGCAGGTAAGTCAACTGATGTAGTTAAGCTTTTAAAGTTCTTTAATGAGAACCCGGATGTTGACCCCCAGAATGGGAAACAATTTAGATTTATTAAAACAGCTGAAGTAAAAAAACCAACTAAGACAGTAGTTGTACCCGAAGGATCTAATCCTAATAATAATGTCATCTTTGAAACACCTACTGAAAAATATTTAATGAATGACCAACAGCAAACAGCTTATGATGAGATATTCAGCTTTGTTAGAAAAAAATTAGATTCACCTGTTAAACAAGAATTCAAAGGAAGTCAAACAAAATCTTTTGAAGGATCAGATGCACAGTTTAATGGTATTATTCCAATGCAATTATGGAATAATATGATTGGTCTTATTGGTAGAGGAGGTGTAGGTAAGACAACATTAATAAGTGAAATCGTTAAACAATTAGAGATTAATGATTTTCAATTTGATGCTGAATATGATGTAATGTATTTGGCTCCTACACATAACGCAGTATTAATGCTTAGAGAATCTTTAGGTGTTAAAACTGGTAGAAAAAAGGTAGCTAATATTAGAACTACTCAATCTTTTACTAAAAGAAATACTAATAATCCTAGTAAAGCGGATCCTAAAGATCTAGAAAGAATGAAAAAAATATTTGCAGGAAAACCAGTTCCTGCAGATACACTTTATATGCAAAATCTTGAAGATCTTAAAAATGAATATATAAAGTACTTTGAAAAAAATGGATCTTTCCCAAGGAATTCAATTCTTAAACAAAAAGTTGTAATTATTGATGAATCTTCAATGTTAAGTGAAAATTTTATTGAAGATTTAGCAACGCTTATTGAATTTGAACAAGAACTTTATAAAGAAGAGGGAATATCAACACCTCCATTACCTGTCTTTATATATATGGGAGACTACAGACAATTATCTCCTGTAGATTCAAATAAAACAGAAGGTGTTATATCTGGAACATTATTTGGATCTGAAGGTCAAAATGAAGGTAAAGCATTTGAGCTTACTCAAGTAATGCGTACAAAGGATAAAGCTTTTCATAAAATATTTGATTCTGTTGGTAATCAAGTAGATGAAATGCGAAAAGCTGTTGAAGAAGGAAGAAAAGTACCAGAATTTAGTTTTGCTGAGTATGATCGTTTAACAAACGAAAGCAGCGAAAACATGTGGGTTGTTCCTAAAAACGATATCAATAAATTAATTAATTTTTATATTGATGAGTTAAGTAAATCTAATAACCCTTATGAAATTTTTTGGACTCATTATAACAATAATGTAAATGAAAATACAATTGCATTATTTGATAAAATAAGGGCTAGTTACTTTAAGAAACTTGGTTATGAACCTGATTTAGTTAAAGAAAAAGTAACCATTAAAAAATACTACATGGGAAAAGTAACAGAGCAGCAAGCATCTAAGATTTTCTCAGGAGATTATATTGAATTTAGCGGAACAGAACCTATTTCATTACCAGAAACTATATTTAACAACACTCTGTATCTAAATAATATTATTTATCCAAGAGGGAGATATAAAGTTCTGGATATTAAAGAGAGTAAAGTTCCTTTAAATGAAATAGGTATAGGTAGGTTTATTGAACAAATGATTGGAATTGATCTTAGTAAGATTGATGTTGATGTATCTTATATGGAACTAAATAATAGGTATGATGAAAAAATTATTCATACTATTATGAGGTCTGACATTGGCACAATGTTTAAGGTTAAAAGAGACAGTAGAGAGGTAAACGGTAAGAAAAAGAACTTTATTTATATTGAGTTTACTGATCCATCTTCAGGAAACGTAAATAGTTTTGAAATTCCTTGGTCAGTATACTTCGATAATCAAGATATGTTTAATAGTCTTGAAAGATTTAGAACTGAAAGTCCTGAATCATTTTACAATTTGTCTTACATCGGATCTACACATACTGTACAGGGTAACTCTTTAAATAAGATTATTGTAGGTGATGAAAACATTAGACAGAATAGTAAAGTCATTGACCCTCGTGATACAGCGTCATCTCTCTATGTAGCTCTTACAAGAGTTAGAAGTAAGTTGATTATTCTTAAACCTGATACCACAAATACAAATATTGTAAGTGAAAAGAATGACCAAAGTCTTTTCAATCCAGAAATCAAAACAACTACTCCTGAAGTTGCTAATGATTCACCAGTTGTAGAGAATGTAGGTAGTTCAGACGATGTTCTTAATAATCTAAGAAACAATTCTTCAAAACTTGATCCAGCTTTTGAGAGACGCCGTTCTGCGCTGAGAAATGTTATAGCTAATATTGAGTTATTAAGACAGACAGATCCTGCTAAGTTTGGTCCAAAAATCAAACAAATAGCTGAAGATTTTAAAATGATTGGAGAATCTGATGGATTTATTGGTAGCACTGTACCTGAAACATCTAACGACTATGTCTCTACTACCAATATTTATGAAGAGTCATGGGGAGAAGCTGCTAATAAGAATTTCAAAGGAATGAATTCTGTAATGGTTAGTGGTAGTGGTACTTGGAATCCTTCAAGCAGAGGAGGTAAAATAACCTTTGAGAATATCAATGATCACTTTACTAAGTTCTACGAACCGCTTATTGAACAAGCTATTGCTGAAGGAGTTAGAGTATTCAATGTAGGTAAAGCTCCAGGTATTGATAAAATAACAAGAGAGTTTCTTCTTAAGAAAGGGTTTACTGAGACTGATAATGATAGATTCCTTTCATTTACAGTTACTTCTACTAAGTCATCTTCAGATAATATTAACCAGCCTTTTGTAGATGTAAATGGTATGACAATCTCTCCTATTATTAAAGAGAGAATTGACAATGCTATTGAAACCATTAAGAAAGAGGTTAGTAAAGGAAAAAGAATTGTAGTACCTCAACAAGGATTAGGTCAATATTTAATTGGTGCGGATCCTATAACTGGAGAGCTAAATAAGAATGCTAAACCAGTAGCGTCTCAAACTTTCTTATATTTATCCCAAAGATTAGCTGAACTAGGTATTCAGAATAATAACTTCAATCAAGCTTCTGGTATTTCAACTGAAGAGATATTAAAACAACAGAAGGTTGTTACAGATGAAGAAGTTATTGAAGCTATGATGTGTCTTTTTGGAATAGGTAAATAAAATTAATATGTCACGTTGTCTTAATCTTTCTGGTGATAATGAGGCTAAGTTCAATGAACTAGTTAAAGCTGTTGGTAGAAAAGAAGCTGTTAGAGAGTTTCTTGAAGCAGCAGATAACGATAGACCTATTGGTACACCTATTCAGGTAAAAGAAAAAATTCGTTTAAGAACGGAACCAGCATCTGAAGTTTCAATTCAAGCTCAGATTAATAGTGACCGAAAAAAATTAGCAAGTAAGATTGAAGACCCAATGTTTCAAGATCCTGAAACTGCAGTCGGGTTATCTTTCCTACTAGCTGAGTTTAATAATGAGTCACTTTCATTAACTGAACAAAACCGTACACAAGCGATTGAGATTGTAGGAAAACTATCTGCTCAAACCGGGGTAGCTTACAATATTGTTTCTACTGAAGAAGCAATGCGTATTACAGCTAATACTGCTAACCCATATAACGGTAGTAAAGCTGGTTTTTTCTTTGGTGGTCAAGTCTATTTTGTTAGTGAAAAACTTAATACCAAATTAGCTTTTCACGAATTTTCACACCCGATTATACGTGCAATAAGATTTGAAAATCCTGAGCTTTTTGAAAAGCTATATCAAGAAGCTATACTTTCTAATCCTGAGTATGTTGGTCAAGCTCTTAGTGAATATGAGAGTTTAAAACAAAGAGCCGAGGTAGAAACAGACGCTGACTTAAGAAGACTTTATGGTGAAGATTTAGACAATGCTGTAAAAGAGGAAGTGCTTGTAAAAGCTCTTACTGAACAAGCTATGTTTGCTAGTCAAAATCTTAAAGTAGATCCGACTAAAAAATCGTTTTTTACAAATCTTCTCTATAACATTCGTCAGTTTCTTAGAAAACTCTTTGGGTCTAAGATCAATATCTCTAAGCTTGATGGTAGCACATCAATGGCTGATCTTGCTCAAATGCTTGCGCAGGGAGATAAGTTTCAAATAAATACCCAAGAGATATCTGATGATTTAATTGTAGCATACTTTGAAGATCAAGTAAAGTATGTCCAAGATATGCGTAAGGTAGTAGACAAGGTAGGTAACCGTGTCTTGCTCACTATGATGAAACGTGTATTTGAGGGAGCTGCTAATCAGATTAAATATTTACAATCTAGCGGTAACTATACTGACCTTGTTGAACTTCTTACTGATGAGTTCAATCGTGGTGACCTTCAACAGATTAAATCAAATCTTAGTAAATACACCTCTATTATTGATTCAGTTGCTGAAGATAAACTGAAAGATATTGAGGTGGTAGAAAATGAAGTTACATCATTTGTCAACTCAATGATAAGGTTAGATTTTGCTATTGGCAAAATACAAAACCATCTTAAATCGTTGGAAGACGATACGAATGATAAGGATACTCTTCATAAGGTTGATTATTATTCTAACGTTTTAAATTATTGGGATAGGTATATACAGGAATTTCAAAAAGTTCTCGATAGTGCTGGTGCTGATTCAAATTCACCTTTAAATAATATTGTCTCAAACATTAGAGGAAATATTAGAAAAGCTTCGGATAGTATTAATACTATTCAAACTGAAGGAGTAGCAGACGTACTTTGGGATTCTTGGAAGACTATCGCTAGAGAAGGTGACAGAGTATTTGAAGATAAAATCAAAAGACTTAAAGAAAGTAAAACAAGTGATGCTGCTATTGAAAAAGAGTATATAGCATACTATGGTTTAACAAGAGCTGACCTTCAAACATACAATGAGCTCAGTGAAAAATTAGAGTCTGGAGAGTTTTTGGATTATAGTGACACTGAAAAGTATGAATCTTTAAGAGCTAAGACGGTAGATGCTATTCGTGTTACCAAAGAAAAAATCGAAGCTAAACTTAAAGGTGAAGGTAAGGATGCTAGTTGGGCTAACTCATTTCTTGAAGGTTACCTTTATAATACTGACCCAGTAATTGGTGGGTTTGCAATGTATTATAAAAACAATCTAACAGAAGTTGATGGTAGAATTAAGAATAGATTAGATGAGATAGCAGGTTATGATTTAAAAAAGCTGTTGTCGGATGCTGGAATAAATTCTAATAACATTGGTGAGTCAGGAAAGACTTTAGGGTTTGTAGATACTATTGGTCATTTTAATGCTGAAACTGGAGAGTTTACAGAGAAAAAAATATGGTCATTACTACAACCACATAAAAATCATAGATACGTAATTGACAAGTTTAATTACGACATCCGTCAACTTGAAAAACAATATCGTAGTTCTGGTAAAAAAGAAGATCATTTAAAGATGATCGATATGATTCACCAGAAAGAAAAGCATTTAAGAGAATGGTTTTATCAAGAGTATGATGATCAATACTATAAGGATACTACTCTTATACAAGATGATAATGATACGATTGGTAAATTAGCTCAATCCGCTAGAGACCAAATTCTTGAAGATATCCGGATGCTTAATGAGCCACTTATGTCGGAGTATCAATTACTCGACAAACATCGTGAGCTTGAGTTGGCGTGGAGAAAATATAGACTTCTCTACTCTACATTTAACGCAGATGGTACAAAGAAAAAAGGTGACGATCTACTCATAGCTAAAAGACTTCAAGAGTATAGAGATAAAACTAGAAAGTATTATGAGTTTAAAGAAAGACCTGGTGTCTTTCAAAACGCATTACAAGATGTAGAATCAGAGATTAAATCTCAACTTGTTAAGCAGGGTTATACTCCTGGTCATGAGGATTATAATGAAATCTATAATGAGAAAAGAGATTTATGGATTAAGATGAATACACGTGTAGTAATAAAACCCAAGTTTTATGAAGACCGTGCTGAAATTTTAGAACGAATCAAAAAAATACTTTCTAAGCTTCCTTCTACTCAAGCTAATGAAATTGACTTTACAAAATATTGGGAAGACATTCTTGACTCAGTATCAGGATATCGTGATGATGATGGTCAACCTTTAGGTCATGAGATTACTGAAGGTAGAAAGAATAAAATTCGTGAAGCTCAAGAAGCTATGGAAAGAGCTAAAGAAGCTTGGGCGGGATTTACTGGACTTACCAGAGAACAGTATGATGAGCTAAATGAGTTGAGCGCTGAAAGAGACTATTATAAGACTCTTCCTAAAGAAAAATATGAACGTTGGGTTGAGCTTCTAGAGCTTCAAGAAAGCAAAGGTTTGAGTAAAGCAGAAATCCAAGAGCTTAATAATGAATTTGCTAAGTTAAAAGAACTTCAAGGTAAAGAACCTACTGAATACTATTTAGATCAATTAAATAGTTTACTAGAAAAAATGGATTTGAAAGAAGTGTATGACCAGTTTGGTATTACTTCTTTTGATCAAAAAAATATGGATTTGCTTTATACAAGTTCTGAATTGAGAGAATTGTTGTTTAAAGCTAACCCCCAGTTTGAAACGTGGTTTAATAACAACCACATTGAAAAAAAAGTAAAGGGTGGTACTCAATACGAAAGGTTGTACGTATGGAACGTTATCCGTCCTAATGATCCTAAGTATTATGAGACAACTAATATATTAGACGAAGACGGTAATAAAATTAAGATTCCGGGTTTACCTAAAATGAAATTCTATGCTCGTGTAGTAAAGAAAGAGTTTCGTACTGGGTATGATAAAGCTACAGGTAAAGTAAAACCCATTGTTGGAATTCATATTGATAACCGAGGTGTTTCAGAAAACGGATGGCTTCCTAAAATCAAAGAAGGTTCTCCTTATATTAATGAAGAGTACTTTAGATTAAAGAATGCTGATCCCAATTCTTTAGATGGTAAAAAGTTTAAAGCGCTTGAAGCTTTAACAAAAATCCATTTAAAGAGTCAAGAAGGACTTCCAAGAAAAGATCGTCTTTATCTAGACTTCCCACGTTTTGAGATGAGTAATCTTGAAATGCTTCAATCGGGAAGAAGTAGACAAAAAGCTGAAGAAAAAATGAGTCTTATTAGAAGACTCATTAAAAAGTTTCTTGAATGGATTAGAGGTCAAATCAAAGATGATCCTCAATATAACTATAATTCTAAACTAGAATTAGTAAGACTAGATGCATTTGGTGATCAGATTGATAATATTCCAATTCAAGGTCTTTATAATCTAGATTATGAAGAAACATCTACTGACGTTGTAAGCAGTATCATTAGATACATGATGGGAGCTGAACAGAAAAAACAGCTTCTTAAAATGAATCCTACTGCTAAAGCTCTTAAAAATGTTTTAGAAAAAAATGAGCCTAAAGACATGGAGAAGGCTAGTTTTTTTGACGCAGTTAATAGAGGAGTTATTACATACGCTAATAAGGGTGGTAAGTATGTTCGTCGATCCGCAATTCAAAACTTTTATGATCGAGAGTTTTTAGGTCAAAAGACTTCTGGGTTTTTATCAAATCAGAAATGGTTGATTAACCTCCAGAACTTTATGTTTAAGCGAGCGGCGTTTTCATTTTTTACTTTTAACCCAACGTCTGATATTAAAAACCAGATGGGTGCTAAGTTTCAAGCAATGATTGAAGCTGCAGCAGGTGAAAATTTAACGTACACATCATTAGCTAAAGGACAAGTTTGGGCTTCTAAATATATGTTTGATACTACAGCAAGCATGTATGACCCAAACAAAAGACTGTCTGAGCAGATAGGAGATGTCTTTGACTTTCAAGAAGGTAGGTTTAGAGAAAGAGCTGACGATCCATATTCAAGAACGGTATTTAAAGACGTTGCTACCTTTAGATTTTTACAAGGTCCTAGAAAGTTTTTAGAAGTTGAAGCTGCATCCCAAACATTTGCTGGGATGATGTACAAGAAAAAAGTAAGTCAGAACGGAGTTGATATTGATTATATGGATGCATGGGAACTAGATGCGTCTGGTATAATTAAACTTAAAGAAGGTATTGACATTCGTTATGCTAACACATCTACTAAACATACAATTAGTAAAAGTGATACAGTAAAATCTCTAGCAGAGAAGTATAACATTCCTGAAGAAGATATGAAAGAAATTATCGAGAAGGAATGGAAGATGAGTAAGAGACTTAAAAATGTAGAAGAACTTGAAAAGTCTCGTAAAGAAAAAATTGCATTAGCTAGAGATGAAAACGAAATAGCTGGTATCAATAAGAAGTATGACGCTTTAGTCAATAAACAATTAGAAGTAGAAATTGATAATAACCTCTTTAAGTTGTTCCGTAATAAGGTTCAAGCTGTTATGCAAAAGCTTACAGGTGCTTATTCAAGTTTCGCTCAACCTGAAGCTCAAAGATGGATTCTTTGGAGATTTATATCTTTTATGAGAAGATTCTTTACCACTATGTTTGTTCAACGTTTTGGTAAAAGAAGATGGAATCCAGGGTATGGACAACAAGATCAAGGTTATTATGTCACCTTTATAAAAGGTTTATGGAATGCGATTAAAAATCTAGATCCTATTCAGATATATAAGGATAAAGAAGTATTTGCAGCTTCATTAAGAGTACTTGCTGAAGTTTCAATGCTTTTGATTCTTGATTTGATTATTGGATCATTTGGGTTTGATCTTGATGATGAAGATAAATATGAAAAACTTCGTCAGATGAGTGGTCCATTACCTATTCCATTTGTAGCAGAAGATAATAATGAATTTGATTTGTTTGGTTGGTTAGGTTTGCACACACTCAATTTAGCAATTCAAATTCGTTCAGAGAATGAACAGTTATTACCATTACCAAAATTTGGTTTAGATAACTTGTTAGATTTAACAGATATTAAATCTATTGCTCTTGGTCCAACACTTGACTCATATCAAAGTATTTTGGGTAATATGTTAGACTCAGCATTTGGTAATGAAAGAGCGTTTTATAAACGTCGTGCTGGAGCATATGAGTGGCAACAACAAGGATCTAGAAAGATTTGGAATATGACAGCTAAAATGTTTGGTATTAACGCTACGTTTATTGACCCAGCATCTGCTATTACCAATCTTATTAAAGCTCAAAACTTAAGTAAGATCTAAAAAAAAGGGGAGTCCGAAGACTCCCCTAAAAAAATAACACCTAAAATGAGCTTAGCAAATAATGTCTTTGATATTAGGTGGTGTGTAGTTAGGACCTTTAAGAACTTTACCATCTTCTCTAAAGATTGGTGTTCCGTCAAGATCTAACTTTGACATGTTGCTTCTTTGAATTTCTCTAAACACTTCTTCTATCTTGTGTTGAAGTCCGTGTTTGAGAATTGTTCCGCAGAGGATATACAACATATCTCCTAATGCATCGGCTACACCGACGATATCTTCATCGTAACAAGCAGTAAGATATTCTTGGTTCTCTTCGTCCATAAGTCTGAAACGGAGTCTTGAGTCTTCATTATTAAGGAGTTGGATTTCTTCCGTCGTCCCTACTTTGAATACTCGGTGGAATTCTTCTACTGCGTTGAGTTGTTCTTTCATTTTAAAATGGGTTTAATCTACTTCCTTTTTCTGGTTTCCATTCTTCCTTCGCTTTATCTTCATCAAGCTTAGACATCTTAAGAATGGTCCTTTCATTTGGTTTAATGGTTGAAGCTCCGGTAACTTCTTGTTCCTTATTCAAAAGGAGTTTCAATTTAGTAATTTCCCCTTTCTGAACTTCATACATCTTCCAAAACAGATCGATCTGTGTCTCTCTTTTTTCGAGCGTAGACTTGTAATCTTTTAGCTCTTCGATTAATTCCCTATAGTTATTCATAAGTATACCGTTTTTTTCTCTGAGCCATTTGTTCTCTTGTCGATCAGCTTTACTTTTTTCAAGTTGTATTTGATAAGCTTCACGAGAAACCATTTCATCTTTATTCATAGTTAAAATAGTTACTAGGTAGCAGAACACATAATTTTTAGTTTCAGAAAATAGTGCAGTCTCCCGGGGAGAGAGACTGCACTTTCAAAATGCTGATGACTAAAAATAAAAGACTCAATTATCCTGTGCACAAGCTCCGCACAGTTGACCTTCATAGAAGATATCTGCTGGACCTTGAGAGCTACCACATTTTACACAATCCCAAGTGAAATCATCTTCCATTATATCTTCGTCATAACTGATGATCTCGGGATCTTCTTCAAAGTTAAACTCTGTTTCAATTTGAGCAACAGGTTGTAGACTGTCAAGAGGTAGTTCTTCGATTTCTGGTTGAATTACTTCTTGTTTTTCTTCTACAACTGTTTCCTCAACGGGGGAAATGACATCAAGTTCTTCCTCTTTAACATTGACATCTTGGATTACAAAGTCTTGATTCTCAGCCGCTTTGTTGAGGATAGACGTATAGATGATTCTATGTTGGTCAATCCAAGTCTTTGGGTGAGATGCTTCAATACTCTTGAGTAATACAATGAGCATGTCAAAATAGGTAAATGAAGTACTAGTATTTGTGTTATAGTGCTTCTTTACAAGCGACAACTGCTCATTACCAAGAACCCCATCTTTGAAATAAAGTCTAGTTAGGAAGTTCAAGATTTCATCTTCGCTGATTTCAATGTTTTTTATGAAGTCAAGTTCGTTCATCACGATTGCTTCTTGAGTACTGAAGTCTGCGAGATCCTGCTCAATTACTTTAAGAGTATCATCGTGATTAGTCTTACGATTCCATTTCTTGTTATTGTCTTTTCTAAATGGAATGAAACACTCTTCGTTTTTAAGATATACTCCTGAGCATGTCTTGAATTTACTGTTAGGCTCATATGAGTTATAGAAAGCTGTAAAATAACAGTCTTCAAAAATCATACGACCTAGTACAAACACAGCATTATCATTGCACCTATAAATCTCTTTGGACAAGGTTTGATTAAGAGAAGTACTGTGAGTTGTATACTTTTCAATTATCTTCTTATGAGGAAGCGCTGTGTTTAACACAGCGGATGGTATAATCGCATCTTCAATATAGAAGCGTTCGATTTGAATAGGTTTCTTAGGCATAATTAAAATAGTTTAAGTACCTGATTAGTTTTTTCCGAGAACTTATATAGCTCTCGATAGATCGCATTGAGATAATACTTCTCATCGATTTCATATTGGTTCCAGGGTTTGTCTTCTACTTTATTGAAGACAGTCTGAAGCCATTTACCCGATTCGATTTGTATCTCTCTATTGTCGGATCTATGCTTCTTTACAAGCTTGCAACCACGTTTAGAAACAAAATATCTTATTGTGTGCTGTTGTTTTGTATACTGGACTTCTCCATCTACAACACAGGTTTCAAATACAACCCAATCATTCTTTACTTTGATACCTGCACAATAGTCAAATATGTTTCTATTCGTGCGGAGAGTTTCCTCCGGAGAAATATTGTGAATCAGAAAAGCATAAATAGCTTTTGGTATAATGAGAAAGCTTTTGTTTTTGTGAAGTGCTAGACCTTCAAACTCAAACCTTCCCTTACATTTTGGTTTCTTATTCTTGTCTTTGAATACCGCTATGTAATTGTTTACATCAGCTAGATAGAGCTTCTCATATTCAGCATGCTCTAATACAAGTCTTGTTTTCTGTTCCCATTCAGCACATACTTTTAGATAGATATCCTTTTTGTCCTCAGGAATCTTCATCTCAAGACCATCAGTATTAAGCATCAACGGTACAGCTTCTGGTATAGCTAGTATGAGCATCTCATACAGCATCAACAAAGAGAGCTGACCATTAATGGTAATACTCATAGTAAACATAGGATCATACAAGAAAGAGTTCTTGTCATTGCTTAGACCATACGTACTATTGAGAATAATCTTGTAAACGTAATTCTTAGGATCAGACTTAGGTATCTTCTTTCTTTCTGTGAAGAACCATTTGTACTTAGAACAAAACACCTTCTTAGGAATATGAGCGGGAGACCATTCGTTTTGTATCGCTAGATTAGGATAAAAACTCTCAACGTCTGAACTCATGATTACTGTCCCAGGTTCTGCTACATAGCTACCACTAGGACATGCACCATGAAGACCGCCCAAACCAAAGGTGGTTTCTACGTTCTTATGATTAATTACATACTTAAAAGCGTCCTTTGTTTTGTAAGGATCGATCTTAAGTTTTTGAAATTGCTCATAGAGATTTTTGAGTTCAGGTATTTGAAAGTCATAGTAAGGAAGAAGTATCTCTCCTACTTTGATTTCTTTCCTGAATGTTCTAAGCTTCTTAAGTTCTGCGGGATCAGCACCCAATTCTTCAGATAAGAATTTTATGAATAGCTCTTTAGCTATTCTTGGTTCAGATGCAGAATAAAGATCTACATCATATTCTTTACTGAGCGCATTCCGTAGGTTTACTTGATCTTTACTAAGCTGAAGGATTCGTTTAGTAGAACGTACATCGTTTATACAATACGTAACAACGGTTCTAATTTCATCTTCGGTTGTAATGTTTGCTCTATGACTAATGGGCATGTCTAGGATGTTATCCCAGTCCATACTATACTGAATCCATTTGAGACTGGATTTCTTAGCAGGATTATCCCAATGGTTTAGCTTAAACAAATCAACCTGTTTGAAACTCAGTTGCCATGGTGAGAATTCAGAAAATTCACCGTTGTTACTCTTATCAATAACTCCTTGAGCAACAGAATACAACTCTCTAGCTATCTCATCACCAGATAGTTTAGAAAGCTTCTTATCGTTTTTAAGAATATACTCTGTGATTTGAGAGTCAAATGCTAGACCGTTAAACGATATATGCCAATTACGATTCTCTTTACTTGTTTTCAGAAAATCTAGTAACCCCGGAAAATCATTCTGTAACTCGTGCACTATGAATACTTTTCTCGCATCTTCTTTATAGTGTTCAAAGACAGCTACAAATAGATTACTAAGAGTTTCATAGTCATGCACCCAGTGGTCTACAGGTTTCTTTTCCATAAGATGAAAGTAAAAGAAAGGGAGTTTGGGGCTCCCTTTCTAAAAACAACTTAATAAAACACTGAGAAATTGAACTACCTTATTACTGCTTATCTACGTCTAAATCTCCGCCTTTAGCAACAGGTTTTTCCTTCTTATCCAAGAACTGTTTAAGAGGAAAACTCGAAGCATTATCAGCTAGTTTAGTTACGATCTCTTTGATCTCATCTTTCTCCGTTACATAATACTCGGTATATGTTTGGAGAGTAATCCTTTGCTCTTTGTAGTTCTTACCATTTGATCTAGGTTTTTTCAAAGGCACAGGATCTCCATTATCATCCAATCTAGGAATAAGGTGTACACTTTCCTTAACGTGCTTTGACATAAGTACAAGTACCTTATCCGATGGATCATAAATACCTTCAGAGAAAGCTGCTTCTAGAGATATAGGAATCAATCTAAAAGTTGTTTGTCCATTCCAATTGGAAGTGACAAGAGTCATTGGTTTTGTGTCTGACATAAAATATTGTTTACCCCGCAAATCTATCTTTCAAATAACTTTAAATCAAGTTCTTTAATCTTTAAAGTTTCTCTTTCAAGATTTGGCTTATCGCATAACTCTCCTACTTTTCTGAGTTCATTTACGCTTACGCCCATTAGTTCTGAGTAAAGCTCAAAGTGTTTCTCAGGATATAAGAAAGAGTTAACGTAAGCTAGATTTGACTCTGAGTTACTTACAAAATTGCGGATTGTCTTCATATGATCCGCGGAGATCTTAGAATATTTACCGTTTAAAATAGCATCCCAATCATCAGCTAAGAGAGTAAAATCAAATATGTAGCACACCTTTTTGTCTTCCAATAGGATAGCTTCATGAAATAATCTATTAGTCCTTAGCTTAGATTTCTCAAAGATTTTGAAATCTTCATCCTCTTGATTCTCATATACACAACAGAGTTTTCTGTCTTGTGGTCGATATTTATCTTCCCACGCCATATAAGTTTCAATAGGAATAAAGCTGCTACCTCTACGAATACCCAATGCGGGATATAAAAACGTTCTACTCTTTTGAAAATAGTTTTTATACAGAGAGGTTATTTTTACAGCCATGTTAAAGTTTCATTTCACCAGTTGCTAACTCGTACGGTAATGAGAAATCTTTTTTCTCATAGTGCCATTTAGCTTTAGTCAACTCGACATCAAAGTTTTCCTGCCAAAGTTTCATTGTCTCTTCAGACACCTCAAAAGGATAAACTTGGTTGTATTTGTCAACTACAACAAAATGGAATACGACTTTCCAACTAGCATTCCGTAAATGATAATTAAGATTAAACAAAACCAATCTAACATAAATCGCCGCTTGAATCCAATAGTTATAATACTCTACTGTCTCTTTGAAGTTCAGTAGGGACTTATTGGTTTTCTTGACGTCGTTTATATAGATGACTTTGTTTTTGTGATCAATCTTATAGTTATCGATGATTCCTCTCAAACCAAACGGAAAGTTCTCTACGGTAGCCTCAAGAGGTTTTTCGTTGAAGATCTCTACATCATCCATCTCATTAGCATATAGACCTAGTAGGTCACATACTTTAGAGTTTTGTTTGATAGCTTCAACTGCATCTTTGCAGGTATCATAGGTCTCTTGGTCTACAAGAGTTTTGTCTCCTTTGATTTTAAGAAACTCCCAATAACTTTTAGATTCATCAGTTGCAATCTTCTCAATTCTTTGCGCGTCTGTTTTCAAAGATTGATGAAGATTAATGTCTTTAAGAACATTGACAATCTCATCTTTATAGTCTTCTAAATTTTCCCGATCATCTCGGAGCGCAAACACCGAGTCAATTACCTTTCTGGTATTATCTGATGGAAATGATTTAGGAACTAGAATGAAATGGTCATTGAAATAAGAATCTTCCAGTAGGAGACTATGGGTCAATCTACCCTCAATAAAATAGTCTTCTTCTTTATCTTCTCTTTCGTCCAAGACATAATGTTTAAAGAACAACGCGGGAGAGTACTTAAGTTTACTTAAACCCGAATAACTAAAATAGAAAGGTCTAGAATAGAAACTCTCCATCTTCTCTTTTACTGTGCTGATATTCTTCGTGTTGATCATCATCATCTAATTTAAGAAGTTCCACATTGCTATAGTCCATTACATATGAGTCAGTATCATCTACATACTCGTTTGTACTAAACTTCTCATTAACAATTTCTTTGTACTCATAATTATCGTAATCACGGTATTTATTTCTTAGATAAGTATTAGCATTTATAGGACCTTCAAGAATCTGTAAGTTTCTATGAGATAACAAATTCTTATTTTCTAGTGCCTCAAGTAAATCCTGAATACTCCAACTAGAACTTAACCCAAAGAAATTCATCATTGATTTGAAGTTCACATGTGTTCTGCTTCTGCTACTATAAATTCTTGTGCTGTAATGAAATAGTAGTTTCATAATATAACCAGCAGATTTTTCATAATCTGAATTTGCAATAGTTTCAATAGCTAGAGTAACATTTGCTTCGTCTCTACTATTAAACAAATCAGCTAGCATCTCATACTGCTCATTATTAATTACTACTGAATTCAGATTTTTAAGAATAACAGATTGACTAATTATAACATTGTTATTGAAAAGATTAGCTAGACTAGAAATTACTTTAGGGTTTGAAGTCACATGAAAGTATGATGTTATTCTTCTTGGAGTTTGAGTAAGGTTTATGTTATATGCGATGTACATTGCTTCTTCAATGTCACATTGATTCCATCTGTAAAATGCTACATATTCAATCTTCTCATCGTTAAATAACTTAATCATCTTTTCATGAAAAGCATGAAGAGGTTTAGTTTTAGCTATTTCATTTAGAATAGCAATTATATCAGAAGATTTGTACATCCAAGAGTTACCTACAAAATCAACCTCTTTATTGAGAAATTTATTTCCAACAACACAGTAATCTCCTTTTGTAATATCTCTTACAAATGTGACATTGTGTTGTTCCTGAAACTTTTCTCTCTTGAATTGAGGAATTGTACAAGACTTAGTCAAGTGAAGCTTTTTACCTTTAATTAGACTAATGTCAATTTCTACAGCATTAAGTTGCTTAGTATACTCATAAGGAGATATTGATTCACCATCTGAGTTTTTGAAATCAACCCATGTAGTTATGTCAAAACCGTTCAAATTATCGTTCGGTTTTCTGTTTACAAGTAATATTTTATTAAGTGAAATCATAGATTTTTTAATTATGGAGGGTGCTTGTTAGGCACCCTCCTAGTTAATTACTTCATGATCATTTTCATAACTTCAGGATTACTGACAAGCTTCTGAAACTTCTGTTTGTTACCATTCAGAAGCTTCTTAGCAAAGTGATATTTCAAATCGTCAGTAAATACTTTTCTCTCAGTGGTGAGCTCTATCAAACGATCGTTAATCTTATCGGTGATAGGTTTCTCATCAGCATAAAGCAAAGTGAAGTTAATCAAACGAGTAGCTAGTACACTAGCAATGTCTGCACGATAAGAAGTGTGTAGACACACACAATCTTCAAGCTTGTTAAAGATCTCTTCTGTATTGGCACTCAGAAGAATTTCTTTAGGAGTTACAAGCTTGTCCAATCTATTATGGATAAACGTGGTAAACATTGTAGTAAACTCTGGACCAACAGAACCTTCGCCAATCATTTGGATGAGAGGGAGAGATTTATTGAAATCCGTGATAGAGAAAATAGAGTTGAAGAAGGTAGTAATAGATCTTGGATTAACATCTTTGTTTACCATCTCAGGATGTAACAATAGGAAGTTAATACAGCGACCGTCAATACCTTCAGACTCAGCCCATTGAGCCCATACTTTCTCGTCGAATTTAACATCAACGGTAATGAATCGGGTCTTTTGAGCGGTATCCATAGAGGTAACCAAATACTCTCCGTCATCAGGATTAGTAGTCAAGATGATTGTCCATCCCTTAGGAAGTTCCCAAGAGATATACTTTTGTGTCTCAATCAAAGTCATACATGCCTGCATGAATCTTTGATCTGCACGAGTATAGTCATCCAAACACAAAATACCTGGGAGTTCAGGATCAATATTAGCCACCCATTCAGGAGGACAATAAGACATACGCTTATTACCAGTGAACTTGTAACCCATATTGATATACTCTTGGAGAGCATGCTCATCAATCCAAATGCATTCTCCGTCTTGATAGTTATTAGAAACAGTTTCTTCTACTTCTATTTCTTTGTCTACAAGAACGGTTTGCTTCTTTGGAATCTTAACAAGTGCTTTAACTTGTTTGTTTACGACCTTACCATCCACTATAAGTTGTCTGTTGACTAGTCTTTCCTCTTCAACGACAACATCTTGCACTTCTTCTACTTGTACAATCTTCTTTACCAATCGAACTTGTGGTTCGCTAGGGGTAGATTGTTCTTCCTTACATACTTGAAATTGACGAATAGGAAAACCAACCAAGTCACCAATCTCCTCGATCTGAGCAATATTCAGTCGAATGAAATTCATATTGTTCTTCTTGGCGATCTGTGCGATTTTGCTGGTCTTACCGATACCCGCACCACCTTCGATATTTACCGCTACAGGTACTTTACCTGCTTCTTGCAAATCTTTGTTGTTCTTAATAATGTGATCGAGGAATTCTTCGATCTCATTCAAATTCAAATTAACCTTGTTCTTAACTTTCTTAGCCATCTTAATCTTCTAGTTTAATAACGATACCTGGTAATTCTTCATTAATACTGGAGTTACTACTCATAACCCAAAGGATTTTACCTACTGCGTTAGTAGGCGCTGGTGCTTCACCGTCAGTAAAGAATATGAGAGATACATACTTGTGTAGGTTTTCTCTGTAATAATCTATTACCGGTTGGAAGTCAGTACCTCCACGTCCATAGATTTCATATTCTGTATCTGCTTTGAACTTAGCAATCTTGTTGATCTTAGTATCACATTGAATAGTGGTAATTTCTGTACCAGTCTTATTAATGTGAATCATCTCCTTAATAAACTCTGTAAGCTCTTCTCTGCTCACTGATCCTGAAGTATCAATAGCGACAAGGATATGTCGTCTAGGTTTGATCTTTAGACCAGGATTCTCAATGAACCTTTTGTTGAACTTACGACGAGTCTTCTTGGTATAGATTTTACTAGACCCACCTGAGAATTGTCTGAGATATCTGCGCCAATCAAACTTGGGCTCTTCATCCTTTTCAAATGAATTAATAATCTCACTAATTTCTCCTGGAATAATACCTCTAGACTTTAGAGTTTGCTCTTGAATCTCTTTCATGAGATTCTCAGCAATCTTCTGAGTTAGCTTCTTTTCAGCTTCACTCATGTTCTCAAAGTCTTTCCACTTGCTATGATCTGGGTTAATTCTCTCTTCAGAACCATTTTCAGTTTCAATAACTACAGTAACTCCACTCTCTGCATCAATCATAGCATTAAGATTAGGAGAAGAGTTATTATTACTAGCTTCCATGAGCTTGTCATAATAATATCTTGTACCCATCTTATGCTCGAGATTAAGCTCTGGGAAGTCATCGATAGTTACTCCACCTTCTGGTAGATACTCAGAGGAGATATACTGATTAATCTCAATGTCCATCGCGATGTTAGCGATTTTCTTATTAGCGAGATTATCATAGTTATACAGGTGAAAGAATGCGATGTGAAGTAGCTCATGTTTGATAAGACCGATCTTCTTTGGATTGGTCAAATTCATGAAGAATCCTTCATTGATCATAATCTCGCAGCTGATATCTTTTTTACCAACTGCTGCGGTCGGAATACTATTATCCCATTTCTTATTAAGGGACATTAGGAAGTAACCATAGAATGGTTCCTTTAGCATCAACTCTTTAGATGCTCTAGCTAAAAGTTCTTCTTTATCCATTTTTAATTATTGTTATGTCGGTGTCTAATCCAAATACTCTACTCACATAGCGTTCTATAATGAGTTCTCTGTGAAAGTCTTTTGTGCATTCGCTAAACTGTTCTGTGATAGGTTTATTGTACATGTTGAACATCCACGGTTGTTCTGATACTTGTTCTTTCTCAGATGGTGTTAGCATGTTTGCTAGTAGAGCAAATGGGACTCTGTCTGTTACATGATCAAGTTGTTTGATTAGATGTATTGCAAAGCTTCTGTCTTCTGTTGTTCCTTCTAGCATTTGTTTGATTCGCTTGTACTGTTCTTTTGTTAGACCTTTGGTATGTTTATCCATTTTCCATCCCATTCTTTTCCGTTTAGGTATAGAATTCCTTTTCTCTGCGTTACATGACATTCATATAACCCATTGAGTCTTTCTCGTGTGGTGTTTGTATTCCACCCTGCGGTAGTAACCCAAATACTAGATTCATTTCCATGTTCTGCAATCTTGTTGCCGTGTAAATAGATAGCAGAATCACGTACTTCTGTGTTGTCAAGCTTGAACTTTTTTAGTTCGTAGAATGCATCACGCATCTTCATTGTAATTTTTCGCATAAGATTGTGTTGTTGTAGATTGTTGATTGATGATAGTAAACAAATCAAGACAATGAGCGGATATGAAGAGAGGAAGTGTTACCTTCCTCTCTTTACGAAAAACCAAACAATCACAAATTCTTTCGTCTAGCGTACTCTGCCATTAGTAGAGCGTCTATTAGACCATCGTGTGGTTTAGTAGCTCCACTGAATGTTAGTGGTACATTAGGGAATAATCTATTCACCGCGATGAGTGCCATCGCTTTCGTATCCGTACTTGTCTTTCCTGCTTTTTGAATCTTAGTTATACCCTGAAACATCTCCTTCTGCCAATCTACTGCGCGTACCTTGGTGTATGGAATCTCATGGGATACACATAGTGCTTCAATGATACCAGACTGTTCTCCCATTGAGAATGCTGTTACCTTACTACTACCAAATATCACTCCGAGCTTTTCAAATACAACGTGATAATTATCATCTTTAAGATTCTCAAATACTTGATTGAGTTCAAATAGATTGAGCTCTTTCTTAATCAATGGCATCTTGATACTAGTAATCGCACTGTTGTCTACTAGTTTGACAATAGCACCTGATTTACCAATATCGATACCCGCGTACTTTTTCATAATAGGAGTTTCTTTAATAGTGGAGTTAGTGTCTCTTTGACTTTCAATGCACCATGATCTTTTATAGAATCAGAAAGATCCTTAGACATAGGTAGCAGACAATAGTCTAAATCATAGAGTTCCTTATAACGCTTCATAGAGTCTATACCCGGCTGATCATTATCAAATAGAGTTATGATTTTCTCATACTTCATTTTGTATGCAGCTATTACTTCTTTGGGGATAATAGTATTCTCACTAGGCGGAGCGATAGATTCAATCTCCGAATAGCCCAAGCTCATAAGAGATAATAGATCCTTCATCGAGCTGGTGATCACTAAGAATCTCTTCTTAAGAGTGAGTTGCTCAATACCTTGGATATATCTCTCAATGCTTGTAAACTTATTATCCTTACGGTAAGGGGTATAGATCTTTACGAGCGTACCGTCAATCTTGAAATATCCATAGATAACATTTAGTTCTATGTGTAGTTCATTGTCGCCACGCTTCAGCTTATAATACTCTAATGGTTTGACTTGATAGTGTTCTAGAAGCTTGGAGCTAATGTTGTACTTAGTCCAAAACTTCGCGTCAGTCTCTGACCATTTCCTAATACTGAATTCAGATACTCTGTAACGTTCATGTGGAGTTACAATAGATACATCCTGCTTATTGTGTTTAAGCCATTGTTTGTAATCATCAAGTATTTTGTCCCGTGCTTCGTTTACTGTTTTAAAATTCATCAGCTCCATTACTAGTATGTCCGCATCTGCGAACTTACCAGTAGAGAAATCTTTGAATCTGTATCTATGCTGATAGATATCGTAGTAAACAAACGCTGAGGGATTATTATCTGCAGGATTAAAAGGAGATTTAATTTTTACATTCTGACCTTGTAGCTTTTCGGTCAACCCCAAATACGTTTCAAATACCCATTCGACAGGAACATCGTCATAGAACATTAGATTTTTTGTTCTGAGCATGGGTGTACATATAAATAAAGGGAGAGCCGTATAGACCCTCCCTCTTGCTGTAACACTAAAATTAATCCAATGAAAATTCGTCTTTCAGATTTCCGAAGAAGTCATCAGAACCTGAAGAGAATTCATCTACAGTCGTAGTCTTCTTTCTCTTGATGTGTGTATCCTCATCAAAGCGTACAACGTTTTTCTCTACGTTAGAATAAGCTGCACCTGCTTTGGTATACTTAGGAAAATACAAATCAAACTGAGCATATCCCGCTTTGTTGGTATACTCTTTACCCGCGAGACAACCATAGAACATTTTATCCATGAAAGGTTTGTCGTTGTTAAACGCCTCGACAAACTGTTCAATCGTATCATGCTTCTCATCTTGTTCATCAAACCATTTCTCACTTCCAGTAGAAATACACAGAAGTTTGATTTGTTTGAGAATCTCTAGGTCTCTAAAGATCTTGACACCCGTCTTGGTTTCAGAGTCACCCATCGGCCACTCTGTACCTCTGACTTTACCTACTTTGTAGGGAAGATGTCCAAGTTCGGGTTTATCCTTGTCTACCAAGAATCCCTCGAATCCTTCAATCTTTGGTCCATGAACATTGAGAATCATGTCATAGTGACCTGGTTTAAACGTAGCTTCTTTCAGAGTTACATCTGTAAGATAGAGCTGGTGGTTTCCTGGGTCAAGTGTCTTCGATTCATTAGAACCACCTGAGCCTACTTTTACTTGTTTAGTACTTAACATATTATTCTACGATTTCTGAAATTAATCCATCTTCTGAACGCATAACGAATCTTTCGTCGATGTGCATAGAGTCTGCCATCTCCTCAGTTGTATACAAACCGAGAGTCAAATCTGGTCCAACTCTATTAGCACCTTTAGAAAGACAGCGCGCATACAACATTTCTTTAGGCATGCGCTTCCAATTGTCCTTTGTAGTTAGACCTTGGAGTTCAGCGTCTTTCCAACTGAAGGAACAAATCTCCTCAATATTATCTCTAATAAATCGAATTGTTGTCCTACGGTCTACAGGTTTTTCAGAAGGATCTGATTTCTCGCTAGTTCCATTTTGATATACATACACTCCGTCCTCGAGAGTTTGGTATTTGATACCACCCTTTCTAAGAATAGCACCAAGAGCTTTAGCACTGAGCGTGAGCTTACCTTGGATTGGAATGATGTAATGGAAAGCTTGCATCGTTGGAAATCCCAACTCCTTACCCATTTGCGCAATCGTGAATGCTTGCTCTACCGTTTTGATATGGGTAGGAAGATTCTTCGATTCAATCAGTGTGCTGAGAAAGTTCTGTAACTCCTCAGGTGATTCATGTTTAACTATACTATTCATTTCTTAATAATGTCGTTTAACCACTTCTTCTTGCTAACAGGTACCTTGTGCAGGATAGCTACCAAATCACGTATAGTGAGCTGAGAGATCGGAAGATCATCATCAGGATTAGGTAGTTCATTGTTAAGCAGTTCATCAAGTGTTACCGATGGAACAAACGATGAGTTACTTTGAACAGAGGGAGTTTCGTTTTCAGGAAACACTACCTCTACAAGATTATCAGTAGGCACAAGATATCTAACCTCTTCATCATTGAAGGGTAAAGTTTCATACTCTTCTTTGTAAAAAGGATTGTGACGTAAGCGATATAGCTTTCTTGTAGGATCTACCGGATTGTTATCGTAGTCTGTCAACTCGATATACATCTCTGGTTCTCTACGCACTTCGCTTTCAAATAACGATACGTATGGTTTACGATCTCCAAATGGTCTTACAATAGCTTTAGCACTAACAAGAGCGCTTGTAATTCCAATTGTTTTTAATCGTTCACCATGAAATTTTCTAATCGCTGCAAGCTTCTCAGCTTTAGGATTCTTAGTTGTAATACTCATACTTTGATCTTTTTATCAAACTTTTGCGGGGTTTCGATTTCAGATAGTTTCATCTTCTCAAACTCAGCTTTGAAGAAGCTCATCCTTGAGTCACCGTTTCTACATTTAAGAAAGTGTAATACTATAATAGACTCATCCTCAATTAAGAACTTGTCTGGTCCATAGTATCTAATCTTCTGTTTAGCAGGACGGTTGATACCGATAAGAATATCTGCATGTTGTAGGAGCGCATCGGAACCAAACAAGTCTGATTCCAATATGTAATTACCGTACTTACCTTCTTCATTTCTCTCAGGCGTATCAATGTTTCTATTGAGCTGCGAGAGGATAATGAAAATGATTGGATACTTTCTCTTTAACGCGGTTACTGTCTCACCTAGTAGGTATAGTACCTCTAGTTTGTCTTTCTCACCTTTACCTTTCTTAATTAATAAGCTGTGATCTAAAGTGACGATAGTCTTTTTGTATTTCTTCTCGTCAATCTTTATGGTCTTAGGCTTACCGTTTTCCTCGATTACTTTCTCGATGTACTCTACGCTGGAGTGAAACTCCATATAACTTTTCACAGTCTCCTCGAACTCAGCTACGGTGCAAGGTTCCTCAACAATATCAATAGGATACTTTACCCTTTCCTTAGCGTACAACTTACATAGCTCTAGTTCTTTATCAGTAAGATATTGACCGTCCCATTCTGAGCTACACAAATACTTGTATGACTTACCTAGTACACTTGAGTATTCACGTATAGCAGATGTTCGAGCCAACATCTCGAGCTGAAATTCTAGAACTCTAAAGTCTTCACCGGGGTTAAGAATAAAACTTTCCCTAATGATTTGGTCTTTGATTAGAGTCTTACCACTAGCAGGACGTCCACCGATTACCACAGTATTGTGCCACTCGATACCATTAGTTCCTGCGTCGTTAAACTTCTTCCAAGGAGTCTTTAAGCTTTTGATTTGTCCTCGTCTTCTTCCATCAAGATATACCAAAGATTCGATGAAAGCATCCCTCTGTCCCTTCCAAGGACTTTTATTATCCTGATGTTTCGACATGATTTTTCTTCCTTCTTGTTATACGAACTTAGTAAAATCTACCCGCAATTACAAATTCATTTAGACTACTTTCTCTTTGAAAAAGTCCTGATTATCAATGTCTTCCCCATTAATTACCATCTCACACCAATCGGCGAGATCGCTTCTCCAAGTCTTGTCTTGGTTTTGTTTTCTAATGAAGTATTGGGAAGTCTGCATGTACAAATAACGCTTCGATTGGAAGTGATCTACATACATGTTTGTCGCTTTCAAGATCACATCCCATTCGTAGTTGTAGTTCTCAAAGAACCACTTGAAACACTCAGTTACAGCTTTCTTATTAGACCTACCAGGTTTACCACTTGGGAGTTTGATAGCTGGAAAGATATGACTGTATCTCGTTACATTATCCTCATAGTCATACCCCATAAGACCTTCCTCTGTATTTTTTATTTTAACAGAGAAAAAGGATTCAGCTTTATCTAAAAGCTCTTTACCTTTATTGGTAATTTGAATTGTATTGGTTCTATTGTAAGCAATCAGATCTTCATTGAGAAGAGCCACAATAGATGAGCTAATGTTTATGTTACTAGGAGAAACTTTCTCTCGAAGGCAGTATAAACAATAGAAATCATTTGGACTTATATCTGATTGATTTACAAAGTTAAACCAGATTTGAAGATCGTTGGTTTTCTTACTCATATAACTGATTTATAATGGATAAAACCCTTAAGATATATTTGACAGCACTCTGTGTGATTGTTATGTTGGTTGTAGGATATCTGATTATTACGACTCCTGAACCACAAACAGAGGTTGAAGATAATGCGTTCCAAGATTCTTTGCTCGTTTTGAAATACAAAATTGAGCAGAGCGAGAAGATAGTCGAGTGTCTGGAGAAAGCAAATGATAGTTTGCTTAACTTAGAAAGTGAAATAATCTATAGATACCGTGATAAAATACATTTCATTTACCTTGAAGCTTCTCCTGCTCAGCTTGACAGCATCATACGCTCAAAGTGGGATATCCAATACGGATACGATACGCTGCTATAATGTAACCGAGCTTAGGAAGATTGCTAAAACTGCGACTAATCTTGAGTTGTGTGATAGTCTATTGTCTAATAGTAGGAAAAGGATTGAAACCCAATCAGCTATTATTCGTGAGAAGGATAGACAGCTAGACTTCTGTAATAAGACTGTACAATTTAATCAAGAACGTATCAAAGTTCGAGACCGCGAGATAGATAACCTGAACAAGTCACTGCGAAAAGAGAGAGTCATTAAAAAGATTCTCACTGTTTGCACAATAACATTGTCAGGTATATCCACCACGCTTCTCCTCATAATCACCATTTGATTGGTTCGCCGTACTTACCAATCATCTCCTCATTGATCTTTACGAATAACTTACCTGAGTCCCACAGCTGTTCCTTATTGTATGCAGCTGCTGCAGGATGTTGAGCGTATAGCTTTACATTCGCTTTATCAGGTATAAGACTGTGATACTTCTTAGCTGCTGTACCTAGGAATGCATATGTCAATCCTGGATTAGTCTTAGCAAGAGTATCAAGTACAAACGTTGTGAATGGTTCCCAAATATCTGTTTGAGTCCCTGGTTTATTTATCCTTGTAGTGAGCGCGCTATTAAGTAATAGTACGCCTTGGTTAGACCAATGTTTTAGATCATGGTCAAACCATAGATGCGTATCATAACCTTTTACCGTCTCTCGAATATCTTTATAGATATACCGTAGAGAAGGTTGGGTCTGTTGTGTTATACTACACGAGAATGCTACACCATCCGCTACACCTTCTTGGGGATATGGATCTTGACCTAAGATAACTACCTTAAGATTTTGATATGGACACTCTTCAAATGCTCTAAACAGATACTTGAGCTTTGGGGTAAACCTATTACCTATCTTGACTTCATGTTCTAGCTTTTCTAGAATATCGATAAACTCACTACCCATTACAAAGGTCTTGAGCTTATCTGCCCAACCCGAGGGTTTAAGCTTTTCATATAAGCTCTCTCTTATTTTTTCTAAGTCGATGACTTGTTCGCTCATATTATTTAAGTTTACAGTCTAAATAATTTATATTAGAATTCTATGAGTGAAGAAACGACACCCAAGAAAGTTGAGATCGACGTCTTTAAACCTGACGCAATCATTAACATTGAAGTCTCAGGATACTTTGTTATGGTACTCCAGAACATTCTGTTTAAGCTGTCCAATCAGATGGGGAATGAGGCGGTTAAAACAGCTATGGAAAAGTTTAAAGATGCCACACAACCACCATCTGATTTAGACGAGCTTATGTTGTTCACTGTTATTTCTTTAGTTAGCGAGTGTGAACAAGCCGCTATTAAGCAGAATAAAACTGTTAAGGAAGAGATGACGGCGGAAGAAGTTCTTAAGAGAATGAACTTCGATGTCAGCGAAAGTTGATATTAAGGGAATCTCCTATTTGTACAATTGCTTCAATCACTAGCGCGAGCTCATCCTTTGAGCATCGTGAGAATGATTTGCATACTAGGAATACTTCACCTGACATTTCCTTCTTTATACATAGACCAGCTTGTCTTTTGATTTCAAGTTTCATGTCCTCAAATGTGTAGCCGGTTTCTTTAGCTAGCTCTCTGATACATGCATGTATCTTAGCTAGTTGTGGAACCGTACCGTTATCAACTTCCGATTCCATAAACACTTCTACAATCTGATCTTCTTCTAGTTCTTTCCTAAAAGAATTAAACTTTATTTCTTCTGCTTTGTCTGCTGGTATAAACTTTCCGTCTTTGCTCTTGAATCTACCGTGATAAATGTTGTGCTTCATTACCAAGGTAGATCTTCATGTTTGGTTACAGTGTACTCATACTTGTTGAGCTTATCAGAGATATCGATGTTATCCTGCCATTCAATTGTTTTCTCAATGGTAAATTCCCAATCAGGTCTTCCCATGAATTGTCTAGCTTTATCTAACACTAAAGGTAAATCTGCTTCGCTCACCAAGATTTTTGAGTTGGTTTGAGATACGAGACTACTGTTCGTAATATTATAAAGACAGCCCAATAACTTTAGGAGCTCTTTACTCAATACGAGGTACTCTCTTCCTTTAGATACATGCTTAGGATGTGCATCACTTAAGAGATTGTACAGATAAAGGATTTCTACTTCCTCATCATATCGTGTACCGTCTTTCTCATATGCCATACTCCGCGCATAATTACCAAAATCTTCATCAAAATCTGGAGCCATATACTTCTTGTTTAGATGTTATTTCCCAATCACTATACTTGTCAAGATTAAAAACCTTTACGGCTTTCGAGATTTTACCTTTCCGCACCCACACGACTTCTTCCTTCCAGTACTTTGGAATGGGTTTGATCTTCTTGACTGCGGGAAGGGTCTGCTTTGACCTGGTGTATTTGATCTTATTGGCATGACGATTATTGTTTAGAAGATGTATCTTATTGTGTTCCATGGTATTATAGAAGCATGAAGTTTTATAAAATCTTTCACACAATCTTTTTTGATATCCGCCTTATACCTTAGGTTCTCACCTCCATATTCAGAAATCTTATCTTCTTGTATTAGTGGTTTCCATAACAGATTCTCACCGGGAAGATTGTTTCTGATATTGTATAAATGCTTCTCACGATTGTGAGTTAGGAATATTACCTCTGCCTTTACAATATCCTTATTTTTTACATTCTTATCTACCTCTTCAAACAATAATTTATACTTGTCTAACCAACCAAGTTCAACTATAACAGGACTAAAGTTTATGTGCACATCATATCCTGCATCAATAAACTTGTCAATGGATTTGATCCTGTCAATAATAGGAGGAGTGTTTGGTTCGAGTAAGTCCGCATACTCTTGCGGCATTAAACTAAACCTTATCCTTACCTTTCTTTCAGGATTAAACTCTAGAAACACATCAGGAATAATCTTAGTAGCGAGCGTAGCTTTAGCTCTAGGATGCTCCTTAAAGAATTGAAATATTCTTTTCCAATCGTGGTACTTAGCATGTAGAGCAAAGTCTTCGTTACATGCTATGTCATAGGTGATAAATTCTGGATCAGTTTGGTTTGGTTTGTCTACCACTGTAAACATTGCGTGGTTGTTTATAGCAGTAAGGATCCTTTCGGGATTAGTAGCTACGTCTAAACCAGTTGGTTTATGACGCTTCATGTAACAATATGTACAATTTAATAGACACCCATGACCAAAACTAGGGGATATATAATCGCTACTTCTTCCTGATTCTCTTATTGTTGTAGACTTTCTTTCATTGAACTTGACTTTGTTCTCCATCTTCTTCGATTACTGCGGGAGTCCAATCAGGATTCCATTCCGGGTTGGTTGAGAATTCTGAAATGAAGTGTCCCCTTTCATGTGACTTAAACCTTAGCTCTTTATGGTATTCTTCTTCATCCTGTTGAGCATAACCAACAGAAGATTTTCCTTCGGGATAAAAGTCTTCATTAGCCATGTAAATGTCTACGTCCACACCTCCGTCCGTTTTTTGTACGGTCATGAACAATAATCTTGTTTCTCCAATTTTCAATGCTGTTACAGCCATAGTAATAACGTTTTAAGTTTCATATTAAAACAGGTCACCCAAGCGGGGGGTGCTTGGGTTCCTGTCTTAATACTTAAGAAATACAAAATCTAAGACTCTACTTAACACGCCACAATTTATTAAAAATTGGGAATATGATACCACGAAATTTTCGTTTGATCAAAATCTTGTAGCGCTTCTTTTACCCATACTTCGTCTATAGTATTTCTATAGCAGAGGATATGGATTTTAGATTGGTCGTCTGGGTTAAGTCTCAACAAACGACCAATCCTTTGAGATGCTTTACGTTCATTACCATAAGCATGCATGATGATACCTTGCTTAAGATTACGAACGTTAATACCCTCATTCAATTGTAGGACGGTAGCTAACTGCATTACTTCTCCCGTTTGAAACTTCTCAAAATTCTCCTCCGATTTAGAATTAGAACTGTGATAAGTAGGGATGTTAAATGAGTCTGCTTGCTCAGTGGTGTTAGCAAACAAGATAACCTTGTCATTAATCTTTTCCAGTAACTTCTTAGCATAGTTTGCTTTACTAGGATAGGTCATCATTGTTTTCATTCGCATGATTCGTGACATGCGGAGATCATTCTCTCTTGAAGCCTCATCGATTCTTCTAGTCCAATACTCGTAAGATGCTTTTTCGGAAGACACAAACTTCTTATTGTTACCAACCATAAGATTGCGTCTAACGTCTAGATCAATACAGTGCACTAGGATTCTATAGTCATTAAGAATCTTATCCTCTACAGCTTCATCTGTTTCATAGGTAAATACAATAGGACAATACTTGTCTACCATTTTACCTTTTTCAGAAGATGCATTCTTAGGAGGAGTGCCTGTAAGACCTAGGATCTTACCAATAAATCTAGCTAGAAAATAATCATGAGAGAATAATAGAGAGTGACATTCATCAAGATAGACTACAGAATAGTCAAGACTTTGTTTTACGAGCGAGCGATAAGTTGTAAATGTGACATGCTTCATAAGATGACTCATTCCAAACTTATCTGCTTCGTCTTTCCAAGTCTTGAATACTGCAGTCTTTGGAGCTACGACTAGAAACTTTGAGTTGGGTTTTAAATTCTCAAGCATATGCTTCAAACCCACCAAAGTTTTACCACTACCCATGCTCATACCTACACCTGCGCGTAGGTGAGGACGAACAGCTTCTAAAGCTTCATCCTGGATTTGTTTACGCTTTTCCATTGTTGTGTCATTTATTCTTCTTCATCACCTAATGGGAATCCAAACTTCTTAGCTTCCTTTTCGCTAATAAATATGTACCCACTTTCAGGTATTTCATCGATGAATTTTAGAGCATCGTCGATTGGTACAGTGAAAACCAAACCAAGTCTAAATGGATCGTCCATTGAATCAGTAAGGTCTTCATCATACACAACAAACATTACACCCACATCTTTTTGTCCCAAACATTCTGCACATAATTCATCGTTCCATATATTAGAACCATCCAGATTATCAATGTGTTGGGCTTCTTCTACTGATGGTTCTGGATTGTACATTATTTTTGTTTCAACTACTTCTGCACAGACACGACATCTATAGTGCACCATGCCTATACTTACATCTCTTTGTTTCATAATAATTTGATGAGTGAGGGTAGAGACATATTAAAACTCTTTGATCCCAATTTGTACCATAGAGAACAGTTGAGTTTGTACATGCATTATGTACCCTATGTCTATTTAATTACAAACGATAAACAGCACGTTACAATTGAGTTTGTTCAGTTTGATGTCAGTAAGGCACTAGGATTAATTGGGACGGTCCTTAATTAAGATCGTGATCCAATTGTTCTTTTAGTAGAGAAGCCAACTCTGAATAGTTTTCATTGAGTAGATTATTAAATCTACCTCCGGCTTTCGATTCATCCTTGTTTCTCCATACCTTATTGAAAGAAAGGTCAATAGGCTCTTTTACTTTATTGTCTTCAACTTTGTAGACCAACATCATTTCCTGATCATAGGTCTCAAACTTTAGACTAAGTACACGAGTCTTGTCTTCTCCTTCTAAATCTTCTACGGTTTTTATTTCCTTCTTTGGAAGATACATCTCTGCTTCAGAAGCAATAACAAATACAACTGGTTTTATTTCCTGATTAAATGATTTAATAGCATCAATGACAATATCATTGTCATCATCGCTTTGTTCATTTAATCTATCTATACCATTGAGAACAAACGTTTTATATTCTCCTCCTTCGCAAATCATACCCATTGCAGTAAGGGGAAATTCGCCGAACTCTTCATAAGTTTTAGTGACTATATCAATACAGTCATTAATAAAACCCTCGAGTTCCTTCTTATACATTTCTTGTATTGTCTTCATATAACAGGTTTACAACTAAACTTAACTGGTTTATCCTCAAAATCATCATACACGCTATCCGGTCTAACACCAGATGGGACAGCGAAGTACAACAATCCCTTTATTGGACATGTACTTTTATATCCCTTAGATTCTAGATACTCTTGGATCGTTATATGATCTCTATTCTCTTTCTTTTGACCGAGTAGTAGAGGATATGTAAGTTCCCAAGTATAGTTCTCTTTCTTGATTACCATAGGATCTTTGTCCCGTGATACAAGAATCAAATCATCATATCCATACATTGGAGACTGTGGGATACTCTTAATGATAGCCGTATTGTCGGAGACTTTTTCTACCAACAAAACTCCATGGCTAGTTTTCACCTTCAGTAGTTTCATATAATCGTGATTTAGAAAATCCTAATTGTTTAGCAGACTCTGGATTTAATTCAATCCAATTATGACATGCTCTACATACCGAGAGCCAAGTTGTTGTATCAAGATACCTACTACCTCTACCCATCATATGGTGTACATCAGTTGAATTGTTCTGACATATACCAGATATGTGAGCTTGACACATAGGTTTAGATACAAGAAACTCTTTTCTTAATTCTGAGTAACTGCTGTCTAATTTCTTTCGCTTGGTTGTTTGTTTAGGAATTACCGCAGGTGGTTGGATTTTACTCCAACACACCTTGCAGTATCTTTCCCCTTTAATATTTTTCCAAATCTTCCTTAGCTGGTTACATGAAGAACAAGTCTTCATTCCATTAATTCCGAATCCCATACTTGAATAAATACGCCTTTGTCTCCCCTAAATATACCATATGTTTCATTAGGGAAAAAGATCTTAATCCAAACGTTTGGGTACGGAATATAACTAGCTATCTCGTCTTTACAACGTTTGATTTTTTCGTTAATCGCTTGAATCATAAGGGTATTAGCTTCCCTTACTTCGGATACCAATAACTTCTTATCAGAGTTATCTTCCTCATGCGCTAACGCTTCAACCAAACTGTTAAAACACTTAGGAACAAACTCCCCTTGAGACTCTAAGATTTCATTTTGAATCTTCTTAATCTCTGATCTTAACATGTTAACCTCTGAGATTAGATGTTCAACTCTTACTTGAGCGGCGAGTTTAACTCTTGTAGTTGTCTTCATAGTAAATGAAAATTAGGAGGAAGAATTTTTTCGTCCATCAGTTTCTGGACCATGTGCATTTTGGAAATACCAAGTTTCCTAAATGAAATTTCTGGGTCATATGATGGATCGATGTCATTGCGAGAATCGATAATGTCTCGAGTAAATTGATTACATCCTCTTTCTGGTGGAAAGAGAGTCGTAAATAAATCTACACAATAATCATTAATGATTTCTTGTTTCCAAGTGTTGAGAATACCCTTGGTTTTCTTCTGCACTTTAATAATTCTCAGTGCTTTATCAGGAGCCATCTCACACAGTTCTTTCTCTGAATAAACAGAGAGACCGTGAATAGCTCTAGTATAAAGAAACTGTTGGCGCTCCGTAAGGTTAGGGTCAGTATACCTCTTACCATTGAAGCTGTTACCATAGATTTGGATCTCTTCGATCCTTTGATTGAGAGATATTTGGTTTTTCATAATGTGATTGTTTAGAGTTGAAAAATAAAAGAGGGCGCTACCAATATGATAGACACCCTCTTTTGGAAAATAACAGATTAGAAATTAGCTAAGCTTTCAGAGCTGTTAAGCGTCTGATAAGCTTCGCGGATTTCGTCAACGTTATTATGGGTAATAACATTTCCGAACTCATCGCGGATGTGTTCATCTTCTGCAGATGTATCAGCGGTGTACACAGTCTTTCTGTATACAGGTTGATCATCAATACGACAGATGATGCCAGTAACACCAGCAACTTTAAGATCTTTGTTGGGGTCTTTCTTGTTGAAAGGAGTCAAAGATTCTTTAACTACAATCTTACCGTCGATCTCTTGACCAACGCGCCATCCGAATGAAGAGAGATCCTCCATTCTTCCTGCGATCAAAGCGCTCATTTCTTTTACACGAGCGAAGCCGTCTTCAAAGAAGATGCGACGCTGAGTAACACGAATGTGCCCCCACTCTGGATTGTTTTTGGATTGAATAACCACGTGACCAAGCTCGTCACCTGTGACTTTCACTTTGCTAATCATAAAATAAAAAGTTTGAATTGAGATTTTTTGGCTCCAATCAATGAGAATAGAACGGATGAGCCTTTCCGTTTTACTCTATATAGTCTTCATTTAAGAATTCGGGAAATTCGATGCTGTTGTCTACGTTGTATGATAGTAAACAATTATCATCATCTGAGAAGTATTCATTTTTACTTAGCTCAGGATTATCTCCGTGTTGATTTATGTATTCACCAGCATCAACTGCCATTAGGTATTGTATATCATACTCAGTCAATTCAAGAAATTCCTCAATTGAAATGAATATTACTTTACCGTTTGGTAATTGATAAACCATGTCATAAATCTACAAGTTTTTTAAAAAGGATTCATCTCTTCGTCAACTACTGTTGTGTTACCCAATATCTTATCATCGATGTAACAGTATTTCATACCTGCTCTTTCAATGTATTCTCTGTTCTTTTCAATCTCAAATACTGAGTTATGAAAATCACTATCGAGGATAACATGTTTTTCTTTCAACCATGCGGTATCATCAATACGATCACCGTCTGAATTAATAAAGGAGAACTGTACCTTAATAGGATAAGAACTAAGTCTATCAACGTCTAATACTCTACTGCGAGCGAGAATAGTATCGTATCTATTTATAAATAGATTTTTTGACAAAGACTGTTCTTCATTGACGTTCCAGCTTCTTGCATACTTGTAGTTAAACAAGACCATTTGATCTTGTGTAAAGTCTGGAGTAATAGATGAACCACATACAGCTTTGAACAGAATGATTTTACCATTGTCAGTTTTACCGATTGCTTCAGCCAAAACTTTAGAGATGATCTCTTTATTTTTATGACTGACAAATGACTTAATCAAATTTCTGATATCTTCGTCCGTAATTTCCATATTGTGTTTTGTAGTACGCCTCAGAGGGTTCCTCTTGTTATTAGAGGAACCCTTTATTTATCAGTTATTGTTACTGTTGGAGTAGATAGGATTGTTATCCAAACGGAGGAAATAGAATGCTCCGTTTAAAGACTTGTTAGCAACCTTATCATACACAACAATCATATCATCGCTATTTTGAAACCTCAGTTTATAAAACTGTTTGGTTTCAACCACTGTAATATGATCTGAGATGTTTGAGCTAGGAAGAGTGGAGAGATAATCATACACGGCTTGATCTTGTGTGAATGATACCTTCTTAAACTTCTCAAAGTCTACTTCCAACAACAATGCGAAGGCATGTACCAAACTATCGTAGACATTACAATAATGTTTGGGGAGTTTAGCTACAACATAGTGACCGAACTTCAATTTAAAGAATCTGGTATTGTCATCTACAACATCAAGTCCAGATGCAGTAATCCAATTTGGCAGTATATCCGGATTATTGATAGCTTCATAGCACACTTTGGTGCAATAGTTAAACAGTCTTGAGTAATCGTAGGTGTTGCGAAGTTTCCTACACTTTTCAATCGTTGCTTGTTCCATCGTTTTGGTCTTTAAGTTTCTCGATGATTTTAATGATTGGGTCTATGCTGGTCTTTCCAACAATACCACCAATAGCAAAACAACAATATGCTAGTTCATTGGCATGAACTGTTTCTTTCGAGATCTCTTCAAACATCTTAGTGAATGTACTTTCTTCAATAAAAAGATGTTTGATTTTCTTTTGGAGATACTCTACCCTTTCTTCGGTGATACCTAGTGACTCAGATATCTCTGAGCCATCAGGATTGATTTCATACACTCTTACGGGATTCTCAGAAGGCACAAGTTTTTTGGTCCTTTTGAATAAATTCTTGAGTCGGCGGGTTAATTCCATGTTTTGATTTTTTATCACAAGGTAAAACAAACAACCAGGTACTTCCTCTCTTTAATAGATTGACATCTCTTTCGATTATCATTATTCTTTGGAGAGTAGGAAACATGAGAGCTACTTTTCGTTTCTCTTGATTAAGTTTTTCCCAAATACCATATGCTATAAATGCATGAGCAGCTACACTAACTATGAGTATAGCTGTAATAGGATAGTTAATAGGAGTCCTAGACTTTTTCTTTTTCCTATTTTCCCAAAACCAGAGGTGTTCAATCATAAGCATTAGATAAAAAAGCTCCTCTCCCCTAGTAGCAGTGGGGAGAGGAAGCGGGTTAATCAAAGAACGATTATTGTAAGCTAGAAACAAAAAATACCGTACACCCTATAGGAATCGAACCTATAGCCTACTGCTTAGAAGGCAGTTGCTCTATCCAATTGAGCTAAGGGTGCATCCAATGTTAGTCTTCTAACAATTCTTCGATATCATTACGGCACAATTCAATTTCATTTTGAACTGATGCGCCGTCTTCGATCTCAGACTGACAAAGACTCACCAAATCTAGGATATCTTCCTTGAGATCTGGTCTTTTCCTTATTGCTTCGTTTGCGTATTTAATTAACTCGTCCATATTACCAATCAATTTCGTGATCAATATACTTTACAAGGATTTCTTCACCCTCTGATATATCTCTTATCGTAATATACCGATCGTATGTTTGATCGTACATAACGTTGGGATCATCAGAGTGATTGACAAAGTAACTAATGTTAATCTCTGAAACTGTACGGCTCAGTTTGAAGCCGTCTCTATCTGAGATACATATCCGACTTAAATAATCTGTTATTTGGTCAGGTAAATTACTCACTTCATCCCACCCAATATGTAGTTCATCGGGTTTTAAATCACTAAATAATGTTTTATGCTTGGGAATATTTACCAATGCGAATACTCCTACGCCATCACAAACTTTAGAGGGTCTAAGATTAACGTTACAATCCGTCCGTATTGATCTTAGGATTTTCTTTTTCATCTGTGAAGTTCGTAAAGTAATTGTTATCGGTAGAGTAACCACCCATTTGTTCGATAGAGTACACAGTCATATCGATTCTGTACCCTGGATTCTTTTGAATCCTATCGAATGTCCAAGCATTGTCCATCCATATTACACGGTTATTAGGATAGATAAAGTAGTTACCGTTGTCCATCTTGAATACGTGACCGCACTTATGTTCAGGAGTTTCGCTAAAGTTTACATCTAACATTGTCCTGTTTTCGTGAGCCCAATCAAGAGTGAATAGGTAGTTACCCTGTCTCTTTACACCGGATATAGATATAAGATCTGCTCTCAACCCTGAGAGTCGAGACCTAACTTGAACATTAATGTAATGGGAGAAGCAATCCCAATAGATGTGTTCGGACATTGGTAGTACCTCAGCATTCTTTCTCCAACAGAAAGCATGTATGGGTCGTCTTGTCCAGTTAACACCGTTCTCTAGGAATGCTTCAAACAACGGCACTCTCTTTTCCATGGATGCCACAGCGTGTACATCAGCGAGAGTAAATTCACCATGACCTTTTTCATGGTTATACAAATACTCGTTTCTAATGTAACAAGTTATTGTGGGGATATCATGATTTAAGTATGCCATATTAGTCTTCTATATGTAGAGTTTTAAGCATCCACTCCTTCGGTTGTGATATATTGTCGACCCATTCTTTCGCAGATGGGATGTGCCCATTACAATCTTCGCGGACATGTTGTTCCCCTACATAACGAGTAAAGACTATCTTACCTTCAGAGTTTGTAAAAGTTGAACCGAATATTTTTTCGCATTCAAATATACCTTCACTATGATGCCGGAACATTCTATGTTTGGAATGTCCTATCCATGCTTTAGTTTCATCAAACCACTCATGGATCTTAATGTAATCGTTTATCTCACCACCGAATTTTTTTACACTTGACTTAGCGTGTTGAACTGGATGAGCCATATTAATCTTTAAATGTACCAGTTGCTACAGAATCCTCACGATCGTAGGTTACGATAGTGACATAATGCTCGCATACAAATTGAGCATCATCGGTAGATACCCAAAGAGTACCACCGCCACCGTCGTTATTCCACCAATCGTCGAGATTATTAAGTAACTGTTCTAATACGTTATTTGCGATAGCATGAAAGAGGTCACTTCCCCTTCCTATTTCATCTTGATAATTTTCAATATCATCTACGGTATCAACGTATTCTTCTTCCATACTATTAACACCACCTCTTTTGATGGCGTATATTTCTTCTACATCACCGCTGTCACCATATCCGCTATATACTGCTTTGATATGTGAGTATCCTTGAGCAGCTAGATTAAACAAAATGTGGGTGAACCCACTGTCCGTTGGTATGTTTACTGTAACCATTAGATGTCGTCTGCTAGTTTGTAAAATGATAAAAACTTATCGCGTTCCTCTATTGCTGTCAGTCTTTCCTGATCTAATTCTACAATAGATTCACCGCCCATTTCTAAATCTGTTTCTACTTCTTCTATCCAAGAAGTGAGCTCTCTTAGGAGCTTTCTATACATGTTACTTTGATTAGTTGAAGCTACATCTTTGAGTGCTTCCTTTTGTTGTGCTAGTTTTTTAAGATTGATTTTCATAGTTGTCAGGACAGGATTCGAACCTGTACGTCAGCTTTACATTTCGTTGACTGACCGCACCTTGAAGCGAGCGTCTAACCAATTCCGCCACCTGACTATTTTCTATTTTTAAAATATTTTATTAAACCTAAACATTTAATAACATAATATTCAACTACAAACCATCTTTTAAGTTTAACCCACCAAGGGTCTTTATCCATATCATCTAATATTCTTTGAAAAACCTTACTTCTCATTACTTTAATTTTTAGTAGTCAGGACAGGATTCGAACCTGTATGAACCGTAACTTACTTTGAGACACATTGCTCAACACGGTTTCAGCGTTTCCCCTTGAAGACATATTTCTATGTTTGGTTTATAGCAGCGTCTACCAGTTCCGCCACCTGACTATTTTAGAAAAGATATGTGGTGTCGCTCCACTGCCTATACAACCTAAGGACTTCGCTCAGAAGTGGCTTCTAGAATTATTACCAGTTCCGTACTATTCCGAGTTGCTCACAGCACTTTTCAAGTGCATATCTTTGTAGTCAGGACAGGATTCGAACCTGTATGTCAATTCCAGACTTCAACGGACTCAAACCGTTTTTCGGATGCCTCCAAGCGTCTACCATTCCGCCACCTGACTATTTATTATTCGCATTCCTTGGGGAAGTCTTCACCTCCCCAAAGAACTGGTTTATTTAAAGAGTCTTTGAGATTATCTAGGACTCGTTGTATTCCTGTTATACTGTCGCCGATAATAGAGACGGGGTTTGTTGTATATGCAGTAGCATTCCCCTCTTTATCGTAATATACCTCATGGATTTGGTAGTAAACCTCACCATCTTTTTGTTTGTGCGCGAGCACCCTATGATTCCACTTACTTATCATCTTCGTAAAATTCTATTACAACACATAATAATGCTTCATCATTATATGCTCCTCTAATTCTGAAGTTTTTAATGAACCCATCCTTTGTAGATTCAACACCCCTCTCAATATTTTTAGTTCTGTTAAGTAGTAAAACCTGTAGTTCACCTACATAACCGGAGAGCTTTTCGATCATGTCTCCTACTGTTTGCTCTTGAGTTTCCTGAAGCATTTTCTAATGTAGTTAAAATAATTATAGGATAAAAAACGAGCGCGTTAGTAGTATTTAGTGTGTTCTAAGTTATATTTTTAAAAAGTCGAGCGCGTAGAAAAAAAATATAAGACGAAGCGCAATGAATTATTCGAGTTCAGTACCAAAGATTTCATGCTTGAAAGGGAGCATTACTTTCTTTGGTATGAACTCTAGTCAACTAATGTATAATAATTTGGTATAACTTTAGTCAGTTAAAGGGCTGAGTGTTGACCCTTTGTGCTACGATTTTTACAGGTTTCCCCGTGTTACACACACATGTATTTCTACACGTACGTAGCATGCTCAGCGAGATAGAGTTCTCACCGGACTTTAACATGTCAACGCCATAGATTCGTTTTCCTACCAACTCCTCTGCCGAGGTTAACAAGATGCCTCCTGTTAGTTGAGATAGTACTCACTCTTCTCACCATCGGCTTTGCGAGCGTAGGGTGTCTGCATATTACAGCAGAATAAGAGCATTTTCGTTGACACGGTCTGAACGTTTGTGCTTAGATTCGGTAACTAACCAAATTGTTAGCGGTTCAGGAAGGTAGATGAAGTAGTTCAGACTTCATATAGCATGCTACCTTTTGAGTAGTTTAGCTATGACTCCACCTTGCTTTCGACTGCCAAGTCTACTTACTGTCGAGCGGGTATTCTCACGTGATTTCTCACAGCAAGACCCATTCAACTTGCACTCGTTTCCACCTTGGCGAGGTGTACTGCGAGTGCTTATCGTATTTTCTATTGAGGTTTCCCTCTCAAAGTCCCGCCTGTCGGAACTTCTACAACTCTGTGCATCAACCGTTCGGTCACTAGCACACCAAGTTATAGGTAATACGATACCTTTCTATGGACAGGATTACTCCTGCGCCAATCCCCTAACCACGGGAATTGACTTTATACCATCACTGGTTTATCCTTAAGGTCATGAAGGCTGACCTTTACCCCCGAGAGGGTAATTCATACCTAGTACAATCTTTCTGGGACGTTTAACTAGGATAATCCACGGGCTGTCAGCGAGACAGCTTCTGTACGATACCGGTCGCTAACCGGATAGCTAATGTATTGAACCATAATATATTGCATCTAATAGTGAGCTGGTTATCATACAGTTAAACTGTAAGGTGAGCATTTCAGCTTTGTCACTGGTATCCCTTGACTCATTTTCTCACTATTGATGCAATAAGAAAAATTAGTTATACCCTTTGCACTCAGTTGTAATACACCTTTGTTCTTTCAAAAGGCTTAAGAGTCTACATTATAAACAATGTAGCAAACTGTTCCTGGTAGTTAACGCAGGACTCTTATTACAACTGTTCACCCGAAGGTTAGTACAAAGGTATTCATAATCCAAACGCTGACAGCGCTCCGTGACTAATCATTTAAGAGTGTTTGGCTCACGTTCGGATGTTAAGCATTAACGCTTTTGATTTTTTGTTTGGTGAATTCCACACCTTTCTCTAATAGATAAAGTATCTCATCTAGAGATAAAGAATCTGACGCTATGGTGATCAGCTCGTTTTTTGAATTTAGAGCCAGTGTTACTAAAGGTTGAGCGTTTCTTTCCTCTAGATTTTTGGAAAGACGTTTCATGTTAAGCTTTAAGTCTTTATTCATAGCATTTTGCGTTAAGTAAATATTCTCTGCACTCAGTTATTATAATCCCTCTGTACTCAGTTATAATGTATAAGAAACACCAAAATGCTGTTCAATAGCATATCTAGCTTCCCAATCATTACCTAACATTTTATTGTCTATACACACATCAACATTCAATTCTTTAGCTCTTTTCCATATATGAAAAGCTTCTTCAGGTGTATGTGCTATTGAAAATAGCTGCATATATTCTTCACCTGATTCTTTGTTTTTAATAAATTGCACCATATAGTTGAGTTTTAAGTTTTACTAATCTATTAACCCCTCTGCACTCAGTTGTAATCCTTATTTATCTTTAATCAATCGGTATGATATTAAGACTTTATTTCATTACAACTGCTCACCCTAGAGCGAGTTAGTACAAAGGGATATTTTAGAATTTGATTTTAAACGAGCGGGTGAATATCTATCTCTTACTCTCCCTATAAGTAATAATAATAGTAATAATATAGGAGCGTATAGATAGTATAGTGTAGGTACTATATTCAATTTTAT